>Ga0182024_10005291_pt1 | contig 29023 bp, 18 predicted proteins | sample P32metaG_FD_120480 | JGI IMG/M metagenome (GOLD analysis project Ga0182024, IMG submission 120480) | Permafrost microbial communities from Stordalen Mire, Sweden - P3-2 metaG (Illumina Assembly) | ecosystem: Environmental > Terrestrial > Soil > Wetlands > Permafrost | place: Sweden: Stordalen...
GCGATTTCCTGAAAAATGCCGCCGCCGGCGCCGCCGTGCTCGCTGCCGCTCCTGCCGCCACTGCCAAGCCGGCAACTCTGGAGCGGGCTACCCCCGCAATTACCGCCTCGCCTGAGGTGGAACACCGCCCCCCGCCGGCCACCGAGATCCTCACCGCTGAGCGTACCGGCTCCGACTTCATGGTCGATGTAATCAAATCTCTCGACATCGAGTACGTGTGCTCCAATCCCGGCTCCAGCTTTCGCGGCCTGCACGAGTCGATCATCAACTACGGCGGCAATCGCCGCCCCGAGTTCATCACCTGTTGCCACGAGGAATCCTCCGTTGCCATGGCACATGGCTACGCCAAAATTGAAGGCAAGCCCCTCCTCGTCATGGCTCACGGCACGGTCGGATTGCAGCACGCGGCGATGGCGGTTTACAACGCCTACTGCGATCGCGTTCCGATCGTGATCATTGGCGGCAATATCATCGACGCCACCAAGCGCATCTCCGCGGTCGAATGGGCGCATAGCGTTCAGGACGCTGCTGCGCCCCTTCGCGACTACGTCAAGTTTGACGATCTGCCAATCTCCCTGCCCCACTTTGCCGAGTCCACCGTGCGTGCCTATAAGATCGCGATGACACCGCCCATGATGCCGGTTCTGCTCATCGTCGACGGCGAGCTGCAGGAAAATCCCACACCGAATGACGCCGCTCTGCATATTCCAAAACTAAGCTCAACCGGGCCCCCGCAAGGCGATTCCGGTTCCGTCGCGGAAGCGGCTCGTCTCCTGGTCGCAGCGGAAAACCCTGTTCTCATCGCCGGCCGCGCCGCGCGCACCCCAGCCGGCATGATTTGCCTGATGGAACTCGCGGAAGCCCTTCAGATCCCGGTCATCGACCAGATGGACCGGATGAACTTTCCCACGCGCCACCCGCTCAATCAAACCGAGCGTGCCGGCGAGCTCATCGCCGGCGCCGACGTCATCCTCGGTCTCGAGGTCAATGATTTCTGGGGCGCCGTCCATTCCTTTCGCGATCAGATGGAGCGCAACTCTCGCCTGGTCGCCCGGCCCGATGCCAAATCGATCACCATCAGCGCCGCCAGTCTCTTCTTCAAAAGCAATTATCAGAATTATCAACGTTATTCCGAGGTCGATGTCGATATCGCGGCAGACGCCGAAGCCACGCTGCCGTCGCTCACCGAAGCAGTCAAACACGAGCTCAACGCCAGCCGCAAGAGTGCTTTCGCGGATCGCCGGGTCAGGCTCGCCGCCGCGCACGACCAGGCCCTCCGACGCGCGCGCGACGCCGCAGCATACGCGTGGGACGCCTGCCCCATCAGCACCGCGCGTCTAGCCGCTGAACTGTGGGCGCAGATCAAAGACGAAGATTGGTCGCTGGTCTCCAACGTCACCTTGATGAGCCGTTGGCCTGTACGGCTCTGGGCTTTCGAGAACTATTACCACTTCATCGGCGGCGCCGGTGGGTACGGCATCGGCTATGGGGCGCCCGCCGCAGTCGGCGCCGCCTTAGCCAATCGCAGGCACGGCCGCCTCAGCGTCAATATCCAAAACGACGGCGACCTCATGTACGGGCCCGGCGTTCTTTGGACTGCCGCGCACCATCGCATTCCGCTCCTCACCATCATGCACAACAATCGCGGTTACCATCAGGAGCTCATGCAGGTGCAAATCATGGCCAATCGTCACAGCCGCGGTATTGATCGCGCCACTATCGGCACGACAATTTCCGATCCCCCGATCAACTATGCAAAACTTGCCCAAAGCATGGGGGGCTATGGGGACGGTCCCATCTCGGATCCCAAGGATCTTGGTCCCGCGATCGCGCGTGCGATTCAGGTCGTTAAGCGCGGCGAACCTGCGCTCGTCGATGTCCTCACACAGCCGCGCTAGAGCATTTTCACTATTGGTGTAATCGAGGAAACCGGACTGGACGCGGCCATTCCGCCGAAGAATGGCCGCACCTGGCCGATCCCTCCAGATCAAAGTAATTGTAAAAATGCTCTAATGAGGGCAACATGAAGGCATCGTTTCTCGCCGTTCTCGCCGTCGCCACCATCCTCGCACCCGTTGCGACCGCGAACGCACAAACCCCGAGCGGCGCACAAAACGGCAAGAAAGTCTTCGAAAAGCTGGGCTGCTCTCGCTGCCACGGAAGCGCTGGAGAAGGCATGACCGGAAATGGGTCTGGTCCTCCGAGAATCGCCGCGACGCATCTCTCGCTTCCTGAGTTCGTCGGGGCCGTTCGCGATCCCAAAGGTCTAATGCCACCATTTAGTGCAAAGCAAGTCTCCGACGTTGAGTTATCGGACGTCTACGCGTTTCTTCAATCCATAGCCTCGCAGCCCAAGCTGGAGCTTCCTGCTTCCGCAAACTCAGAGAACGGCAAACGTTTCTATACATCCTTCGGTTGTTACGAATGCCACGGCCTTCAGGGCCAGGGCTCCACCCAAACCGGTGGTGCTCGTCTTGGGCCTCCCCAGATTCCGTTTTCGGGCTTCGTCGCATACGCTCGGCAGCCGACCGGCCAAATGCCGCCGTACACTTCCAAGGCCATCTCCGACGCTCAACTCGCGGACATCTACGCCTTTCTTCGGTCCCTTCCGCAAGCCTCGCCGGCAAAGGACATCCCACTCTTGAATCAGTAATTCGGATCGAAGCTCCGCCCTCCCCTTTGTCATCCCGACCGCCAATCCGCTTAGAGTGCAGGCTAGCCGCCGGCCACCGCAGCCACGACCAGAAAAGGCTCGGCCTCCGTCACCACCGCGTCGGGCAGCGGAGCGTCCGGCGGTTCGTGGGACAGATCCTCAGCGCAGGCAAAGAATCTCAGGAACGGCCGGCGCTGTTGTGTGACATGATCGCGGATCGTTCCGCGCAGCATCGGGTAGCCGGCCTCGAGCGCGTCGAGGACCGAGCGCTGCGTGACCTTTCCCTCAATCTCCAGCTTCACCTCGCCGTCGACGTGGGCCAGTATCCGAAGATGTGCTGGGAGCAGAACTCGGATCATGGCAGCGTCTGGACTTCGACCGAGAGGACGGCTGGGAGATCGCGGGCGATGGCTGCCCAGCTATCTCCGGCATCCGACGACGCGTAGACCTGCCCGCCAGTCGTGCCAAAATACACGCCGCAGGCGTCGAGCGAGTCAACGGCCATCGCGTCGCGCAGCACGTTCACGTAGCAATCACTTTGCGGCAGACCTTTGGTGAGCGCCTCCCAATCGTTTCCGCCCGTCAGGCTGCGGTATACACGTAGCTTCCCATCGGGCGGATAGTGCTCCGAGTCGCTCTTGATCGGGACCACGTAGATGGTCTCCGGCTGGTGCGCGTGAACATCGATCGCGAAACCGAAATCGCTCGGCAGGTTCCCGCTGACTTCTTGCCATGATTCGCCGGCGTCATCACTTCGCATTACGTCCCAGTGCTTCTGCATGAACAACACACCCGGACGCGACGGATGCATCGCGACGTGGTGAACACAGTGGCCGACCTCGGCGAGTGGGTCGGGAATATGTGCGGATTTCAGTCCACGGTTGATGGGCCGCCACGTCTCCCCCGCGTCATCCGTTCGGAAGGCGCCTGCGGACGAGATGGCGATGAAGATCCGGTCCGGGTTAGTCGGATCCAGAACGATCGTGTGCAGGCACATTCCACCGCCGCCCGGCTGCCAGTGGGGGCCTGAGCCGTGGCCGCGAAGACCGGAGAGCTCTTGCCAACTCTGCCCGCCGTCGCTCGAGCGAAATAAGGCGGCGTCTTCGACTCCGGCGTAGACCGTATCCGGATCGGTGAGCGATGGTTCGAGATGCCAGACTCGCTTGAACTCCCAAGGGTGCGGCGTGCCGTCGTACCACTGGTGAGTGCCGGAAACACCGTCGTACACGAACTTGTTATCCACCGGCTGCCACGTCTTGCCGCCGTCGTCGGAGCGTTGGATCAACTGCCCAGACCAGCCGTTAGACTGGGACGCATACAGCCGATTCGGGTCGGCAGGCGATCCCTTAATGTGATAGATCTCCCAGCCTCCAAAATGGGGACCACTGATCTCCCATTGTTGGCGCTTTCCATCGGACGCCAGGACAAACGCGCCTTTGCGTGTTCCAACCAGTACCCTGACTTCGCTCATCAGGCACCCCTCCAATCGCTTCTCGTAGTTCCTCTCAAGCCGCTGGCTCACAGTTGATCATCCATGGTATGCCGAACTGATGGACGAGCATGCCGAAGAGAGCAGCCCAGAAGGTCTTTTCCAACCGCATCTGCACTTGCCCGTTTTCTGCCAATGTGTGAAAGATGCGTTCTGCCTCCGCCGGGTCCTCTATCTTCTCGCCGGTAGGCAGGAATCCTGCCCGGTCGAAAGCTACGCCGCTCAGCACGGCCCAGGCAAAAGCGCCGGTCATTGCGTCCTCCCGGAAAATCGCGCCGGCTGTGGCGGAAAAGCCGAGGAACTTCAAGACCAGTCGCCGGTTCATCGATCAATCGTACGACATAATGTTGGTTGCGAAGCTTACTCTTCGTCACACTCGCCAGTACAGAGTAGAAGTGAAAATGCTCTGGACACCCTTGACCTCGAAGGCGCGCGCCGCAAGCGTCCAGGGTCGGAAAAGTTCGTGGACCATATAATAGGGAGGCGCGCTTTTTTCAGAGCAGCAATTCCGATCTGTCTGGAGCCGGTTTTTGCGCATAGAGGGTAGCCACGGTACAAAGAAAGACGCCGCGCAGGAGATCGGCCTGTCTGTTGTCGTGCCTATTTACAGGGGTGCTCCAACGATCGCCATCCTGGTCGAGGCACTTTCACAACTGAAGCCTTTCGGCGGCCTTGAGTTGGTGCTTATCAATGACGGCAGCCCAGACGATTCGGCCGAAATCTGCCGCGCACTCCTGATCGCGGCAATCGTGCCCATCACATATATTGAACACGCTCGCAATTTCGGCGAGCACAATGCCGTGATGACCGGGCTTCGTCATGCGCGGGGCGCATACGTGATCACCATGGATGACGACCTGCAAAACCCGCCTGAGGAGGTGCTACGGCTATACGATCACGCACGCCTCGGCGGGTGGGACGCTGTCTATACCAGGTATGCGGTAAGACAACACGCCGCTTGGCGCAATCTGGGCAGCCGCTTCGCTAACCGCATGGCGGATTTTATGCTCGACAAACCCAGAGGTCTAAACATGTCGTCGTTCCGATGCATGGCTTCCTGGGTGGTTCGCGCGGTCACACAATACGGCGGTGCTTATCCCTTTGTGGATGGACTGGTCATGCAGGTGACCCAACACATCGACAGCATCGAAGTCCGCCATTTAGCCCGCGCCGTGGGGCGCTCGAACTACAACCTTCGCCAGCTTGTTGGACTCTGGTTGAACCTGGCAACAAACTTCTCGCTGGCCCCGCTCAGGATCGCAATATTCGCCGGTGCTGTCATGGCCGTCCTGGGAGCGCTTGGCGCCACCGAGGTCGTGGCGGAAACTCTGCTCATGCCCGGGAGGCCCCAGGGGTGGGCATCCACGATGGTCGTCATTTTACTCGTGGGAGGAGTGCAGTCCATGATGTTGGGAGTGGTCGGCGAGTATGTGGGACGGATCTTTCTCTTGACCAACGGCAAGCCACAGGCTTTCGTCCGCCGGATCGAACGTTCTGAGTACCGGGACGTGACAGACAACGGATAAGAGGATAGTGAACCGCGTTCCGGTGTGAACAGCTACGAGTAACAACAGGTTGGAGCGCATGACTGATGGAAACGGCAGAATACTCGCTGATGGATGCGGCGGAGGGCGCCATGTGGTGGTACCGTGCACTGCATGTACGGTTGCTCCACGAGCTGTCGCCGGTGCGCGGCCGGCTTCTCGACGCCGGCTGCGGCACGGGCGGATTCCTGGCGGTAGTGCGTTCCCGCCGCAGGGATCTCGAAACGGTCGGATTGGAATTAAATGAAAGCGCGGCCCTGCGGGCCGCCGAAAAGTCACAGAGCCACATTGTTCGCGGCAGCGTCAATCAACCACCTTTTCCTTCGCAGAGTTTCGACGCGATTGTCTCGGCCGATGTTTTATGCCACCAAGCCGTTTCTCCGCAGGAGGCGCTCTCCGAGTTTTTCCGCTTGCTTCGCCCTGGGGGTTTGCTCGTCCTCAACATGCCTGCGCACGAATGGCTCCGTTCGGCCCACGACCGGCGCGTCCTGAACGCGCGGCGCGTGACCAGGCGAAGTCTGCGCGATATGCTCAGCAAGAGTGGCTTTAGTCGGATTAAGACTCGCTCCTGGAACAGTTTGCTGCTTCCCCTGATGATCCTGCGGCGCAAACTTTTCTGCCGTCACCAGGAGGCGGCCTCCGATGTCGCTCCAATCTCCCCTTGGTTGAACATGACCCTGTACGGAGTGAGTGCGCTCGAGCGATGGATTCCTATACCGATGCCCATAGGTGGATCGGTTATGGCCACGGCCGTTCGCGGTCCAGATCGCCAGGGGAAATCAGCAGTGATTGGATTTACTGAGAAGGCCCGATCAGATTCGGAATCAGATGCCGCGCAGGCCGTCGCAGACGTACTCGACCTGCGCATCGGTAAGCTCGGGGAACATCGGCAGACTCAGGATCTGCCCCGAGATGTTCTCCGTATTCCGACACCGCGAAGGACCTAGCGCCAAGCGATCGAAATAAGCGGGTTGGCGGTGGACAGGCATCGGATAGTGAACAGCCGTCCCGATGCCGAGCCCGTGCAAGTGAGCCTGAGCATCTTCCCGATGCGGAGGGCGGATGACGTACTGATGAAAAACGTGTTCTGCTTCAAACCGGCGGACCGGCGGCCGCGCTGAAGACGATGCGAGAGCATCGTCGTATGCTGCCGCAATTTGCCGGCGGCGGGCATTCCCCGCGTCCAGTCCGCGCAATCGCACGCGAAGGATTGCGGCTTGTATCTCATCGAGTCTCGAATTCATTCCAGTTTCGTCGCTGATATAGCGTCTCCGCCAACCGTATTGCCGTAACGCAGTAACACGCTCCGAAAGTTTCGCACTTTGTACGGCAACGATCCCACCGTCCCCAAAGCCGCCCAGGTTCTTTGTCGGATAGAGGCTAAACGCAGCTGCATGGGCAAGAGTACCCACTTTGCGGCCCTGGTAGCTTGCGCCGTGCGCTTGACTACAGTCTTCGATCAAGACCACATCATGCCGCTGGCATAACTGAACCAACGGACCCATCTCGGCAGCTTGTCCATAGAGGTGAACGACGATGACTGCCCGGACCGGCGGCACGCCACGTAGCGGATTGTCCAGCACGGCTGCGAGATCCGTGGCATCCATCGTGTAGTAATCACAATCGATATCTACCAGGATGGGAACCGAACCCGATAATTCAATCGCTGCGATCGTGGCTACCGAGGTATGGGAGACCGTAACCACGGAGGTCCCTTCGCCTATATCAAGTCCCCGCAGCAGGAGGGCCAGCGCGTCCGTACCACTGGCGCATCCGACGGCGTGAGGCGTTCCCAGCCACTGCGCGAATTCGGATTCGAACGCCTCACCCTCGCGCCCAAGCACGAAACTGCCCGAGGCAAAGACGCGCTCAACCGCGGCATCGATCTCGGCCTTCTGATCTCGATATCCGGCCGCCGGGTTGGCTTGAGGCACCGTGATGATAGGTTCTATGGGCATGCCTAAAGGTAGTCCGGCAAACGGGAGCCGAACCATTCGATCGACCGCCGAAGCCCCTCTTGAAGAGTCACATTTGCTGCCCAGCCGGTTGCAGCTCTAAAAGCCCGGTCGTCGGCGTAATAGCTGCCGATATCGATGCGCGCACGATCCGCAGGAAACTCGGCGATCTTGAAGGTCGCCCCATTGCCCGCCGCCTGCACCATCTCTTCGGCGATCTGCCGTAGCGACGCAGGTGGCCCGCCCCCGATATTAAAGACCCGGCCGTGGCAAGCAGGCGTCGCGGCGGCCGCGAGAAACGCGTCGACGACATCATCGACGTAGGTCAGATCGCGCGTCTGCTCGCCACCCCATACTTCGAAAGGGCGGTGTTCAAGCACGCTACGGAGCCAGGCCCCGAGAAAATTCTGACGCGCGTCCCGGATGCACTGACGCGGTCCGTAGCAGTTAGTCAGCCGCAGAGAAACCACCGGATGCCCGTAAATACGATGCTCAAGCATCCAGTACTGTTCTCCGGCGAACTTCGAGACACCGTTCGCGTCGGGAGGAGCGATCGGCTGGTCCTCGCTCACCGGCAGGTGCTCCACGCGGCCATAGAACTGACGGGTCGAGGCGTGGACCACGATCGCAGATGGCGCCGTCTCCCGCACTGCTTCGATCAGCCGCACCTGAGCCACAGCATTGATGTCGATATCCGTTAACGGGTCGTGCTGGCCACCCATATGGCTGGTCTGGGCGGCGAGATTGAAGATGACCTCGACCCCCTCACAGAGAGGCCGTAAATCAACATTGCGAAGGTCCGCTTGTGTCAGGTCGACGTCAGCTCCCTTGAGGCTGGACAAATTTGCGCCGCTTCCGGAGAGCAGGGCATCCACCGCGCGTAACCGGGCTCCAAGCCCTGCGAGAACATGACATAGGTTGGATCCGATAAAACCGGCTCCCCCCGTGACCAAAACGCTTCTACCCTTCCAATTCATTGATTCAATCCGTTCCCATGATTGCTCATTGGTAAAGGAGCTCGCACACGGTGATCTTCCATCCGCGAGCTTTACTTCTGGTACTCATACAGCACCCCATCCGTGTCCCTGCGGACTGATTTCAACGTATAGCCGGCACTCAAAAATTCTCCGATGCATTCTTTGCACTCCTCACTGCTTGTGGTCGAGCTATGCCCGTACGCAAAGAATTTATCGTGGGTTCTGAAGAATTCGGCAAACGTCATTGCTTTCAGATCGACCTTTGCCAAAGCGGCCAGGCGATGGTATTCGCCCAAAAATAAGTTTGAAGATGCCGGGGTTGCAAAGACGAGCCGTCGTGAGACCTCCGGGGGGGCATATTGAAAGAAATAGAAATAGTCGATGTCCCTGAGAATCAGGATCGCTTCATTGTTTGTCGGACCCAGGAGAGCCTGATTTCGAGCTAGTGGATCTTGAGGCGACGGGCCGAAGCGGAATTCGTTGCCTGGATTGATGAGCGAGTAGTCCTCATTGGCCGCTCGCAGGTAGACTGCCCGGCCCAGCTCTGCAATCGTCAGGAAAAGCATGAAACCCGCGATGAAGGGCGCAGCGGAGCGCCTTCCCACACGATGATAACTAGCGAAGCCCAGGAAGATCGCGTACCCCGCGACCGTCGACAAGAAGTAACGCGGGAGAAAGGGTCCGCGCGTCAGCATCGCCCCTGCCACTCCGATTACAGGGATCAAGACAAAAAAGGCGGCAAGCAGGAGCTCTCTCGCCGGGATCATCCCGGAGCTTTGCGGCGAAGCCTTGGCTTGTCTGTTGACTCCCAACGCGAGAATTGCGACGGAGAACGAAAGAACCAGAATTGCGGGACCAATCGCATCGGCAAAGAATGGCCGCAAGGATGCATGCGATGCATGTCCAAAGCTGGGCGGTATTGTATTCCAGTAAAGCCGCGTGAAGGAGAGATAAAGCGGCAGGACCGCGGCCAGAGGAAGGGTGATTGCAGATATCAAGGGCCAATTCATCCGCCGGTCGCGAATCGAATAGAAGAGCTCGACTGCGGCGAAAGGAAATACCACATAGACGGCGTAGAGGTGAGTTAACATCGCGCCGGTTAAACTCAGGCTGAAGCCAACAAGCCAGAGCCTTTTCCGGGCCGCCTCCCAGCTTTTCTGCCAGCAGAGAAGGGCTAGGCCACACCATCCGACGGTGATTCCATGCGGTCTCGCGTCGTAGGCATAATATTCAATGACGGTGAAGAGCGGAAAGAGCGCGGCAACCAATCCGGACCATCGTCCAACACGTCTTGCGACAAAGAGGTAGAGGCACAGGCCGAAGATCCAGACGCCGGCCATTTCGGGCAATCTCGTTACGATCAACCCTTCTCCGAAAACCCGCTCCACGCCGCGTGTCAAGAGATATAAGATCGGCGGATTGTAGTCGCCTCCATGGAGCACGGCTAACCATATGTGCCGGAAATCCGGAAGACGGCATAGATAAACAGTGAATAGCTCGTCATACCAGAAGCACTTCCGGCTCGCCTTGAGAAACATGATCGTGAAATAGAGAGCGGAGACAGCCAGACCACAGAGCAACACCTTGGCGGGACTATCACGAGAGATTACGGTCGTCCTGCACTCGGTGGTCTTCGTAATCATGGGGTTGGGCCCAGTTCGCAACCGATTTGTTGATAGTGTCGAAGGTCCCCGGCGCAGGCATTGCCTTTAGCGCCACAACCCATCCACGGCAAGCGGCCGCCGTGATCCTCGCTGCCCGACCAACCCGCAATCGACCTCTTTCGGTGAAGCAGATCAAATCTTAGGGTTTGGCAGCGCCTATCCGATGCTACTTTGCCAGGAACGAACCAGATTTGCCACTAAGGGCAGATCCAGTGGCGCGCCTTTCGAGTCTGGCGAGCCACAATTTTTCTTTCGCAGGCTAGTCAACGCCTATTTGACCTGATATTATTCTGCTGCATTTGTTTGGGACGCGTACATTAGGGTTGCATTTGTTTGGGACCCGTACATTAGAAATGTAGTGATCCCTTGAATTTTTGCGATCAAGTGATTTCGCAAAGACGAAAGCGTTTTCATTTCCGGAGGCCGTAATGTACACAGAAAGGCATTTGCGTCTGGAGCTGCCCGAGCGCGCTCCATGGCTGTTGAGCGCGGTATTAGTCTTGTTGATTTTTCTGCTTTCCCCACACGCTGGGGGACAAGCGGTATCTGCCACTCTACTGGGCACTGTAACCGACAATACCGGTGCGGCCGTGCCCAACGCACAGGTCCAGATCCTGGAAAACGCCACGGGCATTGCGCGCGTTGGGGCTACGAACGGGAGTGGCAACTTCACATTTCCTGATCTGACGCCGGGTACCTATGCAGTAAATGCCGAAGTCAAAGGCTTCAAAAAGGAGACCCGTGAAAACGTTGACGTGGTCGTCAACACAACCACGCGCGTGGATCTCACCTTGCAGCCCGGCAGTGTCTCCGAAAGCGTCATAGTGACCGGCGCTCCGGCCATCATGCAGACGGACCGCGCCGACGTGAGCACAAACATTGAGGCCCACACTCTAGGAAACATGCCGATTTCAGTCAATCAAAACTTCCAGAGTTTGCTCACCGTGGTCCCCGGCGTCGGGCCGCCCATTTTCGAGCACTCGCAGTTTTTTAACGCGGCAAGTTCGATCCAGACGGAGGTGAACGGCCAACCGCGTGAGGGCAATAGTTATCAGATTGAGGGCATCGATGACGATGAGCGAACCGGACTGCTCCAGATCCTGATCCCCCCGGCACAGTCCATCGAAACGGTGGACGTCTCTACCGCTAACTATGAGGCCGAACTGGGCCGTGCCATCGGCACGGTGAGCAACGTGATCATCAAGTCAGGCACCAACCAATTTCATGGTATGGCAAGCGAATACTTGCAGAACAGCGAGTTTGAAGCGCGCGCGTATTTCAACACCGGCGTCGGACACCTGGCTTATAACTACTTCGGCGGCGGGGTCGGCGGCCCTATCATCAAAGACAAGATGTTCTTCTATGGAGACTACTTCCGCTCTCCCGATCACGAAGCCAACTCGAATATCCTGTCCATTCCGCCAACCCAGTGGTATACGCCCAATGCGGCCGGCTTTATCGACTTGAGCGGCCCGCTCCAAAGCAGCGGCAAGGGCCAAATCTATGATCCGGCAACGGGTACCGCATCTGGAGCAGGACGCACACCCTTCCCCAACAATCAGATCCCTTTTTCCCGCGTGAATCCCGTATCCCTCGCGCTGCTGAAGCTGTTGCCTGCGCCCAACGCAAACCTCGCTACCAACCTTACCGCGCCGACCAATAACTTCTCCATTAATCTTCCGTTCCAGAAGACGACGACCAGATACGACGCAAAGATCGACTATCAAATCACACCGAAAGACCACCTAAGCGGCCGATACAACGACCAGAAGGTGACGATTTTCCAGGCGCCGGCCTTTGGAGCCGCCGGCGGGGGCCCGGCGCAAGGCGCCTTTGCGGGCACGGGCACACAAGGCACATACAGCGCCGGTTTGAACTATGATCGAGCCTTCTCCGGCACGCTGCTCACCGAGGCGCGCATCGGAGTCGCACATTACGGCAACCGCGCGGTTCCCACCGGGTATGGAACCGACTACGCCACACAGACCGGGATTCCGGGCGTGAATATCAGCTCGTTCACCAGCGGCCAAGTGGGAATTGCCCTTTCACCCACGGACTTCAGCAGTCCGATCATCGGATACTCGGCTTCCCTCCCATGGATCCGCGGTGAGACTAACGTCGATGGCGTAAACCATTGGACCAAGATTATTCGCAATCACAGCATCAAATTCGGTGTCGACATTCGGCGCATCCATGACGACCTGCTCCAGGACCAGACCTTCAGTCCACGCGGAGCAATTACGTTCGCTGAAGACAATACTTCTGAGCTTGGCGCTCAAACCAATGTCGCAAACGAGATGGCCAGCTTGCTCCTGGATGTCCCCATGCAGTCAGGCCGCGATCTCAATACGTATTTCCCCAAGTACCGGCAATGGTGGTTCTTCGCCTTCGCCGGCGATAAATGGCAGGTCACGCCTAAGTTGACCACGGATCTCGGTGTCCGTTGGGAATTGTATCCTCCGGCAACTCCCGAGAGCGCGGGAGGCTTTTCCAATTACGATCCAACGACAAACTCCCTTGTGATTGCGGGTGTTGGTTCGAACCCGTCCAATCTTGGCTTGCAAACAAGGTATACCTACTTCGCGCCCCGGCTTGGATTTGCCTATCGAGCGACGGAGCAAACTGTAGTGCGCGGAGGCTTTGGCATCAGCTACACGCCATATGAGGACAATACCTACGCCTACAACTACCCAGTGCGTGCCAATAACAGCTACCAACAGAACAACCCCTATCAACCCGCACTCTTGTCCGACGGGTCCCCTGCAACGTTCCAGGCTGGCTTTCCGGCGCCATCCCCAATCGTAATTCCCAGCAACGGGATCATTAGCGCCAGTACCGCCGCGCTCACCAGTCAGGCCTATGTAGAAATCCCCAAGGACTATCACAACCCTTATGTGGAATCGTGGAATGTTGCTGTTCAACAGTCTTTGCCACAACAGTTCACGCTGCAGTTATCCTACGTAGCCAATCACGGGGTCCACATAGGCACAGCGCAAAATATCAATTTGCCGCCGGCGCTCGGTCTGGGCACCGCGGGCGAGCCGGAATACATCGCCTACAAGCGCAGTGCAGCGACCACAGTGTATTTCCTCGGGTTTTCATCGAATTATCAGTCTCTGCAGGTCCAGTTGAACCGCCGCTTCGCCAAGAGTTTGGGCGTGATTACCTCGTTTACCTGGGGCAAAGGCCTGGGTTACCAACAGGACGACGATGGGGGCCTTTACTTCTGGATTGATCAGCGTCACAACTATGCACCCAACGATTTCGATCATCGGCTCAACTTCGAGGAGAGCCTGACCTATGAACTGCCGTTCGGTCCCGGCAAGCAATGGTTGAATTCCGGCATCACTTCCTCCGTGCTGGGCGGCTGGAAGCTAGCGACCATCATCTCCTTATATTCGGGCCTACCCTTCAATGTCACCGCTAACGGCGGCACGATCAACACGCCAGGACAGGGCCAGAATGCCAATCTCGTAGCCCCGTTCCACGTGCTCCATGGTATCGGGGCGGGAAACGACTGGTTTGACCCCTCAAGCTTCGCGCAGCCGGCCGGCTGCCCCAAGACAGGAGCATGCCCGATAGCGTACGGAAGCGTACTGGGCAATGTTGGCAGAAACGCGTACTACGGCCCCGGATACATTGCGGACAACGTCTCGCTCTTCAAAAGCTTTGCCATATGGGAAAGCGTCTCACTGGAGACACGCGCGGACGCCTTTCAGTTGAGCAATTCGCCCCAGTTCAACAGTCCCCAAAATTCCCTCACCAGCACGACCTTCGGAAAAGTAACAAGCACCATCGGGAGCGGTACAGGCATCAACGGGATAGGAGGTGGCCGCTCGATTCAACTCTCCGCGACCGTGCGCTTCTAGAGCGGTTATTCCCGAGTTGAAAGACACGAAAGCAAATGCAGTACAGCCGTTCCGCCAAGGAACGGCTGTACCGGGGGCTACAACCCGGAGATTGCACCAGACTACTCATGGTGAGTGCCACGCAGCAGGAAATCCGCGACGCATACTCTCTCCCGGATACACTTAAAGGAGAAATGAATTATCGCGAAGGATCGCCTATCGGCATGCGACGCGGAACGGAGCGCGAAGAATCAGGGCTGAAGTGATGTTGCAGCACCAGGGCCAACGCTCCTCGTAGACGAGCCAAACCGTAATCAGCGGTGGTGATGATACGAGGAAGCTTCGCGTTGAGCGTTTTCGGTACTTCTTCGGTGAGAACGCCTGAGAAGTAAGGCCATACGGCTACGATATCCCCGGCAAACAACACGACCTCGGGCGACAGCCCGGCTAAAATTGTCTGCAGGCCGCGCGCAATCTGTACGAATTGATTGCGCAGCGCAGCCATAGCCTCGGTCTTTTGATCCTGGGCATCGATCAGGAGATGACGATAGGTGAAGGAACTTGGGGCCTTTCCCTTCAACTTGCGGTAGTAGCGCAGGGCGGCCTGATTGGAGGCCACGGTCTCCCAACAGCCGCGGTTGCCACATCCGCAAAGAAGCCCCGGAGTTTCGACGCGCATGTGGCCAAACTCACCCGCCATACCGTTCCAACCGGAGATAAGATGTCCACCGGCGAGAATACCGGTTCCTATTCCTTCGGAAACGTTGATCGCCACAGCGTCCTGAACGCCGGACAAGCTCCCAAACCAGCGTTCCGCGAGAATGATTACATTGGCGGCGTTTTCGATCTCAACCGGAAGACCGGTTCCATCGGCGATAGCCTTTCTAATATCGAACGGTCCCCACTTGAGGTTGGGTGCGAAAGCCAATCGTCCGGTCAAAGGATCCACTCGGCCCGGAACGCTGATGCCTACGCCTTGAATCGCCTTTTTGGGTTCAGCGTTGGTGACACGTTTGATAGCGGCTAGAAGTTGGGTAATGGAACGGTGAGGCTGGGAAGATATAGGGACATTTTCCTGTACCAGAAATCTGCCACTGAAGTCCGAGATGGCGACGATTGCGTTGCCGGGATGTAGATCCAGAATGACCACTCCCAGTTCATTGTTGACTCCCAACATCAGCGGCCTTCGACCGTGCCGGCTAAATCCAGTCTCCCCCTCACAAATCCAACGGCTTACCAGCAGTTCTTCTACGATGGCGGAGACGGTACTCTTCTGCAGACCGGAAAGCCGAGCCAGATCGGCACGCGAGACCGCCCCGGCAAGACGGATCAGTTCAAGGATGATCGTGCGGTTTGTATCGCGCGCGGTCTCACTGCTTGATGCTTGAATCGCCAATCGCGGAACATGCGCTAACTGGCGTAGTGCGCGTTCATTCATGAAGCCAAACCCGTCGTTTTACCGGTTCTATTCTACGGCCCTCATCCCGGATGAGGATCGGTTGATCGCCTAGCTCAAGTCGTGGACGAAGCAAGCCCCCAGTTCTAGGTAGATACTCACACAAAAGACGCATAAACGCATCGGTTACAATCCTTTAAGGCGTTCTCTTACAAGGAGAAACGCTCCAGGCATCGATTTGGCCAATCTTATTCGGGTTTTGCTCTCTTCAATGATTGCGGCCCTGCGCGGATTTGCTGCGTGGCATGGATTCTCCGCGTCAGCTGCAATCGCTCGCTTTTGTGGGGCCTGATCTTTGCCTCGCATGACCTCACAGCAGGAAGCCATCGGCTTCTCCTGCCATTGTTCGAGGTCCCACCTCAGAAGCTTGTTTTTGTCCGCCGCTGCTCAAACCCGCCATCTCCGTGAGGGGCATATTCCGCCTGATTTCCCCGTACTTCGAGTCTTTCACCCTTACCCACTCGTATCGCCTGCACGACCGCTGGAATCGCGTATGACACCAATGCGTTTGAGACGGTTGGCCTTTCTGATGGTCTTGCTGTCTATCGGATCCTTCTTGAGGGCGCAGACCGCCGGCGTGCCGTTGACCCTGCAACAAGCCATTGCTCTGGCACGCGCGAAGAATCCGACTCTTCTTTCCGGCCAGCAGCACGTCATCGCCACCAAGGCCAGCGAAGTTACGGCCGGCCTGCGCCAGAATCCAATCCTGACGCTCAGCGGCGAGGATGTGACGCTGTCAGCCAACAACCCGGGCAACCCCTACTACTATTCGGCGAACATCTCGCGCCTCTTTGAACGAGGGCAAAAGCGGCGGTGGCGGCTGGACCTTGCCCATGCCACGACCGACGTTACCCAAAGCCAGTACAAGGACACGGAGCGGCAGACGATCCTTGCCGTGAAACAGGCCTTTACCCAGATGCTGGCTGCCAAAGCGGCATTGAAGGTGGCAGACGACAATCTGCAGGGCTACCGGAAGACGGTCGAACTGAGCAAGATACGCCTTGACGCCGGTGACGTGAGTCCCACCGACTTCGATCGCATTGACCTGCAACTTGCCGAATTCGAGGCCGATTACGACAGCGCGAATCTGAATCTTGTCCAGTCTGGCGATCAACTGAAAATGTTGCTTGGAATCGACCAGCAGGCAGCCGGTTTTGACGTCACGGGGACGCTCGATCCTCCTCAGCTCCCTCTGACATTGGCGGAGGTGGAACAGCAAGCGCTCGCTGAGCGTCCCGATTATCGCGCAGCGCAGCAGTCCCTTCGTCTGGCCGAGGCGAACGTGAAATTGGCGGAAGCTACCGGAACCACCGACCCGACTCTGGCCGGAGAGTATGACCGATCGGGCACCTTCAGCTCGGCCGGCTTCGATATCAGCATCCCGCTCCGCATCTTCGATCGGAACCAGGGTGAAAAGGAACGGACCCGCTATGAGGCCCAATCCACCCGCTTCGCGGAGATAGCTGCACGCAACCAGGTGATCAATGACGTCGACCAGGCATGGGCTGCCTATCAGACCGCGCTGGCCCAGGCGCGGCGCTACAACGGTCACTATCTTGGGGAAGCCTCACGCGTCCGCGATAACCTCGAGTTCAGCTATCGCCATGGAGGCAGTACTCTGCTCGACTACCTCGACGCTCTTCGCGACTATCGCCAGACCAATCTCGACACGTTGAACGCCAACGCGCAGGTTTGGCTTGCTCTCCACCAACTTAGCTACGTCGCCGCATCGGAGATGCTTCCATGAGCCAGGCACCCAATAACCATTCAACCAGGAACCATGCACCCTGGATCGCACCCCCGATCGCATTTTCGGCTGCTTCTCTTCTGCTTCTCGCGTGCCTTGGCTGCCAGGACAAAGCGCCCACGTCAACCAGCGGCGCAGACACGTCTCAGAAAGCTCCTATCGAGGTCTCGACCATCCATTCTCAGGCAGTTACGGATCGCTTGGAACTGGGGGCGCGGGTTGAGCCCGACCCCACGCGAGTGGTCCATATCTACTCGCAAGTTACTGGCCGCCTGGTCGAGTTGTATGTCCGGCCCGGGCAGGAGGTGACGAAGGATCAGACCATCGGCCTTATCCAAAGCAGTGAGATTGCCGAGGCCCGAGCCGACTACGATAAGGCCAAAATCGAGGTAGCCCGTTCCGACCGCCAGCTCGATCGCGCCAAGCTTCTGCTGCAGCACGAAGTGATGGCGCAACGCGATTACGATGACATTGAAGCCGCGGATCACGCGGCGCACGCGGAGCTCACGCGCACCATCCAGCGCATTCACATGCTGGGCTTCTCGCCCGATGGCTCATCGGACACCGTGGCCCTGCGCGCACCCATCAGCGGCGCGGTGCTCGACATCGGAACGGCCAGCGGCGAAATGCAGCGTTCGCTGGATAACGCAAGCCCCATCGCCACCATCGCCAACCTCGATTCGGTGTGGATCCTCGGCGACGTCTTCGAGCGGGATCTGGGTACGGTCCGCTCCGCGGAGTCCGTCGATGTGACCCTCCCTGCCTATCCGGGCGAGACGCTGCACGGTACTATTTCCAACATCTCCGACGCCATGGACCCCACCACCCGGACAGTCAAGGTGCGTGTGATCGTGCCCAATCGCCAGCATCGCCTCAAGCCGGAAATGTTCGCCACGCTCTCCATTGCCCGGAAAACGGCGCAGCAATTCATCTTGCCCACCACCGCAGTCGTTCACGAAGGTTCCTCGAGCTACGTTTTCATGCAGACTGCTCCGGGGAAGTATCAGCAGCACCAGGTGACCACCGGAGCCATCCACGATCAAACCGTGGTGGTGACAGCCGGACTGAAGGACGGCGATCAGATCGTCACCACGGGAGCGGCGCTGCTGCGTGCGCCCTCCGGAGACTGAGCATGAAGGCATTGATCCGAACGTTGCTGGAGTACCGCGCCATCGTGCTCATCGTTTTCGTCGTCTCCCTGGAGGTCGGCGTCTACGCGTTTATCAAACTCGACATCGAAGCCTATCCGGATCCCTCGCCGCCCTTGGTGGAGATCATCACCCAGAACCCCTCGTGGTCTGCCGAAGAAATGGAACAGCAGGTTACCGTTCCCGTGGAAGCGACGCTGAACGGCACCCCACACCTCGATCAGGTGCGCTCCATCAGCATCTTCGGCCTCAGCGACGTGAAGCTGTACTTCAATTTCGACAGCGACTACTTCCGCGACAAGCAGGAGGTCCTGAACCGCCTTCAGACCCTGTCCTTACCTAATGGCTTGCAGCCCCAGCTCTCGCCATGGTCGCCCATCGGTGAAATCTACCGCTACCAGCTCACCGGCGGCGGCTATTCGCTCAATGAGCTCAAGGCCACGCAAGACTTTCTCATCCGCCGTGAGTTGAAACAGGTTCCTGGCATCATCGATATCACCACCTTCGGTGGCACAACCCGTCAGTACCAGGTCGAGGCCGATCCGAACCGGTTGTTGGCCATGAACGTCACGCTGCCCCAGGTGCTCAACGCCATTCAGAACAGCAATGCCAACGCCGGCGGCAACTATCTCACGCTCGGCGATCAAAGCATCAACGTGCGCGCACTGGGTCTGTTGAAGAATACCGACGACATCGGGTCGGTCGTGGTCGCCGAACGGAACGGCGCGCCGGTGCTGGTGCGCGATATAGGCGAGGTGAAGGAAGGATTCCAGCCCCGGCTGGGAAAGGTTGGCCGCAACGGCGAGCCGGACATTGTGCTCGGCATCGTCCTGCTGCAAAAGGAAGAGAAATCACTTCCTGCACTCGAGGGCCTGAAAAAGAAAATCCACGATTTGAACCACGGTGGTCTGCTGCCTCCAGGCATGCACATCAGCACCGTCTATGACCGCACCAACCTCATCAACACGACCACCCGTACGGTCCGCCACGTTGTCTTCACTGGCCTGTTCCTGGTGACGCTGGTGTTGATCTCCATGCTGGGCGACTTGCGCATCAGCTTCATTGCCGCGGTCACCATCCCGTTCGCGGTACTGTTCGCCTTTTCCATGATGGTGCTGACGGGACAGTCCGCCAATCTGATCTCGATCGGCGCCATCGATTTCGGCATTCTCGTGGATGCCTCCATCGTCGTGTTGGAAAGCATCTATCGCAAGCTTTCGCGCCGCACAGAGGACGAAAAAACCAACGAGCTCATCATCGAAGGCGCAAGCAACGCCGCGAAACCCGTGCTGTTTGCCACCTTCATCATCCTCGTGGCATTCATTCCTCTATTCACCATGCAGGGGGTTCCGGGCAAGATCTTCGCGCCCATGTCGGTAACCTATGGGTTCGCCTTGACCGGCGCGCTTATCTTTGCCCTCATCTTCGCTCCCGTGCTGGCCTACCTGGTCGTTCCCACTAAACAAAAGCAGGAGAAACACGAAACGCCGCTCGGAGGCTTCCTCCTCCGCCGCTATGACCACGGCCTTCCCCACGTCCTCAGGCATCGAGGACTCACGTGGGTTATAGCCCTGGCATGCCTCGTTGCATCCGGTGTGCTTTTCACCTTCGTAGGCGGAGAATTCATGCCTCCGCTCGAAGAAGGGAACCTCTGGATCCGCGCAACGCTGCCGCAGGACATCTCTTTCCAGGCCGCCGCAAACATCGCCGACGACTTGCGGGCGCAAATCGCAAAGTCTCCTGAGGTCACGCAGACCGTCTCGCAAATGGGCCGTCCCGATGACGGTACCGATGTCGTAACTTTCAATGACGTTGAAATTTCCGTCGCGCTCAAGCCGCCCGGCGAGTGGCGGGCGGGCCTGACCAAGAACGCGTTGATCGATGAGATGAACCATCGCCTCTCACGCATCCCGGGCATGGACCTGAATTTTTCCCAGAATATCCAGGACAACGTCGAAGAAGCCATGTCTGGCGTCAAGGGGGAAAACTCACTCAAGCTGTTTGGCGACGATTTTGACACGCTGTCGCGTCTCGCCAACCAGATCGCACAGGTGATGCAATCCGTAAATGGTGTCGCGGACGTCGGCGTCTTTCGCGTCGGCGGCCAGCCCAGCCTGCTCATCCGGATCGACCGCGCCAAGGCTGCTCGCTATGGACTCGCAGCGGCTGATGTCAATGCCACCATCCAGGCCGCGGTCGGCGGTGCGGCCCTCACCCAGGTCATTGAGGGAGACCGGCGGTTCGATCTGACCGTCCGTTTTCCGGAACGATTTCGCAACGGCCCCGATGCCATTCGGGGGATCCTGCTGCCCACACCTGACGGTAGCCGGATTCCCATTGGCCAGATTGCCGACGTGGAGACTCGTGATGGCGCTTTCATGATCTATCGCGAGAACGGCCGTCGCTACATTCCCATCAAGTTCAGCGTGCGCGGTCGCGATCTTGCCACCACCATTCAGGACCTGCAACAGCAATTAATTAACAAGATCAAGCTCCCATCGGGCTATAACTACACTTGGGCGGGAGAGTTCGATAGCCTGCGCAAGGAACAGCGGCGCCTTGCCTTCATCATCCCCGTGAGTCTGGTTGCAATTCTCGTCCTGCTCTACATCCAATTCCGCACCTGGAAGGATGCGCTCATCGTGCTGGGCACGCTGCCGTTCGCGGCCATCGGTGGTGTCCTGACATTGTTCCTCACGCGCACGCCCTTCAGTATTTCGGCCGCGGTTGGATTTACTTCTCTTACCGGCGTCGCCACTTTGGGGGCAGTCGTCTTCCTGTCTGGTATTCGTCGCGCGCAACAGGAGAGAGGCTTCGACGCAGGGCTGAAGACAGGTTGCAGTGATGAAATGCGACCGGTGGTAATGGCTTGTATGGCCGCCGGCCTTGGCCTGTGCCCCGCTGCCCTTGCCAACGGCATCGGCGCCCAGGCGCAACAGCCGCTGGCTCGTGTTGTCGTGGGCGGCATGTTCACCACGGTCCTGGCAATCCTGTTTGTGATGCCCCTGTTGATTCGCGGTCTTCGCACCAAGGCCGATCTTGAAGCGCAGACGGCGATAGAAGGGAAGCCGTAGTTTCCTCAATTGACTGTGTAGAGCAACAGATCAGGAGCCGTCTGAGCTGCGAACGCCCAGACGGGCTTGTAGTTGCTTGCGATAACGCCGGCTCAGTCGGAGGCTGGTTCCGTTTTCGAGCCGCACCTCGTACTCGCCGTCTTCACTGATCTTTAGACCGCGGACGCGATTGCAGTTGACGATGGTCGAACGGTGGATGCGGCAAAATGTGGCCGGATCTAAGTCCTGCTCGAGTTCAGACATGCTGCGGCGCAACAGGTGTGTTCTCGGTCCGACGTGCAGGCACGCGTAGTAGTCGGCAGCCTCGATCCAATCGATCTCGGAGATTCTGACGAACGAAACTTGCCCGGTGCCCTTGATGGCCAGGCGCTCCAGTTTTCTCGGAAGATCTTTGCCAAGCATGATCTTTTGCTTGGCGCGGTCGAGGGCCAGGTCGAATCGAGCGTTGTCGAACGGCTTCAAGAGGTAATCGAGCGCTCCGGCCTCGAAAGCCCGCAGCGCATACTGGTCGTACGCGGTTACAAAGACGACGGCGGGAGGCAAGTCCTTGCCCAGAAGGTCCAGCACATCGAAGCCGTCGCATTCGGGCATTTGAACGTCGAGGAAGACCAGGTCCGGCTTCACACTCCGAATCGCTGCTGTTGCTTCTGCCCCAGAGCCGCACTCGCAGACAATCTCTATCTCCGGATCAAGCCGCAATAACGCGACAAGGTTACTGCGCGCGAGTGGTTCGTCGTCCACAATGATCGTGCGTATCTTCATAAGGATTGAACCGGCGGCACAAATCACTCCTTGAAGGGCACGGAAATCGATACTGCCACGCCGCCCGATTCCTGGTTCTGCATGTCGAAATGGAACGCGTCTCCGTACAGGCTTTGCAGGCGAGTTCGCATATTGGAGATCCCGATCCCGGCATGAGCCTTCTCCGAGGCCGCAGGCAGGCTGGGGCCGTCGTTGTAGACGCTGAGGGTGAGTTTTCCGTTGGAGCGGAATGCAGTAATCCTGATCGCACCCCCCTGGACTCGTTTTGCGATGCCATGTTTGACCGCATTTTCGACCATGGGCTGCAGAATCAGGCTGGGAACCTGGGCCAGCAGGAGTTCCGTCGGCACGTCCACGCTAAAGTCAAGACGCTCGACAAATCGCACCTTCTGAATTTCAAGATATTTTCGCGCAAACTCTAATTCTTCTCCCAGCGGCACTTCCTGCCGATTGGAATCCTCCAGGACCCGGCGGAGAAAGTCGCTTAGCCCGACAATCATGCTTACGGCGGCATCGTTTCGTTGTTCGCGCACCAGGCCAACAATTGCATTGAGTGAATTGAACAGGAAATGCGGCTCGATTTGTCGCCGCAGAGCATCGAGGCGTGCCTTCGAGAGCTGTTCGTTGAGACGCGCAGTTTCGGTTTGCTGAAGGGCCAACCGCTCTCGGGAGTCCAGCATGTGGCCGACCAGGAGGATGGTGACGTAAAGGATCAGGGACACGAGAAGCCCGCTGTAGAACTTGTGCAACCAAATATAAGAAAACGGATCTGGATCCGGGGTAGTCGCCCATGGGTGCAGCAACTTTTCGACGACAGTGGTCCAGGCGGCGGAAACGAGGGCGATGGCTGCGCAGGCAGCAAGGTGCGTGCCCCAGGTGGAGAACGAAGCATAGCGGCGGCCCAGGCGTAGCACGAGCGGCGTTGCTAATGCCCATGGCAGCCACGAAAGCAGCAAGCTCAGGAAGAGCTGGGCCCAGGCATGGTGCATGCCTTCCGCGCGCATGATGAGGACGGTCTGCGTCGCATTGAACAGCCCGGCAGCGGTCCAGATTGCAGCAATCCAGAACCATTGTCGCGGCTTGGAGCGAGACAGGGTCGTGTCCATGGGGAGAATCGTATTCTACGACTTCGTCGGAGTATCCAGGAATGCAGCCAAATGGCAGCCAGATGCAGCCGGCGGTCTGGCCTTTGCAAGATCGCAGCGCGATACTGTCCACATGATTGGCAGAATAGCCGTACTTCTCAGTGTGATCGCCTTAGCGCCGCCGCCCGTCTTCCGCGAGCCCGCGGCGCCGAGTCCCGGCCCGGAATTTACCAATGACGGCCAGATGAGACTCCCCGAGCACTATCGGGATTGGGTTTACCTCACCACCGGGTTTGACATGAGTTATAGCCCCGCGATGCAGATGGACAGCCATATGTTCGACAATGTCTTTGTAAATCCTGAGGCCTACAAAGCCTTTGTGGACACCGGCACGTGGCCGGATAAGACGATACTCGTGCTCGAGGTTCGCGGCGCCAAGGGGAAAGGCTCGATCAACCAAAAAGGCAACTATCAGGGAACCGACGTTATGGGGCTTGAGGTGCACGTGAAGGATGAGGCGCGTTTTCCGGGTAAGTGGGCGTTCTTCCCCTTTGATGGTGACAAAACCGCAAAGATGATCCCAACCACCGCCGACTGCTACAGCTGCCACGCCGAACATGCGGCCGTGGACACCACGTTTGTCCAGTTCTATCCGACTCTTCTGCCGATTGCTCAAAACAAGCACACGCTTTCTCCCTCTTACCTAAAGGAGATTGCAACGCCGGCACAGCGATAGCTGGGTCGACCGGAGCGTAGCGCAGTGGAGGGTCTGCAGTTCTGCCCTTTACAGGTTGCAGAAAAACCCTATCAATGAAGGGTACGGGCTTCAAGCCCGTGGAAAGAGTCCTCGATCGTTACCACCGCCATTTCCTTTGTCATCCCGAGCGCAGGCGAGGGATCTGCAGTTCGCCTAACCCCAAGCTAACCTCAAGCGAGTAGCGTCGAAGGGGGACGGAAAAACTCTGTTTTGTATCTGGGCACGACTTTAGTCGTGCCGTAAATCATTGAGAATACGTCGGGCTTTAGCCCCTGAGGTACGTCTTTCCTATCCGGTCCCGAGTTTTTCCGCGCCCCTTTAGGCCACAAAGCTCACCCAGATCAACCCAAAGGTTGACCTGGGGGTCCCCCCTACTCGATGACAGGTGATTCCGCGCCCGTATAACCTCGACCTGTCGCCGATGGCGCTGCGTAAGCGTTTGCAACCCCGCGCGACCCCCCGGTAGGAAGCTCTTGAGCCGATAACGTAAGCTAGCGTGGATGAACTGCTTGCGGGTATCGGGCCATATGTGGGTTGGAAATTGTCAACGGCAAGGGGAACGGCGACCCGCTGGCGCTGGTTGCGGGGTGACGGTAGCGATCATGGCAGCTGCCCTCGCATTATTCCTGAGTGGATGCCATTCCTCCGGGCTGCCCAAGCCTGCGACCAAGGCCTATATGGAAGAAGTCACGGCCTTCTATGTGGGGCTCGCCGCGCTGCAGGTGGGGGATGATGTGCGTGCCGACAACACTCTCGAGCGGGCCACGCAACTCGCGCAAGGAGAGCCGGCAACCTGGGCGAACTGGGGCGTGCTGGCGCTGCGTCAGGGAAACTACGATGTAGCGTCGCAACGGCTGGGGCGAGCGCAGAAGCTGGCTCCTCAGAACGATCAAATTTATTATTTGCTGGGTGTGCTGGAAAGCAAACGGGGCAATCCGGCGCAGGCCATCGTCGAGCTCCGCCGGGCGGTGCAGATCAACCCGCGTGGTTTGCGGGCCATGTATCTGCTCGCGCAAGAAGTTGAGCGCCAGGGTGACGCAAACAGTGAGGCTGAGTTTCAGCAGTTGCTGGAGAGGATCCTCGCCGAACAGCCGGGCAATCCAGCGGCCTTGCTGGAGCTTGGGCGGGTGGCGGCAAAGCGGGGCGAAGCAGAGAAGTTGCACTCCGTGGTGGCGCAGATTGGCGCCCACGCTGCAACCTGGCCGCCGGAAGTGCAACAGCAGTGGATCGCTTTGCAGGCTGCGGCCGCCGGGCCGGATCCCAGGGCAGCCGCCGTTCACATCGCGTTTCTGCGCAACTCGTTGATGCGCCTCCCGGAATTCCGGCAAAGCCTTGCCCTAATTCAGCCCGCTGCAGGCGACCAGGCCGCGCCCTTTACCCATTTCCTGCTGCTGGCCACGCCAACGTTTTCCCCCGCGCCGGCTGATACGGCGATCAGCTTCCAGCCCGCGGCGGTGAGCAATCCTGGCTCGCCGCAACAAGCCGAGGGAAACTCATGGAGTTGGATTTCGGCCATCTCGCTGAGCGGAGCTGGGACTCCCGTGATAGCCCTGGCCAATAGCCATACCGTAAAGCTGGCGAGCGGAGCGGCTTTTCCTTTCCCAGGCGGCGCCGTGGACGTGCCGCTTCAGCCCGAGTCTATCCTGCCGGTCGACTTCAATTACGACTTCAAAATGGATCTGGTGCTGGCCGGCGAAGGTGGCGTTCGCTTCATGCGCCAGGAGAGCGCAACGTCTTTTACGGATGTGACCGCGCAGACCAAGCTGCCGCCGGCATTGCTGCATGCCCCCTACACCGGTGCATGGGCGATCGATGTCGAAGCCGATGGGGATATGGATATCGTGCTTGGTGCGCACCAGGGGCCGCCGGTAGTGTTGAGAAACAACGGCGATGGATCGTTTACTGCCATGCATCCGTTTGCCGGGGTTTCCGGCCTGCGCGGCCTTGCCTGGGTCGATCTGGATGGCGACGGCAATCCCGATGCCGCCCTGATCGATGGCTCGGGTCTTTTGCATTTTTTTCATAACCAGAGAGCAGGTGTCTTTCGCGAGCTCGCGCCTCCACGCTTGCCTCCTGTGAAAGCAGTGACTGCTGCCGATGTAAGCGGCGGAGGAACGCTCGCCCTGGTGGCCGTCGAAGAGACGGGCGCGCTGGTCGCGATTACCATCACGAGCGAAGCGGGAGCGTGGAACGTTGCCGAGCTGGGCACGGCGCCCCGGCTTGCGGCAGAAGTCCGCCTGCATGCCGCCGACTTCGATAACAACGGCGCAATGGATCTGTTGGTTGTACCCGTGGCGCTCAATGCTGGGGACAGTCCAGGCGCCTTGCTGTGGCTGGGAAACGGTCCAGAGAAGGCTCAGAGATTTACTTTCCTGCCGCAACCAGTGGGCCCCGCGCGGGTATTCGATGTTGCCGACATCAATCTCGATGGAAGGCTCGATCTGCTGGGGCTTTCCGCGGCCGGTCAGGCGCAGCAGGCAATGAATCAAGGAAGCAAGAAATATCAGTGGCAGATCATCCGGCCGCGAGCACGGCAGGCTACGGGTGACCAGCGCATCAACTCCTTCGGAATTGGAGGCGAGATGGAGGTGCGTTCCGGCCTGTTGTTTCAAAAGCAGGCGATCACCGCGCCGCAGTTGCATTTTGGCTTGGGTGAGCAGAGTGGCGTCGATGTCGTCAGAGTCTTGTGGCCCAATGGTACCCAGAACGCGGAGTTTGCGTTGAAGGCGGATCAGGAGGTCCTGACAGAGCAGCGCCTGAAGGGCTCGTGTCCCTTTCTCTTTGCATGGAATGGCAAGCAGATCGGCTTCGTGAAGGATGCAGTGCCATGGGGTTCGGCGATTGGCCTGCAAATCGACTCGGTTGGTTCCCCCGGAATCGCCGCGACGGAAGAATGGTACAAAATTGGCCGCGATCAACTTGTGCCTCATGACGGCTACTACGATCTGAGACTCACCGGCGAGTTATGGGAAACCTTTTACTACGATTACTTGAAGTTGATGGTGGTCGACCATCCCGCCGGCACCGAGGTCTTTACCGACGAACGGTTTGTTGTTCCGCCGGTCAAGCTGGCAATCACCGCCGTCGCCCCGCCGCACGCCATTGTCAAAGCCGTGGATGATCAAGGGGCCGATGTAACGGAAATCGTCAGCAAGCTCGATGGCAAGTATCTTGATACCTTTGGACGCGGACAATATCAGGGACTTACGCGCGACCACTTTGTGGAAGTTGACCTCGGCAACGATGTACCAGCGAGTGGGCCATTGTGGCTTATTGCCAAAGGGTGGGTACACCCTACGGACTCCTCAGTAAACGTCGCGATCGGCCAGGGAAGCCACGAGAAGGCGCGCGCCCTCAGCCTTGAAGTAGGCGATGGGCATGGCGGATGGCGTACTGCGCAGGCAAACCTGGGATTCCCGGCAGGCCGGAAAAAAACCTGCCTTATCAACCTGGAAAATGTCTTTCTGCCTGGAACGCCGCGCAAGCTGCGCCTGCGCACGAACCTCGAAGTCTATTGGGATTCGCTCGAGTGGGCGCAAGGCCTGCCTGCTACCCAGCTGAAGGTTACGCGATTGGATCCGTCTCTGGCAGACCTTCATTATCGTGGATATTCGGTGGTCATGCAGGCGAATCCTTCCTCTCCCGAGCTACCTGATTACAGCCGGATTGCGGCCAGCAAGCAGATCTGGCGCGACCTCGAAGGCTACTACACCCGCTATGGCGATGTTCGCGAGTTGCTGGCGGGCGTCGATGATCGCTATGTGATCATGAACGCCGGCGACGAGATCACCTTGCACTTTGCCGAGCAGGCTCCGCCGCCCGCGGGATGGGTGAGGGATTACGTCATTGCCGGCGATGGCTGGATTAAAGACGGAGACTATAACTCAACCTGGTCTCGCAACGTCCAACCTTTGCCCTACCACGCGAAGACCGAGTACAACCAAGCTCCCGGCAAGCTGGAAGCCGAGTGGGTGTACCGCCGTCATCCCGAGGATTGGCGGAACTACCACACGCGCTACGTGACCTCCGAACCCTTCGACCAGGCAGTCAGGAGCAGTGCAACGCAATGAAGGCAAACCTCGGCGCCAGAATACTCCTGGCTATATTTTTTGTGGGAATGTTGGCAACGCCTCTGGTTATCAAGAGGATCTCGGCGCGGCGGGAAGAGGCCCAGGCGAAGCTGGATGAAAGCCAGGCGCTGGAGCGATACGGTTTCCATCTGCAGGAGGTCTCGCAACAGGCGGGAGTTCACTTTATCCATCAGGCGCCGGTGTTAGACGCCAAGTTAGCGGGCATCATGCCCGAGGTCGCGTCGATGGGTGCTTCGGTCTCCATCGTCGATTTCGATCGTGATGGCTGGCCCGATATGTATGTGACCAACAGCGCGACGGGTAGTCAGAACCACCTTTACCGCAATATGCATGATGGCACCTTCCAGGACGTTGCCGGGCCAATGGGCCTTGCCGATGTGAACCAGCCAGGAACTGGCGTTTCCATGGGGGCAGTTTGGGGCGACTATGACAATGACGGTTACGAAGATTTATTTCTGATCAAGTGGGGAAAACCGGAGCTCTTTCACAACGATCAAGGGCGTGGCTTTACCCGGGTCACCGAGGCAGCTGGCTTGCCTCCCTGGATCAACGCAAATACCGCAGTCTGGTTTGACTATGACGGCGACGGCCTGCTCGACCTGTTTGTTGGGGGGTACTACTCCGAAAAGCTCGATCTATGGCATTTGAGCACCACGCGCATGATGCCGGAAAGTTTTGAGTACGCGAAAAACGGCGGTCGAAAGTTCTTGTTTCACAATCTTGGCCATGGCAGGTTTGAGGAGGTCAGCGAAAAGGCAGGGATCAAGAGCAAC
>Ga0182024_10005292_pt1 | contig 29022 bp, 22 predicted proteins | sample P32metaG_FD_120480 | JGI IMG/M metagenome (GOLD analysis project Ga0182024, IMG submission 120480) | Permafrost microbial communities from Stordalen Mire, Sweden - P3-2 metaG (Illumina Assembly) | ecosystem: Environmental > Terrestrial > Soil > Wetlands > Permafrost | place: Sweden: Stordalen...
ATTCGAGCATCGTCGCGGATCTCCAGCGCCGCGCCACTGAGGAGGAAGCCAAAGAACAGTAGATCCGTCGCAGTGGGGGACAGTTCGATTACGAACACGCTCCGGAGTGCGATCTACTCCGGACTCATTGGAGGGCTACAAACCTATGGCAACCGTAGCTTCGCCCGGCCCGCCCTATGTGGCGGAGTCGGTGGCACCGGTCGCAAACCCAGCTCCGCTCGGCCTGATCGGGTTTGGACTGACGACACTCCTGCTCTCGGTCATCAATGTCGGCTTCATCTCGGCAGCTCCCGGACCGACCGCCGGTTCGATATCGGTTGTCCTGGCAACGGCCATTGCTTTCGGTGGTTTGGGACAGATCTTCGCCGGGATGTGGGAGTTCAGGGTCGGTAACACGTTCGGGGCAACCGCCTTCACGAGTTACGGGTTGTTCTGGCTCAGCTTCGTGCTGATCGAGACGACCTTCGCGCCGGATCTCCCCAAGGATCCGACTCCCATCCTCGGCATGTATGCGCTCGGATGGGGCATCTTCACGGCCTACATGTTCGTCGCCTCGCTGGGTGGGGCGTCGCGTGGGGTCTCCGTGGTGTTCTTCCTGCTCGCTCTCACGTTCATCACGCTGGCGATTGCCTTCTGGGCAAAGAGCCTGCCGAGCGCGGGTTGGAACCAGATCTCAGGTGGCATCGGCCTTCTCACCGCGATCGCAGCGATTTACTGCTCGTTCGCGTTTGTGACGAATGCCAACTTCAAGCGACCCGTGCTGCCCGTCTGAGGGCACAACTGGTGAGTGCGGCGCGCGGCCCCACGTGGGGCCGCGCCGCTGCCTCCCGGGTCCGGGTGACTAGCGTTCGGCTGGTGGCTTGCCGAGGTCGCGAGGCGGCCGGCGGAACAGGCCGTAACGGTTCTTGAACATCCCCTTGCGAAACCTCGATGCTGCGCCGAAGCACAGGCTGGCCACGCCGACACCGGCGATGGGGGCGACGAGACCCAGGATGTGACCGGCCGCCCCGTTCGGCGTGGGGATCAGCTTCGCCACGAGGATGGTCACGCCGACGGCGATGGCGAGGAAGGCGATGAAGGCCACCAGCGCGAGGATCAAGAACAGCACGACGAACGCGGCCATCTGCAACGGGTGCATCGACCGCGGGATCCCTGCCGGCCGCGGCGCCGCGTAATCGGCGTCCTCGAGACCGGCGTCAGCCGTGCCGGGCGGTGGGGAGTTCATGGGGCATGGAGAGGATCGGTTCGCTTCCCGGCGGGTAGGGGACAACAGCGCCGCCGGCGGAAGCGGTCTGCTCGCTGCTTCGCCGTCCGGTGAGTTCCAGGAGGTCGGAGGCCGGAGCGGTCCCGTCCTCGAGCTCGCGGGTCATCTGACGCTCGAGCGCATCCACTCGCCTGCCGACCTCTCCCAGAACGAACCGCAGGACGTACCGCCCACCAGCGAGGTCGGGCTGGCCTGTCTGCGGATCATTCGGCATCGATCGGAGGAGATCGATGAGCGTCACCGCCTGGTCGAGGGTCTCCTCATGGAGCTGCTGGACGGCGGGCGAACCAAAGAGTTCGAGTTGGGCTCGCGAGCGCAGCACGGTGGCCAGGTCTCGCTGGCGTCGCGCCGCGACCCGATCCTCCGGGAAGGCGAGGGGACGCAGGGTCTGGAGGTACGCATGCCAGCCGATCGCCGCCTCGAGGTAAGCGGCTGCCCGGCGCTCTTCCCTACGGGTCTGGTCCATCGACCGGACGAGCTCGTCCCTGGTGCGGCGCGCCAGCAGGAAGCCCCCAACCAGCCCGATCAGGCCGATCGCGAGCGCCACCACAATGGCAATGACGATCGGCCACAAAGTCTTCATACCAGGAGAGTAACGCGTCAAGCCCTCCGCTGATTTGCCGGCCCCCTGGCCGTCAGAGGACAGCTGCCCGTTGTGACAATCGCGCATGCGCCGGACCTGACCGGACGAATTTGCAAAGACGCGTGCGGGGAAGCAGGTTCGATGTTCTAATACGGGGCGCCCCAACATGTGTGGCCGCGATGAGCATCAACCCGCGCACACCTAGGTCGAGGGATGGAGCACCGTGCAGACATGAACACCGCCTACAGCAAGACTGCGCAGGGGACGGGTTACCGCCCGGTGGTCTCCCCGCAGGCTGCGGAGCGCATCCGTGAATGGCACGACGCAGCCGCGCGGCAGGCTAAGCGGGACGACAGTTCCGGGCAGACGTTCGTGTATCTCGGCCACGAGCTGGTCGTCCCTCCTGAGGTGCATCAGATCAGGGGCGTGGACCACCTGCTCGGCGAGGCGGTCCTCGCGGAGGTACGCGATGGTGACCGCGTTCTCGACATGGGCACCGGAAGCGGGATCAACGCGATCCTGGCGGCGTCGCAGGGAGCGCAGGTTGTCGCGGTCGACATCAGCCCGGAAGCTCGTGCCGCCGCGCAACACAACGTCGAGCGCAGTGGTCTGTCGGCTCGAATCGATGTGCAGCGAGGCGATCTCTTCACCGAAGTGATCGGCCAGTTTGACCTGATCATCTATGAGCCGATGGTTCGGGCGCCGGTGTTCGATGGGCAGCCCGACCGCGACGCCCCGGCCGTCGAGATGCGAGGCGTGGCATCGTTTGTTCGTGACGCGAGGCAATACCTCACGGCCCGCGGTCGGATGCTCTTCTTCGTCGGCCCGTCACCGGAGCTGCCGATCCTCATGGAGCTTGCTGCTGATGAGAACTTCACCACGCACCTCGTTGCGCAGGAAGCGCTGATCAACGCAGGCCTGTCCGTGGACTACTTCGCGTTTCGCCTGACGCCGGCTGATCCGGTCGTCGAGATCGAGGGCCGTCGAGCCCGGTATTAAGACGGATTTAAGAATCCGCCAACATCTCGATAGCATCGCGTCAGCAACGCGATTTGGCCTTGCAATTGCGAGTGGCGCGGGTGCAACATCGTGAAGGAATGCTCCACGATGACACCGGTTACATCAGGACCGCGAGCCCGCATCGTCCACGTTGACTCCGTCGACCCGCACCGGATTCGAACTACCCCCCCGCCCCCATGACCGAGTACGGGCGGGGCGTGTGAGCCCCGCCCGGGTCTTTCGCTGATTTGCCTACTGGCTAGTACGACCCACGAGCCGTAAGCAGCGCCGGAATCGTTTTGGCGAGGATGTACAGGTCCATCGTCAGCGACCAGTTCTCGACGTAGAAGAGGTCGTAGCGAACGTAGTCCTCGAACGCGAGGTCATGACGTCCATTGACCTGCCACAGGCCGGTCACACCGGGCTTGACCCGCAGCCGCCCGCGCTGCAGCTCTGCGTACCGCGTTGTCTCCTCCGGCAGAGCGGGACGCGGGCCAACCAGACTCATCTCGCCGCGAAGGACGTTGAACAGCTGGGGCAGTTCGTCAAGCGAGGTACGACGCAGCAGCCGTCCCACTTTGGTAACTCGCGGATCGCGCCGCATCTTGAAGAGGAGGCCGTCTGCTTCGTTGTGCGCCATGAGTCCATCGCGCTGCGCATCCGCGTTCACGACCATGGTGCGGAACTTGAAGATGGTGAAGCCGCGCTCTTGAGCGCCGACACGTCGCTGACGGAACAGCACTGGGCCCGGGCTGCTCAGGCGGACCATGAGCGCGATGCCGAGCATCAGCGGCGCGCCTACGACGAGGGCGATGGACGTCACGACGATGTCGAGGCATCGCTTCTGGACGCGCTGGCGCCGGGAGAAACGATGCCGGCGCAGGGAAAACAGCGCCATGCCGTCGATCGGCTCGAGAATGACGCGCGCTGCCCCGAGGTTGGGAAGTCCCGGCGAGACGCGGACATTGACGTCTGCGGGCAGCGCCGAGTCGATGGCCTGGAGTGTGGCACCGCCGGCCGCACTGCCGGCGATGATGACCGCGCGGACCTTGTTGTCAGCGCTGATCTGCGTGATGTCCTCAACCGTGCCCAGCACAGGGATGCCGTCCATCACTTCGAGGCCAGACCTGGTGACTTCGACGAAGCCGCAGACGCGGTACCCCATCCACGGGCGTCGCTGCAGCGTGCGCGCGAGCGCCCGCGCTTCGTCGTTGGTTCCCGCGATCAGAGTGAGTTGGCTGGTGACCGCGTGGGCATTGAGAATGTGTGTGAGACGGCGGGTGATCAGCCTGCCGGTGATGATCGTTGCCAGACATACGATCAGCAGTGCTGGGATGAGTTCACGCTTCAGGTCAGCGCCTGACTCGAAGATGAAGAAGACAACCAACAGCACCGCCATAACCGCGGCGTTGAACAACCGCCGCAACTCCGCGGTTGCATGGGTCGGGCGTCGCAGGTCGTAGAGACCGTACACGGCAAAGACCACCGGCCAGATCGCTACGGTGGCGAAGACTATGGGACGAAAGAACGACTGGTCGAACCTCGGGAAGAAGACACCGAGAAAAACCCGCGCAAGGAAGTAGCCTGCGACCACTGCACAGACATCCACCGCGAATGTCGTGATCGCAAGAATGACGGCCCACGGGCGCTCGCCCTTTTGCGCGACGGCGCTCGGAGGAGCGGCTACCCGACCCTGCAACTCACCGACGAGCTCGATGTCCGCGACCTCACGGTCGGTCCAGCCAGCCTCGGCCGGCAGACTTGAGCCTAGATGCGCCTCTTCCGCGATTCCCACGACCTAACCCCCTTGTCGATAGCAGACGCCGTCGAACGGCGACCCGGGCGCATGCACCACCCCCCGAATTCCGTTCCCTGAGCGATTCTACTGGGGACCAGGTGCGTAGTCAAATGACCGGCTTAGCGGGCTTGACGCGATTGCCGGAGTTCACGAGGCGCCCGAATACGAACATCGGTTTCGTCGAATCGTGGCGACGCGTTTGGTGGGATCTGACCGGCCGAAACTTTGACAAGCGAGTGTCGGTCCGTCATGATGCGTTCGGACGGATCACATCTCGGAAGGGGCCGATGGCGCTTGGCGCCGAAGTCGTCGGATGTGCTTGTCGTCGAATAGTTGGCTGATGTAGGGGGATTCATGGGACGGCCGATTTCCAGAGTCGCGGCGCTGATCGTGGGCGCGACCGCGGTGGGCTTTCTCGTGGCCGGCTGTTCGTCAATCAGTCCAACGATTATTGCCCCGCCACCGAGCGCAAGCCCGGTCAATCCGGCGCCGAACGATTCGATCGAGACAGCCGTCAACCTGGCGATCCAGTCCGAGCTCGCGCAGGCCGCGCAGACCGCGAGCGACGGTGCGCCCGCGCTTGTTCAGGTCGAACTCAACGCGCTGAGCAGCGCCCGGTCCTTGGGCCTCTCCGAGGCATTCAGCACAGTCCAGACCACGGGCGCCAATCAGATCGCGAAGCGTGAGGCACTTGTGAACACCCTCATCGCCGACGTCAAGGCGAATAAGTATCTCAGTGGCGTTGATCCTGCCGGGCGCAGCCTCTCGGCCACTCTGCTGTCGATCCTCGACGGTGTTGACGGACAGCTCGCGGCTCTGGGCGAGAGGATCGCCTCCGACTCGGTTCCCGATGTGCTCCGAAGCGATGTCCTCAGCATTGGAACTTCAACTCGGGTCGCCGGAGTGTACGAGCCTATGACGCACCTCGCGATCGCGGGTGGTGACGAGCTCTTCGAGTTGAACTTTCTCTCAAGCCAGCAGCAAACGTTCGCGATCCAGGTGGCCGCCCGTCCGAGCAGCGATCCGAACCACGCCGAGGAAGCGTCCTACCTCAGCGACCTCGCGTCATCAATCGCGTCTGCACGGGCAACCATCACCTCGGGGGTCAGCGCCGTGATGAGCCTCACCGCCAGCGGGTATCCGGCCAACAAGCCCACGATTCTTAACGTGCGAAGCGCCCTGATCGGGTTGCGCGCACCGCTCGGGAAGATCAGTGAGGCGAACACGGACGCAAAAGAGATTCTTGCCCTTCTCACCAATGGATGAAATGATGAGGACGAATGAGGGTTCACGCACTCCGGGAGAGAGGTCGAGGCATATGAACATGGGAATGGGATTCACACTCAAGCGCGCCGGGGGGCTCATGGGCTTTGCCGGAACGCTGACCGTCGCGGCGGCTTTGCTGACGTCACAGGCGGTTGCAGCCGGTGGCAACCCGAGCTTCGAGGGGATTCTCTCAGCTCCCTCGCCGACGGGTTTCATGAGCAGCCCGAACTCCTACGACATCTCCGGTGGGCCCGTGACCGTCGACTTCGACGTCGTCGCAACCAACCTCACCAACCACTCCCAGACCATCGCTCTCAACTTCTCAGCGCATCACATCCTTACCTACAACGGTATGAACGTCTCGGACGGTCAGCCTGGCCAGCCGGGGATCACGTTCAACGGTCCCACCGGCACCACGCAGGCGTTGATTCCGGGAACGCAGAAGTTCAGCGACACCTGGAGCCCGAAGGGCACCCAGACGATCTCGCTCACCTACTCGTTCGACGCGTGCGGCTACTACCAGTTGGATGTGTGGGCACCTGTCAAGGGTGCCAGTCGTGATCGGGCGACTCTTGCGTCCGGTTTCATTCGGGTGCTCGGCTGCAATGCCGCGCCCACGCCGACCCCGTCGCCGACCGGCGGCGTGGGAGGAGCAACGCCAACTCCTACCGGCGGTGTGGGTGGAGCGACGGCAACGCCAACACCTACGGGCGGGGTACAGGGAATCACGACGTCGACGCCGTCAACCGGCGCCGGCAGCGGATGGCTAACCTTGGGTGCCGCACTCGTACTCGCGGGTGCAGGTATGATTGTTATTGGAAAGCGCGGTCACCGCGCCGACATCTGATCTTGAAGGGGGACTGAGCAAGCCATGGAGATTCGCGACTACCTACGGCAGATCCGCCGCTATCTGTGGCTTGTCATCGCCATACCGGTCATTGCCGCACTCGTCACCGGGGGCTTCATGGAACTCCGCCCCTCCGTGTACCAGGCCGACGCATCAGTGGTCGTCCCAGCCATCACTGCGAGTGGCTTCTCGCAGAGCGCGGCTTCGCAGTATGTCGACACGTTCAAGGACGTGATCGTTTCGCAGCCCGTGCTCAACGATGTTTTCCAGAAGTACAACATCCCGGTCGACGAGCTCGCATCCGGGCTGAGTGCCAGCACGGTCACGCCATCGAGCAACATCATCAACGTCGTGCTCCTCGGGAAGGACAAGCAAAATCTCATCGGCGCTGTCCACGAGGCCACGGTGGATACTTTGAACGCGATCGCCGCACCACGGCTCGCGCAAGCAAAGCTGGCAGTGGCCGACGCCAACACTCTGGTCGAGCAAGCGAACGCCAACTACGACACGTGGGTCACGGCTACCGGAGACGTTTCCCCTCAGCTTCAGTTCAACGGTTATCTCACGCAACTGAACCTGCAGACCGCCAACTATCAGGTGGCGAAGGCTCATGGCGACGCGAAAGCTATGGCCGCCGCATCGGCGCTGATCACCTACTACCAGGCGAAGGTGAACACATACGGCGCTTACCTGCAGCAGTACGCGGGTCTCCAGCAGGCCCAAGCCGCCGCGCGCGCCGCCAGTGACCACGCTGCAAGCGAACTCATTGACGCTCAAGCGCTGGTGACCACCGATGCGGCCCCGGGCACAGTTAGCACACACAGCGTCGGCCGCCTCTCGAAGCTGGCCGACACGATCAAGTTCGCAGGGATCGCGTTCGCGATCGCGCTCCTCATGCTCCTTGGTCTGCTCCTCATCCTCGAGCTGATGCGGCCGGCCCGTCGCGCGGCGACGGGTACAGCCGGACAGGGCACGCTTGCCTTTGGACCACAGCAGCCACAGTCCAAGACCGTGCCCACGTCCGCACCGGCAGCTGCGCCTGAGCCTGAGCCTGTGACCGCGGCCGCGGAGTCCTTTGCCGCGCCGCCAGCTCCGCCGTCGGAAGCCCGCGATCCCTGGCGGGCGAGCCCCGCCGCTACTGCCGCTACTTCCGCAGTCGGAGGCAATGGCAACGGGAATGGGCACGCCAACGGCAAGAGCAACGGCAACGGGCATGCGAACGGCAATGGCAATGGCCATGCCGGCGCTCCTGAAGTCGAGGCTGATCCACAGCGAACCGGCCCCGGGATGGCCACTCGCCGCTAACGCCGTGCCGCCACATACCTGGCGGCGGCGGGACGCGACCTGATGTCTACCGTAGTTCTCTACATCGCAGGCACCGGCCGGAGCGGAAGCACGCTCCTGGCCAGCATCCTCGGCGAGGTCGATGGTGTCTTCGCGGCCGGTGAGGTTCGCTACCTCTGGCAGCGCGGGCTGGCCGAGAGCCGCCTGTGCGGCTGTGGCGTGCCGGTCCGCGAATGCCCCGTGTGGGGGCGTGTGCTCGCGGAGGCCGGACACCTTGACGAGCCCGGCCGCGTGGAGGGTGTGGTCTCACTCCTGAAGCGCACCGGGAGGATTCGCAATATCCCGGCCATCTTGATGGGGCACCTCCGGCCGACGTTCGACCCGGCACGATCCCGCGACAGTGCGCGCGACCGTGCGGCGCTCGGGGACATCTATGCCGCCATGGCCGATGTCACCGGGAGCCGGGTCATCGTCGATTCATCGAAGCTGCCTGCCTATGCCAATGTGCTCACAGCGACCCCTGGCATCGATCTCCGCGTTGTCCATCTCATCAGAGACCCCCGCGGCGCCGCGTATTCGTGGTCGAGCCGCAAGGCCCTCACCGACGGCGCGGCACGCTCGCACATGGAGCAGATCGGACCGGCGAAGAGCGCGTTCCTTTGGGACATCTGGAATCTGTCCGGCGGCATCCTTTTCGGCCGCACGCCTGATCGCTATCTGCGCCTCCGTTACGAGGATTTCATCACCGATCCCAAGGACGCCGTCCGCCGGATCCTCACCATGGTTGGGATGGAGGACGCGGAGCTGCCCTTCGTGAGCGGCAGCGAGGCACTCACGTCCTTCAATCACAGCGTCGCCGGGAATCCGGATCGACTCCGTCACGGACTGATCCGTCTTCGCCAGGACGACCGGTGGCGCACGGCGATGGCCCGCCGCGACCAGCGTCTCGTGAGCGCCCTCACGTTGCCCCTGCTCCTGTACTACGGATACACGTTGCGGCCCGGGAAGTCAGCGCCGGAAGGTGGCGAGACCATCTTCGACCGCGCCCCAAGGAATGAGGGTGCAGTTGGACGCGTCGCACGCCGCGTGCGCCGCCACGTCCGGTGGATTCGGACCGAGGGCTGGGCGCGGATCGTCGAAGAGGACGAGCTCAACCCGGTGACTCGCATCCAGGTGGCGACCTCGAAGCGGCGCTGGCGGAAAGCGAACCCGCAGCCCGCTGGAACCGCGGTCCCTGTCTACATCGTCGGTCTGCAGCGGTCCGGGACCAACATGCTGGCCCGCGGTCTCGACACGGCGCCGGAGTTCGAAGTGCACAACGAGAACGACCGCGCCGCGTTCAATAAGTACCTGCTTCGGGATGACGCGCAGATCCGTCGGATCGTGATGGCCAGCAAGCACCGTTTCGTGCTCTTCAAGCCGCTCTGCGATTCGCATCGGGTCGACGCCCTGCTCGACTCGCTGGACACTCCGTCGCCGGGCCGGGCCATCTGGGCGTATCGCGACGTCGACGGCCGTGCCCGGTCGGCCCTCTCGAAGTTCGGCCGCAACAATCTGCTCGTGCTCGCCGACATCGCCGCCGGCAATGCAAACGGGATGTGGCAGGCCCAGCGGCTCTCGGCATCGACTCTCGAGCAGATTCGCAGCTTTGACTACGCGACGATGACGCCGGAGACGGCCGCAGCCCTCTTCTGGTGGGTTCGAAACGGTCTCTTCTTCGATCTCGGGTTCAACCGTCGCGACGACGTGCTGCTGACCTCGTACCAGGAGTTGCTCGCCTCTCCAGCAATCGCGATGCAGGGCATCTGTCGCTTCCTCGGACTCGAGTTCCGCGACGAGCTCATCGCGCACATCGCGCCACGCGGCGGGAGCGGCGCGCGCCCGCTCGACATCGACCCGCGCGTGCGTGTCCTCTGCGATCAGCTCCAGGACCGCCTCGACGAGGCGCTGCGCCTCCAGAGCGAGGGCTGGGCTGCGTAGCCACGTGGACGAGTGAACACTGAGGGGAGCGGGAGGGGCTCCGGACGGCACTCGAATCGCGCCGTATTCCGCCAGTCGGGCCTGACCGGGATTGCGGCGGCGGCGGGCGTGGCCGCAGGGCTGATCCTCGACATCAGCATTGCGTTCACCTTCGGCGCGGGACCGAAGACCGACGCATTCTTCGTCGCGTCGCGGATTCCGCTGGGTCTGGTCGCGGTCGTCATGGTAGCCGCGAATCAGGCGCTCGTTCCAGCGTTCCGGACTTCCTCGACCAAGCGCGGGGAGCGAGAGACCGATCACCTCATCTCCATGGTGCTGTGCACAGTGGTGGCGGTCGGCATTGCACTGGTGCTGCTCTCTTTCCTGGTGGCATGGCCGTTGATGCGGGCCACCGCGCCGGGCATCCCGAACAGCGAGGTAGACATCGCTGCGTCGATGGTCCCGATCGTGTTCGCCATGGTCCCGCTCGTGGCGGTTGCGGAGGTGCTCCGGGCCTATCTGAACGCCCGATACGCATTCGTCGCGCCCGCTCTGATGACCGTGGTGCTCAACGGCCTCGCGGCCGTGCTGATCATTGCTGGATTCATCCTCGTTGGTCGCCACGCTTTGCCGATCCAACTCGTGGCATACGCGTTCCTGGCAGGGGCGGCCGCGCAGGCGATCTTCATGTGGATCACGGCCGTGCGCCATGGCCTGAGGTTCCGGCCGGCGCTCGACGTCCATGACGAGCACCTGCGAAGCATCGGGAGGCTCTGCCTGCGTCCAATGGGGGGAGCCGGCCTCAATCCGATCGCCCGTATCGGCGAGCAGTTGATGGTCTCGTTCCTGCCGATCGGTTCGATCACGATCCTCAACTACGGGTACCTGGTGATCTCGGCCGTGGGCGGCACCGTGTTCTTCCGCTCGGTCATGGTGGCCCTGATCCCGCGCCTGACGGACGCGCACAATCGCGGCGGTCGGGACGCGGTCCGCCGCTTCACGGGGCTCGGGATGCAGATCATGCTCGCTATCAGCCTGCCGTTGACCGCGTTCATGGCGGTGCTTGCGCGACCTGCGGCTATCGCAGTTTTCGAGCGCGGTCGTTTCACGCTGGGCTATGCCGAACTTCTCGGAACGGTGCTCGCCGTCTACGCGATCAGTCTGGTTGGGTCGGCTGTCCAGCGCGCCGTGCTCGCCCCCTTCTTTGCACGACTGGACACGCGAACTCCCCTGCGCAACACGATCTATGGGGTCGTCGCCAACCTCGTCATGCTCCCGATCTTCGTGCTGCCGTTCGGGCTGCACAATCCGATGGCGATCGTCGGGGTTGCTCTCGCGTATTCTCTAGCGCAGTACGTCAATGTCGCGCACGGCTGGTATCGCCTCGCCCAGGTCGACGGCAATCCGGGACATGGGCTCCTCTCCTACACGGCGAAGCTCCTCACGGCCTCCGGGATCACGGCAGGTGTGATGATCGCCGTGGCATTTGCGCTCGACCTCTACGGTTCGACCGACCACACACACCTGCTGATCTTCACCCCGGTGGCAGCGCTGACCGGCTTCGCGGTGCTCGCGGTGGCGGTGATCCTTCTCAATAGAGGACTTCACGGCGGCGAGATCGCAGGATGGCGGAGCGTCCTCCGGCGTGCTCCCTCGCGCGGGGGCCCGAGCGTCGGAGCCGACCCAGCGCCTCTGAATGACTCCGGCACGGACGGCCCTTCACCCGACCAGGGTCTGATCGACGGGGTGGATGTCGAGGAGTCGGAGGACCTCGAGAGCACCGCAATAACTGCAAACTTGCCATGAACGATTCCGCCCTTTACACTGAACACGGAACCGGTGTCCACTCCCGTCTCGGAGTGACCGGCATCGCGCATCGGAAGGGGGCTCACCACACAGCGTGTGTTCTGAGCATTCCCGAGAATAGGGGGATCTCTTGATGGCGACGATCGTGCGTCGGCAACCGAGCCTCGAAGGGGCTTCGCGCCGTTCGAAGATCGTGTTTGCACTGTGCGTCGTCGCCATCCTCGCGCTTGCCGTCGAAAGCAGCGTTGAAGCAGCGCTTGGTGGCAACAAGCTGCTGCTCGTCGTCCCCATCGGTGCCTTCGTCGGTCTGGGACTCTTCGTTCTCGGGCTCGTCAACTTCGAGAACTTCGTCTTCACCACCATCGCGATTCGAGCAAGCCTCGATATCACCAAGACCGGCGCCGGTAACGGCGGCACCTCGGGTGTGAACAGCGGCACGGCTTCCGCTCCCGGGCTCGATCCCACGGGTGCGCTTGCAATCCTCTTCATTCTTGCCGCGTTCCTGTGGATGCTCACGCGAATGCGCGAGGGCCGGAAATCGCCTCCCATGTCGATTCACCGCGTCTGCCTGATCCTTTTCGCACTCGCAGGCTTTCTCAGCGTGATCGACTCCGCAAGCCCGACGATCAGCCTGCTCGAGGCAATCCGGATCACCGCGGTCGTGACGATGCTCGCTGTGCTTGAAGTGATGCTGGTGAACCGCGAGATGATCCAGAAGCTGATCGCCTCGATCTACATATCAGCCATCGTCCCGGTGGGCTACACGCTGTTCAACGTCCTTGTCCATCATTCACAGTTCACCAGTGGCGGGGTGAGCCGGTTTGAGGGGACGTTCGCGCAGCCCAATCCGTTCGCGATCTACCTGACGCTGCTCATCATCATGGGGGTGGCACTGCTGCCACACCTCGCGCAGAAGAAGAAGCTCGCGATGTCGATCCTGCTGCTCGGTTCGATCGTCTGCCTCTACTTCACGTTCACCCGCAGCGCATGGATCGCCACGGTGCTCGGGGTGTTCGCGGTGGCGATCATGGGCCGCCGGCGCACGACGCTGCTCGTCATGGTCGCCGCGATCATGGTGTCGGTCGTGGCATTTCCGACGATCCTGCAGCGGTTCGCCGACCTGGGCACGTCCACCAGCGCGGCCGGCTATGCGTCGAACTCGCTGTCATGGCGCTTCGACTACTGGGGTCAGGTGCTGCCGCTGGCGAACAAGGACCCGATCACCGGCATCGGGTTGGACATGAGCTCGCTGGCCACGAGCGCGCAGAAGGAACCGCACAACGACTTCCTGCGCTCATACGTCGAGACGGGCATCATCGGCACAATCGCGTACCTCGCGCTGCTGATCAGCATGGGGGTGGTCGCACGTCAGGCGATCAAATTCACGCGCCGATGGCCAAGGAGCTATGAGCGATCAGTCGCGGTGGGCTTCGCAGCCTGCGTCATGGCTTTTGTGCTCCTCAGCATCGTGTCCAACGTGATCACGCAGGTGGTGGTCCTCTGGTATTACGTGGCGTTCGCGGCGGCCGCATACGCGGTAACGCGGTACCGTGAAAACGCGGTGCTTCTCGGTCTGCCGCCACCAGTCGAGCTCGCAGAGCCCGTCCTGGTCGGTTCGTAGCGCAGCCCTCCGAGTCACACACCACGGAACCCTGAGACAGGCACCGAGTGCGGATCCTCCACGTCAATAAGTTCCTCTATCGTCGCGGCGGCGCCGAGGCATACATGGAAGACCTGGCGGATCTGCAGGTGGCTGCCGGCCACACCGTCTCGTTCTTCGGGATGGCGCATCCGCTGAACACGCATCTCGAGTATGCCGCCCATTTCCCGTCGCATATCGAGCTCGAGCCGGCGCCCGCGACCGTGATCGGGAAGGTGCGCGGCGTCGCACGCATGATCTACTCGACGTCAGCGAGCAGGGGCATGGATGCGGTGCTCGCGGACTTCAAGCCGGACGTCGTGCATCTGCACAACATCTACCACCAGCTGTCGCCGTCGGTCCTGCGCCCGGTCGCCCGGCGCCGGCTTCCAGCCGTGATGACGCTGCATGACTACAAGCTCGCGTGTCCCACCTACCAATTCCTCGACCACGGCAACCTGTGCCAGGCGTGCCTCGGCGGTCGCTTCCAGCACGCGGTCCTGCGGCGCTGCAAGGACGGTTCCCTGGGATCGAGTGCGGCGATGGCCGGGGAGCTGTTCATCCACACCATCTCCGGTGCGTACTCGCCGGTCAAGGTCTTCGTCTGTCCGAGCCGCTTCCTCGAGGGCAGAATGCGTGCGGCGGGCGTGTTCCCGAAGCGCATGCGCCATGTGCCGCACTTCATCGACACCGACGCGATTCCCGTCAAGCCCGCGGCCGGTGGTGGCATCGTTCTGGCCGGACGGCTCTCTCCGGAGAAAGGAGTCGACGTCGCCATCCGAGCCATGGGCGACATCGAAGGCGCGGTGCTCGACATCGCGGGGACCGGTCCCGACGAAGCCTCGCTGCGCCGGCTGGCGGAATCGGTCGCGCCGGGCCGGGTCCGCTTCCACGGCCTCGTCGACAAGGCGGAGGTGCAGCGCCTGATGCTCGGCGCGACGGTCGTCGTGGTGCCATCGCGGTGGTATGAGAATCAGCCCATGGTCGTCCTCGAGGCGCTCGCGAGGGGGGTGCCGGTCGTCGGCAGCGATCTTGGTGGGATGCCGGAGTTGATCGAGCCGGGAATGACGGGCGATCTCGTCCCGGCGAACGATCCGCCCGCACTCGCTGCGGCCCTGCGTCCCTACGTCGTCGACCCCAGCCGTGGGTTTGCGATGCGCGACAGAGCGCGTGCGACGATCGTCGAGGAGTTCTCCCCCCAAAGGCATCTGGATCGGATCGGCACCATGTACGCCGAGGCGACGAAAGCGGTGCAACCGCGCGCGGCATGAAGCCGGTGCGCGTCGCCTTCATCGGACAGCGCGGGGTTCCGGCAACGATCGGCGGCATCGAGCACCACGTCGAGGAGGTGGGCTCGCGGCTGGTAGCGCGCGGGCACGACGTCACGGTGTACACGCGAGCCAACTACACCATGACCCACGTCACCGAGCACCGCGGGATGCACGTGCGCTACATCCCCACCGCTCCCACCAAGCACCTGGAGGCGCTCGTCCACAGTGGCCTCTCCACCGCGGTCGCGATGCTTCCGGGGGCTCGGCGCGCCGACATCCTCCACTACCACGCGATCGGTCCCTCGATCTTCACGCCGCTGCCGCGCGTGCTGACCCGCCGGGGAGTCGTCCTCACCGTTCACGGTCTTGACTACGAGCGCGACAAGTGGGGTGTCGGCGCGCGCACCGCGCTGCGCAGCGCCGGATGGATCAGCGCGCACGTTCCCCACGCCACCATCACGGTCTCGCGCAATCTCGCGGACTTCTACCTGCGCCGCTACGGTCGGGTGGCCCACTACATCCCAAATGGCGTGGCCGCGCCCGTGCTTCGCCCGCCGTCGCTCATCACCGAGCGGTTCGGCCTCAAGGGCGGCGATTTCGCGCTCTTTCTCGGACGGCTGGTCCCGGAGAAAGCACCCGACCTCCTCCTCCGGGCGTTTCGCCGCGTCGAGACCACGGCGCGCCTGGTGATCGCCGGCGGCTCGAGCTTCACGGACCGGTATGTGGAGCAGCTGGAGGCGCTCGCGGCGCGTGACCCGCGCGTCCTCATGGTGGGGCCAGTTCAGGGCGAGCTGCTCCACGAGCTGTACACGAACGCCGCACTGTTCGTACTGCCGTCGAGCCTGGAAGGCCTGCCCCTCACCTTGCTCGAGGCGGCCTCATACGGTCTGCCGCTGGTGGCGAGCGACATCCCGCCGAACCGCGAGATCGTCGGGGTGGACGGTCCCGGAGGGCGGCTCTTCCCGAGCGGCGACGAGGCCGCGCTGACCGCGGCGCTGAGCGCAACGCTCGGCGACCTGGATCACTCCCGCCGCTGTGCCCGCGTGCTCGGCGATCGGATCATCCAGGAGTACGACTGGGACGAAGCGACCGACGCCACCGAGGCGGTCTACGAAACAGTCCTCCGCCGCTGACTACGAGGTCTCGTATCCATACGCGCGAAGCGTCGTCCCGATGGTGCGCTCGAGCTGGAGCAGGCTGGTGGAGTCCAGGTCGCGGCGGAAGCCCTGCACCCGCGCTCCCTCGAACGGATACGCAGCGAACTCGCGCTCGAACCCGTCGGTCCACGGCAGACCGATGAAATCGACGATGTCCCCGATGTATCGCCGCGGTTCGGCGACCACGTCCTCGTAGCGCACCTGCAGCCATTGCTCCGCGGGAACCTCGGCGCGGGCGCGTTCAAAGGACTCGATGAGCATCTGCCAGCCGAGTCCCGCGAGCACGACAAAGGACCGCCCTGACTCCTCCCACTCCTGTGCGGCTTCCGGCGAGAGCGGACCGAGGTGCCAGGCCTCCGGACCCTGGTAGCCGCGCCACCACCCCATCTGCAGCCACGAATTGGCCACGGCACGGCCGTCTCGGACCACGTGGACGAACCGCGTCTCTGGAAAGGCGGCCCGGATGAAGCCGGCCCGCGGCCAGCCCGTCAGGTGCTGGATGAAGACGTCGCGATGCTGCGCCGCCATCCGGCGCTCGAAGAAGTTGCGGAAACGGCTCTGCAGCCAGGGCGTGGAGTCCTCGGCCCCGAGGTCGCGAAACGGCGCCGACATGATCGGAGCCACCTGGCGGTCGAGAATCTTCCAGGCTTCGGCGGGCGCGATCCGGAAACGTCCCCACTCGACGAGCTTGCGCCGGTCGCCGAAGGGCCGCATCTTCGGATCGCGGGGCGGGGACAGCCGGTGGAGCCGGTTGTTCCACGTTCCCTTGAGGTTGAGCAGGTTCAGCTTGTCATCGAGGTTCGAGACGAAGCCGACCTCACGATGCCGGCTCACCACTTCCACGATGGGGGTCGAGCCGCAGCGACCCGTCCCGAAGACGACGACCAGCATCAATATGCCCTCTCAGCCATGCGTTCCAGGGTACCTGAGCATCGGCGCAGCGCCGCCGACGCCTGTATCGATTTCCTGACAAAGAAAAGGCGCCCCGGCGAGACAATTTCCGTCGGAGCGCCCGTAAGGGGGGGCAGGGTAGCCGGGTCAGGCGGCGCCTGTCGCGCTCCTGACACCAGTTTGCATCGAGCCTGTTCTCCTAGGGTCGACCAACCCCAGTGTAGGCAGTATCGGGCAGTATGGTGCAGAGTCGCAAGTCGCCGCATAAATCCGACCGCGGCACGATTGCCGGCTTGCGCTCCCAACGACAGGCGGAGGCAGCCGATCCGAGTGAATGGACCCAGGCGGGTCTGGCCCGTAAGGTGGGATCGTCGGTGCGGTCGGTGAAAGCCTGGGAGGCCGGTGAGACCGCCCCGCGGCCTTTCTACCGCCGCCGGCTGGCGATGGCTCTGGGCGTCACCGTCGAGGAACTGGGGTTCTGAGCGGCGATCTGAGCTTTCAGAAGGAGCCGATCGGGTCGCCGTTCGAGGAATCGGCCGCCGCGCCGAGGTAGCTGAGCCCGAAAGTTTGCTCGATGGCGTGCAGGGTTCCGTAGAGGTTGCCCGGGGTGGAGATCGCGCCCTGGCCGGCTGCGGTGCTCGAGATGACCACCATCGGGACCTGGCCGCCTCCTGGGGACGACTGGGCATCGTTCTCATCCATGGTCACGATCACAGTGCTGTCGTAGTTCGTGAACCAGCTCGAGGTGAGCACCGAGGCGAGGTTGGCCGCGAGCCAGGCATCGCCCTGCGCGACGCTGCCGTTGTGCATGTCGTCGTTCAGGTTGGGGGTGATCCACACGAAGTCCGGCGCACCGGGACCGTCGAGGGCGGAGACCATCCCTGCGCTTCCTGGGTACGGCACCACCGTGCTCGCGCAGCTGCTGCTGTTGACGACATCGTTGAAGTAGACGAACGGGTTGTGTGACCGCTTGTAGAGGCCGACCGACCCGCCGGTATTGCACGCGGTCGGCATCGATTCCATGTATGCGACCCACGGGATGCCCGCACTCGAGAGCTGGCCGCCGAGGTCAGTCGCTCCATAGCCGCCAGGGCACGCGTCAGACGAGCAGCCCTGCGTGTCCCCGCTGTCGATGGCGAAGTAGTTCGGGAGCGATGGATGTGCGATCGCATCCCAGTTGGTGTAGCTGGCGTACTGGGACGCCAGCGAGCAGAGATACGGATCGTCCCCGCACGAGCCCAGCGTGGCTCCGTAGCCTCGGTTCTCCTCCATGATCACCATTACGTGCGAGGTCCCGGGGGCCGGCGTTGTGGTGGGCGTCGGGGTGGCGGTTGGAGTCGGGGTCGCGGTCGGCGTCGCGGTCGGCGTCGACGTCGGGGTGGATGTCGGGGTCGACGTCGGAGTGCCGGTGGGTGACTGAGTTGGTGAGGCCGTCGGGGACGGCGTCGGCGTCGGTGCGCTCGCGGAAGCGGCATAGAAGGTCGCGATCGTCGCGGTCCACACGACCGGCTCGCTGAGCGATCCCGCATAGCTCTGCGTCCCGTCGCTCGTGGCGATCTCCCAGGCCGCCTGCTCGCCGGTCATGCTGTTGCCGACAGTCGACTGCTCGACTGGTGTCGTTGTGAAGCTCTGGGTCGCGCCGCTCATGGTGGCGTCAGCGTTCCAGCCCACATCGGCGACAACGATGTCCTGCGCAGAGGCGTCCGCGAAGCCCGTTGACACACTGCTGCTGGCATCACCCTGGCTGGTGACGTCATCGAGGGGTGTCGACGAGGCGCCCGCGATCTCGAGCACGGTGACCGCGATCGCAGCGGACCCGGTGAGCGTGACAGTGACGCTGCCGTTGGTGCCGATCGGGGTTGCGTCGGCCGCGAACCAGATCTCCTCGTCCGCCTGACTGCCCTGGCTCAGGCGGTTGGCAGATGACCATGTATTTCCCGCCGAATCGACCACCGAGCTCACCGTCTCGAATCCCACGAGGTCCCGATTCTTGATGGTGGCGACAAGGAGGTCACCTGCACCCGTCGACGCGGTTGGCGACACCGAAATCGAGCTCGCGAGGGCGTCGTTCGCTCCGCCGAAGGACTGCACGACACCGAGGCTCGTCGGAGCGGTGGCGAGGTGGAGGCCCGGAAGCGCTGCGAGGCCGAGTCCGCCGAGAAGCGCAAGGAGTCCGACGCCAACGCGCACAAACAGGCCGCGGCGCGTTCGCAGAGCCAGCGCGTGCCGTCGCCTGTAGACGGAGAGGCTGGCCCGTCGCCGGTACCTGGAGACGGTCCACCACGTGTGCAGCCGACGCCGACGGACGCGATGCTTATCGCTCATCGAAACCGGACCGGCATGACGATTGCTGGCACCAAACCCCCGCTAAATCTCTGCCAACGAGGATGCACGTCGCATCCCGCGCACTCACCCTACCAAAAACGTCCCGAGTTTGTCATCCGCTGCAAACGGTTACCGCACCTTAAGCAACGTCATGCGAAGAACGACAGGCAATCACCGTTCGCGGCATCAGCTGCATCACCAAGCAGTGGCAGCCCAAATTCCTGCTCGATGGAGCGCAGTGTGCCGTACTGGTCGCCGGTGATCGAAACCGACCCGGTGCCCGCGTTAGTGTTGCTCACGACGATCAACGGAATTGGTCCGCCTGCCCGTTGTCCGCAGCACGATGCGCCGGCATCGTTGTCACCCTCGTCCATCGTGATGATCACCGTGGAGTCGTAGTCCGTGAACCATCTCGAGGTGAGCACGGGGCCGAGGTTGGCGCGAGCCCACGCGTCGCCCTGCGCGACTGAGCCGTCGTGCATGTCATCGAGCAGGTTCGGCGTGATCCAGACGAAGTCCGGGGCGTTGGGCCCATCTAGGGCCGCCACCAGTCCGGCCGCTCCCGGGTAGGGCAGGACATGATCGGCACACCCGTTGTGCAGCACATCGTCGAAGTACACGAAGGGGTCATGTTTCTCGGCGTATTCGCCGGCCGTGGGCTTGGTGAAGCACGGCGACGGCATCGACTCCATATATGCGGCCCAGGGGATTCCCGCCGCCGTGAGCTGGCCGCCGAGCGAGGGTGCCGCGTACGGGCCGCACGAAGGCGGCGTGCAGTCCCCGACGACGGATTGCGTCGACCCGGACGTCAGCGCAACGTAATTCGGTGCTGAGGGGTGGTCGACGCCGAACCAGCGTGAGCTGCTGGCGTAGGCGGCAGCGAGTCCATCGAGGTAGGGAGCCCCCGAAAGCACGCCGGCGTTCTTGTTCTCCTCCATGAGCACGAGAACGTGCGGAGGCCCGGACGCCGCTTGCGGGCGTGGGCTCGGGCGTGACCCGCTCGATGGCCTCGAGGTCGGATGCGAGGCTGTCGGGGACGCGGGCGACGCGGTTTGCCCCGCGGCGATCGCCGCGGACCTTGGCCGTGCCAGGATGGAATGCTGCGACCCGGAATCCGCGAGACCACCGGGGATCGAGCCGGCGCCGGCGGCCAGGATGCCGCTCGCGTCCGTGCCACCGGTGCCGATCAGTACCGCGGTGATCGCGAGCCATGTTGCAGCCGAGCGGACGGATTTCACGCCGCGAGTCCCCACACCAAACCACACGCTCCGAGTTGCGGTCTCACTGAAGCCATGACCCAAGGCGCATCGCCGTCATGGTGCCCGTCCGTCTCTCAGTCTCTCGAGGGCCCACGCATCCGGGCTCGTTTACTCCAACGCTCGAGGAGCGGCCAGCTTAGCAGGGCGACATGGGTCCCCTTGACGTCGTAAGATGCCGCCTTCGAGGCGGGTTCGCGCAAGCCACTGCGCTGATGATCGGGGTCAGCTGTCGACGATGACGTCGTCGATGTCGGGTGGCACGCGATGCGGCTTTGGGGAATTACTTGGACGTCAGGAAGACATCGGAGTCCGATGTGCATCCGCGGTTGCGGCCATTTGGCGCGCGACATGCGCGGCTCCTCGCACTTTCCGCAGGCGTGATGCTCGCGCTCGGCGCGTGCGGCCAGGCACTGTCGCGCACGTCCAGCACCAGCACGCCGGCGGGCGTGACGCCGAGCCATGGCGAGCAGGTCCCCTCGCCGGCAGACACCAGCACGCCGCAGCCCACGGCAACGGCGACGGCCATCCCGACGGCGACGGCGACGGCCACGTCCACGTCCACGTCCACGCCAACCGGGGCGGCCAGGCCATCACCGACACCACCGGGCACCCGCAACAAGTTCCTCTGGCCGTTTGCGAGCACCAGCATCTGGAACATGCCGATCGGCACCGGCGCCGTCTACGTGACCGCGCACATCGCGCCGCCGACCGCCAAGACCCTCATCTCGGACCAGGACATCATCATCATGGATCCGAGCGCACCGCTCACACAGCTGGTGCAGAGTGGTGCAGGTTGGGGTGGCAATCGCTGCAACGCAAACGGTCCGCCACTGATCTCGGTGCCCATCCCAGCCGACTTCATGGTCTCAAGCAACAGCCACAACGATGCATTGGCGGTGGTGATGCCTGATGGCCAGACGGTTGTCCAGGGGCAGCCGTTCGCACGCTGCAGCGCGGGAGGACCTGGCACGCTGCAAGCACTGGTTCCTTCGGACAACCTGTACGGGAATGGGATCCTCGGTGCGCACGGCGGCTCCGGCCTCAGCTCTCTGGGCGGCACCATCCTGTTGAACCAGCTGGTTCCCGGCGGCGAGATCCGGCACGCGCTCAAGGTCAATGTCGATGCGGCCGCCGACCTGTTTCCCAGCCCGGGATTCCGCTGGCCAGCGATTCGCCATGACTCCTGCGCGCCCGGCTGCTACGGCGGCACCGTCCCAGCGCTCGAGATGGGCTCGCTGCTCGCCATCCCCACCAGCGTCAACATCAGTGGGCTCGGTCTCGAGACCGCCCCCGCTCGGATGCTCGCGTGGACGCTGCAGAACTACGGCGCCTACGTCGCCGACAACACAGCGCAGAGCGCCTTCTCGATCGAAACCGAGGACAGCCCCAGCGGTTCGGTCGTGACTCAGTTCCAGCAGACCTGGGGGTTTCCTTTCCAGGCAGCCGCCGGCAACGGCACGCCGTGGTCGCACGACATCAATGTGATCCTCGCCAACCTCGCCGTGGTCGCCAACAACGGACCGCTGTCGATCGGTGGCGGTGGCAGCCGGTTGCAGCCACTCGCACCACCGATCGGCAACTGATCAGCCGAAGTACGAGCTGAGGTCGCCGTTCGCCCCGTTCGCGGCCTGGCCGAGCGTGCGGAGGTGATAGACCTCTTCGATGGAACGCAGGTCGCCGAACTGGTCACCGGTGATGGCGACGCTTCCCCGGCCGGCGGCACGGTTGGAGACGACGATCATGGGGATCGGTCCGCCGGCGAGCTGTCCGCAGCACGAGGCGCTCCCATCGGCGTCACCCTCATCCATGGTCACGATGACCGTGGCGTTGTAGTCCCTGAACCAGCTCGACGCAAGAATGGGCGCGATGTTCGCGCGCGCCCAGATATCACCCTGCGCGACGCTGCCGTTGTGCATGTCGTCGTTCAGGTTCGGCGTGATCCAGACAAAGTCGGGAGCCCTCGATCCGTCCAGCGTTGACAGGAGCGAGCCCACGCCTGGATAGGGCAGGACGTGGCTCGCGCAGTTGTTCTGCAGGACGTCGTCGAAGTACACGAAGGGGTTGTGCTTCTCTGCGTAGAGCCCGGCGTTTGCGCCGGTGTAGCACGGGGCAGGCATCGATTCCATGTATGCGGCCCACGGGATGCTCGCGGCGCTGAGCTGGCCGCCGAGCGAGGTGGCGGTGTACGGTCCGCACGACGGTGGCGTGCAGTCACCGACGACGCTCTGGATCGAGCCCGAGAGAAATCCGACGTAGTTCGGTGCGGAAGGATGATCAATCCCGAACCACGCGGAGCTGCTCAGATACGAGTGGGCGAGGCTATCGAGATACGGCGCACCTGACAGCACCGCCGCATACCCCTTGTTCTCCTCCATCACCACCAGGACGTGCGGAGCACTGGACGGTGGCGGCGTCGGATGGGGCGTTGGCGTCGATGTCGGGCCGGCTGTCGGAGTCGGCCGTGGCCGGCTTGTCGGCCATGGAGCCGGATTCGGTCCGGTTGCCCCGAGCGGGCGTGCGGCCACGCCGGCTGTGCCCGGGATCGCGGGAATCGGCGTGCTGCCCGGCGTCGGGGAGAGCTGCCCGGCACCGTGGCGCAGCGCCGGGTGGCCAAAGGCACTTCCCGCGACGCCGATCGCGCTGATGGCGTCGCCGGCGGTGAGCGCGCTCGAGGCCTGCGCACATCCGGCGGCGACGACCATCAGCCCGACCGCCGAAACCGCGAGGCGTCCGCGCTGCATGACGCCGGCGACACGCCGGCGGCGTTGGAAGAGGGAAATCCCTTTCAGTCTTGGGGCCATTGGTTACCTCCATGCCGGGAGTGACCGCGTGCTTCGACGGCATCGACGAGACACTGGAAACCCGACCGGGCTCTGTTTCCGGAGCCCCGTGGTTTGGGAACCCGCCTTACAGCGGGCTGCGTTTTACGACGAGGCCGAGCCTACGCCGCGTGAGTCGTGCGTTTCCGGAGGACAACAGCGCCGTTACCGTGACGTCGCGAGACCACCAACCGGTGCGAGGAAATCCCCACATCCGCGTCACGTCGCTGCCGTAGCGAGCGGTCGAATGTCACGAAGCCGAGCAACGAGATATCGCGCACCGGTCAGTTCCCGATCGGTGGTGCGAGTGGCTGCAAGGGTGTCCCACCGCCGCCGATGGATGCGGGTCCGTTGTTGGCGACCACGGCGAGGTTGGCGAGGATCACGTTGATGTCGTGCGACCACGGCGTGCTGCTGCCGGCCGCCGCCTGGAAGGGATATCCCCAGGTCTGCTGGAACTGAGTCACCACCGAACCGCTGGGGCTTTCCTCGGTTTCGATCGAGAACACGCTGCGGGCGGTGTTGTCGGCGATGTACGCACCGTAGTTCTGCAGTGTCCACGCGAGCATCCGCCCAGGAGCGGTCTCGAGACCGAGCGCATTGATGTTGACGCTTGCGGGGATGGCGAGGAGCGAGCCCATCTCGACCGCCGGGACGGTGCCGCCGTAGCAGGCGGGCGCGCAGGAGTCATGGCGAATCGCTGGCCAGCGGAATCCCGGGCTGGGAAACAGATCGGTGGCCGCGTCGACATTCACCTTGAGCGCGTGACGGATTTCGCCGCCGGCCACGAGCTCGTTCAAGCGGATGGTGCCGCCGAGAGAGCTGAGCCCGGAGCCGCCGTGGGCGCCGAGGATCCCACTCGTGTACAGATTGTCGGAGGGCGCGAGCGACAGTGCGGTGGCGGGGCCTCCGGGGGTGCAGCGTGCGAACGGCTGCCCCTGGATGACCGTCTGGCCATCGGGCATCACCACCGCCAGCGCGTTGTTGTGGCTGTTGCTTGAGACCATGAAGTCGGCCGGGATGGGAACCGAGATCAACGGTGCGCCGCTCGCGGTGCAGCGGTTGCCACCGCCCCAGCCGGCGCCGTTGTGCACGAGCGGCGTGAGTGGTGCGGTCGGATCCATGATGATGATGTCCTGATCAGAGGTCAGGGTCTGGATGGTGGGCGGCGCGATGTGCGCGGGCACATAGACGGCGCCCTTACCGATCGGCATGTTCCAGATGCTGGTGCTGGAAAAGGGCCAGAGAAACTTGTTGCGGGTGCCAGGTGGTGCGGGCCGTGGTGTGGGCACAGGCGTGGCGGTCGGCTGAGCGGTTGCGGCGGCGGTGCTGCCCGCCGTGGGCGTGGCGCCAGATGTCGGCACGCTCGAAAGGTCAATGCCCCGGCTGACTCCGCCAGGAGTATCCGTCGTGTGCGGAGCGGCTGAGTTCAATCCACCCGGCTGGGAAGCGCCCGGACCGCCGGAGGAATCCGATGCGGCTCCGGAGGTACCCGTAGGGTGACCGTGCGTGGCGGCTGACTGTCCGCACGCGGCGAGCGCGACGATGACACCCGCGGACCAGACAAGGAGATGCCCGTGGCGTGGCGTGAACTGCAGGGATCGGCGGGACATCTCGAGGTCATTTCGTCTCGGTTCGAGGTGCATGTGGTTCCTCCGTGCCGGGAGTCACCGCGTGCCATAGACCTTCGAGAACAGCATCGGCAACCCGGCCGGCTCCGTCTTCGGAGCCCCGTGGCTTTGCGAACCCGCCTCGCAGCGGGGGTGCGATTTGCGACGTGGCCGAGCCTACGCCGCGGCGTTTCTCCGTTTCGCGAGGGCAACCGCGCCGTAACCGTGGCGTCGCGAGATCACCAGATCGACGAGGAATGCCGGCGCGCACCGGTGCGGATCGCGGCAATTTGTCAGCGTTGCCTGCGACGCTTTCGGACCCGACCCAGATGCTAGGGTTGCCTCAGGGCGGCAGGTAGGTGTTGCGAACTGAGAGGTGCATGAGCGAGCGGGTCTCCAGCAGGCGGGGTCACGCACAAGGTGTCGGTGTCGTGCTGGCCGTCCTCATGGCGATCCCGTTCGTGGTGATGCCGGCGCCGGCTCATGCCGCGTCGAGCCCGCCGCACATCATGCTCATCGTCGAGGAGAACGAGGCCTACAGCAGCGCGCAGACGCCGACCCCGAACTACGTGATCGGCAACTCGAACGCTCCTTATATCAACAACACGCTCGCCACCACGTACGCGTCAGCGACGAACTGGTTTGCGGTACAGCACAACAGTCCGTACGACTACCTCGACCTGCTCGTGGGATCGGACCTCGGTTTGCCCAACGGCAAACCCTACTCGACACCGACCCTCGTGGACGAGTTGCACAGCGCCAACATTCCATGGAAGGCGTACATGGAGAACATTCCGTCCAACTGCTACAACGGTGGTTCGCTCAGCGACGGGCTCTACGATCCCAATCACAATCCCTTCCACTTCTTCACGAATTCGACATCAGCGGCGGGCGGTTGGTGCAGCAGCGAGAACCTGAGCACCGAAGGTGTCGTGCCCTATCCGTCAGGCGGCTTAGCCAACGATCTTGATGCCGCCAATGCGCCGGACTTCGTGTACGTGGTGCCGAACGACTGCGACGAGATGCATGGGGACAGCAGCTCGGGCTCACCCTGCGCCGGCGACAGCGACGGGGCCCTGATCAGTGCGGGCGACCAGTGGCTGCAGACCAATCTCCCGACGGTGCTGTCGTCGAGTTGGTATGCAAGCGGTGGAATCGTCATCATCACCTGGGACGAGAGCGCGAGCGGAGACGACTCCGGCGGGTCGTATGGTGACGGAGGCCACATCCCCACGCTGGTCATCAGCGCCAACGCGCAGGGCCACTTCACCACCTCGGGTGATCATTACGCGACGCTCCGCGCGATCGAGGAGGCGTATGGCGTTCCGCTCTTGAACAATTCGTCCGACCCGAGCTTCGGGGACCTCACTCCCGCATTCGGCGTCCCGGTGTCGGCGCCGCCGCCCACGGTCACCGGCGTCACGCCAACCGAGGGTGCGGAAGATGGGGGCGAGTTCGTGACGATCAGCGGCACCAACTTCAACGGCAAAGGGTTCACGACATCCGATCTGCTCTTCGGCAGCGTCGATGTCCCTGCGACCAACGTGTACCCGTGTGGAGGGACGTCGGGGGGGTGTTTCTCCGTGAACAGCGCGACGCAGATCACCGCCTTCACGCCTCAGGCGCCGCAGGCGGGAACGGTCGACATCACTGCGGTTACTCCCGGAGGGAGCAGTGTGTCCAATCCTGCAGACCAGTACACATATGTCGCGCCCGGCGCGTACACGGCGATGACGCCCTTCCGCATCTGCGACACACGAGAGATCCGCCCAACCAATCAGTGTACCGGCAGGACACTCGGACCTGACGCGACTTTGACGCTCCAGGTCACCGGCGAAGAGAACTCGCAGAACCAGACGGTGCCGTCCAACGCAACCGCGGTCGCAGTCAACCTCACGGCGGTCAACAACAGCAATGGCATCACCTACGTCACCGCTTTTCCCGCAGGGGGATCGGTTCCGGTAGCGTCGAACATCAACCTCAGCGGGCGCGGCGTCCAAGCCAATCTCGTCATCGTGCAGGTGAGTCCGAGCGGCAAGATCAGCATCTTCAACGCGGCGGGGAGCACGGATGTGATCGTCGACGCCCAGGGCTACTTCGCACCGCCCGGCAGCCCGCCGGTCGCGGGTAAGTTTCATGCGATGCCGCCGCTCCGGATCTGCGACACGCGCGCCGGCACCAAAACCGAGTGCTCCGGTACCAGCACCAACAATCCGCTGAGCGCGAACACCTGGCGCAGGGTTGTGCTCTCGGGACTTCCTCCAGGGGGGAGTGGTCCGTCGATACCTTCGGACGGGACCGCGGCGGCTGCAGTGTTCAACCTGACCGGTACCCAGGGAACGCTTGCGACGTACCTGACCATCGAGCCACCGAATGGCAGTGACGCCTGCCCAACCGGGTCGCCGGGCGCGTCCGACCTCAACATCGCCGCCGGCGTGGCCCTGCCGAACCGGGTGGTGTCGGCGCTTGGTCCTCATCAGGACGTCTGCGTGTACAACAGCCTTGGGAGCATCAACTTCTTCATCGACCTCGACGGCTGGTTCGGCGATGGAAGCGAGACCTCGGCCGGTGCACTCTTCTATTCAGTTGCGCCCACCCGGATCTGTGACACGCGCACAGGCTCGGGCACCGAATGCGCAGGGAAGCCGCTGACCGAGAACAGCGCCGAACTCATTACAGTTGCGGGCGTTCTCGACCTCCCGGCGACCGGTGGGACGACGCTGCCGGTTGCGGTCGTGGCCAATCTCACCGGCATCTCGGGCAGCGCATCGACGTACTTCACGCTCTATCCGAGCGATGCCGCCCACCGACCGCTGGCGTCGGACCTGAATCCCAGCCCAGGGACGGCGATCGCCAACCTGGCGATCGTTGCCCTCGCGACGACGGGAGGCTCGACCGGTGACGTCGACCTCTACAACGCCGTTGGGAACATCAACGCTGTCCTCGACGTGGCCGGCTGGTTCGAATAGCCGGCTGGCGCTCAGCCCATCTGTTGAGGACTTCCTGAGGGGTCGCGCGGGGCTGGCGGGGTCCGGGCAGATCCGGTACCATGACTGTGGGCCATCAGGACGGCCGATTCTTAGGTGAGCCCGCAAGAGGCAGGGGCTCGGGGGGGAACGACGTGCGCGATTTTCAGTTGGAAGGGACATCCATAATTTCGCTTTGTGACGGCGGTCACTCGTGACGGACCGCTGGCACCCAGGAAGGCGGTCACGCGCGAGTGAGAGTTGGCATCGTGAGACGACCTGGGCTCGGCCGGCGCCGCCATCGAGAACTCGATCCGGGATCAGCCCTGGCCGGCTCCTTGGGCGTGTCGGGAGAGCCGCCACTGCATCGACGTTCGTCGCGTTGGGCGCGCTCCTGCTCTCCGGCCTGGCTTCTCCGGCGCCGCTGACCTTCTCGAATGCGTCGGCGACCGTGGTTCAGTCCTTCGGGGCTGCCAATACCGCCTCGGGCACCACACTCACCGCCACTGCAAAGCAGGCAACGACCGCCGGAGATTTGCTCATAGCCACAATTAGAACTCGAGGTCTCAGCGGCACCTCGACCGTGTCAGGTGTCACCGACTCAGCCGGGGCTGGTAAGAATCAATGGTCCAAGGCGACTGCAACCGGCGGGACGAATGACGGCGAGATCTGGTACGCCCCTGATGCCGTCAGCGACACCACCGTTACGGTGACCGTGACCTCCAGCGCGGCATTGTCGATGACCGTGTTGGAGGTTGCTGGTGCCGCGTTGACCAGCCCTCTTGATAAGACAGCACTTGCGAGCGGCACCGGCACGACCGCATCTGTTGGCCCCACGGCGACACTGAGCCAGGCATCTGAGATCGTCATTGGCGACATCGGATTCAATGGGGCGGTTACCCTCAGCGGCCAGACATCTGGGTATGCGACGACGCCACTGGAGCAGTCGACGGCATCCGGTAATAACTCTGGTGAGCAGGCGGCCTATCAGATCCTGACAACTCTCGGCACGCCGCCAAGTTACGGGGCGACCTTGAATACATCTAAAGCATGGACGGGGACCATCGCGACCTTCAAGACCGGCACGGCGTCCCCGCCCGCCATAAGCAACGTCAGTCCGTCCAGCGGTTCGGTGGGTACGGCGGTCACCATCACTGGAACCGGGTTCACGGGGACCACTGCGGTTAACTTCAACGGCACGACGGCGGCATTCACGGTCAGTGGCGACACCACGATCAATACGTCGGTACCAAGCGGCGCGACCACGGGTCCGATCAAC
>Ga0182024_10005293_pt1 | contig 29022 bp, 24 predicted proteins | sample P32metaG_FD_120480 | JGI IMG/M metagenome (GOLD analysis project Ga0182024, IMG submission 120480) | Permafrost microbial communities from Stordalen Mire, Sweden - P3-2 metaG (Illumina Assembly) | ecosystem: Environmental > Terrestrial > Soil > Wetlands > Permafrost | place: Sweden: Stordalen...
CACAACTACCAAACCGGAATCACCCCATTTGCGCGTGCCCTTGGCATCGAATTTTTGCGCATAGACTCCGTTCAATACTTGATTGGAATCTTCTTCCGTCCAGAACAGAAACACTTCATCCGTTGCCGCTCGATAGGAGGCTGCCGGAGACACCCTCACATCGGTCGTGTTGGTCGACGCCGCGGAGCCGTTGTGGGGAAAAGCCTCGCTGCCATTGGCGAGGATATGCTGTGCGAAGCATTGCAGAGCCGGACTGCTCGAATACCAGGAGAACACAGCACCACCACTTCCATCCGGCACAAAATAAGGAAAAGCACCAAACTGCAGCGAGCCGTTATCGAAAACTTTCACATGCCCTTTTCCCCAGAGAAGCTTTCCCTGCGGAGAGAGTTTGTTCGCGTAGATATATCGGTTGCTGCCAAAGCCCTGCTCTCGTATCCAGGAAACAATCACCGATCCGTTGTCGGCGGCATGCAGGTCCGCCAAGCCGTAGTCGTAACCGGATTCGCTGAGCACAACTCCCTTGCCCCACAAAGCGTGGCCGTTCGCATCCAGTTTCTGCAGCACGACATTGCTGTTGCTGGTCCAAGCCACGACTACGCTACCGTCGCTAGTCCCCGCAATTTTGGGCGCACTGTGGGAGGCGGAGTCCTTAGTCGTCTGCACACCCAGCTTTCCCCAAAGCGCCTTTCCAGCGGGACTGATCTTAGCCGCAGTTACTTGCTGATTGGATCCTTCCCGAGTGTCAAGAAATGCGAGCAAAGCGTTGCCTGCGGTGTCTGCGTCGAGGCCGTAATCCTCGGTTGAACTGTTGCTCAAGTCAGCGATCATTATGCCGTCGTGGCGGAATTGTTCCACGCCTCCGGGGTTCAGCCGCTGCAAATAGACGTCATAGCCGACAGGCGGAGGACTATTCGGATCGGCGTCAAACCAGCTCACATACCACCCATTGTTCGACAGCGGCCGCACTTTCGGCTGCACCTGATCATTCCCATTGCCTTTGTCCGCCAGCGCAAGGTTCTTGGCCGGATCGGCTGACCATTGCGCCCGAGCTCCCGACACCAGAATCAAACCGAAAGCCAATGCGATTGCGTATCGAACTGCACTCATAAATTCTCCTCGTCCCCCGTGCATTCGGCGTTAAAGCCGGGATAACCCTACTCCGGGCGGAGTGAGAGGTCAATGCCAAATCGCTCTCGATCGCTGGAATCGCCCGTCCAGCCTGGGCTATGACGGGCTTCGAAACTGATATACCATTCTGCTGTCGAGATGGCCAGCCGGAACTTCTGCTATCATTTTTTCTGCCGCATTTTATTCGTGCAGTATGGACGACGAAATCCCCAGCATTCGCATTCCCTCGGAGGCATTCATGGATGAAGTACCCGCCATCACGGCCGGATCACGCCGCAACGAAGACATCGCCCTCGATTTAATGAAATTTGTCGCTATGACAACCGGCTACGGCCGCACCAGTTCGTCCGGCGTCGGCTTTCAGGGCTCAGGTGCGGCCTCAAAGCCGGAAGACTACGCCAATCATCTGCTAGAGCTCTACGGACGATGCCTGGACGCAGTGCAGCGAAAAAAGTAGCGCGCAGCCAGACACGCCCAACGTGCTGGACAATGGCGTACACTTGCTAGCCATGCTTACGAAACTGTTTGTAACCGCGTTGCTGCTAACTGGCATGGCTTTGGCCCAAACTTCGAAAGACGAACAGGCAGTCCGCCACTTGGTTGCAGATTTTGTCGACGCCTGGAACCAGCACGACGCTCACGCCTTCGCTGAAAATTTCACTGAGGATGCCGACTTCACCAACGTGCGAGGCGATTCGGCTCACGGACGAAAAGCGGTGGAGAACTTCCATGCCCCGATGTTTGCGACCAGGTTCAAGAACTCGCACCAAACGGCAGACGATATCAAAATTCGATTCCTCAACGCCGACATCGCATCTGTCGACATTCGCTGGGAGATGACCGGCGCCACAGACGCCGATGGAACGCCGATCCCGATTCGTAAAGGCTTGCTCAACTGGGTAGCAACGCGGCGCGGCGACCGCTGGCAAATCTTGGTAATGCACAACCAGGACCTGACGCCGCAGAAGAAGTGAATTCCACGTTCAGTTCGGACGCCTAGACTTAATCAAGGCGCCGTCTCTGATTTCTTTTGCATGCAACCTGCCCACCACGCAATTCATCAACACCGGGGAGTATGCGACGGATCACTGTAAAAACCCGCAGCAAACGTGAGGTGCTCGATATTACGGACGCCGTCGAGACTCTCCTCGAAAAGAATCACGCTAAGGAAACCGGAATCTGCAATCTGTTCATTCTCCACACCACGGCGGCCTTGACCACCGCCGATCTCGATCCCGGCACCGACCTCGACATGCTGGACGCTTTCGAGGCCATGATTCCCAAACTGCGCTACCGCCATCCGCACAACCCGGCACATGTCCCCGATCACATTCTGTCCTCGTTAATCGGACCGTCAGTAGCGCTGCCATTTGAGCATGGCAAAATTCTGCTCGGCACCCGGCAGCGGATAGTACTGATCGAACTAGACGGCCCACGCGAGCGCGAACTGGTAGTGGCTGTAACAACCGAACAGTAGGTTATTTTCACGTAGCGCCGGCATCTTGCCGGCTGTCGCGAGGGCATCCTGCCCTCGCCGGAGCAGGCAGGACGCCCCGCACGATAGCCGGGACGGTGGCGCTACAAAAGCGAATGTCAGCCATTCTGGCATCCGCGATTCTGCATCAAAGATAAGCTGGAAGAGGATCAACCATGGACGCCAAACTGCTGCAGCAGGTATTCGAAGAATTGCTTCCCTCCCTTGAGGCTCTGGACACGAAGTGCGCTGCGATTCTGCAATTCCTGAAGACTAAGGGAATCGCCAGCGACGACGAACTCGCCCCGTATTTCGAACAAGCCGGAAACGCGAGCAGCGTAAGATGGCGCGCCGCCCGCGTGCGAATCAATCATCTGCTCTCCACCCCCGAGGCTGAAGAGAAAGATAAAGGAAAGAAGTCCGGCGAAGCTTCTGAGAAAAGCCCCGAACCACCCACTTCCAAAAAGAGCACGGAGGCGGAGGGTGAGAAACCGAAAAAAGAAGAAGGCGAGCTACAGAAAACTGCGGACAATGCGCAAGGTGAAAGCGCTTCGAGCGGGGAAGCAAGAAAAGAAGGACAGAAAGATAATCAGTCACCCGAGCATGAACAAAAGGACAGACAATCACCGGAACACGAAGACAAAAATGCCGCGTGAAATGAAAGTCGGCCTCACGACTTTTCCTTGCAGGCACGAGGAAGCTTTTGTCGACCCGGCGCTCTTTCAACAGTCGCGTCTAAGGATTCGTGGGCGGCGTACCCGGCGCTGCACCCGGTAACGGTGCGGCTGGCTGCGCGGGAACCAGCGGTATCGGACGGTACAGCGCGCTCTTCACTGAGTCTGGCAGTTTGTTCGCATTCGCCGCCAGCAGGCTTACCTGCCACATCTGCGTCTGCGAGAGCGATTCGCTGAAGCTGGGCATTCCGCTGAGCCGGATGCCGTTTGCCACCTTCCAATAGGTTTCGCCGGGCGGATCATCGGTCACGCCCATGCCTTCAAGCAATTTCGGCGGCTTCGGAAACATGCCTCTAGAGGCCGCAGTGGGAGTGCCTCCAGCAACGCCGTGGCACACCGCGCAATTTTCCCGATAAACATTGGCGCCGCCCAGCAAATTAGACTCGTCCGCCGGAATCGGAACCGTCTTCGGCATTTCTTTCGCAATACGGGCGTGCAAGGCCGCATTCGCGAGCGCCCCCTCAAATGGCATAGGCGGCGCGGCAGTAGCCACCGGGGCGCTTCCAGTTGCGAAATAAATGTAACCGCAAAGAGGTATCAGAATTAAACCGACAACAAAACCGATGAGAAAAAATTTCACAGGACTCTCCTGGAACTTAACTTCGCAGTATACACAGAAAGATTTGCAGAATTCTTAAATCGTCCTGTCGAACGCCTTCAGACTCTTGAAAGAGGACAATGCGTTAGAGACGTTCTTTGCGGTGTAATAGGAACGCACCGATGGCGCCTCCAATACTGCCGAAAATCGCGAATGCGATCAGCGTCATCAGCAGAGTGAAAATCATGATCAAGGTGAACCCGTCGGGGGTGTTGAGGAGGTCGATGACCTGTTGAAAGCGGGGGTCGCCGCTTTGTCCGGCGTTTTGTTGAATGTAGGTCACGAAGGCATCGTGAATGTCTTTTCCGGAGCGGAAGACGGTCCAGAGCGCGAGAGTAACGCCGACAACTCCGAACCCCAAAGCCCCGGTCAGCGCGCCCAGCCGCGCTCCCATGCCCGCAGTGACATTCGTAGTAGGACATCGCCGCCGGTAAAGCACCACCGAGAGAAACCCGGCCGCCAGCATGGCCAGGCCCGTAGACTTGCTTACCACGATGATCAAAGCCGCTGCGATTAGAGAAAGCCCAGCCGAGGGCAAAGCTTGGGGCCATTCCAAAGTCGAGGGATGCGACGGAGCATAAGCGGTGTATTTCTCGATCGCTGCTTCTGGTGTAGCAGTGGCCATCGGAAGCGGCTCGGGTCCGACAACCCGAATTTGCGGAGCGTTACAGCGGCGGCAGAATGGGGTGCCCTCTTCAACGATCGCGCCACACTTGTAACAAGGGCGTTCCATTGATTTTCAAGGTACAGCAGGGACGCGCCACGCGCAACAAGCGTGCCATAGCGGCGGGAACGCCATGTTGTTTAATTCTAGATTTCGCCTTGTTTGCCGCGCACTCGCACCCACACGATGGCGAAATCCGAACCTTTGCCTACGGGATCGACAGACACAATGCGCTGGTTGTCGTCGGTGCCAACTTTCAGTTCCACGGTACTGCTGCTATCGTCGTTGTCGCATTTCAAATTTCCTCCAACGACATAACCTTTCCTTCCGCCGACAAAGGGGACATCGTCGTCGAGCTTGACGCGCTTGCCATGGCATTGCACCACGCCGCCATATTTTTTCAGCTGATCCTGGTAGTAAGCGATGACTTTGGTGGGCGGATCGTCAGACTCGTAATCCAGAGCAACAACCTTCAAGCCAAAACCGAAGGCGGACAAATTGACGTTGGCACTCTTGTGATCGCCGTCCTTGGAGTTGGGTTTCAACTTTGCCCCGGGATAAACCGGCAGTCCGGTGTCGCGCACATCCGCGTTCTCGTCGACGTGAATTCCGCCTACCGGCGTGCTGATATCGACTTTACCGTTGCCGCCATTGTCGTGGTCTTTCACGCTCACGCTGCAGCCAGGCAATACCAGCGTGCCGAGCACTAAGGCAATGGGGAGATACAGATTAACGGTTGGTGGCTTGAGCATATGCATGTGGCGAACCTCCTTGCGCGTTTTCCGCCGGACGCTCGAGGCCGGCGACGCGCGGGGCAATGTTGGGAATGCTTACTGGAAGATGTCCGCGAATGGAAATTTCACCAAACAACGCTCTCGCGGCGCTGATCTCCGAAACCGTAGCATTGGAAAATGTACACAGATAATTTTGTATGGCGGGAAAGTCCTGCGCCAGATATGGATTCCCCATAGCGATCACTACTGTTTTCTCGGCGGCCTGGTCCAACACCTTTTGCAACAGCACCTCACCTGCGTCAGAAAGGCCGACCGGGTTAGAACTGTTTGTTGCGTCCGCAACTCTTCCCGGCACCGGCACTTGGTAAACCGCCGCAATCACCGTCTGCGCGTTAATCACGGCTTTGAGTACATCATCTGTCATCACGCCCGCCACGCGGGGATCAACATAAATCACATCGGCGTCGGGCACTCGAGAGCGGATATGGCGCTCCAAGGCGTGTCCAGCCTCCGTCCGCACATCATCAGAAAAAACTATCGCAACCACGTTGTCGCGCACTTCTTCCACTTTCTGATACGGAAGAACCGGCCCGCGAGTTCCATAGGATTTGATCGGCAGCACCTTGCCATTGTCCCGCACCAGGGTGACGGCATCATCGGCGGTTTGCTGGCCAAGGGCGAGGTTGTCCGGCTTGCCGACCAGCGTGGAAAGAGCGTCGACGCTAACCAATCGACTCTTGTGCAGTGACAACGACGCTTTGGCCTTTAAGATCTTCAGAACGGACGCGTCAAGTTGCGCCTGTGAGATCTCGCCACTGCGCACGGCCTCCAGCATTGCTCGATAAGACGCGTCCAGGTCAGCGGGAATGAGCAACACATCATTGCCTGCCTTGAAAGCGTCCACCGCGGCGCGCCCAATGTTCGCCGCGTACAGTCGGGTAAGAGCAGCCATGTCCAGCGCGTCGGTGACGACTATTCCTTTGAAACCAAGTTGGTTCTTGAGCAAGCCAGTCACGATTGTCGGCGAGGTCGTCGCCACATGGTTGGGATCGGGGTCGAGCGCAGGAATAGAGACATGAGCGACCATGACCGAATCGACACCAGCTTCGATCGCTTTTTGAAAAGGCGGAAGTTCGACGGACTTGAGGCGCGCCATGTCCCCCGTGACTTTTGCCACGCCAAGGTGAGAGTCGGTTGCGGTGTCGCCGTGGCCGGGAAAATGTTTGACCGTGGTCATCATCCCATTGGCATGGGCTCCGCGAATGTACGCAGTCACCATCTCGCCGACCTGCTGCGGATCTTCGCCAAACGAACGCGTGTTGATGATGGGATTCGCGGGATTCGAATTCACATCGGCATCAGGAAAAAAATTCCAATGCACGCCGATGGCACGGGCTTCTTGCGCCGTGATGCGGCCAAAAGCCTCGGCATATTCCAGTTTGCCTGCAGCTCCGAATGCCATGGCATGAGGGAATTCAGTGGCTCCGTGCAACCGCATAGTCACGCCGCGCTCGAAATCGGCAGAAACCAGCAGCGGCAGCTTTGAGCCCTGTTGCAAGCGGTTGAGCAGTTCAGCGGCTTCATAGGGCTGGTTTCGGTAGAGAAATGGCGGATCCCAGCGAACCGTCATGGTGAATCCGCCCAGGTGGTATTTGCTGATCGTGTCGCGAAGCTGCAGATATTCAGGATTCTCAATATTCAGAAATTCCGCTCGCACAAAGACGTTAAAAACTTGTCCAACTTTTTCCTCGGTCGACAGATTGCGAAGGGTTTTCTCCGCCCACTTTTCACCTTCGTGATCGAGACGTATCGGCCCGGCCTGCTGATATTTATCTTTGGCTGGGCAAAAAGTGATGAGGGCACAGATCACCACTGAAAGCACGCCAGCACGTCGGAGCATGAGCAGACGATAGCATGGGAGCAGCTTTCCGTCTCTCTATGGATTCACTCGCATTTACGATCTGGCGTCTCTGATTTCGTGGGAGCGAGAATTGAATTCCGAAATCGAAGATTGTCACGGAGACACGCCCCGCGTTCAGACGCTACAATGTCGTGAATTACAATCAAATCACCAGGTAGATGCAGGTGATCAAGTTCGGCAGGGTTTCGCACACGGGCGCGTAGCTCAAACGGATAGAGCATCGGATTTCTAATCCGAGGGTTGCAGGTTCAATTCCTGCCGCGCCTACCAATTTATGAGGACGGTTGGTGACGGGTGGGAGGCAACACTCGCTTATGACGCGGCACCGCGTGAGGCTTGGCGGTGTGCAGTTCTTGCAACTTCCGCTTGCATCAATAGACCACCTGCCTTAGACTTAACTCACGGCCTAATGGCCTAAGTTGTTGAAAAGTCGGGGCGTAGCGCAGCCTGGTAGCGCACCTGCCTTGGGCGCACGATCCTTCATTCCATGAATTCCATCTACTGCTTTCGTTTCCAATGTTTTCAACAATTGGGGGAATCTGCTTCTCGCTCAAAGCTAACCCTCACGGCATGAAAACGTTGCATTCGTGCACAGTTCGTGCACAGTGATTTGAAGGCATACGCATTATGTCTAAGAAGACAATCCACGCTCAAGGCGGCGGTTTGCTAATTCTACCTGCCCTGTTCGTGCTCACCGATTTTCATCTGTTTTGTTTGCGTTAGCGTGTTCTGATTTGCGCTGAAAACACCTCATTTGCCGCCTAGAGTCCAGCAAGAGTCCAGCAGTATTCGCGGGCTGGCGATAATCTAGTCTCTACCGCGGCCGATCCACCAACAGAACGTAACCGGTTGAGATTTCAGCCACCGGTGGCGCATGGGGACAATCGAATGCACGCTTATCGAACCCCAATCGGACCCTTCTACCTGAAATCAAATCACAAGGCGGACAACGCTAGCCAAATCCACAGACAGGGAGGTCCGGGCGGGCGGTCAGTCCCGCCGACCTTGAGAGCGCGCAAAGACGGGCAAAGACTGTCAGCCTCTTCTGCGAGACTTGGATGTGACTCTATGCCCAAGCGTCAGACGAGGTCGGACCGGGAATTGGCAGCTGAAGGCAAGAGTACCGTCGCATTGGCATTCCGCAACGGTCCGATTGAGGAAGTCCATGCTGGAGAAGAGTGCCCCACTTGCGCTGGCAGGTGAAACGTGAGCGTGCAGGTTTACGGTAGCCGAATACTCCCGATTCACGCGGGCGGTCATAGTGGTCGGCAATGCGCAGTTTTTCTCGGCCAACGCCGGAGCCCCGCAAAGGGCAATTAGAGTCAAGCCGGGCAGAGTATCATGTGTGGCCATGGCGAAACCATTCGTCCTGCCACGCAGACGCGGAAATCCGAACTGGGGTAAGCCGCTTAAGCCCATCCCGGATGCTCCAACTGCGTTCGAAGAGCAGGTCCAGAAGCTCGGATTGACCGAGCAGACTTGTGCGGCCTCGGAGAAGCTAAAGCAGTGGTGCGAGCGCAACAAAGACCGTTGCTACATCCCGGAGTGGCTCCTGAAGCGGTGGAGGATAGACGTTGACCCGAATTTCAGCGGCTGAGAAAAGATCTCGAAAGAACAAAAAAGCCCATCCTCGGCTCGGCTGGCAGCCTTGTGTCGCACAGCACGCCAAGGTTTCACCTAACTTCATAACTCGCGCGGTTGGCAAAGGTGAGTTGATGCCTCCCAAAACGGCCGCCATGCCGCGCTAGTCGTTCTTGGGTTGGGTATGTACTTCGTTTAATCGAGATGCCAGCATGTGGAAGGAGGGTGTGGCGCCTCCCCAGCGCGACTGATCCACGTCCCGCTTATTTTCCCTGCACCGACCTGCTGATCCGTTCGTCGATACGTGGAAAACGTGTCACCAATCGGTGCGTATTTCTCATCGAACCCGTTCGAACCTTCGCCCCAAGAGCATCAGCATCAAATCCGGCGTAGGAACTGTCCGGCGACGAGGCTCTGGATCGTTGACCTCTACCGTGTCAACACTCCCACGACAAGTAATTGATTGACATCCCAGGCACCGGTGGCCACCAGAAGCGCCTGAAGGAGTCGCAAGAAACAATTATCGAACCCTTAACGAACCCTCCTTTCGATGTCCGGCAGGGGCAAGAGTGCGAACCAAAACCGCAAACCCCGACCCGCTGAAAGCAGTTCACACCTTCCTCCAGTTTCAGATCGAGCACCACCACACGGGCGACAGTATCGAGATCGGTACTAAGTGAGCGGCCCGACTCTCACGATGGTGGAGGCAAGCATTTTGAGGGCGAGGATCAGCACCGCAGCGATAAAACAATCTGCAGCGGGATTATTTCGCACGCTCGCGCGTAGGGAGCCCTAGGATCGACGATCGCTCGACAGTCCGGCGTTCTTTCGGGGCAGCCCGAATCGGAAAGGATCGGGCTACCGTAGCCGCCGCCTTCCCGCAAGCAGCTTGGGGAGAAGGGTCTGAGGCGAAATGCGTTCCCAAACTCTCCGCTCAGGGAAAGTGGGAAAACGGAAAACAATGCGAAAACGAAACGCGGGACAAACTTTGCTTAACTAGGGGATGGTCGAGGTCGCCGTCACCCGTGGATTGACCGGCCCCCTGGGGAGTACCTTGTGTCGAAGTGGGAGAAATACAGCTCACCATCGTCGCGTGTGGGGCGCGAGCTGAACCGTCCCGATGAATCGTACACTCGTGTACTCGGGGTTATCTCGCAGTATCCGTTGCTGGTACGATGTTTCTTATGGGAGATCCAAGTGTCACCATCCCCATCGGCGATTGTCTTCCCTACCTTGAGCAGCGCTTCCGCGAGATGATCGGGAAAGATGCGGCGAGCCTGGAAGTCGCAGCTCGGTTCAACAGCCTGCAAAAGACAGCAATGGTTCAGGCAACACACGTATACTGCGTCGGGATGCATTCGCCGCTGCCCTTCGATAGCATCTACCAGCCGACGCGATTGCGTGTCGCCGGCGCGGAGGAAGCATCCAGAAGCGAGTCATTTTATCACGAGGATGACGCAAGTCGCTCGATGCTGGAGGGAAGAAAACTTCAAGAGCGGTCGGTAACCATCGACGCGTTTCTGGCGGACGCGGAAAATGCTGTCATTTATGCCGGACCGGGTTGGGGCAAGACCACGTTTCTTCGCCACATTTTTAGACTTTACGCAGTTAGCAAAACGGTGCTGCCAGTTCTGATTACTCTTGGGAGACCGACAGCAGTCGAGGATCTAGAATGGTTCGTCGAGACGGCGTCGAAAATTCAAAGCAAACAACACAAGTCGAGAACACTTCTTTTAGTCGACGGCTACGACGAGCTTTCGCTTCACGATCGGCGACGCGTTTCAGATGCCCTGCTCAAATACCAAGCCCTCGCCCTAGGCACTTTTTGTCTGAGCTGTCGGGAGTACTACCAGGTCTTTCGGCTAGCGGCGCGCGAAGTGAGAATCGACGGTTTCACTCGCGATGACAAATATCGTTTTGTGGGGGCATTCCTGTCCGCGTATGAATCGCAGCTCGATCCCAAAGAGATGGTGGACGACTTCGAGGCAAGAGGATTCTCCGAGTTTCTTTCTCACCCGCTGCTGTTGGCGCTCGCCTGCATTCTCAAGACGAGCCGCGCGAGCGTTCAGTCCGAAAGTGCAACTCGGCTCCTGGAACGCGCTCTCGACGTGTTGTGCTATCGATGGGACGAGGACAAAGGACTCGACAGACATACCGCTACTCCCCTGGATGGCAAGGATCGAATCCAGGTGCTCAAGCGGATCGCCTACATCGCGAAATCCGGTCATGTCCCGGCACATCGTGCCGAGGAGCTCGCCCGCAAGCAGCTAGATCTGCTCACGTTCGACCGGGTCGACGCCCGTCAGGTACTCGTCGAAACTGCGCGTTTCTACGGAATCCTCGTGCCGTGCGATGGAGGCTACGAGTTCGTTCATCGAACACTTCATGACTTTCTCGCGGCGCAATACTGGGTCGAGACGGGTGAATTTGCCAAGGTGACGGAATACGAGTGGAACGCGCGAACCGCTTATGCCGCCTGTCGCTTGCACGATGCGACGTCGATCATCGAAGCGGCGCTCGCCTCCAAAGATGGGTTGCCCGCGGTTGCCGAGATCCTGAGCAATTCGCCGAGTTTCGAGATTCCCCGGATCTCCGAGGCGATCATCAAATACTTCTCGCAGCCGGATCAGTTGTTGCAGTTCGACAATTCTTCCTCTACGACGCGAAGCTCAGTTCCCGCTCCCGTGATGCGAGTCACAGGAAGGTTGAAGAGTGACTTTATCCGCCTGGGTAGCCCGCGGTTTTTGAATCGACTGATCGAGAGATGCTGTGCCCCTCGAAGGAGCGTGACCGACATCATCGCCGGCTACTGCATGCTCGAGATCTTCGCGCGCGGCCAGAAGCTTGAGTTCCTCACCTACAAAAAGGCCCTGGAAGCGTTCGGCTCCGATCGCTTCACTTTCAACATCGTTGGGGTAGGACAAGTGCAGCTATCGTTCGTGGATCCCAACGTGCCAAAGCGGCCGGTTGTGAAATTCTGAAAGGCGCGCGCAGCGCGAAACGAAGGAGGGACGTTCGATGGCAGATGCGACAGGACACGTGGACCGACCTGGAGCGGGACCGTTTTCGACAAACGAATTTGTCGGCGGAATACCGACCAATCACTACACACACGAGAACCCGGAGACTAGACGGATTGAAGTCGTGAAAGCGAACCCTCCGGGCGTTCCCGATCTCGTCGTGAAGGAATTTGACGATAGGGGAGTTGCCCTGTGGATTCCGCGAGGAATTTTTGGCGGGAAGATTAGGGTAGCGTCGTCGCTAACAACGTCGGCCGCCATATCCTGGGGGCCTGCAGATCGGCGCTGGCTATTGTGCCGTTGAGGTCGCTGCCCGTCGTGTGGCCTTGGACTTTTCAACGAAGAAAAACGCGACATCGCGCGCGATCTCAACCGCCCGCATCATTCCTGCGCTCCCCGCGTCGATCGCTAGCGCTCGCTCGAATTGCGCCTTCTTCGGCTCAATCCAAGGAGTGCCGCTGCGATTGGTCTGGTGCTGATAGAACACCAGCACATCACCCGCGCGCGTCTCGTTCCAGATCCCCGGCAGCTCTGATTCGGGCACATGTCGGACCTGCGACGCGGCGTTTGCGACCCATTTTCTTTCGGGAAAGACGGCTTTACCTTGACACGCTAACCACTGACGGAAATTCAACGACTTGCAGAGCATTTTGGGGTACTTTCAGAACATTTAGAACACCGGGGAACGCTTATTGGCCCCGGATTGGCCCCACACTTTAGCCACGCGAGCGACTCGGCAATCACTACTTCCCAGCGATAAACAACCCTGGGCTCGGAACTTGGCGGAGGATTGCTGATTCTGCCTGCCCTGTTCGTGCTCACCGAGTTTCAAGTGTTTTGTTTGCGTTAGCGCACTCTCATTTGCGCTGAAAACACCACATTTGCGGTCGAAAGTCCAGCAATAGTCCAGCAGATTTTGCGCGGCTCAACTGAGGTTCGGACTCTACTCTATTAACGCCCCCACAACATAACTGACTGTCCTTCGGTATCCCCGCCTGCACAAGGGCATGAAACTCGCGCACGGCTGGGCGCAAGTCGTCAACCGAAGCGCCGGTTGGTTGCACGACAAGATCGGCGACCCCGGCAATCTCCAAAGTGCCGCTGCTCGTTCGCGCCGGGCCATCGATAATCAGGAGGTCGTACTGATGGGCAATCTTGAGAGCCTGCGCTGCCGTGGCGAAGGCTTCCGCCGCGACGTCGGGCTCAATACCCGCGTTGAGCCGTGTGCGGTTCCAGTCAACCGACGTGCCCTGCTGCGTATCGAGGTCAGCGATCTTGGTTCTCAGCCAGCCGATGGAAGCCTCTCGCGCGAGTGCACGGGACAGCGTGGATTTGCCGACGCCGCCTTTTTGCGACACGAAAGCGATGATGGTGGTCATGGAGGCTGGCCGCTGCCAGATAGCAGCTAGACAAGGGAAATAATCTTAGCTGCTAGGTAGCTGCATGCTTGTTGCTGTCTTGCTGCTAGATAGCTGCTGTCTTGCTGCTAGGTTGCGGCTTGGTGGCTGCTAGGTAGCTGCTTGTTCCTATTTGTGGAGGGTTCTCCAATGAAAGCCTTTGATCTGGAAAGAAAAACCCGCGCCAGCGAGGACGCCAGCGCGGGCGGGGGGCTAGTACTCGCTCGGCAAGTGGATCACGTTGTTGGCGAAGTAGAGGGTAATTTCATCCAGCGGAAAGTCCGCGAACTCGATTTCTTTCGTGAACACGATGTTGCCGTTGCCGTCATCGCAGGTCAGCGTAGCGGTCCGGTCGGGACGCACGGCGAGTTTCCAGACCTGAAATTCCTCGGCGGAAACAGCTTTGTTGTAAGGCTGAATGATCGCGATTTCATCGAGGAGCCAATACGCTCCGCCATGCTCAGCCAGGTACTGCGCGCCGTCGGTGTAAAGGACGTTGCGGTTGATGGCGTGCCGATACCAGTTTTCACTGCCGGTGAACTGCTCCAAGTCGCCTTTGTTGAGTGTCGAACTCGTCGGCGGGATGCATGGGTTCGCGCTGCACGTTCTCGGCGAGGACTGATCTCGGTTCCGTCGGCTTCATCGTGAAGGACGTGCAGGGGATAGGCGTCTGCGCCTTCAGGTTGCCGGAGTCCACGAGGGATTCGAGCGCCAAGAGCCTGCGACGCCCGGCAATGACGGCGTATTTTCCGCGCTTGTCCTTACGCACGACGAGGGATTGCAGAAGGCTGTGCGCATAGATGGATGCGGCCAATTCGCCGATGTTCTTGTCGAGATGGGTCTTGCGGACATTGCCCTCCCAGGCGAGAAGCTTGTTGAGGGGGATGTTGATCATGTCGGTCATGATATGCCTCTTTGGTTTGAGTGACCCCAAAGCGGGGGCGAGAAAAGGCACGTCTGCCGGCGCAACCGAGCGAAGCTGTCATAGGATTTTGGGGTGACTGCCCCGCGCCAGGACGGAGTCAGTATCGCGGGGGAGGGGAGCCAAAATCCGTCATTGACAGCGAGGGGCGGCGGCTAGAGTGCCTTCGCCCTGCCGTCTCTGGGGGCACGCAGGAGAGGCAAGGAGTGTCATGAGACGAAACAGGCACCTCATGACAGAGCGTACGGGGTGCGTTAGACTGCCCGGTTAGGACATTGAAGAGAAAAAGGGATAGCCGTAGTGGTCATTAGGAACACAGACCCGAGGTTCAAGCGGAATCGAGTGCAGTGAAAGCGTAAAGGACATTGCGAGCGCATGAACAACGGCAATCCGTTTTTTGATCACCCGATTCTGAACTCCCCTTACAGCTCCCCCGAGCGCCACTGGGAGCTAGATGACCAGGGACAACCGACTCAGAAAATCATTGAACACCGCCGCTCTGCGGAGTTCATCACGCCGATCCCGAAACCCAAGAAGCGCAAGGGTAAACAATCGTCCTTGGTGTTTGACGAGGGCCTGGGGCTCTCAACGGCGAAACAACAGTACAACCTTACCGCGATTATCAATGCCGTCCGTAACCAAGTGGATAAATGGCGACGCTTGCCTAACACGAGTGACTGGCGGGTAACTCCAGAGACGGCACGTCTCCTTCAACACTGGCGGCACCACAAATTCAGCGCCATTCGTCCTTTCTTTTGTCAGGTCGAGGCGGTTGAAACGGCAATCTGGCTGACTGAGGTGGCACCGCATGTTGGGAAAGCGGGTGAGGGCTTTCTTGAACATCTAGCCAATGCGAATAACGACGCCAACCCGGAACTTCTGCGTCTCGCATTAAAGCTTGCGACGGGGGCGGGCAAGACTACAGTGATGGCGATGCTCATCGCCTGGCAAACCGTCAACGCGGTGCGCCATCCGCAGAGCAAACGTTTCACGCGCGGTTTCCTGGTTGTGGCACCGGGTATCACGATCAAGGATCGCTTGCGCGTGTTACAGCCGAACGATCCGGACAGTTACTACAAGAGCCGGGAATTAGTGCCGAACGACATGACGGAGGAGGTAAACCGCGCCAAGATTGTGATAACCAACTATCACGCTTTCAAGCTTCGCGAGCGTATCGACCTGTCGAAGGGTGGACGCTCCTTGCTTCAAGGACGTGGCGAAGAACTGAATACGCTAGAAACCCAGGGACAAATGCTGCAGAGGGTGATGCCCGATCTGATGGGCATGAAAAACATCCTAGTGCTGAACGATGAGGCACATCACTGTTACCGGGAGAAGGCCGGAGCGGATGATGATGACGAACTGAAAGGTGATGACAAGAAGGAAGCGGAAAAGAATAAAGAGGCGGCGCGCGTGTGGATTTCGGGCCTCGAAGCGGTAAATCGCCAACTTGGCGTCGGTCGTGTTGTCGATCTGTCCGCAACGCCGTTTTTCCTGAGCGGCTCAGGCTATGCCGAAGGGACGCTCTTCCCATGGACGATGAGTGACTTCTCGCTCATGGATGCAATCGAATGCGGCATTGTCAAATTGCCGCGCGTGCCGGTGGCGGACAACATCCCAGGGGCAGAGATGCCGATGTTCCGGAACCTCTGGGAACATATCGGGACGAAGATGCCGAAAAAGGGACGAGGGAAAGACAAGCTCGATCCACTCGAACTGCATCCGGTATTGCAGACAGCGCTGGAGGCTCTGTATGGTCACTACGAAAAGACATTCGAGCTTTGGCAAAAAGCGGAGATTCGCGTCCCGCCATGCTTCATCGTGGTTTGCAACAACACCTCGACATCGAAGTTAGTCTACGATTACATCTCGGGATTTCTCCAGGACAACGAGGACGGATCGAAGACCCCGATAGCTGGCCGGCTAAAGCTTTTCCGGAATTTCGACGAGCACGGAAACCCGTTTCCGAGGCCGAACACGCTCCTGATCGACAGTGAACAGCTCGAATCGGGGGAGGGGTTGGACGATAATTTCCGCGACATGGCATCCGATGAGATCGAGCGTTTTCGCCGCGAGATTGTCGAACGCGGGGGCAAGCTGGCCGAGGAGATACAAGGGGGCAAAGAACTCGACGACGTAACCTTGCTTCGCGAAGTGATGAATACTGTGGGCAAGTACGGCCAGTTGGGTGGGTCAATTCGGTGCGTCGTTTCAGTTTCGATGCTGACGGAAGGCTGGGATGCCAACACCGTGACGCACGTTCTGGGCGTTCGTGCTTTCGGCACCCAGCTTCTTTGCGAACAAGTCATCGGACGTGCGCTGCGCCGCCAGTCTTACCGTTTGAATGAAGAAGGCCTCTTCGATGTGGAATACGCCGATGTGCTGGGTATTCCCTTCGACTTCACGGCAAAGCCCGTTGTTGCACCGCCGCAGCCGCCACGGGAAACGATTCATGTCAAAGCAATGCGGCCCGAACGGGATACCCTTGAGATTCGGTTTCCTCGCGTTGAAGGCTACCGTATCGAACTGCCGGAGGAGCGTCTCTCAGCGGATTTCAATGATGACTCCGTGCTGGAACTCACACCAGATCTCGTCGGCGCTACCGAGACCCAAAACTCAGGAATTATCGGTGAAAAAGCGAATTTGAATCTCGTTCATACGGGCGATGTTCGGCCTTCTCAGGTCTTGTACGAGCTGACATCGCACCTTGTGTTGCACAGGTGGCGTGACCCGGGTGAAGAGGCCAAGCTTCATCTCTTCGGCCAGCTGAAGCGCGTGGCCAAGGAATGGCTGGACGGATACCTAGTGTGTAAGGGCGGCACATATCCGGCGCAACTCAAGTACAAAATGCTTGCCGATATGGCCTGCAGCAAAGTCATCGCTGGCATCAATCGCAAGTTTGTAGGTGAGCGACCGATCAAAGCTGTGCTTGATCCCTACAACCCCACAGGCTCCACGATGCATGTCAATTTCAACACGTCGAGAAAACTTCTCAGGGAAACCGACGCGCGCCGCTGTCACGTTAACTGGGTGGTGCTCGATAGCAATTGGGAGGGCGAATTCTGCCGTGTGGCCGAAGCACATCCCCGTGTTCGCTCTTATGTGAAGAACCACAACCTCGGCCTGGAAGTGCCTTACCGCTACGGTTCGGGAATGCGCCGATACTTGCCGGACTTCATCGTGCGCGTGGATGATGGGCACGGCGACGATGACCTCCTTAATCTCATCGTCGAGATCAAGGGCTACCGCCGCGAAGATGCCAAGGAAAAGAAATCCACCATGGACACTTACTGGGTGCCCGGCGTGAACCATCTTGGGACACACGGGCGCTGGGCATTTGCTGAGTTCACGGAGGTTTACCAGATAGAAGCGGATTTTGAGGCCAAGGTCGAAGGCGAATTCAACAAAATGATTGAAGCCGTTACTGTAGAGACGGCAGTGTAGGGACAAAAAGATGCCAAAAAAACAATCCACCGCCAAGACCGTCGAGACCCTGAAGCACAAGGAGGCCACCCGGAAAAATATTCCTACGGCGGAATACCAGTCGGTTCTTCAGAAGGCCGAGCAAAGTCCAGTCCGCGTTGCATATGAGCGCCGCAACCGCGACCTCGATCCGCAACTGGTGTGGCGAGGCAAAGACGAGCAGGACTGGTCAGATTTGGTTATCCACGCCCCTCCGTTGTACATCCAGGAGAAGGTCCAGCCGAAGGCGCTGATTGACGAACTGCAACGCGAGACTCGCGAGCGCGAAAATGAAGCGGGGCAGACGACCGCGGATCTGTTCGCCGATTTCAATGGCATACCCAAAGGCGTGGATAAGACCGAGTTCTATCAGCACGAACAGAACTGGTCGAATCGCATGATCCTCGGCGATTCCCTGCAGGTCATGGCGAGCCTCACGGAGCGCGAAGGCTTGCGGGGGAAGGTGCAATGCATCTACTTCGACCCGCCCTACGGGATCAAATTTAACAGCAACTTTCAGTGGTCTACTGCTGACAAGGCGGGGACCGGCACAGATTCTCCCGAGAAAATCAGCCGTGAGCCGGAGCAGGTCAAAGCCTTCCGGGACACCTGGCGCGACGGCATTCACAGCTATCTGACGTACCTCCGCGACCGCCTCACCGTCGCCCGCGATCTCCTCACTGATTCCGGCTCGATCTTCGTGCAGATCGGCGATGAAAATGTCCATCTCTTGCGTGCAATCCTCGACGAAGTTTTTGGGGACAAGAATTTCGTTTCTATGATCACTGCCCAAAAAACGACGGGCGCGGGAAGTTTTGCTGGAGGCACCGATGTGCTCGCGTCGTTAAACGATTACGTTCTCTGGTATTGCCGTTCCCTCGATGCAGTCAAGTATCGTCAGTTGTTCATTGAAAAGGCCGTAGGCGGGACGGGCGCGACTCTTTACACTCAAATCGCGATGCCGGATGGGACTGTGCGTCCGATGTCGAAGCTTGAAAGGCGCGGGATGGCCGATCTCCCGGAAAACGCGCGTCCATTTGGTGTCGATAACATCACTAGCCAAACAACACGCGTTGGCCAAACGACTGTGTTTCCGGTCGAAGTGAATGGGTCTTCGTATCTGCCGCGAAGCGGAGGTTGGAAAACAAATCGAGTGGGGATGTCGCGCCTACAGTTGGCCAATCGCGTAGCGAGGGGAGGGGCCTCGATTGGATATGTGAGGTATGTCGATGATTTCCCGGCATTTCCTATGGCAAACAATTGGACCGACACGGTGGGTCAGAACCAATATGGCGGTGAAAAGGTTTATGTCGTACAGACAGCGACAAAGATTGTTGAGCGATGCATCTTGATGGCCTCCGACCCAGGCGACGTTGTACTCGACCCGACCTGCGGCTCGGGCACTACTGCCGCCGTCGCTGAGCAATGGGGTCGGCGTTGGATCACGATCGACACTTCGCGTGTAGCTCTGGCTCTGGCCCGTGCCCGCATCATGGGCGCGCGCTATTCGTTTTACCTGCTGGCCGATTCCCGCGAAGGCCAGATCAAGGAAGCCGAAGTTACCCGCACAACGCCGAGTTCGCACCCCGTCCATGGAAGCATCCGCCAGGGCTTTGTTTATGAACGTGTGCCCCACATCACCCTCAAGTCTATCGCCAACAATGCGGAGATCGATGTCATCTGGGACCAGTGGCAGGCTAAACTGGAGCCGCTCCGCGAGAAGCTGAACGCCACGCTGAAGCAGAACTGGAGGGAATGGGAGATTCCGCACGAAGCGGATGGTAGGTGGCAGGACGCGGCGAAGAGGCTGCACACCGATTGGTGGCAGGCCCGCATCGGTCGACAGGAAGAGATCGACAAATCCATCGCCTCCAAAGCAGAGTTTGAATACCTCTACGACAAAGCCTACGACGACAAGAAGAAAGTTCGGGTGGCTGGGCCCTTCACCGTGGAAAGTCTTAGCCCGCACCGCGTTCTGGGTGTGGATGAGGACGATGAACTGATCGACCCCCTGAAGAAGGACAGTGCAGAATACGGCGCCGAGCAGTCCTTTCCTCAAATGATACTGGAGAACCTCAAAATCTCCGGCGTGCAGCAGGCCCACAAGGAAGATAAGATCAGCTTCACCGCACTCACCCCCTGGCCAGGTGATCTTGTTTGCGCCGAAGGGCGCTACCTCGAAGGCAACGCGCAATCCGGTACTGAAAAACGCGCGGCTATCTTCATTGGTCCAGAATTCGGCACCGTTACCCGTCCGGATCTGGTGGAGGCTGCGCGCGAGGCGGGTGATGCTGATTTCGACGTGTTGATCGCTTGCGCCTTCAACTACGAGGCCCGCGCCACGGAATTCAACAAGCTCGGCCGCATTCCCGTCCTTAAGGCGCGAATGAACGCCGACTTGCATATGTCTGACGATCTGAAGAACACCGGGAAGGGAAACCTCTTCGTCATCTTCGGCGAGCCTGACATCGAGATTCTCCCAGCCGAAGATGGCAAGGTGCGCGTGAAGGTGAATGGCGTGGATGTATTCCACCCAAACACAGGTGAAGTGCGTAGTGACGGGGCGGATGGAATCGCCTGCTGGTTTATAGATACCGACTACAACGAAGAAAGCTTCTTCGTTCGTCACGCTTACTTCCTGGGCGCAAACGATCCCTATAGCGCACTAAAAACGACCCTCAAGGCTGAAATCAACCTGGAAGCATGGGCGACACTCAATAGCGACACTTCGCGCGCCTTCCCAAAACCAAAGTCAGGGCGCATCGCCGTGAAAGTCATCAATCACCTCGGCGATGAGGTGATGAAAGTGTTCAAGGTGGAATGATGGAGTTCCGCATCGCAGACACTTTCACCGACAGTCTCACGCGGCTTACGCGAGAGGAGCAGAAAGCGGTCAAGACTGCGGCGTTCGACCTGCAAATGAACCCGGCCAGTCCGGGATTGAGTTTTCATCGGCTCGACCAGTCCAAGGACAAGAACTTCTGGTCGGTGCGGGTGGGGAGCGATGTTCGCCTAATCGTTCATAAGACCACATCTAGTTTCTTGCTTTGCTATGTGGATCATCACGACAGGGCCTATGCATGGGCGGAGCGGCGCAAGCTGGAGACGCACCCGAAGACCGGCGCGGCGCAATTCGTAGAGATACGGGAACGTGTCGAGGAAATCGCTGTCCCGGTCTATGTCGAGGTTGCGCGGCCAAAGCCGCCAAAGCCGCTTCTCTTCGCGAATGTTGCTGATGAAGTGTTGCTCGGTTATGGCGTTCCCGTGGAGTGGCTTGCCGATGTCCGCCAAGCTACCGAAGACAGCCTCTTGACCTTGTCGGACCATCTACCGAGTGAAGCAGGGGAAGCACTGCTCGAACTGGCCACCGGAGGCAGACCACAAATCCCGCCAGCGGTTCCCGCCGATGCCAATCCATTCACCCATCCCGATGCCCTTCGCCGGTTCAGGGTGATGAAAGATGTTGAGGAACTTGAACGCGCCTTTACCTATCCCTGGGAAAAGTGGACGATCTTCCTGCATCCGTCTCAGCGGGAATGGATAGAGCGTGGCTATAGCGGCGCGGCCCGCGTCTCCGGCTCGGCCGGCACAGGCAAGACGATAGTTGCGCTACACAGGGCCGTATTTCTGGCCCAAGCGAACCCTGATAGCAGGGTGTTGCTGACGACGTTCAGCGAAACCTTGGCAGATGCGCTGCGAACCAAGCTACGGCGATTGATCAGCAACGAACCTCTGCTGGGTGAACGGTTGGAAGTGCATGCGATGAACGCCATTGGCGAGCGGCTATATGAACAGCACTTTGGTCGTCCGAAGATTGCATCTCCGGAGATCATTCGGCGATACATGACCGAGGCCGTAGCGAAGGTCGCCGATCTGAAGTTTAGTCTTAGTTTCCTGCTGACGGAGTGGGAGGAACTGGTTGACGCCTGGCAGTTGCAGAGCTGGGAGTCGTATCGCGACATAAAGCGGCTGGGTAGAAAGACGCGTCTGCAAGAGTCCCAACGCGGCGTGCTTTGGACAGTGCTTGACGCCGTGCGCGCCCGTTTGCAAGCCGAAGGCTTTGTCACACATGCCGAAATCTTCACTCGGCTGGCAGGCCAGCTGGGGAGCCGCAAACATCCGCCGTTCGAGTTTGTCGTGGTCGATGAAGCGCAGGATTTGAGCGTTGCGCAGCTGAAATTCCTAGCCGCACTGGGAGGGGAACGACCGAACAGCCTGTTTTTCGCTGGCGATCTCGGTCAACGCATTTTTCAGCAGCCTTTCTCCTGGAAATCGCTCGGCGTGGATATCCGCGGGCGCGCACGCACCTTGCACATCAACTACCGTACTTCGCACCAGATTAGAATGCAGACAGACCGATTGCTGGGACCAGAAGTGGCGGACGTTGATGGCAATACCGAGGATAGGCGCGGTACGGTCTCGGTGTTCAATGGACCTTCCCCGGCAGTTCGGAAGTTCAACAGTCGGGAGGAAGAAATCCACGCAGTTGGTTCCTGGCTGGCCGATCGCAGTAGAGAAGGGGTATTGCCACATGAATTGGGTGTGTTCGTGCGCTCTGAGGGCGAGTTGGAACGGGCTCGTGCGGCCGTGGCAAAAACCGGGCTACCATGCAAGATGCTCGACGAGCACGTTGAAACGATGAGCGGTCAAGTTTCGATTGGCACTATGCATCTGGCAAAAGGCCTGGAATTTCGGGCTGTGACGGTAATGGCTTGCGACGACGAAATCATTCCCTCGCAGTCACGGATTGAGACCGTCGCCGACGACAGCGATCTTGAAGAGATTTACAACACCGAACGCCATTTGCTGTATGTCGCCTGCACGCGCGCGCGCGATCACTTGCTTGTCACGAGTGTTGAACCGGCGTCTGAATTTCTGGACGATCTGGAATTGTCGGGGCCAGTCGAATGACGCAACAAGCCGTCCGAGTGGCAAGGGCGAACGGGACATCAACGCCATACTAACGCAGCAGATTCGGATGCGGAACGATTTGGAGGTTCACACGAACGGAAAACGTGAGGGCGGCACGGGCAACGGTCGCCTGCCCATAAGAGAGCACCCGGTGGGCTCACCAAAATCAGCTTCGCTTTTTATTCGCCACTTAGCTAGAATGATAATGATGAAGAGGGGCAGTTGCTTGTCCACGGGCCCGCGCCGCGCGTTCGTGGACGATCTACAGAAAACGAATAAAGCATGACTGATCGCGCAAAATGGCTTGTCGATCTCGACGTATCCGCACAGGGTTTGGCTGTTGACGGGCTGGTGCCTGTAAAAGGATACCAGCGTGACGGCCAACCCCCCGAAGAAGTAGCCATGATGGAGAAGGCCGCGGCCTATGGAGCTGATGCGGTCTTCTTCGAAGCAGGGCGCAACGGCCGCGCACCCGTTGCGCAAGCCTTCGTATTTGTTTCGGATGGCCCGGCACACGACCCCGAGTTTGCTGCGCTGCATCAGCGTCTCTGGTCTTGGGGTGGCGTGCCCCTGCTTTACCGAAAGATTCCAGGTCTCGTGCAGCTGTTCCGGTGTGCGCACAAGCCCGATTTTATCTCTGCGACAGGCGAGACCGTTTGCAGGCCATTCAAGATACTGAAATTAGCGGCAAGCATCGGTGATGATCCCTGGTGGGACGCATCGCGGCTGCGCAACGGAACCCTTTGGGATGATCCCGCAGTCTGCAAAGTGATGCTGTCTGCGAGCAAGTCCGCACATAAGCGTCTTATCGACGCGGTAAAGCAGCTCAATGCTGACCTGAACGAAGAAGGAATCCTCAAGAAGCATCTCCGACGAAAACTGCTGATCCTTTCCCTGCTAATCGCTTATCTCGAAGAGCGCGGCGTATTCCAGTCAGATTACTTCGGGCAGTTTCGCAGGGGAGCAACGAGATTCTTTCAGGTGCTGGCCGACGGCAAGGCGCTGGTTAAACTGTTGGCGGCGTTGGAGGATAGATTTAATGGCCATGTGTTTGTTCTGAACGATGCCGATGCTGAGTCTCTGAGGGGCAGCAGTCAGCTTGCGCGTTTCGCCAAGCTCGTCGAGGGCCGCGAAGAGCCGAGCGGACAACTGACGCTCTGGCAACTGTACTCATTCAAGGATTTGCCCGTCGAGCTTATCAGCCACATATACCAGATTTTCGTCACTGATTCCGATAGTTCCGTTTATACTCCGCCCTTTCTCGTGCGCCTGATCTTGGACGAAGCGCTTAGCTGGGACCGGCTCGACCAACTGCAACTGAAGAACGAAATTGTCCTCGATCCGTGTTGTGGTTCTGGCGTTTTTCTCGTGGAGGCTTACAAGCGGTTGGTTTTGCACTGGCGCAGCAGGAATGAGTGGAAACGGCCCGGTGTCAATGTCCTCAAGAGCTTGCTCAAGAAAGTTCACGGCGTTGATTTGGAAGAAGGCGCAGTGGAACTGGCGGCTTTCAGTCTATGTTTAGCGCTCTGCGACTCTCTGGAGCCAGAAACCATTCGGGCCAGTATTAAGCTTTTTCCACCGTTGGCGGGAAAGACATTGCATCGTTCCTGCTTTTTTGAGGCCAAGGAGCGGGGCCTCGTTAAAGAGCCCATCGGCGTCGTGACGGGAAATCCGCCATTTACATCCAGTCTCGGCACGCCCGGTGCAGAACGCAGCTATCAACGTTATGAGGCGGCGTACGGTTCCTTGCCGGATAAGCAACTGGCATACCTCTTCCTGCATGAAGCCATGGAGATGGTTGCTGAAGGCGGCGTGCTGAGCATGCTTCAGCAATACAATTTGCTCTATAACCAAGGGTCGCTCGGCTTCCGTCGTGCCTTCATTTCTAAGTGGGATGTGCGGGAAGTGCTCGACTTCATCTCAGTGCGCGGGCTTTTTCAAAAGGGTGGGGCAGATACCAAGGTAGTCGTGGTTTTAGCGGAAGCGAGTACACCTCCTCAAGATCGTAAGATCCTCCACGCTACGTTCCGGCGCAGCGGACGTGTCGATGCCGAACAGGGCTTTGATATTGACTACTATGACCTGCACTGGTTGCCGCGTGAACTTGCCCTAAGCAACGATGGTGTCTGGCGTACTGATTTGCTGGGAGGTGGGCGGGCATTAGCAGTCGTGGACAGATTGAAGAAGTTCCGAACGCTGGGGTGCTTTGCGCAGGAAAAGGGGTGGGAGTACGGAGAGGGTTTCATCGAGGGCCAGACAGGAAAGCGCCAAGCGGCCACGCATCTCACGGGAAAGAAATTACTGCCGTCCGAAGCCATTTTGGATTCGGGCGTGGATCGAACCAAAATCACGATAGTCGAAGCGCGGCTGTTCAAAACTGCTTACACTTCCGCCAGATATACGCCGCCGATGCTTTTAGTACGAGAGCAAATGGACTTGGGGCACGCTTTGTGGACCGAATCCTATCTGACTTACAAAAATAAGGTTGTCGGACTCTGCGCTAGGCAGAAAGACTTGTCCGAATTAAAGCACCTGCATGCATGGCTGAGTAGTGAGCGAAAGGCGTTAAAAGCGTTTGCTGCAGCGATTAGCGTTCGAATGTTTACGCAGAAAGCGACGACACTTTCCGAGATAGATGTACTTTCCTTGCCTTACCCTGAGTCCACAACTCTCGATGCCAGTGAGAATGAGCGGATTCTCTTTGATGACATCGCGGACTATTACTGCGATTTGATCCGATTAGGTGAGGACTCGGCGGCGATAGTGCAGTACGGCCACAGTGCACTCTCCTATTTCAATAAGGTTTTTGTCCGGCAGGTCAACGCGATTTACAAGAAAAATCCGCTGCAGCCGCTGCCTTCGCAGACATGGCCCGGCGTGATCTGCCAGGCGTTTGCGTTTGGCAACGGAAAAGTGGATTGGAGCGGAGCCGATGAATTGAAGGGCAAGCTCGACGCTCTCCTGCATGAACAAAAAGGTACGGCACTCCACGTTACTCGGATCGCCCGCATCTACGACCACAACTTCATTTTTCTGTTGAAGCCAGACAGGTTGCGTTACTGGTTCCGGTCTGTGGCGTTGCGCGACGCCGACGAGACTTTGTCTGATCTCCGGGCGCAAGGATTTTGAAGTTTACTCTCATGTTGGCAAATAACCCGGACACTCCCGCTCAGTTTGGCACTCTCGGCAAAGATGTCCACATGCCTGCCACGTTCGGACATGAATTGCTCGACTTCATCAGCGGCGAACTGTCCTCCTGGAGGGATCACCCGAACCGTCCAAAGGAAACAGCAGAGACTATTTTGACCTCTCAGCTTTGCGCGCATCTCAATAGCATCGCCCGGCACTCCGCGGGTTGGGACATTCTTCAATTCAGGGTCGAAGAGGCAGACGAACAGAATAAAGGCCGCAAAATTGATTTAGTCGCTGCACCATGCGGTGCCACGATCTGCATCGAAGGGCGGAGGCACAGCGAGTTTGAGAGCTTGCTGCCCATCGAATGCAAGAGACTGCCAATTCCCTCAGGCAAGGATCGTGATGAACGCGAATACGTCATCAGTCAGAAGTCTTCGACGGGCGGTATTCAGCGTTTTAAGGCAGGGCACCACGGCGCTAATCACAAGCTGGGTGCCATGATTGGATACGTACAAGACGAGACGACGACTGTGTGGGAAGGTCGCGTTGCAGGATGGATCACAGCTTTGGCCGGTAATCAGCCCGGCTGGACAACGAAAGACCTACTTCAATTGGAACGCAGAGATGCGACGTTACGACTGGCTGTTTTTCGTTCGACCCATGACAGAACGAACGGCCTTTCTGAGATAGAACTCCGACACTTCTGGATAGAGATGAATTGATCTCACTGCCCGATAGTCCATCAACGCCGGCTACAGCTCAACTTTCCAATAGGCGAGCGCAGCCTTGACCCCTTCGCGTGGGTAGTAACTGCCCGCGTGCTCAAGATCGCGACGAATACAGGCTAAACGGTTCTGTGCGGAAGCCCGGATGGTCGGGGACAATGCCACGACGCCAATCGGCAGTTTCTCATGTGGTGTCCTAGGCCAGCTGTGCGGGTAGGAATCCCAGTCCGTCCACTTGTCGAGCGTGTCATTCGTCGTAAGAAACTCATCGTGCCCTGATGGCCAGCCGTAAAGATTGCGCGCACAGATTCGCAGCATGGCTTTTACGTCAGGCATCGTATCGGTGAAGGCTTTCAGCGGGGTGGGCAGTAAGACCATGTTGCCCACGCACGAAAAAAAACGCCGGTCCATTACTATGGCATTCGAGAGTTGATAGCTGGCGTCATCGACGCCCCAGATATGGCAGCACGACCAGTTGGGACGGTGTTTACTCCTTAACCCCAGAGCTAGCGTCAACGCCTTATTAGCGTGGATGTTTCCCTCAGATTTATGGACCGAATGGCCCGTCGCTCGGCTTTTGTTCATCTGAGGCACCGACCAGTTTCCCTTATAGAACAGGCCTCGGCGACCGTGCTCGGGGAACCAAAGCGGCAGCAGATTGAACGTCTCTGGTGACACCCAGCGTGCTGTTCGCTCGATTAACGACGCGATCTCGCGCAGGCCCATCAGGCTTCGAAGTGCTTCCAATCCATCGGATATCTCTGCCATGTGGTGTCCTATTATCGGTTCAACCCAAATACTGTTTACTCCGAAGAACGGTGAGAAAGAACTCATCGCAAGATAACCGGAATTCTACTGCAAAATAATGCATTGCTTGCTGGACCTGTGATGCATGATAAAGATCGTAGAGAATGACTCGGGAAGCACCGAGACCTCCTACCCTAGAATGGAAACTATGGACCCGATTAACTGGTTGTGTGCAAAAGCACCGGGTTTTCAAGACCTGTCTCAGGACGAACGGAATGCGATCATGCACTTCGCTCTTCTCTCGAGCCTGTTTGAGGCAGCTGTGCTCGATACCCACGCATGCGCTGGATCAATTATCGAAGTTTCGAAGCGGTGGGAAAATGAGGGCCGGTTGAAGGCAGAGTCCTATGCCGATCCCCTCGCGTACTTCCGAAACCGTCATGTGCAAAATAACAACTTGACGGAGCATTTTGCTGGCTTGAACTTGCGTAACAATGACAGTCCGGAACTCGTGGAAGCCGTTCTGAAGGGCGAAGACGGAAATGTCGGCGACACGATGGCCGCACTTTTGATAATCGTGTATCGGCTACGCAATAACCTATTTCACGGCGTAAAGTGGGACTATGAACTGCGCGGACAGCTGGGCAATTTCACGAATGCAAACGCGCTTTTAATGCTCGCGCTGGACGTGAGTGCGCCGTGGTTCTGAACCATTATTTCTGGACCGGCATTTTCCGCCGCGAATTTGCCCCGCAATTACGGGCAATCGTGGAGACTCTTGAGAAGCGGGTGCTTCCGGCGTTCGACAACATTGATGGTGAAGCGAATGCAGTAGCTGAAGAAACCTGGGATGCCTTCATGTCGGCACCAGGGACTGGAGACGAAGATCCCGGCGACTTCGCCGAAGCCGCACAAGACGCGGGCGTCTCCCACTACTCGCTGCACTACGGAATTCGTCAGGGGATGGTCAATCTTTTCGCCGCAGCTTTGTACCATGCTTTTGAGCAGCAACTCATGATGTTGCTGCGCAGAGAAATTCTCAACCCCCGAGAAGAAAATGATCGCGGGCTGTTTCAAGTGAGTGAGTTTCAGAAGCGCCTGAAGGGGCTACACATAGACATATCCACATTTCCTTCATGGGCCACGGTGGATGAACTTCGCCTCGTCGCGAATACTGTGAAGCACGCGGAAGGTGCGGCGGCACACAAACTTCATCAAGTGAATCCTGATCTTTTCGTCTCTCCCCGTACTGCTGAACTCGGCTTGGCGTTCCGCCCCAAAGAGCCGCGCGTATTCTCTCCACTCCTCGGTGAAGATTTATACGTCACTCTCGGAGACGTAGAGCGCCATCGGGATGCTTTGTTGTACTTTTGGCAGGAACTGGGGAAGGCTATGGAATTCGCCTAGCTAGACTCGTAGTCCGGCATGTCCTGAATCCTGCCAGTAACGGCGAGAAAGGGAGGGATGCGCGATGCATCTGGACAAAATTGTCTCTTCTTACATCCTAAATTACCGTGAGGCGGCAAGGAACGAAGCACGGTATTTCGAAGATCAGCGTAGCTTGAGCGCTGCGATCCGCGAGGCGACGCTGACTTGTCTCATGCCTTCCGGCAAGAAACACCTCACCAATGGCGCATTTCGAGGGCCCCGCTGGAAGAAGGAGAACGACGCCTGCAGGCAGCATCAAAACGAATGAAGCAAGCTGCGGACTTTGCGGCACTCCACCAAATTGTCGATTCTGAACTAGGGAGACTCTGAATAAGGTCTCCCTTTCCACAGGAATGTAGAGTAGGTTGCGCCAGATGAGATCGACGAACAAACAACAGAGGAGTCTGGCGACGATGAATGGTTTTGAGCAGTACACAA
>Ga0182024_10005294_pt1 | contig 29012 bp, 27 predicted proteins | sample P32metaG_FD_120480 | JGI IMG/M metagenome (GOLD analysis project Ga0182024, IMG submission 120480) | Permafrost microbial communities from Stordalen Mire, Sweden - P3-2 metaG (Illumina Assembly) | ecosystem: Environmental > Terrestrial > Soil > Wetlands > Permafrost | place: Sweden: Stordalen...
GAAGGTGCCCAGCACCAGATCCAGCTCGTCGTAGATCACGAGCAAGTCCCGGGTAGGATCCGCTTCAAACTCCTGAAGCAGTGCGGCCACTGCAACGCCGCTCAGGTTCATAAATGTCTCCGGCTTGGCCAGAACCACTTCGCGCCCTGCAATTCGGCAGGTCGCGGTAGTCGCTCGGCATCGCCGGTTCTGAACCACAACGCCCTCCTGTTGAGCGATGCGGTCGATGGCCATGAACCCCGCGTTGTGCGGCGTCCACAGATACTCGAGACCCGGATTGCCCAACCCCACAATCAGGAAAGGGCCGGACTGAATAGATCCAGGCCGAACAGATTCGGGCCGGAAACCGGTCTCGCTTGCTTCAGGCAAGGCTTACTTCTTCGCCTCAGGCTTCTTAGCCCCCGGCGCTTCAGCATCGCCCTTGCCCTTCTTGATAACTTCAGGCTCGCCCGTTGCAGCAGCATCGCCCGTTGCAGCCGTACCTGCCGCTGCAGCAGCCGCATCCGCAGTCTCCGGCGTTGCCACCACTTCCTCACGGATGGTTACAACGTGAGCCACGGTAGCGTCTTCTGCAGTTACGTACTTGATCTTGTCGGAGTGGGGCAGTCCGCTTACGCGGATCACCTGGTGCATACCTAACTCGCTGACATCCACATCGATGTGGCCGGGAATGTCCGCGGGCAGGCACTCGACCTCAACCTCGCGCAACACCTGGTCCAGAACTCCGCCCTCAGTCTTAACGCCAACCGGGATACCCAGCAGCTTGACGCGCACACGTACGCGCAGAACCTTGTCGAGCGCGATGCGCTTCAGGTCGATATGAATGAGCCGGTCCTTGATCGGCTCCCGCTGCCAGTCGACGATCATGGCTTTGGTCGCCGGATGGCCTGCCACTTCGACATCCAAAATTGTGTTGTGGCCAGTCTCCGAGTAGAGGATCTTCGAAATCTGCTTCGGGTCTACTTCGACGGCTACCGGATCGAGCCCGGAACCGTACAGCACGGCCGGAATCTTGCCTGCTACGCGCACGCGGCGGGCGGCATTTTTGTTGAATTTGCCCTCACGGGGCTTGGCTACGACTACTTCTGGCATTTCGCGTTTTCTCGTTTCTTCTTAGAATCGGGCACGAAGTGTTGCTCCGCTCCCTTTGTTATGGCCGGCCATCATCCGGCAGTTCTCAGTTGAACAGCGTGCTCACGCTGGTCTCCAAATGAATGTTCTCGATCGCCGTTCCCAGCAAGCCGGCAATCGACAGCACTTTAATCTTGGGCAACTTCTGTGCTGCTTCGCGCAATGGAATGGTGTCGGTGACAACCACCTGCTCCAGCCGCGATGCGGCGATGCGGTCAATGGCCGGGCCGGAAAGGACAGCGTGACTGGCGCAGGCATAGACGGCCGTTGCGCCTGAGGCGTACAGCGCGTCGACAGTTTTAACCAGCGTTCCAGCCGTATCGATAATGTCGTCGATGATTAGGCATGTTTTGCCGTTCACATCGCCGACCACGTTCATCACTTCGGCAACATTAATGTCGGTGCGCCGCTTGTCGACAATCGCCAGCGGCACTCCCATCTTTTGCGCGAAAAATCGCGCCCGCTCCACGCCGCCCGCATCCGGCGAGACCACCGTCAAATTGGGCAGCTTGAGCTCCTTGAAATAACTGACCAGCACCGGGCTGGCAAAAATATGATCCACGGGAATATTGAAGAAGCCCTGGATCTGAGCGGCGTGCAGATCGACAAACAGCGCGCGATTGGCGCCTGCGGTCGTGAGCAAATCGGCGATGAGCTTAGCGCTGATGGCAACGCGCGGGCGATCTTTTCGATCCTGGCGGGCGTACCCGTAGTAGGGCACCACCACCGTGATCCTTGCCGCCGAAGCCCGCTTGAGCGCATCAATCATTACTAAAAGCTCCATCAAGTGCTGGTCCACCGGATAGCAGGTGGGCTGCACTACAAATACGTCTACACCGCGCACGTTCTCGAGAAGCTGAAAATAAACTTCGCCATCGGCGAAACGCTGCATCTTGACTTCGCCGACTTTGACGCCAATGTGCTCGCCGATGGCCTGCGCCAGTTTCGGATTGGCCGTGCCGCTGAAAAGCTTGAAGCGCTTGTCTTCGCTGAGCTTCGAGCCCTTCTTGCGCTCCGGCGCCGGCTTGGCATCTTTGCCTTTGCCGCCGTCGCCTGGCCCGCTGCCGGACCCACTCTGCGAACCGCTTTTAGGCGAGTCCTTCGTGCCTTCAGGCTTCTCCGGATTTGTTTCGTCCGGCTTGTTTTCCGCTGTCACGACTAACGTTTGCGCTTCCATCGTGAGAACTCCTCCATGCTGGTTGGCAATGGGCTGGTCGGCTATGGCTTTGTTCCGTGTTCATCGTTCACAATCTCTGGCTGGGCGACCAGGATTCGAACCTGGATAAATGCCTCCAAAGGGCATTGTCCTACCATTGAACGATCGCCCACCATGACGGTCAGCCGTGGGTGAGTCTCGCTTGCCCAACGGTGGACTGTCAATCAACGTTTTTCAACATTTGCTTCCAGTAAGCGGATCTCGGAATGGTGCGCGTGATTGTCGTTCTCACTTTCAATTCCCGCGCTTGGCCGTGCACCTGGTTTCCGATCCGTTCCTGTGCCGCTTCAGCATCTCCGCGGGTCAGGTACAACCCGAAGAGCGCCGAACCGGAACCCGACAGAGAGGCAAGAAGGGCCGCCTCCGGTGTACCGGAGCCCGCAAGAAGGCGCTTGATCTCTGCAAGGGAGGGATGCTGGGGAAAAATGACTCGTTCGAAGTCGTTCTCAATCCAGCTCATGATCCCGGTGCGGACAAGCGCAGACTCTTCGAGTCCGGCCAGGTCTTCTCCCGCGGAGAAGACACCGGAGGAGCCGTCTCCAAACCCGCCTTCAGGAATCTCTCCCCGAAAGGCACTGGCGTAGTTTCGGCTCAACTTCTCTAGTCTAGCGGTACCCGCCTCTGCGGTCAAACCTTCCGCGGCACAAAGCAAGTCCCAATCGCGAAAGGCCTGCGGCGTGGAGACACCAATCTCAGGCACCGCGACCACGCACCAGGTCGGCTCAATGTCGGGGAGCGGATAGACTTCCTGCCCGCGGTCGACGCCGAGCACCGTTCCGCCAACGAGAAACAATGGAACATCTGAGCCGACTTCGGCGGCGATTTCCAGCCGCCTCGAAGACCAATAATTTAAGAGGTTATAATTTCTTAACAGGTTCCATTTTTCGCTTCCGCGCTCCGGAGGTGGGAAATTCCACCCCAGCTCTTTCTCGAGTCCAACTAGCGCCGCAACCGCGTTCGCCGACCCCGCCCCCAGTCCGCCCTGCACCGGAAGGCACTTTTCGATATGGATCTCGACATCGGCGTAGTTCCCGCCGTCTTGAAGCGCCAACTCGACTATTTTCCACGCGGTGTTGTTGGCGTCGGTTGGCACTCGCTCATCATTCGACGTCAACCGGATATTCGTCTTCTTTGCTTTCCAATTATCCTGGGCCGTAACCGTCACCAGATCATGCATTTCCAGTGTTTGATAGACAGTGGCAAGCCGATGGAACCCATCCAGACGCTGAGGGCCCAGGAACAGGCCCAGATTGATCTTGGCGTGCGATCGGACGACACTCGGCATACCGAATCATTGTAGAGGGACACGGAGACGGTGTCGGCAGGCCGGTGCAGGCTCCTGGACGGCCTGCTCGGCCTACGGCAGCTTGCAATCAACGGCGACTTCCGGGCTAAGCTTCCCGGTAGACAGATGCCCCGGCAAGGGTGCCAAAAACGACTTCAACGATCCCGCCGAGCGTGGTGTAGAGCGTCAGGTGTTTCGAAAACAGATGCGGAACGTACATGAGCCCGACGTTTGGCAGGAATACTCCAATAAACCAAACGGCCAGGCCCGCAATGATCGCCGTCTTCGCACCCGCACCGAATCTGGGTCGAATCGCCGCATAAAGCCAGACGGCGGCGAGTCCGGTGAGAAGTCCGAGCACGTTGAACCAGATGATCTGCATCTGCGAGAATCCTGGTCGGCCGAGCAGGGCCATTCCATCCGCCCAGCGCTGCGCCAGCCAAACTCCGTCGACCAGATAGTCCAACAGATCGATGGCGATGCCTGCGACAATGCCGCCCAGGATCAGACGGCCCACGTTGATCTTTCCCATGATGCGCTCCTTTTGGTGTTTCAGGGGACCACGGGAGTATACTCGCGGGCAATCGGTCGCGCAATGAAAATATCTGTCTTATTTTCTGGCACTTAGGGACTGAATGTCCGAAATTTTCCGCTTTCGCGCATGGGTGGCAGCCCTAGATGTCGCCCGTTTGCTGGCGGCGGATACTTGCTCACCGCGTGTTGCAGAAGCCGAGAGATGGCCGCGCCGCGCCAAAATTTTTGCTTGATCTCGCAGAGGAAATGAACTTCGGCGCTAAACTCTCCGTAACAATGTTCGAACACTGGGTTTGAACACGAGCGGAGTTCTTATGCACTTCCTGATCTTCGGCGTCGGACTTTACTTCCTGCCTGCAATCATTGCGGCGGTGCGGCACACACACAACTCCACCGGAATCCTGCTGCTGAACCTTTTTCTCGGCTGGACGATGGTCGGCTGGTTTGTCGCGCTTCTGATGGCGATCTTTTCGATGCCGTATTATGGGCCTCATTGCGGGCCTTATCGCGACTACTACTATCATCGCGGATGGTAGAGACTGGGGTTGAGCCATCGAGCCCAACCAGTTGATGCCCCGCTTTGCATTCCGAGATTTGTCCGCCGCAGTCAGCCTCTTCGCTGCAACGGCGTGCGTCGTGCTTTGGCAAAACGCTCACGTCGCGATTCTTTGGGATACGAGCTATTTGCTCGACAGCGCGGCGCGCATCGCAGCCGGGCAAATGCCCTACCGCGACTTTCCCTTTGTCCATCCGCCGCTTACTTTCCTGGTCCAGGCGGCAATCATCCGTTTCACGGGCCGCGTCTTCTTTCATCATGTGATCTATGCCGCGGTGGTGGGCGGGCTGGGCACCGTTCTCACTTGGAGAATCGCTCTCACATCGTTGCGCGGGCAGGGTGATGTCGCGTCATCGAGCGGGCGCGACAATGTTGGGTCGTCGCGCAAGCGCGACGACGCGGTCACTTCGGCAATTTGGGCGGTTGCGCTGCTTGTTGCTGCACCGCTCATCTTCCTCGGCATCTACAGCATCATTCCGATTCCCGAATACGACGGCGAGTGCGCATTCTGGATTCTCGTTGCTCTCTGGCTCTTGCGTAGGGCCGAGCGAAAGCGATCGGTAGCAAGCGGTCTCGCCGCCGGCGTGGGAATTTGCGTTCCGCTTTTCTTCAAACAGAATATGGGGCTGACTTTTTTGCTGGCGGCAATTGGCGCATCACTGGTCGTGCTTGTGTTTATGCGCATCCGGCGCGGCCAGGTCGAGGTCGAAGCACCTGAGAAGCGAACACTGCTTGCGATTCTGGCCGGCGCGTGCGCCGCTTTGTTCGCGGCGGCGCTCGCACTTCATTGGACCGTCGGCCTCGGGAACTACCTTCACTGGACGATCAAGGTTGCCGGCGAGCGCCGTTTGCCGGGACTGGGCAACATGCTTGCCGTCTTTCGCGATCCGTCGCTGCTATGGACGCTGCCCTGCGTTGTTGTTGGCTTGGCGCTGTTGCGAGTGCCTCGTCTTTCGCGCAACCTTGCTGCGCGAGGAGCGGGCGCTAAATTTCCGTGGACCCAAATCGCTGCCTTCGCGCTGATAGCCGCGCCGTTCATCTACACGCTCGCTTCGCTGATGATTTACGACGATGCCGACGAACGCGGCGACAGCCTGCTGGCGCTTTGGCCGCTGCTGCTCTTGCTGGCGGCCGGACTGGCCATCGTGAATCTCTTCCGCTTGCGGCGGCAGCCGTCGCTCCGCGCATTTTTTCCGCTCATCACTCTTGCCGCGGTCGGCGGAACGTTTATGTCGCAGCAGCTTTGGGGCTCCACTTATGCTATCTGGCCGCTGCTCGCGCTGCTCATCGCGGAACTGCTCGCAGCGCTCGATTATGTGACAGGGGAATTTGCGGCGCGTGACGCTGCGTGCGATGCCGCACCCAGGTCGGCAAGATGGTTTGTGCCGGCTCTCGCCGTTCTCGTCTCCGTCGCGCTGCTCGTGTGTGGAGGGTTCTACATTTCCAGCGAGGAGCGGCTCGCGTATGTGAATTTTCCCGACGGGCCTGTGCAGCATTCTGCATTTCCGCAACTTGCGGGCATGGTCACGCCGGGGCCATATCTCTCGCAATTTGATGAGCTGCTGCGCTACGCACAGGCAAATATTCCGCAGGATGAGGGGTTGATCCTGATTCCCGGCGAGGATCCGTTCTACTTTGCGACCGGCCGCGTGCCGCGCTTTCCGGTGTTGCTCTTCGATCCGACGACCGATCCGTATACGCCGGCCGAGACTTTGGCCTTGGTGCGGACTCAAAATATCCGCTGGTTAATTGTGGAGCGCGATCTGCAGATGAAAGTGGACCCGACGCCGGACCGCACCGAGCTGATGACTTTGCTGATGAAGGAATTTACGCTGGCGGCGCATCTGCACGGGTACGACGTGTATCGGCGCTAGCTAAGAATCAGGCAAGGTTGGGAGTCGCGCTCGCCGAGACCTCAAACGCGAAGCACGGGGCAGGCAGCGCCCGCGATCTGACCTGCTATTCTTGCCGCGTTATGCTGCTGGGTTCGCCACCGATACAGCCTTCCGCTCCGCCGCAGGTGTACTGCGCAGAGTGCGGTTGTGAAGTTGACCCGGATGCGTGGCTTTGCGCGAGCTGCGGCGCCTCGCTTCATGTACCCGGAGCAATGAAATCAACAAGCTCGTACACACCCTCAACCCTCGCGAGCCAGAAGCCGGATCATCGCAAGGCCCGGGCGGTCTACAGATTTTTCCTTTACCTGGGTGGCTTTGCTATGTATGTGGCGCTCACATGGGGACAGGATTCTCCGGGCGACGATCCTAAAACTACTTTCGTTATACGCGCTGTTCTTATTTCTATCTTGCTCGTCCTTATGATCAGCGATGCGATCATCTACCACTCTCTTAATTCATATTCACTTCACGTATCCGGGGAGAATCATAGCCTTGGTGAGGAGACCTTCGGCGTTGTCCTGATCGCCTTATTTTGGAGTTTGTCCAGCGGTTTTAGATTGCATGCGCTTCCGGCTGCCGTATATACCAATCATCTTGAGGGATCGCTAACAGTCGTTTTCTGGGCGATCTTGCTGATCATTCTCTGGTATGACGGAATCTTCGACCGGCGCTAGCTGCAATATTCGCGCGCGCTACGCTTTCTTCTTCGCCCGGCCTGACCGCTTCAGTTCTTCCCAGTCTTTTTCGGTTTGCGCGGCGTACACGATGCCGAACTCGGCAATCGCCTCGGCGAACGCATCTCCCGAGCCGATGTACCCGGCGATGGTTTGCGCGTCGCCCGAGCGTGCGTGGCCGCGTGCGAGCAGTTCGCCGCAAACCTCTGCGTAGGCTTTGAGATTTGCGCCGGCCAGGTCCTCGATTGTGATGGAGCCCTTGTGGTCATTGAGCTGCCGCACAAGATATTGCCGGTTGCCGATGTGCGTCCAGCCGAGAAACGGGTCGGTTTGAATTTGCATGAATCTCTGGCCTTCAGCCACGCTCCGGCCGCCGTGCGCGTTGGGTCGCGCGTCGGGCAGATAGGGCGCGTAGGCCGATGCAACCTCTTCTTTGATCTGCAGGAACAGCGGATCGCCGGGCCCATTTCCCTCCATATGAATCGAGTAGTCGCGCAGGCCCACGGACCCGGTGCCGACCACCTTGAATGCCACATCTACAGGCTTGTAAAAATCGAGCAGGTGTTGCCGCTGCGGCTCGAGCATTTCGCGATACGGCCCGAGCGAGGCCACAACAGCGGCGGCGCGGGCGCCCGTCACCCGGAAGAGCATCGGTTTTAATTCCTTGAAGCGGCGGCTTGAACCAGAACGCGACGAAGACGGAATGGTCATCCGTTCAAACAAGTGCAGCGGCGTGGCGCGTTCAGCTTTTGAGAGAGCATCGTGCACTGGCCGAGCAAGATCGAGGCGATGCACCTGATAGCGGTTCACATCGAGTTGCGGCATGCGGGCAAAAGCGCGCATCTGCTCGGCGTAGCGCTCGGTGCAGTATTCGGCGGCTTTGCGCGCAGAGTTTTTTTTGTGTCCGGCGGCGCATCCGGCCAACACAAGCGAAGCCGCCATGCGTTTCAGGTCCCACTCGAACGGGCCGCGGATGGTCTCGTCAAAATCATTGAGGTCGAAGACCAGGCGCCCATCGGGCGCAGCGAATGCGCCCAGGTTGCGCACATGCGCGTCTCCGCAAAGCTGGCTGATGATTCCGGTGGACGGAAGCTGCGCCAGATCGGCGGCCATTACCGGCACCGCGCCACGAAAATACCCGAACGGTGACTCCACCATAAGCCGGTATTTGAGCTGGATCAGGTCCGGTATGCGACCGCGCATCGATCGAGCGACAAGCTCCAGAGCGTTGGCCGGCCGCGCCTTGGGATGCAGCGCTTCGTGCTGGTGACGGCCCACCTGCTTGCGCCGCGCCTGGCCCAGTGCTCGCCGTTCTTCAGGACTTGCCCAGTGCATACTGCGGAACATACACCGTCGACCCTTGCGGCAACAAACGACGCAGTCCCTTCATGGACTGGACTCCGCAAGCGCAGCAAATCGGCCAGGTCTTGCCCTCAGTCCTCGCCGAAGAAGCGCTTGCGAACCGTTTCGTTAACCGGCAGGTCGGGTCCGACGAAGAGCGCGTCCGGTTGCCGGGTGGGGTCCGCACCGATTAGCGGCATGGCCCGCGCGCGGCGCGCATCGGCTTCCGGTCCCACTCCGAGATACATCGCGCTCATCCACTGGTGGAAAGTGTGCAACCGGCCTGCGTAGCTGTCATGCTCGTCGGCGTAAGCGTGTCCTGCGGCATCCCAATCGTCGGTGCGCATCAGGTGATCGCGCAGCACCCGGGCGTCGCGCAGGGTAAGGGAAAGGCCCTGACCCCAGGTCGGATCGCTCGATGCCGCCGAGTCGCCGACGAGCGCGACTCCATCGCGGAAAGGATGGTCGACCCAACTATGCGCGCTGCTGAACGTGGCCAGAGGGCCGGCCGGCTTCGCCCCTTCAAACAGCGCCGCATTTGCGCCTGTCTTCTTGCATCCATCAAGAAATCGGCCCACGTCGCCGGGTCCCTGAAATCGCGCTTGGGTTCGGTCGTGGTAGCACAGATACACTCGCGCCCGCCCGCCACTCTGCGGTATGACGATAGCCAACTGCCCCAGCGCAAAGTTGTAGATGCCCTGGAGCGTATCTTCCGCCGCGGGAACGTTTTCGAACAGGATTCCGGCGATCATCAAGTCTTCCGAATCACGCTGTACTGTGAAGCGCGCAGAAGAGCGCGCCACGGAGGATCGTCCTTCAGCGCCTACCACCAGCCGCGCGGAGATTGTTTCTGTGCGGCCATTTTCGTCGATGACCATCTCGGGAGACGCACCCGGCCGCGCACTCGGCCGCACTTCGCGAACCGCAGCGCCCCGTCGCACCATGGCGCCCGCTGCTGCGGCCGCTTTCAACAGCGACTCCTGCATTGCCGGGTGATAGCAGGTCAAGAAAGGCAGCTGATGCTTTGTGCTGGGGATGACCTCGCGACGCTCGACCCGATCACCCACAACGTATGTGTCGATCCAGTTGAGGTGATGACGCCCTGCTCCGGCGAGGCAATCGGCGACTCCGAGGGCATGAGCCTCAGCGTAGCCCCAGGGAAACATCGCCTCGCCGCGAACGCGATCCTTGAATTGCCGCTCGTGCTCGATGATGAGGACCCGGGCGCCATGTTCCGCCATGTTTTTGGCCAAAGCTGCGCCACCCAGGCCACCACCCGCGATGGCAACATCGTAAGTTGTCGTCATTCTTTTTCCTCCCGGGGGATTTTCAGAATGTATGTAATTCGGACGGCATCAAGCAAGCATTTATTTCCGGGGGAAGTTGCGTGCGGGAACTTTCATTCTCCGCTAATCGCCGTGATTTACACTGGGCTTTCCGGAACTACCGGCCCTCTCTTCTTTATTTCCCGCGTTACCGGCCGGATACCACTGCAATTGCTGTTTGAGGAGAGATGCGCTTGACGCGAAGAGCCGCCTTCCTGTTTCCGATCGTCTTTCCGGTCGCTGCCGCGTTCGCGCTGGGCGCCCTTTCGCTGGCCGCGCAAGCTCCGGAGAAGCCGCTCACAATCGACGCGATCTTTGCCCATGGGCCCCTCATTGGCGAGCCGCCTGATCAACTTACCTGGTCGCCCGATGGAAAGCATCTGACCTATCTCGATGGCGGAGAGCTGATGGATGTGGATCCTGCCACCGGCAAGACTCACGTACTGGTGAGCGCGGCGAAGATGGAGAACCTGAACGGCAGCAACGGCTCAGAGAAGGACCGCGATCACCGTCAGCGCTACAACCTGGCCAGCTACGTTTGGGCTCCTGACTCTACGCACATTCTCTTCGACTCCAACGGCCGGCTGTGGCTTTACGATCTGCGCAATGGCACTGGAATCGAGTTAGGCTTTTCGGGCCTCCTCTCCGGCGACGATCCCAAGTTCTCTCCAGATGGTTGGTCAATCTCATTCATCAAAGATCACGATCTGGCAGTCATCGCGCTTCGCGAGCCCGGCACGCCCACCGTGCCTCTCACTCCCACGGCGAATCCCGCCAGCGACGGTCAGGTCTTGCTCAACGGCGAAGTGGATTGGGTGTACGAGGAAGAGCTTGACGTGCGCAGTAATTATTTCTGGTCGCCGGATTCAAAAAAGATTGCTTACCTGCAAATGAATGAAACTCAGGTGCCGCAATATCCGCTCACTGACTGGATTCCGAATCACGCCACAGTGGATTGGCAGCGGTTTCCGCAGCCCGGCGACCAAAATCCGGAAGTACACCTGGGCGTGGTGCCTGCGGGCGGCGGCAAGACTGTATGGATGAGAATCCCGCTGCACAACGGCGACGATTACGTGCCGCGCTTTGGCTGGGTCAACAGCAAAATTGTGTGGATTGAAACGCTGACGCGCGATCACAAGCACCTCGCGCTGTTCTTTGCTGACGCCGACTTCGGCGAACCGCGACAGATGCTCCAGATCAGCGACGATAAGTTCCTCGATGAAAATTATGATGTGACGGTGGGTGACGGAACCATCGTGCTCACTAGTTGGGGCGACGGGCACAATCATCTCTATCTATATAGCTACGACAAGTCGAAGCCGCTCAATTCGGATGCGAAGCTCGATCGCCAGTTGACCAAAGGCGATTTCGAAGTCGGCGATGGGTACAACGTGGACATTGCGCGCAAAGTTGTGAATTACACTTCAAACGAAAATGATCCACTGGAGCAGCAGCTTTGGCAGGTGAACTTCTCCGGCGAACGCAGACAGCTGAGCGAGGGCGAAGGATTTCATCAGGTCACCTTTGCTCCCGATGGCGGCGCATTCACCGACAAGTTCTCGTCGCGCTTGACGCCGCCGGTAATGCGAGTCTGCCGGATTATAGACAAGTCGGGCGACAAGACGGGCGAAAAATCCAACGTGGATTCGTGCCGCGTCTTTTGGGAGACGCATGCGCTCGATTCTTACCATCTGCGCTCGCCGGAGCAGCTTGAGGTGAAGGCGCGCGATGGAACGAGCCTCTATGCGTCGCTGCTGCTGCCGGAAGGCGCAAGCTCGGCGAATCCGACTGGGAATCCGGCCGGCGTCCCGCTGATTGTGAATCCCTATGGAGGACCTCACGACCAGATCGTCGCGAACCAATGGAGCGGCGCGCTGCTCTTCGACGAGTTGCTGGCGCAACACGGTTTCGCTGTGCTCCACGCCGATAATCGCGGCATGGGCAGCCGTGGGCAGGCCTTTGCGCAGGCCGCTTATCGCAACTTTGGCCCCGTGCAACTTGAAGATCAGTTGACGATTGTGGACGCGGTGCTGGCGAAGTATCCGCAATTGGATCCGAAGCGCCTGGGTTGGTGGGGCTGGAGTTGGGGCGGCACATTCACGGTTTACGCGATGACTCACTCGGACCGCTTCCGCACCGGTGTGGCCGTTGCGCCGGTTACCGACTGGCGCAACTACGACTCCATTTACACCGAGCGCTACCTGGGCTTGCCTGCAGATGACGCCGACGGCTATCGCGATTTCTCAGTGGTCAATTCAGCATCGGACTTGAAGGGCCGGCTGCTCATCGCGCACGGAACCGGCGACGACAATGTGCACTTTGAAAACACGGTGCAGCTGGTGCAGCGGCTCATTGACGCCCGCATACCTTATGACCTGCAAATTTTTCCGCGCAAGACGCACTCCATCGCGGGGCCGGAGGCGCAGACGCAGTTATTCGCGAGGATTTTGGCGCAGTTTGAAACCTATTTGAAGCCGGAGGCTACAGCAGCGGGCGGGAATTAGTCTCAGCCGGCAATTCGTGGGCCTTAATTTCGGGGGCTTAGACTTCGTGACGATTGAAGAGGTCGTCCTTCTTGCTCTTGGGGCAGTGCGTGCACTCGAGGCAGGCGACAAGTAATACGGCTACGCCCACCGTGACCAGCACGGCCAGAACGCTTCCATTCACCGCAATCCAATGTGCCAGGGTCCGCATTTTCATTCACCATTCAGGGGTAACGAACCGGCCATTCGGTTGGATTCCAAAACTCTGTGGAATGTTACCCACATCAGAGATTAGACGATATCCCTGTCTTTTGGCTCAGTAACTAACGCTTTCGGGGAAACTAACGATTTCGGGGAGTCTATCGGCCTGATCGGAAAAACATTCATATTGCAAAATAGCAAACAAAAGGCGAAAATAGTAGCGAGCGAAGATGGCTGCCTACCCCAATCCGACGCCCTCGGCCACTTCGGAAGAGTGGCCGGAGGAGCTTGCCAACCTTCGCTTCGCCGCGGAGGATGCACCTAAGAATCTGGAAGGTAGTTTTGTGGGCGAATCTACCGCGGCCGGCGAAGCTGGCCCTGCCGGAAATTCTGCTCAGGTTCAGCTCCTGAACTGGCTCTTCGTCGATCTGAACTCCTACTTTGCGTCAGTGGAGCAACAAGTCCGGCCCGAGCTTCGCGGCCGACCAGTCGGCGTGGTGCCCATGATGGCCGATACGACTGTCTGCATTGCAGCCAGCTATGAAGCCAAAGCCTTTGGAGTTCGCACTGGAACCATCGTCGCCGACGCCAAACGCATGTGCCCGGAGATCGTGCTCGTCGAAGGCCGTCATGAGATCTACACCGAGTACCACCATCGCGTGGTTGAGGCTGTCGAGAGCTGCGTACCGGTGACAGCAGTCTGCTCCATCGACGAGATGGCCTGCCGCCTAATCGGCCGTGAAAGGCCGCTCCTGAACGCTATCGACCTCGGCATGCGAGTCAAGACAGCGATCCACGAGCGGGCCGGCGAGTGCCTGCGTAGCTCGGTGGGCCTCGCCACCAATCGCTATCTGGCCAAAATTGCCAGCGACATGGAAAAGCCGGATGGCCTGGTGGCGCTGCCGCTCGACATTCTGCCCGAAGCGCTTCACCAGCTGACTCTGCGCGATCTGCCCGGCATTGGCGCGCGCACTGAAAAGCGGCTGAATGAAAAAGGCATTCGCACCATGGACGATTTGCTGGCTCTCGACCGAGAACATACCGGCGAAATCTGGGGATCGGTGTGGGGCGAGCGGCTTTTCCATTGGCTCGCAGGCGAAGATTTCGAAATGGGCGAGCTGGAGCATCAGAAATCCATCAGCCACTCGCATGTGCTTGCGCCCGAGATGCGCAACGCGGAAAAAGCGTGGGGCGTAGCCCACAAGCTGCTGCACAAAGCCGCGATGCGTTTGCGCGCGGCGGAGCTGTGGGCCAGCCACATTGGCCTGGCGATTGGATTTGCGGTGCCACGCGGCGAGAAAATGCCGGTCTCGCGTTTTGGCGCGCCCACGCGCGGCTGGCGCAGCGAGATCAAGCTGAGCGAGTGCCAGGATAACCAGACGCTGATTGCCGCGTTGCGCCGCCTTTGGGAGTCGCGGCCGAGCGGCGAACAATACGACCACCCGTATTTCATCGGCGTGCAACTCAATAATCTCGTTCCCGATCGCTTACATACGCTTGCGCTCTTTGACGGCCTTGAAGAAGAGCAGAGCCGCTCGCGTCTCAATGCAACTATGGACCAGATCAACGATAAGTACGGAATGAGCACGCTCGCGCCCGCCGCAATGCTCACTGCCTACAAGGCCGCACCTACGCGGATCGCGTTCAACAGCATTCCGGATTTGTTTTAGAAGCGTGGACTGCTGTGTACTACAAAGATGGTTTTGTAGTACAATACGTATTATGAAAGCGGTTGTTCAAGCACGGTTAGATCCCGAAGCGCGGAAGACTTTGGATGGCCTCGTGCGCCGCTTGGGCTGGAACCCCTCCCGGGTTGTCCGCGAGAGCCTGCTGCTGATGGGCAGGTATCACAGCGCGGCTCCGCGCAAGCGAGCCATAGGCGTGGGAAGATTCGATTCGGGGCTTCCCGATCTCGGTTCAAACAAGCGGCACATGCAAGGCTTTGGGCGGTGAAGTCCGTTCTTCTCGACACCGGGGTGATTGTCGCGCTGTTGGACCGGAGTGAACAGCATCACGCTCGCTGCGTGGAGGCTCTCGAAACACTGGATCAGCCCCTTGCCACATGCGAAGCAGTCATCGCTGAAAGCTGCTATCTGCTCCGTGGAATCGCCGGAGCGCCGGAAACAGTTCTCGCCAACGTGGAGCAAGGAATTTTTCAGATTCCCTTGCAACTGAATCGCACTGCAGCTTCGATCCGGGCCATTCTCAGAAAATACCGCGACGTGCCCGCAGACTTGGCCGATGCGTGTTTGGTCCATCTTGCCGACGAGCTGGAAACGGGAGAGATTCTCACCCTCGACAGCGACTTTGCGCGCTATCGCTGGCGGCGAAACCGCGCGTTTCAAATGTTGATTCCGCTTAAGTGAACCGGGGAACCCGTCGCCATCCGGAGAGGATCGCGATTATGGCGCGAGCGCGTGCGGATTGAGTTTGCCGATGCGGCCATGAGGGCCAACGACGAATGGCAGAGACAGCGCGTTCCAATTCCTGTCAGCGTCAGGTGCTTCGTGCGACGCGGTGTCGGGATGCAGCGCACGCCAGTTCTTCCCGTCGTCGGTGGAGACGTCGGTGCCGTTGGGGCCCACGGTGATCCAGGTTTTCGCATCGGCATCGTAGGCGACGGCAGAGCGGAAGCCGTGGGGTGGGGTATGGGCCGAGTTCCAGTGCGCCGCGCCGTCGATTGAATACGCCGCCGTCGCCACTGCGATATCAGGTTTCAGATAATTGCCTCCGACGGCAACGAAGCGCCGTGAATCAGCCATAGCAAGCGAGAATATTCCGGTCGATTGTGCCCCACGGGCCACCGGCACAGGAACTGAAAACCAGTTAGAGCTGTAGACGTCTCCTTCTCCGGCCATCGTTTCGAAGACGATTCGTGATCCTTTCTCGCCGCCTGTCGCAAACCCGATTTGAAGGCCGCTGCTGAATTTATCCGGCGCAAGCAGGCACGAATTGCTTGCCGCGAAGGCGCCTTCCGTCCCATATGTCGAGTTCCAGGTCTGGTCGTGGTCCCGATTGGGCCAGTATGTTCCGCCGTTCGACGTATGAATAAGCGTGAAGCGACCGTTAACGGGATCGCCAAGCAAGAAGCCGTGGATTTCGTCCTTAAATGCGATCGCATCCCAAAAGCCGTTGGGATCCAGGTTCGTAAAGATCAGCTTCCACGTGTGGCAGCCGTCGGTTGTTTTGTAGAGGCGCGACAGATCGCCTTTGCCACTCGACATGACGATGGCCGTGTTCGCGTCGAAGGCCTGGATGCCGCGGAAGTCAAGATGTTCGGCGTCCGGCGGAACGGCGCACGTCTGCCACAAATACCCGCCGTCTTCTGTTCGCAACACGGTCCCATTCGTGCCCGAGGCCCATGCCACTCCTCCGCCCACGTTGAAAATGCCGCGCAGATCGGCCGTCGTACCGGAGTTTTCGATCGTCCATTGCGCTTGTGCCGCGGCGGCGGCCAACAGAATAAACGCGAGCAGCAAACTCGAGCGCGACCAGGCCATCCGTTTCATACCGAACAGTCTACGCGCCCACGATCGCTGGAATCGAGCAGCCTATTTCGTCGTCCAACCCCGGCAATCTGGGTCTGCCGCAACTCCAGCGCCTTCCTGGCCTGAACTTTTTCCCGCCAGCCGCGTAACTCTCTGCATCCCATCCCGCATCCCTCTGCGGATTAGAAGGTAGCAGCGAGTCTTATGGCCGAAGATTGGCAGCCCGACTTCGAACAACTTGTTGACGAGCACCAGTCCATGGTTTTTTCGCTGGCGCTGCGCTTGACCGGCGACCGCGGCCTGGCCGAAGAAATTGCTCAGGACGTTTTTATGGAGCTCGACCGAAACATGGCAAAGATCGAATCTGAGCAGCACGCAATCTTTTGGCTACGGCGCGTGACCATGAGCCGGGCGACGGATGCTCTGCGGCGGCGGAGAGTGCGTGGAACAGATTTGTGGGTCGAGATCAACGAATCGCACGGCGCGCCGGAATTGGAACGGGGATCGCCGCTTGGCGACCGAATTGAAGCTTTGCTGGCCACGCTGCCAGAGGCGCAACGCGCGGCGATCGTTCTCCGCTATCAGGAGGATCTGACGCCGGAGGAGATTGCGGCCACACTCGGCGCGCCGCTGGCCACGGTGAAGAGCCAGTTGCAGCGAGGATTGAAACTTTTGCGATCCAAGGCCGAGAGTCAGTTGATGGAGTACATCCGTGCCGTTTGAGCCGCCGTTTAAGCACATCGACGAATTTGAACGCGAGTTGGGCCGGAGCCTCAAGCGCCAACCAGCGCCCGCGAGCCTGAAGCGCAAAGTGATGGAGGGTCGGCAGAATCGCGGGCAGCTTCACTTAAGTCGCGCGGCTGCGCGGCAACGCAGCCGCATGATCTGGTTCGAGCGCATTGCAGCCTCGCTGGTCCTTGCCGCTGTGGCGGGCGGGGCAGTGGTAGGACATTACGCCATCGAGCGCCGCAGGGGCGAAGAAGCCAAGCGACAGGTGTTCACAGCACTGCGCATTACCAATCATGCGTTCGAAGTGATGAACGCGCAATTGCAGGAACGCGACAAGGACTCGCAGTAAGTACGATCCGCTGTAAATTCTGAGCGCAGCAAAAAAGAGATCCGCACTGACAAGGAGAACCAACCATGAAACATCGCATTGCCACAATCATTCTTGGAGCCGCAACGCTGATTGCGCCTGCGCTAGCCCAGCAGTCGCCATCGCAACTCGCGCTTCCCGCGCCCGTTGAAAAAGAACTGGCAGCGCGCGCCTCGGCGGTAACCGAAGTGACGCTCAGCAAGGACATGCTGGGCTTCGCCTCGAAATTCATGGACAAGAACGAGAAAGACCAGGCAGCGGTGAAGCAGCTGATCGAAGGTCTCGACAGCATCTATGTGCGTGATTACGAGTTTGACAAGGAAGGCCAGTACTCGATGGATGACATCGAAAAGTTGCGCCAGGCCTTTGAGACACCGGAGTGGTCGCCGATGGTGCACGAACGCGAGCGCAATGGAGCAGAGAGCACTGACGTGTTGATGAAGCTGGTGAACGGGGAGCCGCATGGAATCTTTGTGCTGGCCGCGGAGCCCAACGAGCTGACGATCGTGCTGATCCTCGGCCCCATTCGCTTGGATCAGCTGAGCGAGCTGAAAGGCCTGAGTGGACTTGGCGCATTGGGCGACATTGGCAAGGATAAGGACGGCAAAGGCAACGCCGACAAAGACAAGGCCGGTGAAAAGGCCAAGAAAGGCGGCGACCAGTGAGTATCCAGACTGGGACGGCACAAACAGGGAACGGGCGCGTCGCGAACGGGCGCATTTTGAACCGGCATTTTTGGATTCCTCTGGGCTGTGCGGCGCTTTGCGTACTTTTGGTCGCTCCCTGGTGGGTTGTGCGGGCGGCCGCAGGCGGCGAAGGCAGATTTGACGGCATCGTCAGCTCCATCGAAAGCCGCTATCACCAACACGCGATGCGCATTCCGATGATGGGCCTGGGCAGCTTTGTCGCGAGCGCGGTCACACACGGCGGCGTCGACGGCGTGCACGTTGCCGAGTTCGAGCACTTCTCCTCTTCGGTTGACGGCGATGATCTGAACCGCATGGTGGAAGAAAAGCTGGGCCAGGGATGGGAGCGGATGATTCGCGAGACCAGTCGTCATGGCGGCGAGCAGTCGCTCATCTTTTCGCACGCCGAGGGCAAGCGGATGGGGCTTTTTATTCTCGATCTCGATGGTACCGAGTTGGATGTCGTGCAGGTCTCCGTCGATCCGGACCGACTGAACGAGACGATTCTCAAGTACAAGCACCACGATCACGGCCATGAGTCGGGCAACGAACCGGACAACGATTCGAACAGCGAACCAAAACAGGAAGGAAGCTCCGACTAGCGCAGGCCCTCGCGGACCGCTATGGCGTCCGCGTCATTAGATCGACAAAATCCTTTTGGAAGCGCGGCAAATCCAGGTCCATCTGCGCGTGGACGAGGCGCACGCCGTTGGCAGGCTTCAGAATCTCCGGCCAGGCGAGCGTGTCGCCGTAACTCGGGCCATGGCTCAGGTCGACATCCATATACACATCCACTTCTTTGGTGATGATCGCGGGATCCAACCATGCACAAGCTTCGAGCTCGTCCCACATATCCGTACGCCGCTGGCTCCACGCAGCAATGTAGCGCGCCGCAGGCGTCTGCGACTTCGCTAGCGCGTCGAGCATCTCTTCGGTGAACGGCGCCTTCACGGAAACGTCTTCAGTGGTCACTTCAATACGCGGCCAGTTGGCGTGCAACACAATGTGGGCGGCTTCGGGATCGAACCAGAAGTTGAACTCGTGCCGCGGGTCGGCTGTCTCGATATCGTTCGTCTGCGGCCCATTTGTCTGGGGGTTGAGGCTGCCGCCCATAATCAAGATGCCTTTTGTCAGCGACGCTAACTCAGGATCGATCGAGACAGCCAGAGCGATGTCGGTCATCGGACCGGCGGCGTAAATCGTAACCTCGTGCGGATGCGCGCGCACCTGACGGATAAGAAAGTGAGCCGCGTCTTCATCGAGCGGCTTCGTGGCCGGCTGGCCCTCAGGCATGGTTGGAATTTCGAAGGGCCCGTGCAATTTCGGAATCGTATCCCCAGCGACGGCCCCGGCTGTCGTAGCTGTTAACCCTCCCCATGCGCCCAGCCACGCCACTTTGCCATCGAGCGCTTCCTCCATGCGTGTTTGCTGCTCGTCGCGGACCAGCGGAAACACAGCGCCGCGAACAACGGGAACATCCGCGTGCCCAGTCAGCTCGAGCATGCGCAGCGTGTGCAGAGTTTCTTCGTCGCGCCACGCATCGCCGGTCACTATGGTGATTCCGAGCACCTGGACGTCCGGCGCCTGAAGGAGCGCAAGCATTGCCATCTGATCGGAGCCGCCGGGACCAGCGCCATCCTGGTCGATTAGGACTAGACGCTTTTGGGCGGCGCACATCGTGACGCATGCCAAAAGCAGAAGTGCCAGCAACTGTCTTTTCATAATCTGGATTGTGGCACAGCTTTGGAGTCTACTTTCACAGCCAAACTCGTCGCTCGCCGTTCTTACCACTGATAACGGATCACCGACGGCTATCCGGCCGCCGCCCAAAGCCGCGCGGCTTGAACTGCGGCTCCACAGGCAGGTCAGTCTTGCCTTCGGGATAGACCACCAGAAAACGGCCCTGCCCTTCGCCCACGCTGGCCGTTTCAATGCCCTTCAGCGACTTGCAGACCAGGTGCAGCATGCGGCGCTCACGGCTGTTCATGGGCGGAAAACTGTAGGGCTGCCCGGTCTGAAGGACTTTCTCCGCGGCGGCTTCGGCGGAGAGGCGTAACTCCTCCGCGCGCAGAGCCTTGAAGTTTGCAGCGTCAAAGCTCACCATGTCGTGCTCGTGGTGGTCCAGGCGCAGCATCTGCGCGGCGAGGGTTTCGATAGCCCGCAGGAGTTCTCCGTTGTGCTGGATCACCAGGGGAACATCGGGCCCGGCCAATTCAACGCTGATCTGGCGCGGCGCGGCGCCTTCGCCTTCTTGCGTTCCTTCAGTTGCGCTGATGCGGTACTTGAGGCGCAACCCGCCCAGTTTGTTCAGGGAGTTCAGGAATCCGGCAATTTTCTGTGCGGCGAGCTGCAGGTCGTCAATCGGCATAACAATTAAGTATCTCAGACCGGCCAAGTATCGCAGACCGGGTGGCCCGGGGATCCGGGCAAAGAAAAGCTGTGGCCAACGAACATTGTCAAACCAGCCGGTTCCGCCAACCATGAGAAACAAAATGCTACCTTGGACTCTGGACTCCCGTGATCGCCCGGAACCTGAATTTGCGCAAGACTTTCGCCACGTACATGCGCCGTCTTTTTCCCAATTTTCTCGTTGCTCCTGCCGCTTTTGGGAGCGGCGTGCGCGCGTGCAATGTTGCGCACAGGGCGGACCGCCATTTATCACCGACGACCCCGGCACGCCCGGCAATCATCATTGGGAGATCAACTTTGGCTGGATCGCCAACCACAATCCCGGCCAGTCCTACTACGAGATTCCCGAGGTTGACATCAACTACGGCTGGGGCGATCGCATTCAGCTTAAATACGAGATTCCGCTGGCTGCAGCCACTAATCCAAACAACTTCACCGGAGTGGGGCTGGGCGAATGGTATCCGGGCATCAAATGGCGCTACTTCGAATATCATCGTGCCGGCGAGCCGAAAACAGACGCGAACCTGCTCTTTTCACTGGTCACCTACCCATAGGTCATGATCAACAATCCAACCAGCTCTGTGAGGCGCGGCATCGTCGAACCCGGCCCGCAATACTCTCTGCCCATCGAAGCAACGGCACAGATAAAGTGGCTTGCGCTCAACGGCGAAGTCGGCCGGTGGATCGGCAACCGGAAAGCACCCGATCAATGGGGCCGCGGCTTGATCGCCGGGCATGAATTCAACGACCGCACGGAATTGTACGCGGAACTTTACGACCTGCAGGCGATTGATCGCATTGGTAGCCAGCCGAAACAACGATCATTCACGCTAGATTTAGGTGGACGCAAAACCATCGACCGCGCCGGCCATCTTCGTCTGTTGTTTATGGGCGGCCGCGCCGTCCACGCGGTCACGTGCACTAACGGTGAGCCGAGCTGGATTGCCTACGTTGGCCTTCAATTGTTGCTCGGACCAAATGAGAAGGAAGCGCCCGGCAAGCAGCCTTAGGCAGCTTGAGCGTTCGAGTTTAGAGCCGTTGGGTTGTGGCGATTCGCTTTCTGAAAACGACGCCGCAGATCATCAGCCCGAGCCACAAGAAAGTGGTCGCGGTAATCCCCCAATCGACCGCGAAATACATGATGGGTCGAATCGCAATCTTCGGAACGCCGAGGTTCAAATAAGCCCGGAGAATTCCGCCAGCGAGTGCGGCTACAGGCGCAACCATTGTGATGATTCGGATTTGTGCAGGCGTATAAGGTTTCGCGACCGGCGATTCAATCGGCTTGGTCGCGCGATACCAGGACCAGATCCAAATTGCAACAAAAACCAGCCCGAACAAGGTACTGGCATACTGCAGCACCTTAAACATCTGCATGTTCCCCGCCACGGGAACGTGGACAACATCACTCAGGAAGCTCCAGTATCTATATGGCCAATAGAACGAGTGCGTGAATGAGTCCCACAAAATGTGCGTCGCCGTTCCGATCAGGATCGAGACCACGATCAACACCAGGCGCGCCGGCGGCCAGAAGCTTAAATCGCTGTCCCCGGGTTTCAGCCTCATGCGAATGCCCTTCGGCAGCAGCATTGAAAACGGTTCCTTTTGGTAGGCATAAAACAACCAAAGCACCGCCAGGCTCACCGGCAAATCGAAGAGGAAAACGCCGAGCAGCGTGTGGCCGATGTATCCGTACCGTTTGATAAACATGAAGTAAGGCAAATCAGGCGCGAAGCATCCGATCACAAGGGCGGGCATTTCAAGGCGCGTCTTTCGAAAGGGCCATGCGGCGGCTGCGTGAGAAAAAGTGAAGGGCATTGTTTAAAGTATCTCGCACACCGGAGCCGAAGACGATTTTGGCTTGGGCGAAGACTTGCTGTGTCCGTTGCCGCGTTCCGTATTGGCAAGGTAGGATGACCCTGAAAAAGTTTTCAGGAGATTCCAGTCGTGAATATTCGCTTGCTTTTATCTGTCGGCGCTCTCGTTTTTGGATCGCTCTCCGCTGCCGCGCAGGCCGCTCCGAAAATCTCGAGGGAACTTATCCACAAGCCAGCTTTGAAGCAGGGGTCACAGGCGGCATTGACTCCGCCGATCCACCCCAACGACAAAATGCTGTCGTCGGGGACCCCGCCTATGGGCTGGAACAGCTGGAATTTTTTTCACCGCGATGTGAAGGACCAGGACATTCGAAACGCCGCCGATCAGCTCGTCACGACCGGAATGAAGGATGCCGGCTACGTTTACGTGAACATCGACGACACCTGGGAAGGCGAACGCGACGCCGACGGAGTGCTCCACACGAACGCGAAGTTTCCCGACATGAAGGCACTGGCCGATTACGTGCACTCGAAGGGGCTCAAGCTTGGCATTTATTCTTCGCCAGGGCCAAAGACCTGCGCTGGCTATGCGGCCTCGCTCGATCATGAGACGCAAGACGCGCAGCTCTACGCTTCATGGGGTATCGACTATCTGAAGTACGACCTGTGCAGCTATCGCGAGGCCGTGATGTCTGTGCAATCGCCCAACGACAAAGCCGCGCAGATGCGCCTGATGGTTGCGGCCTACGCAAAAATGGACAAAGCACTCAAGGCCACGGGCCGTCCCATTGTTTATTCGCTGTGCCAGTATGGCTGGGACGCGGTGTGGGAGTGGGGCCCCAACGTCGGCGCGAATCTGTGGCGGACCACTGGCGATATTCAGCCTAATTGGCAAAGTATCTATTCGATTCTTAATGAGCAGGCAGGACTGGCGAAGTACGCCGGGCCTGGCCATTGGAATGATCCTGACATGCTCGAAGTGGGCAACGGCAAGCTATCTCTCGCTGAAAATCGCACGCATTTTTCCATGTGGGCCATGCTGGCTGCGCCGCTGCTTGCGGGCAACGATTTGCCCGATATGACGCCTGAAGTTCGCGGCATCCTGACTAATCGCGATGTGATCGCCATCGACCAAGACCGCATGGGTCGCGAAGCCACGCGCGCTTATTCCGACGGTGAAGTTGACGTCTGGACGCGGCATTTATCGGGCGGCGCCTTGGCCATTGCCGTCCTGAACGCCGGCCCCGACCGCTACTCGACGCACCCGTTTCATTTGAGCCTGGCGAAGCTCGGCTTGCATGGCACGCTGAAAGGCAAGAACCTATGGACCGGCGACGAGACGGTGCTCACCAACGATATGCCGCTCGAGATCGCAAGCCACGACATTCTGCTGGTGCGGGTTCCGGCACCGAAGTAGGCCAAATGCAGAACGCCGCAAAAGGCCTTTGATTGCACGAACGACCTCCTCGCGGGGACGTCAGAATTTTTTCCAAACCGTCGCTAAAACCGGGTAAAGTAATCCCTACCGGTTCCCCCTGCCGAACTATTTTGATTTTTGGTTGCGGCGCCTTTGGCGCGCCGCGATGGGAATTTTTGTTTGTTAGAGATCTGAGCTCTTTTCACCCGTTCTCATTTGGGTCTTCAAAGTAGCCGAGTTTCAGTTTGCCGATTACTGAATTTTTCGCCGCGCAACCGGATTAGGAGTGCTCATGGCCACAACCGCACCAGCGCTGATTTGTCCGCAAGGGCACGGGCCCGGAGTTGCCGGTTCGCGGTTCTGTACCTTCTGCGGGGCGACCCTTGTAGCCCCGGCTTCACCGGGGCGGACACCACTTGCGCCCGGACAGCCGGTTTCAGCCAGTCCCGCAGTCGCGCAGCCGGCAACTGGTGGGTGGCAGCCGGTAAATACGGGGCCAGCCCAGCCGAACCCCCTGGCTCCCGCTCCAATTCCCGCAGCAGCGCCTTGGCAGCCTGCGCCAGCAACGTCAACCCAACCGCCCGCCGGAGCACCATGGCAGCCACCGGCCGGGTCGACAACCGCTCAAGCGCCGCCCCGGGTTTCAGCTTCCGTGACCGCGCCGGCGCAGGCAGCGCCCACCTCCACGAAGCAACCACCGCCCTGCAAGGTTTGCCGAAACACCGGCGCGGGGCTCGGCGAAGAGACGGTCATCTGCCCGGAATGTGGATGGCTGCGCCCCCTGGTCCCCGGTTACACGCTCGATCGCTCGGTGTTTCTGTGGGCACAAGACGGCCAGGCGATGACCAAATTGCAGAGCATCTCCGCGCTTCACACGGCCGCGAAGTCGATCTCGGAGAAGGTGGGCCGGCCGTGGATTGAATCGACATTTAATGGGATTCGACTTGGCCCGAGGCAGTTCCCGGATATCTGGATTCGAGCGGTTCTGGCTGCACGCATTCTCGGGCTGCCGAAGATGCCCGATGTCTATATCTCGGGCGATTCACAGTGGAACACCTACACTTATGGCACAGACACCAGTGCGTTTGTTGTGCTCGGCACCGCTATCCTGAATAATTTCCAAAACGACGATCTGCTTTTTGTGCTGGCGCGCGAGATGGGACACTGCCGCGCCGGCCACGCACTTTGGAAAACGGTGGCTCGGTTCCTCGCCGGCGACGACAGCGTACACAAGGGCCTGCTTTCCGGCGGAGTGTTAAACGCCATCAGCCTCAGCCCGACGAAATGGATTCAAGATGCAGTGGACTTGCCGCTGATGGCGTGGTCGCGCCAGGCCGACATCACGGCGGACCGCGCTGCGCTGCTTGCGATCGGCGATGAAGCTCAGGCGCGGCGCGTGCTGCTGGCCTGGTCGATCCGGTCCGCAAGGCTGCTAAAGCAAGTGAACATTGAGGAATGGATGAAGCAGGAAGAGGGAAGCGACGATCAAATGACGCGCTTCTCTGAGATGACAACTTCTGCTTCCATGTACACCACGCGGCGTTTGCGGTTACTGAGTCAGGCTGCGCGCGAGCCCGATCTTATGCGCTGGAGCCAGAGCATTCAGCCGATTCGCAAGCGCCTGACGCCTCAGCCACAGCCGCCGATCTCCGGCCTGACCGCTGCGGCGCCTGTCGCGCGACGCCCTCTGCCAAGCCCCGGGAGTGTTCCGGCAGCCAGTCAGGCGCCCGGTTCTGTACCTCGGGCGGCACCAGGCCCGGCAACCGGCCCCGCAGCTGCGCCCGCGGCGACGCCGTCAGACTCCGTCCGAGTGATTTGCAACAAATGCCAGGGTCCCATGCGCATTCCACTTGCGGTTTTGCGCGGAAAAACGTCGCTGAACGTCCGTTGTCCAAAGTGTCAAAACATTTTTACGATTCGGCCCAGACCCGCTTCGCAGGCGCCGGCTACTCAGTCGCAGTCTTCCCAGCCGCCGTCTCCGGCCGTCGCAAATGCAAAACCAATCGCTCCGCCTGGGTCCCCCTCCGCATCCGCGAAACCGGCTGGCGGCCCGACGGCAGCCGCTGCTGCACAAGCGAAACCATCCGCTGCGGGATTGCCAGCATCGAAACCGTCGACATCGAAATTACCTGAGACTCCGCCGAGCTCGAAAACAAAATCGCCCGCACGGCCGTCCCTAGTTGTAGCCCCACATAAACACGCAAAGTGACCGAAAAAAGAAAAGAGAGGGGTAACTTATGCCTGATGATCCGAATGAAGTTGTAGTGATTGTCCCCGATGCAGCCGCGAATTCGCCCGACGGCTCGAGCCCTTCAGACGAACCCGTTGTCGTTGAAGTTTTTGATGCTGTCGTCGATCCCGGCGGCAGCGGCGATCTTGGCGGAACAAGCGATCCAACCGACTCGACCGGAACAACGACGGGCGAGCCGGAAGTGATTGTGGTGGAAGAAGGCGCTGGGCCGGATGGCGAACCGGAGGTCATTGTGATCGACCCAATGGCCGAAACTCCGGGCACCGATGGCGAGCCGTCATCCGATCCGACCGGCGGCGCAGATCCCACGGGACAGACGGATCCAACGACAGGCGACCCGACTACTGGGGACCCGACAGCCGATCCCACCGCTGACCCAACGGGCAGCTCCGATCCGGTTACTGGCACGCCTGATGGCGGAGACGCGCCAACCGCGGGCGATCCTGGTACGACAGATCCAGGAACAGCGGAGGGAGTTGTAGACCCCTCCGGAAATTCTCCAGATACTGGAGACGGAACAACGACGCCCGATACCGGCGATCCCTACGACCCGACCACAACCGATCCTTCCGGCGGAGATCCGACCAGCAGCGATCCAACCGTAACGGGCTCCGATCCTGATTCCACCCCTGCCGACCCGGACGCAACCGGCACAACGGACCCCGATTCCACGACTGATCCGTCCCAGTTGGCCAACGACCAGCAGACAGAGCAACAGGCCGAACAGCAGGAGGCTCAGGATGTGCAGGAGGGCAACTACTCAGCCGCATCCAACGATGCCCAGCAGGCCTATCAGGACTCGCAAACTGTGGCCAACGAAGGCGGTCCCGACAACACCGACCAGACCTGGGAGGCGCAGCTGAACGAGAGTTGGGCCAATTCGGATCAGCAGACGGCGGAGCAGGACCAGCAAACCGCTGACAGTTATGCCAACGACCCTACCGGGAATCCGGCCGATGCGGCCGACGCGCAGCTATACGGCGACGCCGCTCAAAACGAAGGAGCGACTGCCGACAACTACGGCGAGGCGGGCGAGTACGGCGATCCGGTTGGCGAGCCGGTGGATACACCGACGGATGCAACGGAAGACGCACCGGTCGAGGACGCGCCGGTTGACGACACTCCGGTGGATGACACGCCGCCAGCCGAGGACGCTCCGGTCGACGACGATTCGTCGGCGAGCTAGGACGAGAGCGGTTTTATTGAGACTGCGGCGGTTCTCTATTCGCTTTTTGGGGAAGTCCCGATTGCTGACCGGAGGGCCGCCCTAAACCGCGCGGCCGAGGCACACTGCAAACCAGCCTTTTGGGTCGGTCCAGGTTGCCTCGGCGCGGAAGCCTGTATCTGCAAGCAGCGCCTCGACCTGGCCAGGTTGATATTTATAGCTGTTCTCGGTGTGGATGGTTTCGCCGGCTGCGAACTCGACTGTCAAATCGATCGCAGCTATAGTCACGCTCTGGGCGATCTGGCTCACCAGGTGCATCTCCATCCTTGACGCTGCTTTGTTCCATACTGCGGCGTGCGCGAATGTCTCCGCATCGAAGTCTGCGTCGAGTTCGCGATTCAGGCGCACGAGGACATTTTTGTTGAAAGCCGCGGTGACTCCGGCGGCGTCGTCGTACGCTGCAACGAGCGCTGCTTTATCCTTTGCGAGATCCACGCCGAGCAGAATGGCGTCGCCAACTTCGAGTCCGGCGCGTACACGGCGCAAAAGCCGCGCGGCCTGGTGCGGCTCAAAGTTTCCGATGCTCGATCCGATATAGAGCACGAGACGGCTCTCGTCTTCATCCATCGGTCCCAAGTGGAATTTGCGATCATCGCCGTCGGTGTAATCCATCACGCGCGGCGCGACTGAAACGCTGGGAATCTCGCGCTCGATTCGCCTTTTGGCCACGTCCAGCGCGCTCGCCGAAACGTCGACCGGTTCATAGCGGACTATTCCCTGCCGGTTCACTGCGGCCTTCAAAAGCAGCCGCGTCTTCTCAGCAGATCCCGCTCCCAGCTCGGCGATGCGTAGCCGTCGGCCATTGCAAGCTCGCTCAAGAATTTCCTCTGACGCGCGAAGAAAAATCCCGCGCTCCGTGCGCGTGAGGTAGTACTCGTCGAGCTCGGTAATCTTGTCGAAGAGCCGCGATCCGGCCTGATCGTAGAAAAGCCACGCAGGCAGGCGTTTGGGCCGCGAAGTCAGTCCTTCGCGGACTACGGCTGCGACTCGTTCGTCAAATTGCAGGACGTCGACTTGTAGAACTAGGGCAGAGGAAGCTGCTGCGTTCATGGGCTCTCAGTTAATTCGCTTTCAGCCTAATTTGCTCTCAGTTTGGATGCGGCCAACGCGGCTATGTTGCAAGTCTTATGCCGGAAAACTGCCATCGTGTTTCGGGGGAGAAGAAGTTGCGGTAGGTCGCACGGATGTGCCGCTCCGGTGTCACGCACGAACCGCCGCGCAAAACCATTTGGCCGCTCATGAATTTGCCGTTGTACTCGCCCAGAGCGCCATCCAACGGCTTGAAGCCGGGATAGCCGAGGTAGGCGCTGCTCGTCCACACCCAACAGTCCCCATACCGGCGGTACTTCATACCGTTCTGGTCTTGGATGAGATTTGCGGGAGTCGGCGCGAGCAGTCCGGAATCAAGCAGATTTCCCTCTACCGGATGGCCTTCAACTGCGGTCTCCCATTCAAATTCCGTAGGCAGCCTGTGGCCCGCCCAGCGCGCGTAAGCGTCTGCTTCGTAATAGCTTAGATGGCTCACCGGCGTTGCTGCGAGCTGCTCGATAGGCAGTTCCCCCCGCAGCGTAAATACGCTCCAGACTCCGCTTTTACCGGCGCCATCTTTTTCAGTCCAATAGAGCGGCGCGCGCCAGCCGTTCGCTTTCACCGCGTCCCATCCGGCAGAGAGCCACAACTCGGGCTTGCGATAGCCGCCGTCGGCCATAAACTCCGCATACTCGCCGCAAGTCACAAGCCAGTCGGCCAATCGAAACGGCTCCAACCAAACCCGATGGCGCGGCATTTCGTTGTCAAAGCAGAAACCGTCGCCGGAGTTCCCCGTTTCTTTCAGGCCGCCCTCAAATTGCGCGAAACTTAGTGGCGTTGCCTTGTCCCTTATTCCCTCGGCCTCCTGGTCTCTGTATTTGGGCCGCAGCGGATTGGTAAAGAACGCATTCAGAATGTCGGTCAGCAACAGCTCCTGGTGCTGCTCCTCGTGA
>Ga0182024_10005295_pt1 | contig 29012 bp, 28 predicted proteins | sample P32metaG_FD_120480 | JGI IMG/M metagenome (GOLD analysis project Ga0182024, IMG submission 120480) | Permafrost microbial communities from Stordalen Mire, Sweden - P3-2 metaG (Illumina Assembly) | ecosystem: Environmental > Terrestrial > Soil > Wetlands > Permafrost | place: Sweden: Stordalen...
AGTGGTGCACGTGTCTTAGTCACGGCACCATCATGATCTTATTTCAGACTAAAGGCCATCCTTGACGACCGCTCTGGAAATGAGAATTCCCTTACCACAACACGGGTAGGCCGAATACTTACGCCTTGGTGCTTATTTTGCCGAAAATGATAAGCTGGATTTGCTTTGCGCCATCAGAGCGAAAACCGAGTCGGGATGTAAAGAGCGAATTATACGCCACACGTATAATTTTCGACGATTTTTATCTCCCACACGTATAATCCTCACTTGGCTACATTCAGCTCATCAGATTGGGTCAAATCAAGCGTAATTCCGCCCCAAAATTGAACTTTCCTCGTTATCTTTTTCGGCAAAAAATTCGACGCACGACGCACGACGCACGACGAGGCCCGAAGCCTTTCTAGCCGTCAGATCGCTGACTGCTTTGCGCGCTGCAGATACTTTTGCACAAAGAACAACGAAGGCATGTTAACGCTGTCAATTCGGTTTTTGACAAATTTTTCCTGCCCACCTGGCGTATCCAAAATCGCCAGCAGAACACGCTTCGGTGTGTCATCAGCGATTGCTTGTGTGATCAAGTTAGTCGTCACCGCCTCTTGAATCACTGCGTGTTGATCGACTGCTTTGATAATCACCATCGTTTCAGCATCGGTGAAAAAGCCTGCCCGCCCTGTTTCTCTTAGCGGCTCAAGATCGTACGAAACGTACCTGCCCGTTTCTCTCTTTCCTTTCACTCGCCCAAGAAAAATGTCTGGTGCTTCAAACACGGCTACTATGTCGTCCACTTCTGCGGCGCCAATTGCCGCTGTCGGGTAGTTGTCGGGAAACGTTCCACGAAACTCATTGCGCAATGCTTGCGCATCACTGTTGGCAGCAACCGGTTCGTAAAAAGCAATTTCCACAATTTGCACGGCTCTGAGAATTGTGCAAATGGTCAGCAGCAACAGGTTATCGACCCGTTCAAGAAAGGCTCGCTCGTTTATAGCCGGCTCATACATGCCACACATGTTGAGATGAATCAGGCTGCTTGCCGCACCAAAAACCTGATGGTAACCGAATCCCAGCGCCGTCTTCTCCAGCGGGTTGCTGTCCGGCAAGGCATTGTTGAAGTTCTTTCTGGGAATATGTGTCCAGGTGCACAACGAAGGATCGATCCAGTTTTGATCGAGCACGCCCAGGTTGTGTTCAATATTCTCTCTCAGTTGCGCAGTGGTGCGGCACTCGCCACCGAACGATTCGCGCAGATCAACGTTCCTCAAGCGCAGATACTCAATATCATGAGTTAAATGGTAATGGAGGAAGTAGAGGCCGGGGTCGCGCGCATAAATAGCAGGGCGAGAAAGCATGATGATCGCGCAGAGTGCTTCAAACAGCTTGCGCTGGCGCAGCGACACCTCATCGAACGCTACCTGTGATGCTCTGTTGGTATCGCGAATGATTTTTTCATCCACTTCAACTATGGCCAGCGACTTTTCAAACTCATCCCAAACTCGGCGGAAAAACAGCTTGCCACTGGCGTATTGTGCGTTGATGGGGTCACCGCTGACAAACCCGGGAATAGCAAAACCAATCTCTACAAGCGGTCGCTTAAGCTCTGCCAGGGCACGACGCGCCAATTTCACAGCCGACCTGATCTCCGGCATTAGTTGAGAGTAATCAATAGGCATGTGATGAGACCGTCATGAATTACCGATTAACCTACCTTCTCCCACAGTCTTCAAACCTATTGCTTCAAGTCTTTGCTTCAACCTTCACTATTGCTTCAATGATGACTCGATCCTTACATCATGAGCTTAGCGGCATAACCTGCCGTTTTCTTCTTTGCATCGATGAATATTGTGGATGAGTCCTCGCTAATACCAGGCACCATAAACCGATCCACTTTTCTTCCTCTGAGCAAGTACACTGCGAGCGAGGCTAACTTGACTTGACATCGCGCGAACTTTCTCCATACAAACACAGATGTCATGAATGGAATATCAATCACAGTTACAGCTAAAAATGAGTATCGCTTCTATTACTTTAGATTCTTAGACATTCTGACCGACAGCCCCTGCCCTCCAAAAGTAATTCCAATCTTCAAGAGATCAAGGTCTCCGGATTTGGATTGCTCAATTGCAAGGTGCTTGACCTGTCGATTTTGGAACTCCCCGCTGCTTTTATTCGGTGCTATTTCTGGTTGCTGTTTGAACCAGTTGCACTGCGCTCGATTACAAAACGATGGTTGCTCTGTCATCCGCTTAAGGTTGCCCCAAGGGGCGCTAGACCTGCAGCCAGACGGAGATGCCATATTTGCTAGTGAGATCGCCAAGGCGATCAGGAGCAAAACCGTGAACAGTTTCATATTTCAAAGCAAAGCATGCAAAGCATGCGACGACAAACCGTTCGAATCACACGAACGCGATGTCCTGAGAACCACCAGCCAAGATATCTGCTGTACATGCGGCGCTGTCTTGCAAACGTTTCCGGCTATGACCGGATTCGTGCCCGCAGAAAACTCGATTCAGATTCCCGCCTCTGTATCGCAGGTTCTGGAGAAGTTGCTCAGGCGACGTCTTTTCATTCTCGATCGAGGCGTTCAGCCGCGTCGCATTGACCACCAGCACCTCAACCTCGAGCGTTACGCCAAGACTCTGAAACACCGCGCCGGCGATCAGGTTTACATCACTTTGCGCGGACCCGGCAACTGCTGGGCGGAACTGCGCTGGAACTACAGCAGCAAGTTCCTGTTGCCCAAGTTCCCGTGGGAAGAGGTCGACTACACTTTCCGCGAAGGTGAAAACTGGAACAGCCCCCGCCGACTGAGGACCGACCTTAAGCCGCTTCTGGACAAACTTGACTTTCCTCGCCCGGCCCGCGTTGTGCGCTCGTGCGATGTGCTCAGCGATTTCCAGTTCACAGGCGCTGTCATCGACAAGCGCAACCGCCCGATGAAGTGCCTGCGCTTTGAAAAGCATGTCGATCTGGATCAGCAAGTGCTCGAGACGACCGAGGACCTGTGTCTAGTGATCAAGGCGGAGTTGAGCTGGCTGCAAATTGGCACCACTTTCCCTTATGAGGGCGGTGCGCGAGCCTTCAATGTCTCCGACCAGTACCAGGGTTACCCGGCCAGTGTTGAAGAAGCAGTCGACTACGCTATCTACACGGCCATGAACAGCAGGAGGGGCGAGAATTCGGTTATCCATCACAAGCGCGATCGTATGGCGCCGGTGGCCTCTGTTGGTAATCCGCTCTCTCTGCACGCCAGCGCCAACTACTACACCATTGCCGCCAGCAAGCCCGCCCGCACCGCGCAGCATCAGTCTTGGCTCACCATTCACAACTCCCACGAAGACTATCAGAACGCTTTCCCGCTGCCGTCAGGCATCGGCTATCTTTTGCCGGAGGGCTTGCCTTACTACCTGGCAATTGAGGTGCCCGAAAATTGTGGAATCGAGCTCGTGCAACCGATTTCCTGCGCCTCTATCGTTGCGCAAGCGCCTCAGACCAGAAGAGAAACCTTCCTGCCCTCAATTTCCGTGACGGTGCTGTGCGATGACAAAGTCATTCACGAGCAGTCGTTGGGAGGTCCGGACCACAAAGGCTTCTATTCCATGACGCGCCGCCAGATTTGTTATTCTTGCGAGATCGAGAATTTGCCCAAGCAAGCAGGGCACACAGTCGTCACCCGCATCACCGACGCCAGGGGAACGGAGGAGCATACTTATCGCTTCGTCACCTTGAAGGCATATGAGGAGGCTTGGGATAATTGGCGCAACCCGATCATCGAGCAGTACAAGCGCCAGATCCTCGCCGCCATCGCCGCCGAAGAGGGTGTCTGGGTGAGGAACAAGCGAGTCGATTTCGTTTACAACAGTGGAGACGCTGTTGCCTGCCTGATTGACGGACGTTGGCTGGAAGCCACTTACGTTGGCACGACCAAGGACAAAACGCACAAAGTGATCGTCAGCGATCGCTGCGGAAAAGGGCAGTGGGAAGTCAGCTACGTGCGCCCGCTCGTTTATGCACTTGAGGCAGGGTGGGACGTTGTGGCGCCCTACAACCCGGCTGGACCGGTCGGAACGCAGTCCACTTTCGTGGGCGCCGTGTTCGACGAAGCGGAAAACAACAAGAGAGCTGTGCAAGCATTCGTGCGATTGCAGCAAAGCTAGCTGATACCACAACCGGTGCGCTTGTTTATGGGCGGAAGAGTGCTCTTCCGCCCTGCCCTCGAACGGCTGTGTCTTTTAGTCTCGGTTCACACAAAAGGAGCGTTTATGTCTTTTCTGCTCTCACTGCTGGCCCACCTTGTGGGACTGGCTATCGTTTTTGGGTTTGCATACCTCTGGTATCGAACCTGCGATCCTTCCACATTGGCCTCCAAATGGGCGTTGGCGGCGACTGTTGTGCTTTCTCTTATCATGCTCACACAGCATGCTCTTCCAGTCGACCCGATCACCTATGCCATTATGACTGGCGGCTTCGGCGCTGGTTGGTATCACGCGCGCGACAAAAGCTACAGCGGGTGGCTGCTGGCCATCGCCATCGTCAGCGCAATCTTCACAATCGGGCGCGTGGCTCTCTAAGTTGCCGCGTCTGAACATCACACCCTCTAACCCGCCGCATTGACGGGCGGAACAAGGGCAAACTTTTTTCAAGCAGACCTTCCGAAAAAATTCGGAAGATGGAGGCAAAGATGGAAAGCAAGACAACGTTATTTTTTCCCGTGCGTGAGGAGCTGGCAGCGCTGTTCTGCCGGCACTTCGACTGGGAGTTCTGCCTGCGCAACTTTTACATCTGCGGGGGGGCGACCCTTGCCGCGTTCCAGAGCGAAAGAGGGGCGGTCGAGGCCTATCGTAATGCCTATGCGGGGCGCGATGATTTCGCCGTTCTGGCCATTGAAATCGACCACGCCGTCAGTGAAGGACTTCCCGTCAGCGAGCTTGGCCAGGGAAGAATGGCTCAGTGGCTGCTCTCATGCGAGGCAGTCGAGCGCCTGAAACCGGTGGTGGGGTATGAGCATGTTTGGATGCGGCCCAAGTTCGCCGTTCCCCATCCGGCTGGAACGGTGCCAATCGATCCAGCAGTCAAGCGCGGATTGCTCATGCGAGGACTTTAGTACGGCACCATTGATGGTGCGCCGTGAAGGTGCTTGCTATCGAGAATGTAGGAGTGGTGCGCAGTTGCTGAAATACGCGGCACTTCTCATGGCTTGAGAAAGAAGAAATGTTTATGCATGGAAATATGCAAATTACCACGCCGACTTCTGAGTTGCTGAGGCGCCTGGACACTTACGATGTCTTGCCACAGCTTAACAGCTGTGAAACTTTCAACACTGCCAGCTGCGTCCATACGATCAGTCGCTATCTTGAATTGGTCGGCTGCAAGGCCGGCAAGCCCAGCGGTGTTCCGACCAACCATTGCCAGGTTCGCATCTGCGCGGTGACAAGAGACCTTGGCTCAGCCGGGGTTCTCCACTTCTTCGAGCTGTCGTTTTTGGTCTGGAGCACAGACCACTCGATGTGGATGGTGGTTCCCAATTTCTCTAGATTTAGTGTCGGAGTCAACCCCAGCCACAGCGATACCGTGGATCGGATGAACACTCTGGCGCTGGAGTTCATGGATGCAATTATGACCATGTGCCCGCCGCCTCGCAACGCAGCTTACTGCAGCTGCTAATCTTGCCACCAGCATCACTGCTGCTAGGCACAACATCCCATACCTTCCTCGACAGCTATTACTCGTCCGTCTGTGTTCTCGCAGCCGGTGTTTAGTCGAGGTTGGCGCGCACAGGTGATCGCCTGGACAACTTCCACCTGTGTTTGAACCATTACGTTCAGGCAGAAAAGAGAAAACAATGATCGACTTTAAACTCATCCCCTGCACGCTTGGCTGTTCGCTGCCGCTGAAAGAAATCGTGGTCCAAGGGCACGAAGCGGAACTTGAACTGCGCCTTTGCCAACGCGTTTACCTTGACTGGAAAGGACAAGCTCTCGAGGATCCTGATTTCCTGGAGCCGAAATCGGGCGCTGCTTCCAATAGGGAATTTGCCCAACAGCAGTCCAACCTCATGCAGCGGCGCAAGAACCAACAATCGAGACGGTGCGCCATTCACGGCGCCCGTTTGCATGTGGAAAGAGCTCTGGCGACGTTCAGCTCGTATGCCGACAAACTCGCAAATTATACGAGCTGCCTGCGTGCTGACATTGACGGGCACAAGGGCGAGAGCGACCCGGCAGTGGAGGACGCGATGTTCAACGCTGTCACGTTTGAGCGGCTCTATCTGGATGCCGTGCGAGTGATTGAAGAAGCTCGTCGGGAACTCGCCACCGATCCGAACAAGGGCAACGGCCCTAAGGGTCTAAGAGGCGAGTACGCAGATTGCGCCCGCGAATTTGCCATCCAGGTTTACACGGGATTCGCCTGGGTCTTCGAAGATAACAACAGCGCCTGCTTCGCCCCGTCTCACCCGCAGCTCACCTGGGAGGAAGCGGCAGAGCGAGCGAAGCGGTGGCAGGCGAAAACCGGCAGCACAGACGTGTTGATCTACAACACCCGTACGCAAGAAACAAGCAGGCTCAACTAGGTCGCTGCGTTTAGCGGCAACGTCAGGCTCAAGCGGTTTGAGTTTCGACTCGAGCAGAAGCACATCAAGCGCTAGTAGCGCTCAGTCGCTTCTGTTCGCTCAGCACCACATATGGTGCCAGGTGGAGGCTGCATACCACTTTGCACCATAAGAAGTTGTTGAAATTTGCAGCAAGGAGATAGTATGAAATTCGCGAACGTTGTATTGATTGGCGCTATGTCTCTCTTGGGCGCGACGGCCTGCCTGGCGCAGCGCGTAGTCATTAACCCACCTGTTGTCGTTGTTAACCCGCTGCCTCCGGTGGTGGTTGTGCCACCAGTGGTGATTGACGACAACATCGATTACTGGTGCAACGGCTTCCAGTGTTACTACTACGATCCGGGGTTCGGCCAGTATTTCTGGTGGAACAACGGAATTCGTATCTGGATGGGCTTCGGTTGGCTGCCTAACGGCGGCTGGTTCCATCACGGCAACGGCTGGCGTAACATCGATCGCGGCTGGCACGGCGGTGATTGGGATCGTGGCCGTGGACCCGTGCACGCTGGACCCGGACGTGGACCTGGTCGTGGACCGGGCGGCGGTCGTGGACCGGGCGGTGGTCGTGGCCCTGGTGGCGGCGGTCGCGGCGGCTTTGGCGGCGGCGGTCACGCTGGTGGCGGGCATCGAGGGCGGTAATTCCGCGCAACCAGCACCACTGCTGGTGCCTTGATTTGGGTGGGCGGAATGGAAGTTCTTCCGCCCACTTCCGCGGGAAAGGAAAGTTGCTTAAATGAAAATTGCTTTGAGATTAGCGGCGGCAGGCGCACTTATTGCTGCCGCGTGCGAATTTGCGCTGTTCTTCGTTAGCGCCATATTCGGTGCCATCGATTTGCAGGCTCATTTCCGGAATCTGCCCTCAATCTTCTCAGAGGACGATTTTATGCGGATAACGGGTTGGGAAGCGTACGGGCTGGTGGCATTGCTTACCGCTGTTGCTGTCTACATGCTTCTCTGGTGGCTTAACAAACAGTCGTCACTAAGATGTAACCAGACCTGACTAACCCTGGGAGGAACGCAAGTGCCTCTCTCTCTCTTGCTGGCATGCTGCTGGCGCCAAAAACACGATTGAAAGAGGATAGCTTTATGATGGGTAATCAACAAATGGCTCACAGCCTCAGCTATTGCCGCACTGCCTGGAAGTCTCTGACGGCGCACTCGGAGGAGCATAAGAAACGGCTCCCGCCCGAACAATATGCGGCGGTGGAGGGGCATCTGAGCGAGGCGGCAAACTGCTGGACTATCGCTACCGAGGCGCTTAGAGTGCAGGCCAGTAGCACTGTCTGCGTGAACCCGAATGAAGACTGGCGAGACGCCGTGGAGATCTTCATTCGGCGAACCACGAACGAAATCCGCGAGGCTAAAAAGATTGTCTACGCGACCGAGTAAAGGCTCTGGTCGAGACGCGTCTGGCTGCTGGCGCAAGCGTGTTGGCTTCCCGACATTAGCACCACCGCCGGTGACTTAATTCAGAGGGGCGCAATGGAAACCCCTTCCCTTCTGCGCAAAATATTCAGATTAGAGGCTGGTTCAAGGCATGACCCAGCATGGAGATTACGATGAAAAAGCGATTTAGCAACATTCTCTTGACAGTAGCGGCTCTCTCCCTTTTGGGACTGACTGCTTGTGCCGGGCACCGTGTGGTTGTGGTTGCTCCGGTGGCTCCTCCAGTAGGGGTTGTCGTTAACCCAGGTGGTCCGGTGGTTGTCGTTGACGACGCCATCGATTACTGGTGCGACCCCTTCGGTCCTTGCTACTACTTCGATCCGGGCTACGGCGCGTATTTCTGGTGGAACAACGGTGTTCGCGTCTGGATGGGATTCGGATGGGGACCTAACGGCGGCTGGTTCCATCACGACGGCGGCTGGCGTAACATCGATCGCGGCTGGCATGGCGGCGAATGGGATCGTGGACGCGGTCCTGTGCACGCTGGACCCGGACGCGGACCTGGTCGTGGTCCTGGTGGCGGTGGCCGTGGACCTGGCGGCGGCCGCGGTCCTGGCGGCTTCGGCGGCGGTGGTCGCGGTGGCTTCGGCGGCGGCGGTGGTCGCGGCGGCTTTGGCGGCGGCGGCCATGGCGGTGGTCACGGGCGGTAACGCTCTATAGGATCACTGCGTGAATTGATTTAGTAAAGTGGGCGGAGGGTGAAGTACCTTTCCGCCCACTTCTGACAGCTGCAATTCTGACAGCTGATTTCGGGGCATTCATTTGCGGTTCTCGAAAGTTGATAACTGGTGTGTGCCCTCGTCTTAGGCCCGGTTGCTGGTATTTGGCTGGCACCCTCTTCTGGCTCTAAGGATTGAGCCTGCAAGGAGATTTCAATGCGAAAGAACTTCACAAACGTTTTATTGACGGGCGCCGTTCTAACCCTTTTCGGACTGGTTGGCTGCGCACATCGCGTGGTCGTGGTCAACCCGGTGCCACCGCCTGTGGTGGTGGTTGATCCGCCTCCGGTGGTGGTTGTCCAGCCACCCGTGGTGGTCGTTGACGATGACAACATGGACTACTGGTGCGACGCTTTCCAGTGCTACTACTACGATGATGGCTACGACCAGTATTTCTGGTGGGATAACGGTGTTCGCATCTGGATGAACTTCGGATGGGCGCCTGACCCGCAGTGGCACCATCACGACAACGGCTGGCGCAATCATGATCACGGCTGGCAAGGCGGCGATTGGGATCGCGGTCATGGACCTGTGCATGCTGGACCTGACCGCGGACCTGGCGGAGTAGGATCTCGACCCGGACAAGGGCACGGGCCGGCTGGACCCGGGCGCGGAACTGATCCCGGTCGCGGAACTGATCCTGGTCGCGGAACTGACCCTGGTCGCGGAACTGATCCCGGGCGCGGAACTGACCCCGGGCGCGGAACTGATCCCGGGCGCGGAACTGATCCCGGGCGCGGAACTGACCCTGGGCGGGGAACTGACCCTGGGCGCGGAACTGGACCTGGTGTAGGAACTGACCCCGGTCGCGGAACTGACCCCGGGCGCGGAGTTGACCCCGGGCGCGGAACTCAACCTGCACCGACACCTCGACCGGTTGAACCGACTCCGAGACCCGTTGAACCGACTCCGAGACCCGTCGAACCCGGACATGGATCTGGCGGCGGCGGCATCGGCGGCGGCGGTGGCAGGCCCACTGGTGGCGGCGGCATCGGCGGCGGCGGTGGCAGACCGACTGGTGGAAGCGGCGGGCGTCGCGGACGCTAACGTCCTGCGGCACCACTGCCGGTGACTTGATTTGACTGGGCGGAATGCAGTCTATCCGCCCACTTCTATGGAGGCGACCGGCTTTGTCAGGTATCCAAACCTGGCATTGCCGGTCGCATTCATACCTTCTTGAACGAAGGAGACCTAGGAGTATTGCCATGAGCCCAAAGATTGAAAGGAGCTGAACATCAGTTCGCAGTAACTTGTCGGGCAGTAACTATTTTTTCGGAAGGGAGGTCGGTTGAGACCGGCTTCCCTTCTTGCAAGCTCAGATTTTTTTTGGTCATTAATTGCCGAAAATAATAGGAGGGGAAGATGGCTAAGATTTTGTCTTATCGGGCCAAGCCATGCCAGCAAGATCATTTTGAATTAGATGAAGTTGAGGCAGATCTTTGTTGGCTGGATCTAGTTTTTCCGCTTTGGCTATGGCGTTCTTTGCGTTATATGGATCGCTCATGCTTTCGTTTCCCAGCATTACGCCAGCGCCCAGTGTGTCCTTGCCCATCCAAAGGCGAGCGACGGCTTGATCCATGACAGCGACATCGCGGTATAAAGAGGCGGCGAATTGTGGGTCGCTTTTCGCTTGATCTCCATTAATCGCTGCCTCGAGACCCTGGTGGATTTTCACAAAATTCACCGGATCTTTCTGAAACTCACTGGCGATTTGACTTTCCGTAGTGGCGATGTCTTTGCTCCCGTGAATGCAGAGGGCTTCATTAACCAGAGCTTTACTCAAGTGATGATTTGACTCCAATGCCGTCTGGAATTTTGCGCTGTTATCTAATGCTGTCATAGTATTACCACCTGCCTGTTCGGCTTGCGATGAATTGGGGTGTCGACTGAGCTAGAAAGACACACGTTAGAGAAATTCCGTTACGCTGCATAGACGGTTTTTACTAGGTAGGACGAAAAATCTTCCGGCCTCACGGAGCGACTGATTTTTAAATCTTTCCTTGCTTCAGGGTTTAGCTGGAATCTATTTTGTGCCCCGGCCTTCATCACCATTTTCAAACAACACGGTTACGTTTTTCAGGACCTTATCTTTCGCATCAAACGTTCCATAAACCGCCACACATTTGTTGTGGAAAGAGTCCAGGGCGGGTTTGGATGAATCGGAGGTTTTATTCGGAACGAGCCGCAAATCCTTTTCGTTGTAAACCAAACCAATACCATTTGTTTTCACAAGGTGGTCTGCCATTTCACGATCCAAGTACAGCGTGTCATCCTCAAAAACATGATGAAGAATGCCGTCAACGAACACTTGCTTGCCGTCAAAACGCTCGGGAGTAGCGATGAGGTTAATAATCGAAACACGCTTGGTGAGCAGATTCTGGTAGGTTTCGTTTGCTGTTTGCTGTTTAGCGGATGTGCAACAAAAAGAGCTGGCGTATACAGCAATGGAAAACAGAAATGCCGCTGCGCATGCGTGCTCGCATACCGAGTAGATTCTGCTGCGAGGAAATCTTGGTCTAAGCGTTAGCAGTGGCATTTTTCCCCTTGCTCCAGCTTTCGAATCTAGCAGCTGGAATTTTGTGCTCGTTGTCATAAGCGCTCTGCGGCGGTTGTGAGTTATGGTCGAACTCGGTTGGTTTCTTGAGCGGAATGAAGTTACCTTCTTTGTCGAACTTGCCGATCATAGTTGGAACTCCCCATTCTCCATGTTCTTCCTTTATTGTTTTACCACCCGGCTTCCACTGAAGTACTTGCCCATCAGGACCCAATATGTAGCCTTCCAATTTAGGATTGGCATAATTCCACGAATGAATCGCCAAAGCCGACATCAGCCAGCCAGCTCTGTTCCAATGTGACCAGCAAGGCCATATGATCAAAATCCGGTCCAAATTCTCTTTCCGGATTAGCCACACCAGCCGAAAGCATCACTACATCAAAGCCAAGTGCCCGCAACAAAGCTGCGAAAAGCCCGTTCAATTCGTAGCAGAAGCCGCCCCGCTTTCGTGTGACAATCTTGTCGAACAGGGCATTATCCTCAAGCACAATTGGCCGCTTCAGGTGAATATCCAGATTCTCGAACGGCACAGTGCGCATGTGCGCTGAGTGCAATTGGCGCAGCGACTGGGCCGAGGCAGTGGGTGGACCCTGGTAGTTTATGCGTTCAAGATAAGCCCTAGTGTTCATCTGCCTTACAAGTTCTCCCGGGAAGGTCGATGTTGCTCTTCCGGCTGCTCGTTTACAGACTGAACAAAGTCATCATCGAGCTTTCCTGCAATCGCATCTAGCCAGCCCCAGTCTGTGGCTACCGGCTCAAGGATGACCGCATTGCCATGACGACGAATACGAACCTCTTCAGTCTGAAAGCGGAAGTCCTTGGGAAGGCGAACTGCCTGTGAACGTCCCGACCAGAATATCTTTGCAATTTCCACAGGTGGTGCTCCTGATATATACCAAAAATATATAGCATTCAGAGCGGGCGTGCCGGCCGATCAAGTTCGGCTGGCAGATTCTAGATGTGACTCTCAGCGACTCCTAATTCATTTATTTTAGGCAATAATATCAACTCGATCAACTCGAAATAATTGCCGAAAATGAATTCTTGAGAAAATGATATGGGATGGGCAGCTTTTGGTTTTAGTTATCCTGCTCGAATCTCTCTACAGCGTCCCGGGCTTGCGCACTGTTCTCAGCCAACTGTCCATTCGGCAATCTTATCCTGCGAGGCTCTCCATTAACGGGCGGATATTTGCGGTTGATGTCACGTTGGTCTTGATCTTTCACTACGTCATACATTCCCTTGTTCAGATTGCGAAGAGAAGAACGATGTTCGTTCCCCAGACGAAACTGAGTGAGGGCTTCGGCGTCCATTTCTATTGGATTGTTGAAATAACCTGTCGATGGGGTAACAAGTGCCATATCCCGCATCTGAGTATCTGAGAGCTTTGCGCTTGATGGGGGAGTCTGGCTGGAAGGATGGCCAAGTGGCCATGTTGAAGGCCAGGCAAACAAACCCGATTTGGGCGGACAGCCTGTCCACACATTTTTCAAATCCTCAAGGCTCTGGCGGCAATAGTTGTTGCCATCTTTTCCTTTTAGCTGCCAGGTATCAGGTCTCGGGTCTGCTTCCCAGCCAAGATTTTGCAGGACAGGAGGCGGTGTGATCGAAGGGCGGCTTCCCCAATTTTTGTATTGTGAGTAGTGGGTGATTTCGTGGGTTGTTGATTCCTTCAAATTTGGCGCAGCATTTGGATAAAGAAGTATCCGCGATTGCAGGTGTGTGCGATCGGCTTGAAGAAATAACCCGGCCGCAATTGGCCTATCGTTGTGCTTGCTGCCCTGGTCATTTGTACTGGTGAAAAAGAACTTCAGACGTGGTTGTTTGGCGTTCGGTAAGCTAACCGCGGAAATCTCCAAGGCATCGGCGAGCTCATCCAGTTCTTTGTATGATGGCAAACGAGCAATCAATGAGTTGCCTCCGCTGTCGTCTGTTTGCTCACCCGCCCGGGCAAAATCGATGCGATATTTGCTCTCCAGGTTTGCTTCCCGGTCGAGAATAATTTGGCGCAACGAGCCGCCAGTATTTGAGTCGAGTGGCACGGAGATCTCTTTATTCTCTCCATCATTCTTTAAATAGCTCAGCTTTAACTGATAACCAGAGCCTGACCTGGCGATAGTGCCCGACTCGAATCCATATGCTTTAGCCTCATCGAGAGCGGTCTGGCTGCCTCGGAAGACGCGTTTCAATTCCTCCAGTTGCGAATTGGCGTCTCGATCTGGTTCAAGCCTGATAATGAGGTCATTTCCAATAACAGCAAACGCAGTCGGGTTATCCTCACCTGGTTGCACGCGGTGTCTGAGGCCAATGGCAGGCTCGTCCTTCGAATCGGACGGCACTTCATAAAGGTCATACCATTGAGTTGCTCGTTGCAGATCAGCCCTATCGAGAAGATCCCCGCGCACCTTTTGCATCAAGGTTATCTCCCGGTTTATTGCCGCGATCTCTGGGTCAATATGGTCCATTCCAGTTTTTAGCTCTTCCAGCCATGGGCCGTTATTAGAATTCTGGGCGATCGAAAGCCTGTTTGTATTCAGGTTCTTCAACTCCGAATCCGAAAGGTGATTTTCTATTTGGTCTCTTTTGTCGAGCAAAGAGACAAATCGACGTCGAAGTTCGCTCGGGAAGTCCGCCCCAGCGGCATCGATTCCTGAATCTTTCTCCGACTGTGCTTCACGTGCCAGGGCCAGGGTCTGAATCCTGGACTGAAGATTCGTGTCTAAGGGGATGCTTTCGATAGATTCGCCAAATTCGCCAGCATAGATATTAGCCAGGAATCCACTATCTGTTCTTGTTATGTTCTTCAATTGGAACGTGTAATCAGCGGCGCTGTGACGGGCAAGTCTCATCAAAGGCGCAACCAAGGCTGCCTCCTTAATCTGTGGCAACAAATCTTCTTTGGCGTTCGGCTCAAAGTCGATATTTCGTGGTCCGATATTATGAGTGTCCTCAGTTACCATGACACCAAGAACCGGTGCACCATGTTCATTAATGGCTCCGGTTGTGTAAAGCGAAACATCGCCGCGACCGGCTTGTAATAAGTTTCGGTATGGGCTATACCAGCCGTCAGCTCTGGATTCCAGTGAAGGAAAGCTCTGGCTATCCAATTGTGCTGCTGACGATACCAATGTTTGCTTGATCAGTGCATTTTGGACAGTCAATTCGGGCGAGAGGTTATCCATCTCTTGCTTCAGCTGGGGTCTTTCATCGAAGACGCGACTTATTTCGGACTGACCGAATTGAATCCTGAGGTTTGCCAGCCTCAGTTTTGTTGACCTGTCCAGAGTGGACTCGAGCCGTTCTCTTTCTTTCAGCTGGGCTTCGAGGGCCAATGTGAATTCGGCTGTGGGATGTTCTCGTGCTTCAATTTGTTGCTTCTGTATCTCTGCAGACCATACGTGCGGCTGCAGCATTTTGGTTTGAGCAACATTGTCTGATGCATCAGAAGGCGGCATATTGCGGGAAAGTTCAGAGAAGAGGAACTGTGTGATTCCGGATTTGAGAGAAAGAAGATGATTCTAAAATAAAGGTTCTTCAGCCTCATGACAATATGGTAAATCCCATCCAGCTTCGTACTTTGCCCATCGGGCATGTGTGAGATTCCGCGGAAAAATGATCTTTCTTCTTCCTTCTATCATTTTCAGCAATTTGTAGAGCGCAGAGCGCAAGATAATTGCCGAAAATGACATGCAAAAAATGATATGGAGATTTGGTGTAGTGTTGAACGACAAAGGGGATGCGAAAACATCTCGCATCCCCAGTTCGTCTTTCCGTAAGTTCGCCTTGCCAGCTCAGTTTCTGCTCAGAGCAAGACTTAAGGTAGAACGAAAGCCGACAGTTGCTGCGATAGTGAACATTGCACCAGCCACCAGTACCACCATCGGATCGATGCTCATGCTCACGTGGGCGAAGAAGAACATGCCCAGTGTGAAGCAGAACATGCTGCACAAGGTCAGGAGGACGATGGTAGCAGCCGTCTCCAGTTTATTGGGAGATTCGACTGCCGCTCGGAAGCGATCGCGAAGCTGGCATCCGGCAATGGTGCTTGCCGCGAAGAGCAATGGCACCATCGTCAAAAGCAAGTCGGGCACGGTGCCGACTCCGAAACGCAGCAGTGGAATTGTTGATATGCCTGCGGCAGCGCCGAGGAGTTCGACCGTTCTGGAACGGGCGACGGTGCGCAGGAAGTAGCCGCTTACCGCAAGTGCAGGAAGCGCGAGCAAGACTAAGAAAGTGATGAAATTCATTGGACTTTTCCTTTCAAATTTTTGATTGAGCGAAATGGGATGCGATAAAATCTCGCATCCCCATTCATTCGTTCATCCCTGACGATTGGCTAACTGGCGCGCTTTGCGTCCAGATTATCGAGGATGATTTGCGCCAGAAGCTCCTGGCACTTAGCGAAAGCGCGCAGCTCGCTCCAGTTGTTCAGCCTCGGCCTGCTCTTGCCCAGAGTGCCGCAAAGAATGCGGGCGGCCTTGCGGCGATTGCCGAGGTCGTACTGGCACCGGGCGATCCCCCAGTTGAGAAACAGGCGGAAAGACCTGGATATCTGCTCTTTGGGCACGTGCTTGAGAATTGCGCGCGAGGTCAGCAGGTAGGGCAGGGCCTGTGCCGGCTGATGCTCGCTCATGACCAAGTCGATGCCCAGGTTGTAGGCAGCGTTGGCAACGCCGCGATCGCGCTTGCCGAGCAAGCGGATCGCCACTGCCTCTGCTCCAAAAGCGTAAGCTTGAGCACGCAGCTTGCGTTGCACATCTTTGCGCCGGCTCAGTCTGGATAGCGCCAGCATGGCGCATTCCAGCCAATTCACAGCTTCTGCGTGATCTGGCGTGTTGGGAGCGGACTGCGCTACCTGCCTGGTCAGCCGGGCAATTTGGCTGGTCAGCGCACGCGCTTGCTTGATGCTCCCTTTGTCTGCGGCGAGCCTCTGAACTTGTTTGAAGAGCCCGTTGATCTGCTCAACAATCGGATTTTCGTATGTCATAGTAACCTTTCATCAATGTCCGTAAGGACGCCAAATAGGAATCTTGCTGCAACACATCGCTGCGCGAAGCATCCCGGGCTGCGCACCATCACTGGTGGCAACCCGGGACACTGCGACCGCGTTAGAAAATCACTCCGCATATCGCAGCCGTCAGCCAGGTCGCCATGTTGGCGACGATCATGGCTTTGAATGCCACCCGGGCAATCTCTGCCCGACGTTCCGGAGCCATTGCTCCCAACCCGCCGATGTTGATGCCGATCGAGCCCAGATGGGCAAAGCCGCACAGAGCGCAGGTGAGAATCATCTGCGTCCGTTCAGCCAGCAGCGCCGGTCCGCCTGAATGGATGAGCGCCGACAAATCGTGGTATGACACCACTTCATTGAAGAGCAGCTCGGTGGCCATCAGTTTTCCGGCCATCATACAGTCGTGCCAGGGCACGCCTACAAGCCAGGCGATCGGGGCAAAGGGAACGCCCAGAATCTCCTGGATTTGCGCATGCAGGTTGAACAGACCGAGGAATCTGCCCAGTCCGTAGTTGAGCATGGCCATGAAGGCGATGGCAAATGCCACCATGGTAATGACACTAACTGCGATGTCAGTGCCGTGACGCACGCCTTTGGCGGCGGCGTCGAAGACGTTGACCCCGCGATCGTCTACGCTCAGCACCACATCTTTCTGGATCAACTCCGGTTGAGTTTCCGGCATGATAATCTTGCAGAGAATGATGCCGCCAAGCGCAGACATGAACGAAGCAGCAATGAGATAGGTACCGTTGATGCCCATGCTCATGTACATCACAAGCGCTGAACCTGATGCTGTAGCCATCGCTGCCGTCATCGACGTGAACAGCTCCGATTTAGTCAGCTTGGGCATAAACGGCTTGATCAGCAATGCCCCTTCCACTTGCCCGACCATGGTTGACGCCATGCTGGAAAGTGACTCCGCACCGCTCAGACCCATTGTCTTGCGCAGCACGAAACCCATCGAGTTGACGATGCGCTGCAGGATGCCGAAGTAGTAACCCAGCGCGCAAAGCCCGCTGACGTAGATAATGCTGATGCCGATGCGAATGGCGAAAACGAACTCGCCTTGCAGTTGCTCTTGACCGGGCTTGAAGAACTTGCCGTACGTGATCGTGTCACCGAACACGAAGGTGGCACCGTCCATGGCAAAGTCCATGACTTTGTTCACGGCTGCGCCGAGCCACTGAAAAGCGTCGCTGGTGCCTGGTATCTTGAGGATAACCAGGGCCAGAATAAAGTCGAGAATCAAGCCGGTGGCAACGAGGCGCCAGCTGATTTTCTTGCGATTGTTTGACCAGGCATAAGCCGTGAGTAAAATCACGGCGATGCCCAGTACACCTGGTAGTCTTTCGACCATAAAGTGCTCCTTGGCACCATGAGCCGCGGTTTTGCCGGCATCATAAGCGCGTTCTAAATGAGGCGAAAAGCTCCGCGCTACTTCATCTGCGCGAGCAGGTTGAAGTAGTGGATGAACATGCGGATGCCACCACCGGCCTGCTGCCAGTCGAAGCATTCGTTGATGGCGTGATAGCCATGCTCCGGCAGGGAGAGACCGAGGAAGACAACCGGCGCCTTGAGCATTTCGTTCATGCTCAGGGCCGCGCCGATGGATCCGCCTTCGCGAGTGTAAGCCGCGTCACGATTGAACGCTTCTTTCATGGCGCGGCTGGCGGCTGTGTAGTAGGGACCGGTGAACTCGCCCAGGTACGGGCGCAGCCCATCCAGAACCACGACCTCGACGTCGGGGTTGTGCTGGTGCACAAAGCGCGTGACCAGGTCGACGATTTCCGCCGGCGTCTGGTCAGGCACGATGCGCAGGCTGATCTTGGCCTCCGCTTGATGCGGCACGATCGTTTTGATATCCGGTCCGGTATAACCGCCCGTGATACCATGCACCTCGAACGTCGGCGTCGCCCAGATCAGGCGAGCCGCATCTTCGATGTCGTCTGTGCGCAACGATGACAGCTCATGAGCTTTCTGGAAGGCGTCCAGGCTGAAGCCGGAGTTGACGAAGTTGGCCAACTCGGCTGCCGATGGTTCGCGCACTTTGTCGTAGATGCCCGGAATGAGAATCTCGCCGGTGCGCGCGTCGTAGCACGCATCGATCAAGTCGCACAGCTCGCCGATAGGATTGCGAGCTACACCGCCTGTGGTGCCGGAGTGAACGTCTTTAGCGCCCGTCTTGAGTCGGAACAAGAAGGCTTGCAGCCCCCTGAGCCCATACGGAATCGCCGGACGATCCCGGTTCACCCAGATGGTGTCGGCAATGACGACGACATCGGTCTTCAGTTTGTCGAGGTTGGCAGCGAGGAATTCCTCGAACGAGACGCTGCCTATCTCTTCCTCGAACTCCCAGACGAACTTGAGGTTCACGGCCATCTTATGTTGCGCGGCATACTTGGCCCCGAAGAAGGCGGCCATCGCTGGTCCTTTGTCGTCGGTTGTGCCGCGTCCGGAATAGACGCCGTCTACGGTGGTCATGCAAAACGGTTCGCTCTTCCATTCGGATGGGTCAGCAGGCTGCACATCCAGATGGTTGTAGATCAAGACCGTCTTGTTGCCCGGGTCGTTACCGATCTGCCCAAAGACAACCGGATTGCCGGATGTGCGGATGATTTCCGCGGCAGCCCCGATTGATTTGAGCAGATCGCAAGCCAGTTGAGCGGCCCGTTCGAGATCGCCTTTGCGGTCGGGTTCGACGCTGACTGTCGGCATGTCGACCAGAGTTTTCAGGGTCGCTTCGTATTCCGCCCGCATTGAGCTGGCGAAGGCTGCCACGTCGGCCTGGAACTCCTGGCTGACGTGGAAGGGAATCGTTTGCGCGCAGGCAGGCGTCGTGCCTGTTCCGCGCTTCGCTTGAGCCGGGGCATTTGGTTGTTCGCACCACCAGCGGCTAAGGTTCGCGAGCATTGCTTTGAGGGTCATTGTCATGACCTCCTTGTTGGCGTGCACCGTTTGGAGCACGCCATGACTGTTAAGAGGTTGTTTGAAAGAGCTGTCGACGATTGAAGCTATCGAACAGAAGCCTCAGTGACGACACCGTTCTCGAGGGTGAGATTGATGCGGTTGATGCGCATGTCGGTGGTACCGGGCTGCGCCACCCCATCGATGGAAGCGATTCGGCTGGTGAAGCCGTTGGTTTGTATAAGCGCGATGGCTTGGGATTCTGAAAGCCCAACCACTGCTACTGCCACTTCGCTTGCAGTTTTCGTTGTCTGATTCATTTTGTTTTTCCCTTTCGGAGAAGTAATGTGCGTCCGCAGCTCGCGCACGCACACCATTGCTCGGTTTTGCTCGGTCTTGCTCGGTTTTGCCAAGACCGTGAGTCGGCTCAGTTCTGGTTGCAGCTTGTGGCTTGCGCCAAAGCTCGTTCCAAGATGAGCCTGTGATCGAAGGCGATGTCCTGCGTCAACAGCCAGTCGGTGTCGACGACCTCGACCTTTTCGGCGTCGTCGCAGGCTTGCGCTTTCGACTCCACTTCCTCTTCGCGTTCCGGCGGCACAAACCAGGCGTAGCCGTGATCCACCACATGCTGGCGCGAGTCTCGGCGTGGGCTTGAGCGCACATCGACGAGCACGAGATCAGCCCAGGAGACGCGAACTTTCGTCTCTTCACCGACTTCGCGGGCACCACACTGCTCAAGCGTCTCCAGCTGACAGTTGAGGAAACCGCCTGGTAGTGCCCATTTGCCCTTGTCCGGGTTGTGTTTGCGTTTGATTGCCAGCACCTTCTTGCCACCAGCGAGAAACACGGCAACGGACGCTGTGTTGTCGGCCTTGGCAAAGCGATACATCTGCAGGTCGTTCCAGTTGCGACCGAGCAATGAAGGCACCTCGCCGGTGTGGGCGAGTTGGAAAGATTTTTCGTTCAACTCGATGAACGCCTTTTGCAGGTAGTGGGCTTGCGCCCCGAGCACTTGCAAGGCGTCGACGACGACGATCGGCTTCATGCCACGGGTGTGGATGGTGCTGACGGTGTCGACAAGCGCTTGCGCATCGACTTGACCCGCCAGAAAGACAATGCGTGGACCGCCTCGACCTAATGCCGGAAGGCGATTTCCGCCTTTGCCCACAGCAACTTGTAGGCCTTGCGCTTGGCAAAGCTCCATAAGCTGCAGGCAGTTGGCGGCGGACTGATCGCCGACTCCGGTCTGGTCGACGGGGCGGACAACCAGGAGGGTGTATTTAAGTTTCATCTGGTCTCCTAACTTCCCCTGGGTTTGAGAATTATCGCGCAGAAAGAGGCTGAAAGCTGCGTTTGCCCCGACCCGTACACCTTTAAGCGATTTCCGCGACACGTACAACGCGACGCGTACAACGCGACACGTACAACGCGACGCGTACAACGCGACGCGTACATCGCTTTCAGGAGGCCGGGAGGTCAGGCGGTCTTGCCGGCTTCGCCGGTTTTGCCCGCTGCCGCGGCAATCACTTCGGCGCTTGAGACGAACTGCGCACCGGCGTCTTTGAGCCTCAGTACCACGTCCTTGAACTCCGGAGCGAGAAGCTCTGGAGCGAGGTCGACGACAGCGTCGCTGACGATGCGCACTTTGAAGCCATACCCGATCGCCTCAAGCCCGCTGAGGCCGGCACAGATGCTCTCCACCAGCCCGCCGAAGTCGAGGTCGGTGACCTTTCGCGCCCGCAGCCACTGCACCACCTCTGGTGTCATGCCGCTGTAGACGTGCTTTTTGCCCGTGCCCTTGCGGAACACGGCAGTGAATTTGCTGCGGTCGATGCCCTTAATCGGCTGGCACTGACCGAGCTCCTCGCGAGCGTGAACCGGATAGACACGCTGAGGTTCCCCGTCTCCGTCCAGAACGACGTCCAGATACTCTCTGGCGTCTGCATGGTTACAGGCGAAGCCCCAGTTGTCTTCCGGGTGCGCTTCATAGACCTCGACGGTGAAGTCGTAGCCGCCGTCGGTTACGAGCCGCCCGATCACTGGTCCGATGGCGTTGCCCCCCTTGACGGGAAGCTCACCCTCGTCACCAAAAGTGGTGATTGCGTCCACGCCTACGAACGCACGCACGATGCCGTTTGCTGTGGCGGCATGACCAGCGCTTGCTGTGCCCTTGTGGTCGTCGCTTGCTGTGCTCATAGCTCCCTCTTTCTCCCTTTCGTTCTGGAGATGGTCCTCGTTGGCGTAGTTGCGCAGGTCCGCCAGCTCTCTAGCATAACCTCCTGACAGTATCGGCGATCGCCGCCAGGTGCGTGGGTCGAGATTGCGTGTATCGCAGTGTAGCGCAGGCGCAAAGCGCTCACGTTTCCACTGGTTGATGCTCCATTTGCGGAAAAACTTCTCCACCCAGGCGGCAATTTCAAGGGGAGCATATTGCCGGAATTTGACCCGTACGACCTGATAGCACTCAATCGGGGAGCGGTTGTTTTCGATGTCCTCTTCTTCGATTTCGTTGAGCACATCGTAGGGCATCAGGTCTTTCTCGTCGGTCTGTGCCTGCGCCAGGGGGCGCAGCTCGGCAGTCGGTTGCTGCTTGGTGACGTAAATCAACACCGGTGTCGGACCCATGCCCAATGGACCCTCCATCTGCAGCCAGAGCAGCCACCACTTGAGGAAGCATTTGTCGATGCCCGCCAATGGCGACAAACCACCGGCAGTGTCACCGTCCATGGTGCAGTAGCCGACAGCTCCTTCTGAGCGATTGCTGGTCGCCAGTAAGAGCATGTTGAAGATGTTGGCCAAAAGCCAGATCATCGGTGCCCGCACCCGCGCCTGCAAGTTTTGCAGAGAGATGTCGTCTTCCTCCCAGGTCAGTTTCCTGCCGATCGCCTTTTCTGCCGCTTTGAGAAAGAGCCGCACCATCGGCTCGATGTTCAAGCAGAAGTAGCGCGCTCCCACATCTTCTGCCACCTTGCGGGCAGCAGTGGCAGTGGTGCGTGAACTCTGCTTGGTCGCCTGGTAAGCGCAGACAAACAGCTTGTTGATCAGCTGCTTGTTGGTGGTGCACTTGTCCAGACCCTTGATGTGGGCGAGCTTGGCTTTGAAGCCCTCGATACCGAGCTCGGCGACGCCGAAGTGGACCATCAGTTTGACCTGATAGGCCACTGCTGTGGAATCGGCACCACCGCTCAAGGAGAGCATGAAGCCGTTGGACATGGACTTGCGCAGATAGTCGAAGAGCCCCAAGGGAATTACCCGGGAAAACTCCTCTTCTTTCAAGCGCGTGCTTGCCTCCCATGCTTCCCGCTCCACTTTTGGCTGTTGCTCAAGCTTCAGTGTGGGGAAGGTGAAGTCGACAAAGATGCAGCGCTCATCAGCTTTGCCCGAGATGTCGGGCTTGTAGCTGGCTGTGCGCGACTGCATCATGCGCGTGTGCTCCACATCCACAACCGCAGATGTAAGCACCTGGTTGCGATATGAGAAGCGCTTGCCCACGGCGACGAACTCACCGGCATGAGCAATCATTGTGCCACCATCGTAGATGGCACGACCGGCCTCGTTGCCGAGCAAGTTGACGTAGACGTAGGTGCAGCCGAACGCTCGCGAGCCTTCCAGCACCAAACGTTGCCGTGTTTGCATCTTGCCGAAGGCGAAGTGGCTGGCCGAGGGGTCGATGATGATGTCCACCCCTTTGCCGACCAGATTGGCGCCATCGCGCTTGCCTTTCCAGGCGCCTTCGCAGATTTCGAAGCCGAGCAAAATGTCGCCGATGCGGAAGTAGAGATCGCCTATCGGATAGGTCTTGCCGTCGATTTCAATCTCTTCCACCAGGTTTTCCGGCCAGGCTTCGAACTGGCGGGCTTCGTAGTGAATGCCGTCGTTGGCCAGGGCTTTCTTGGCGACAAAGCCTCTCACCTTGCAGTCGACGACAAAAGCGATGCAGTTGTAGATCTTGTTCTTGTGCAAGATTGGCAAGCTCAGCGCAACCGCCATGCCCTTCGTATAGGGCAGGATATCTTGCACCATCTGCCATGCCCGCCGCCGCAAGTCGGGGCGGAAGAACTCGTCTTCGCAGCCATAGCCTGTGGTGCACAGCTCCGGCAGCCCGAGAATTTGAACGCCATCGCCCTTTGCTTCGGAGATGGCGTTAAGGATGTTTTGCTGATTGTTGTCCCAACCGAACGGAGTCTGGTTGAGAGCAGCACCAGCGACTTTGATCAGTCTCATGGTGTCTCCTGTCTGCTCTCTCAGTCGTTGCCTTCGCCACCATTGGCGGTGAGGTGATCGGTGAGAAGCTGAGCGATTGTTTCGACAGTCAGAAAGCGGCTACGCTTTTCCAGTCGAACGGCGTTGGGATGGCTGTCAGTGACGACGATGTGCTTGAAGAGCTTGCGCCCTTGATCGTCGACAGCGTTCTCCAACCGTTCAAGCGCCTTGCCGGGCAAGACACCGTGGGTGGAGATAACGTAGATGTCGCGTGCGCCTTTGGCTCGATAGCCCTTGCCCGCGTTGATGAGCGTGCCGCCGGTGCGGATCATGTCATCAAAGATGAAGACGTCGCATCCATCAACATCGGCTGAGATCGCCAACTCTTCGATGGTTTCGCCGTCAACACGGTGCTTGAAGACGAATCCGATTCTGACGCCTATCTCGCGCGCCAGTGATTCGCACCATTTGGCGCGACCGGCATCGGTGCAGCCAAGCACGAAGGGTCGCACACCCTTAAGGCGATCGATTGATTTGAAGACGATCGCCTTGGCATAGAGATGCTCGGTGCCGACGCCGTTCTCAAAGTATTCGGGGATGCCTTCGGAGTGCAGATCGACCATGACGATGGTGACCGGAAAGTTCGGCTTGATCAATGACGACAGAAGCAGAGCGCGATTCTTCGCTTTCACGTCTTCGAACGGCTTAACTGCCCGCTCCATCGTCTGGTAGCCGAAGTAGGGAATGATGATCTGCAAGCTGCGCGCCTTGTAGCGATGCATCAAGCAAGCGAGATCGTACACCTCCATCGTCTCGGCATCACTGATGGTGCCTCCGACGATGATAATGTCGCGATCTCTAACTGAGGCGGCGAGCCTGTGGTAAAGCTCGCGGTCGGGAAAGCGCCTGCGCACAAGTTCGCCCAATTCAAGCGATTCAGGCGCAAGCGCAACGATGGCACGAGCCAGATATCTGTAGCTGACCGTGCTGAAAACGAGTGTCTTCTTGCGTTTCATTGTTTCCCCCGTTCGAGCTCACTTGCTGCATTGCCTGCCGCAGCGCTGCCACCAGAATCCAACGGCGTGCCGAAGTGCGTCCATTTGGCGACGCGAATTGCGTCTGCATCCCCGCTTGCTTTTTCAGGGCTGTCCGACAGTTTGACGACAGCGATGGTGGTGCCTGAGTAGTCAACGACTTCGAACAGCTTGATCACGATCGACAGAGCCGGGCTGCCCGGACCATAGTCGTTGCTGAGCGAGGTGCCGATGCCGAACCAGCATTTGCCACCCTTGGCTTTGTACCACAGGTAAAGGGCGATGGCGCTTTCGTCCGTGTTGCCGTCGGTGAAGCCCAGTGGCTTCGATTTCCAATCGATGCCGAGCCTGGTGTAGTGAGCGATCATTTTCTCCGCCCACTTGTACGGATCGCCGGAGTCGTGACGGACCGAGTCGTAGAGCCGAGCGAGCACGCCGTTGAAATCGGCGAGGAAGGCGTCTGTGCCGTAGGTGTCCGGCAGTGCCGTGCCCAGGTTGCCCTGGTAGACCTCGTTCCAGGCCTCCAGCGCGTAGAGGTTGGCGTGTTTCAACGAGTAGAGAGCGGCGTGGGCCATGATCCACTCGTGGGCCATGGTACCCAGCGGCTTGACGCCATGTTTCATGGCTAGATAGACGTTGCTTGTGCCAGTGAAGTTGGCGTACTTCTTGCCGATTCTAACAACGCGCTCCTGGGCGGCGAAGTTGCGCCGGCGGCGGGTGCCGAAGTCTCCCCAGGGCGCACCGGCGTCTGCCAGGCGTTGGGCTTTGGCTTCCATCTTCTCTTCCTGGCCCTCTTCGGTCCAATTGGTGTCGATCATCTCGAAGTAGACCTGCGAGATAATCGCCAACAGCGGCACTTCCCAGAGGATTGTCCGGCACCACAGTCCTGCGATCTCGACCTGGAGGTTGTTTTTCTTGTCCAACCAGACTCTAACTTCGCTGGGATCGTAGCGGTAGTTTTCCAGGTAATCCCAGAAGCCGCGGTTGATCCAGGGCAGATTGGTCTGGCAATAGAGACGTTCCGGCGCGGTCAAGGCGAGTTTGGCCATGGCTGCGATTTTTCGCTGCACGGACTCCAGAGCAGCCGTGGTCCATTTGCCTTGGCATTTGCGATCGGTGAACCTGTACTTTACACGGATGTTCGGATGCCTGCTGAGCACGGCGAACAGCATGGAAAACTTGTAGAGGTCGTTGTCCAGAATTGATTCCGGCGCTTCTTCGCTAAAGGCTTCAAGGAGGCCTTCAGGGAGGATGATTTTAGGGCGCCTGACTTTAGGGCGCCTGACTTTGATTTTTCTCATGGCGTCTCCTTTGGCCTACAGGTACAACCTGTGCCGGTTTACGATGTTTCGCACAGCAGTGTTGGGATAGAGATAGTCAGCCGAGCGAGCCCGACCGTTCTTTCTCCAGTTGCGGATCAGGGTACTCGAAATGCCACTGTCAGGGCAGTCGATCATCTCGAAACGAGCACCGGTAGGCAAAGCCGCGGCGATAGCCTGGCGGCCGCCAACGAAGGTGTTGCGCGGAGCAATCAAGAGTCGGCAGAGCTTGACGATTTCGTCAGCCTCCTTCCAGCGCTTGATCTGTTCCACGTTGTCGAGGCCGATGATGAGATTCAGTTCGACATCGTCGCCTACCTCGGACTTCATTTCGCGCAGGGTGAGGATGGTGAACGACTTGCCGGGGCGGCGAATCTCCCTGTCGGAAACTTTGAAGTGTTTGTTGCCGCGGGCTCCCGCTTTGACCATGCGCAAGCGAATGTATTTGTCGGTGATTCCGTCTTTGTGCGGCGGATCGCCTGAGGGAATGAACCAGACCGCTTGGAGTCCGAATTGATCCCAGGCACATTGCGCTACTTGCACATGCCAGAGATGAAACGGATCTGCGGTAATTGGAGAAAGTCCAAGTTGCGACTTGCGCTTGCGGACTTTCTTTGGAGGCGCTTTTGCTTGTTTCATGTTGACTCCAATCGTCGGCAACGCAAACATTCAGCCTGTTTCAAAAGCCTCGCTGGCAGGTTTTTGAAATAGGCCGCCGGAGTGCGGTGCGAAAACTTGTTTGTTGCTTGGGCAGCAAAGTTAGCCAGGATGCGAGTTTGCTTCAGACTCTCAAGAGCGTGTCTGGCTGTACCGGTGGTCGGTAGAGTTGTATGGTGCTAGACACTTAGACTGAGAAACTTTGAGAGATCTGAGAGCAAGAAAATTGAAATGGATACAGTAAGTAGCTTACTGATTCTTAAAAGTAGAACTCAAGTTCCCCCAGTGGCTGGAAAGATTAACCTATGGATATGTGCGGCGTTGTCAACATGGCATAGGTAGCGTGATTGTTGCAGTGGCGCCACTGGTGCCGATTTGCCTGGACCCTTCCAGCAGTAACAGCCAGTGTTGCGCCAGGTGCGCGAGTGACGTCGCAAATCCTGATCGAGCCCTCAGTCTCGCTCCGATCATTAACAGAATCTATAGCCTGCACTATATATGGTGGCACGACCGGGAGCGCAGGCTTTTATCTTGCCAAATTTGTCAGAAAAACAGCTGTTTTTCTGACAGCTCTGGCGATTATCACTCTAGAATGCAAAAACAGCCGATTTTTTATCACTCTGGAGCTATATCAACAAAACAGCATGGCAAATCCAATCAAAATCCTGACTGCATTTCGTGCCTATCACTCTAAAATGCAAAAACAACCGATTTTTTATCACTCTGGAGCTATATCAACAAAACAGCATGGCAAATCCAATCAAAATCCTGACTGCATTTCGTGCCTATCACTCTAAAATGCAAAAACAACCATTTTTTATCACTCTAGAGCTATAGCCTCGGCAAAGCGGCTTCTATCTTGCCAAATTGTCAAAAAACAGCTGTTTTCGCATTCTAGCGGACCCAACCGCCACTCCTCCATCCAACTCCCATCCAACCTTCGACCAAAAGATTGATAGACTGGTGTGCTTCGTCTGGAAACGCATTATTGGAGCACCACATGAAAAACCAGGTTCTAAAACGCGCTATAAGTTTTATCGATTCGTGGCTGCGATACCGTTATGAGCGACTTGAGATGCCAGGATTCGTTGTTGCCATTGCCCACAATGGACAGGTGCAGTTCAGCAAAGCCTATGGTTACGCCAATCTTGAGCAGCGCGAAGCGATGACGACCGATCATGTGTTCCGCATAGCGTCGCACTCCAAGACATTTACGGCCACGGCGATTATGCAATTGGCGCAAGAGAATTTGCTCAGCATAGATGATCCGGTGGCAAAATACGTTCCCTGGCTCGGCGAGCATCCCGATTCGCGCATGAAAACGATCACCGTTCGGCAAGTGATGTCACACGGCGCCGGCATCATAAGAGATGGAATCGATGGAAACTTCTGGTCGTTGAAGCATCCGTTTCCTGATTCTGCTCGGTTCAAAAGCGAGTTTGCCCAAGCAGATCTGATCTTGGAAAACAACACGCAGATGAAGTATTCCAATATCGGCTATTCGCTGCTTGGATGTTTAGTCGAAGAAGTGGCAGGCGTGCCTTTCAATTTGTATGTGGAGAAGAAGATCTTGGAGCCGCTCAGTTTGAGCGATACTGGCCCTGAATTCAGGAAAGATGTATTGCCTAAAATGGTGACAGGCTACACTCGCCGCGATCTGGAAAAACAGCGCTTGCCCATCACTCAAGAGATCGACACTGGCGCCATGTCTGCGGCAACCGGCTTCTATTCCACGGCTGCAGATATGTGCACATACTTTGATGCCCAGTTTGTCAAATCAGGAAAACTCTTGCAAGACGACTCGAAAAAGGAGATGCAGCGCACGCAATGGCGTTTGAAGAACTCTCCTGAAAATCAAGAGTACGGCTTGGGATTCGGCATCGACTATGCCGGCGGGCGCAGATTGTTTGGTCATGGAGGCGGCTTCCCTGGGCAAATCACAAGAACCTTCTGCGATCCGAAGACGAAAATAGTGGTCGTCGTTCTCACTAATTGCATAGACGGGGAAGCTTATGCGATCGGCAAAGGCATCTGGGGCGTGATCAATCATTTCGAAACGAGCGCTGAGGCTGCTGATCCGGCTTCGATCGGACAGCTGCGCAAGTTCGAAGGCAGATTCATGAACCTATGGCGCGACGTCAATATTGTCGAGAGTGGAAAACATCTGATTGCTCTCGATCCCAACACCTGGTACCCATTTGGAAAGGATCAGCCGATCGAGAAATTGGAGTGCATTGATGATTGCGTGTTGAAAATTGAGAGCACAGAAGGATACAGAAGTGAAGGTGAGCTCGTCAAATATAACTTCGACGACGACGATACCGTGAAATCCATTCGCTATGCGGCGTCCGACATGTGGACGGAAGCGCAGTACAACAAATTACTGGCCACAACCAAGTCGCAAAGACGGCTAGTTGCACTGCCTGTGTGAGTATTCGGGAACTAGTCTGAATCTTCTGGGGCAGGGTATGCCCTGAGCCACCTATATCGTTACACCAAATTTGGTGAGGATTCAGAAAAGTTCAGATCCAGTGTAAGCTGCTCCAGGCAAAGCTTTCGGCTGA
>Ga0182024_10005296_pt1 | contig 29009 bp, 24 predicted proteins | sample P32metaG_FD_120480 | JGI IMG/M metagenome (GOLD analysis project Ga0182024, IMG submission 120480) | Permafrost microbial communities from Stordalen Mire, Sweden - P3-2 metaG (Illumina Assembly) | ecosystem: Environmental > Terrestrial > Soil > Wetlands > Permafrost | place: Sweden: Stordalen...
AACGCTTTCCGGAATAGCGACATCAACGATCTCTATGCCGACAATCTCGCCCGACGCATTCACGTCGGCCAACACCTCGGAGCCTTCGCCGCCGACCTCGACGGTCGGCTCGGCAACTCGTTCTCCGGTACGATAGCGGATATACGCGGAACCTCGGTCTGCTAATTCGACGATCATATTTCCCCCCTCAGTGGGAAACGCGGCGTCATGTCAACACCGTAACAAAGCGACGATGTCATGTCAACACGCCCGCGGTAAAGCGTCACGCCGGGCTATACTTCGTTTCGTACTCTTCCAGGCTGACGCCGTCGCCCGGCACGGCGCCGCCCTCGGCGAGGGCCCGACGCTCGAAGGCCTCCGCCGGCTTTGCCGTCGACAGACGATTGGTCGAGAGCGGCGGTCGTCGGCCTGGCTGTTTTTGTCTAACGGCTGTCTAACAGACGGCTTCCGACGAAGGGTTATTCACAGCGACGGCGGCCGATGGAGGAGGCAAAAAAGCCGATGGAATAAGGTCTTTTGCGACGAGCGAGGATTGTGCCCGACCATTCGGAACAGATTCGTAATCAGCAGGTCAGCGGTTCAAATCCGCTCGTCGGCTACGGATGCATCGAGACGTTGCGCGGCGTCGCGCCGGCCTGGGCCGTTGCGAGCTGTCGCCCGTCCGCCTCAAGATCGACGGATCGCCTGCAACCCATTTTCCCAGCGTACCCAGCCCATCAGGGTAGTCGAAGACTTCAGCTTTGAGGCTAGCCCTGCGGCAATCGACCGGCCTCTGACATAGGCCGATAGGCGTCCCGCGCGGCGAATCCCACGAAGCGTCCCATGTACGGTTGGAGAGGCGACGGCGCTAAAGCAAAAAAGAGACGAAAACGGCGGAAAATGCCTCAATGTCGCACCCGAGGAGCCGATAGGATGCTTATGAGCACAATAACGGAGCAAGCGGTTAAACCAATAAGAAAGGTTCATATCCGCGTTACATCCGTCCAATAGGCTCTGCGTACAACGCCCATCGGTTCTAAGGGTTCGATGGTTGATTGGCCGGACAACATTGATCTTCCGCAAGCGGGTGAACGGATTGAAGCGACGCTCGCGAACGGGGAACCTATTTGCGGGGAAATTAGATCGCGTTCGCGGTTCATCCCGGATCAGCAAACAATAATCTTGAACATCACAATTTCGTAAGGATTAAAGCTATGAAAGACGCACGAAACGCTTTGGAAAACCTCAGCGCCAACGATCCTATCGCTATCGCGGCGCGGGCGATTATCGAAAGCATGGAAGAGTCCACTGAAAAAATTAACGGTTATACGACGCATATCTCAAGCTTGGTAAACGAGAGCAACAGAACTTTAGAAAAATTATTGCTTACATATGAAGCTCATAACGTCGTGCCGAGGGTCGGATCGTCTGGGCGCGGATAAGGCCGCCCGCGGGGATACGCCAAAACGTGCAGCACTTGTTCATGATCAAACGCATTATTTATTCAGCCATTTTTGCATTGTGACGCGAGGAATCGCTTCAAAGCCTAGATGCTCATAAAAACCAACAACCTGGGTATTCGTTTCACGAACCAGTAACATAACTTTCGCAATGTTATATTTCTTCAGACGCTGTTCAGCTGCTTCCGTCATGCGGCGTCCAATCCCGCGCTTACGGTAATTTGGATCGGCGGCAACGTAATAAATCCACCCACGATGACCATCATGGCCGACCATAACGCTACCGACAATCTTTCCTTCCGCGTCAACTCCGACCAGTACGTCGGAATTCGCTTTGCCATGAGCAAACCGGAAATCTTGTATTGGATCATTGTAGTTTGTTACCAGACCACAGGCTTGCCATAAGGCAACAATTGATGCCTCGTCATCGGGATTTGCGCTGCGAATGGTTAAGTCGGCGGGCATATTCGCGGAGGGCATTCAGGCGAGAACGGCGCCATAAGAAGGATATCGAAGCGAACTCGTAGGAGCGCCGCATGAAATGGATTCAAACGAAATACGCTTTTGCACCAAATGCGGGAAACCCTTGACGCCCGGCGCCGCTTTTTGCTCGAGCTGCGGAACAAGCATTACTGGTGCGAAAGGCGCTTCGGTATCCCCGTCAGGCCCCAAGAGCCCGATCAGTTACGGCTGTTTCATCGCTACGCTGGGTTTCTTGATAATTACCTCAATAGTCACTCAATGTTCATCGCATTCCTCAAACAATTCCACAAACAATTCCTCGCATTCCTCAAAGCATGCGAAAAGCGCGCCGCCCGCAGGCCAAGCATCCCGGAATGCGATCGCCGAAGCCGGAGCTAGACCTCGCTAAGGCTTGCCGAATAGCATCATCGGCGCCTTCAACAGCGCTTGCGTTAAAAGGTAACGATTGTGGCCGTCGTCTTCCGACGGACTATACGATGGATTTCCGACGACCACGCGCACGGGTTGATCGGGATTCAATGTCTGTGCGGAAACGCGTACGAACCATGAGTCCTCGCGATACGTGCCGCTAATGCGCTCGCATGACGAATGCGTCGTAAAGGGATGCATTACGTCGTCGCAGTCCGGTTGCGCGTCGCGGCGGCGGTGCGGATCGTCCCATTCGTGCATAATCCATGCTTTGGCGTGTTGCGCTATGGTCGGAGGGGCGGGCGGCGTCGTCATATGCAAGGGAGCGTATCCTTCAGGCATTAACGACACATTAAGCCAAGGCGTTCAACATTAACGTAATATTAAGTTATGTTATGATCCGCGCACGGAGGACTGCAAGAACGGATTGGACATCCGTTCCGCGGCGATCGTCGTTGACGGCCCGTGGCCGGGGACCACGACGGTCGCATCGGGGAATACCAGCAATCGCTTGCGGATGCTGCGTACAATGTCTTCCAGCGACGTGCCGCCGAGATCCCAGCGCCCCACGCCGCCGGCGAAAAGCGTGTCGCCGGTGAGCAACATCGTTTGCTCGTCGCGTTCCAGCGCGAAGCTTACGCTGCCCGGCGTGTGCCCGGGAGTATGCAGTACCTCCAACGTCGCGCACCCCGCGACGATGCGATCGCCGTCGCGTAACTCCGCGTCAATGGTTACGATGCGCGGCGGCGCGACGTTCAACCAACGCGCTTGTTCAAGCAGCGTGGAATACAACGGAAGGTCGGCATGATGGAGAAGACCGCGCGCGCCCGTGCGGTCGCGTAGTTCTCCGAGGGCTCCGATATGATCGATATGCGCGTGCGTATGCACAAGATGGGTCGCGCGCACGTTGAGCGCTTGCAAGCGAGCCAAGATGCGATCGACCTCAGCGCCGCCGTCGACGATGACCGCTTCCCCTTTCTCCTTGTCGGCGACGATCGTGCAGTTACAAGCGAGCGCGCCGACGCGCAGATGTTCGACGTGCATCATGAGAGCCCAAAATTTCGATAGGCGCCGTCGTAGTATCCAAGCGGCGTTCCTTCGCGGCTTGCGCATTCGATGACTTTGCCGACGAAGATCGTGTGCGTTTCAACGGAGAGTTCTTCGCTTAGCGTGCAATCAAAAAAAGCGAGGGAACCGTCAAGTACCGGTACGCCGGCGCCGGAGATTCGGTATGGAATGCCTGCGAACGGATCGTCCGAACGTGAGGAAAAACGAACGGCTAGCTCCTCTTGGTCGCGCGCGAGGATGTTGACGCAGAAGCAACCCGATTGCGCAATGACGGGATGCGTGCGCGCGCGACGATTCACGCAGACCAACAGCATCGGCGGTTCGACGGATACGCTGCAAAATGCGGTTGCGGTGAATCCTTTAGGTTTGCCCTCAAACATCGTCGTCACCACGGTAACGCCCGTGGCGAAACGCCGCATCGCCGCTTTGAAAGCCCCATGATCCGCAGGCTTCATTCGATCCTTGCGCCTAGGCCCGTTCCGTCGCCGACGGGAAGGATAACGGCGTCCAGTTGCGGATGATGCAAAAAGCGTTTGTTGAACGTGCGTATCGCTTTGGTCGCCTCGGTATCGCCGGGGGCTTCCTCGTGCGCCGCCCGACCGCTCCAGAGAAGGTTGTCGACGACGACGAGGCCCGACAATTTGAGGAGCGGAATGCTCAACTCCAAGTATTCTTCATACTCTTCTTTTTGAGCATCGAGGAAAACGATGTCGAGGTTGCGTTGCGTGAAGGCGCCTAAGACTTCGATCGCCGGCTGATTGATGAACTCGACGGCATGAGCTTTTTGCGCCCGTTCTATGAAACCGCGTGCGATATCGGTGCGTTCGCGATCCGGATCGATCGTCCAAATCTTCCCGGCGGGCGGCAACGCCAAGGCCATCCAGAGGGCGGAGTAGCCGTACGCGGTGCCGATCTCCAGAATACGATTGGCTTGCATCGCATGCACGAGCACGGAGAGCAAGCGCCCAACGTCGCGAAGAACGATGGGAATCCCGTCGCGATGCCCGATTTGCTCAAGCTCGAGGAGCAGCGGATCGAGTTCGCGATGGGATCGTGAAAGGTAGCCTGATACGGCCTCGCTGTGCATGGGCGGGTATTAGGCGAGGGACGCGGGGAGTCCCAGGCAGAAGAAGTGATCCCAGCGATGAAGAAACGCGAGTCCGCTCGTCTACGGCTCTTCCCTTTAAGCTCCGTCCTTTTTCCGGGGGCGACTCTCAACGTCCATGTCTTCGAGCCGCGGTACAAGCGCATGGTCTCCGAGTGCTTGGAGCTCCAGGAAGTATTCGGCGTCGCGCTTATCGCGGAGGGCGAGAAGGCGGGCGATCCGGACGTCGTTCCGTACAAGATCGGAACGACGGCGGAAATCAGCGATATCACGCCGTTGGGCGGCGGGCGCTTTTACGTTGCGACGACGGGAAGGCGGCGGTTCCATATTGACGAGGTGACGGATCACGAGCCGTATATGCTGGCGAAGGTTACGTATCTCGAAGAGGACAAGGTGCGCGATCCGCACGCTTTGTTGCAACTGACGGATAAAATACGAGGTATCTTCGCCGAGTATTTGCGTTTGCTGATGGATTTTTCCGGCGTGCACGTCGAGATCAAGTTGCCGGGCGATCCGGTCGAGGCTTCGTTCATCGTCGCGGATATCTTGCAAGTGGCCGACACGATGAAACAGCGGCTTCTTGAAATGTCGGATACGGAGAAGCGCTTGACGATCGAGTGGGAATTTTTACGGCGGCTGTTGCCGCAGCTGCGCGGGTTGCTGGAGCGTCGCAAAGACATACCCGCGTTGCGCGCCGGCGAACCGTTGCGCAAGTCGATCCGTTCGGATCAAGAGCGATTTTTCGGGAAATACTTCAGCCTGAACTAGCCCATTCGCGCACCGCCGCGCCCAGAGCTCTCTCCGTGCATGTTTCCAGGCGTCGATACGCCGCGTCGAGCGCAGCAGCTAAGCGCGCGGCGTTGTGCAAGCGCACGCGGCCGCTCTCCACGTCGATGCACAGCGAACGCACGCGCGGCGTTCGCAAAAGCGACGCCTCGTGCAACGCAGACTGGAATGCGTCGCGTTCCGGAGCGTTCGCGCGCGCATCGGTCACGACGACCAAATGGGCACGCGCGGCGGGATCGCGTCGCGTATACGTCGCGAGGAGTTCTCGCGCGGCGCGCAATCCCGCGGCAAGCGGAGTTCGTCCGCCGGTAGGAAGGCTTGCGAGGCGTCGATACGCCAAAGCGGCGCTGCGCGTCGGCGGGACGAGCGTTACGGCGTCTTCGCCGCGGAACGCGAGGAGGGCGATCATGTCGCGCCGATGGTAAGCGTTCTCAAGCAAGGAGCAGACGGCGCCTTTGGCCGCGCGCATGCGCGCAGCGGCGGCCATCGAGCCGGATGCGTCGATGAGGAAAACCACGAGTCGACGTTCACGACCTCGCCGTTCGATGAAGCGCATATGGCGGGCATCGATCGGCAGCGGCGTCCCATTTTTTCCCGGCGCGCGATCCTGCGCCGCCGCTCGAATTGTCGCGAGTGCGTCAATGCGCGCGGTTATCGTTCGCACGGCGCGGACGATGCCGCGCGGCGTTTGCGTCGCTCCGCGCCCGCGCGCGGTGAAAGAAGAGAGTAGGCGGGGTTTCTTTTCGGGCGGTGCGAGCGTTTCCAGTCGCAGCCCGACCGGCGCTCCCACATCGAATGTTTTCGCGACCTCCTCGGAATTCGCGGTTTCACGCCCTGAGTGATTGCCGGATCGCGGGGGCGGCGCGGGCGGCCGCGGCGGCGCGCCGCGCGGCGCCTCACGTCGGCGATGCGCGAGAGCTGCGTGCGCGGCACGGTCGATATCGTCAAGCGTTACGATCGTGCGATCCTCGAAAGCGGCGATCGCCCGCGCGGCGCGCACGATCGTTATATCCGCTCGCATGCCTTCAACATGTGCTTCAAGCGCGAGTTGCGCCGCGCGGCGCAAACACCCGCGATCCAGAGTAACGTGCTCAAGGAGCGCACGAGCGCGAAGGATGCGCTCGCGCAACGCGGCGGAGCGTGATTCGTAGGCGTTCGCGAACGCGAGGGGATCGCGTTCGAAAGCCATGCGGCGCTCGATGATCTCGACGCGGCGGTCGAGGTCGTCGTCGTTTTCGATCACGACGCAAAGGCCGAATCGGTCGAGCAGTTGCGGTCGAAGTTCGCCTTCCTCGGGGTTCATCGTTCCCACGAGCATGATGCGCGCTTCGTGCGCGAACGAGGCGCCGTCGCGCTCAACGACGTTCACGCCGCTCGCGGCGGCGTCGAGGATCACGTCGACCAGGTGATCGGGGAGCAGATTCACTTCATCCGCGTACAAGATGCCGCGATGCGCGCGCGCGAGTAAGCCGGGTTCAAAGCGGCGTTGCGCCTCGGCAAGCAGCAGCCGCACGTCCAGGCTTCCGATCACGCGATCTTCCGTCGCTCCGACGGGCAACTCAACGAACGGGGTGGGGGTCGTAGCTCCGTCGTCGGCGGGGATCGGCGGCAGCAGATCGGCGAGCGCGCGTACCGCCGTGGATTTCGCGGCGCCGCGCGTGCCGGAAACCAACAGGCCGCCTATGCTCGGGTCGACGGCAAGGAGCAGGAGAGCGTCCTTGAGGGGTTCTTGTCCGACGATCGCGGCGAACGGGTACCGCACGGCCGGGATTTGGATTTGAGCGGTACTCACGCGGGGACTCCGCTTCGATCTTCAAGCGCGCCTTCGATGCTCAGGAATTCCTCGCGCAGCTTCTCAAGCGTACGCGCGTCGGGTTGCGCCCACAAACCGCGCTCGACCGCTTCGAGTAAACGCTCGGTCATTTCATGCGCGCTCCAGGGATTGGCTTCTTGGAGAAACGCGCGGTTTTCCTCATCGAGCAGATATGCTTGCGCGACGCGCTCGTACATCCAATCTTCCATCACGCCCGCCGTAGCGTCGTAGCCGAAGAGGTAATCCACGGTGGCCGCCATTTCAAGCGCGCCTTTGTAGCCGTGACGACGCATGCCCGCGATCCATTTGGGATTCGCCGCGCGCGAACGGAAAACGCGGTGCGCTTCCTGTGCGAGCGTTCGCGCCTTGGGCGTTGCCGGGTCCGACGAATCGCCGAAGAGGGCGCTCGCGGCGTCGTTGCCTAGCGCACGCATCGCGGCGATCATGCCGCCGTGGTGTTGCAAATACGCGTCGTTGTCGAAGATATCGTGTTCGCGATTATCTTGGTTTTGCACGGCGATCGCCGCCGTGCTTAATCGCGCGCGAAACTCCGCCGGCGCCGGCTCTCCGTAAACGTGCTCGCCGTAAGCGAAAGATCCGGCGGCAAGATAGGTTTCTCCCAGATCGCGCGCATCGCGCCAGCTTCCCTCGGCGATGTGCGCCAAAACGCCGGCGCCGTACGCTCCCGGTTTATTGCCGAAGACGCGAAAGCGCGAACGCCGTCGCGCCTCGCTCGCCGACGCGCCGGCGGCGATTCGCGCGCGCTCGTCGCTTCGCGCGGCGGCGCGCAACGGGTTGTCGGCGGCGCTCTCGTCCAAATCGGCGATGAGGGCAACCGCGCGGTCTAGCAGCGCGACGACGCCGGGGAACGTATCGCGGAAGAAGCCTGAGATGCGCACGACGACGTCGACGCGCGGTCTTCCCAGCTCTTGCAACGGAATGATTTCTAGATCGACGACGCGGCCGTTTTCCTCATGCCACACGGGACGTACGCCCAGCAACCAAAATATCTCGGCGACGTCGTCGCCTTGCGTGCGCATGTTCGCCGTGCCCCATACGGTCATTGCAACGGAACGCGGATAGGCGCCGCCGCGTTCATGGGCCGTTTTCAAGAGCGCGTCGCCCAAAGCCGTGCCGACCGTCCATGCGAACCGCGAGGGAATCGCGCGCACGTCGACCGAGTAGAAGTTTTTTCCCGTCGGCAAAACATTGACCATGCCGCGCGTCGGGGCGCCGCTGGGTCCGGGCGGGACATGGCCTCCGCGTAAGCCTGCGAGCAGGTTCGTGATTTCGTCGGTTGCGCGCAAGACGTTGGGAACGATACTTTGCGTGAGCGCGCGCAGGGTTCGCGCGAACGCGCCGTCGGGCGGCAGGCGATGGTCGGAAAGCAGCGCGTGTATTTGGGACGCGCTCGCGCGTTCGCGGGGATCGACGAGCAGCTCTGCGACGATCGTGCGAGCGATCGTCTCAAGCTTTTCGCGCAGTTCGCGTACGGTCGGGGCCGGCTCTGCGATGAAATCCGGCGGGAGCGCGCCGTCGTATCGCATGCCGGCGCGCGCGGGATCGGCGATTGCATCGTAGGCGATGCCGAAATCATCGGCGAGCGCATGAAGGATGCCCGGCGCTTCCGGAGCGTCCAAACGCACGAGCGCGAGGGCGAGATCGATCAGACGGCCGCCTTGCGGCGGCGAACCCAGAACGTGCAGGCCGTCGCGAATCTGTAAGTCGCCAAGCTCGCAGAGATAACCGTCGATATGCTGGAGAAATTCGCCGAAATGCTCTTGTTCCGGAAGCGTTTCCACGCCGAGATCGCGTTGCAAATCAGCGGCGATCACGCTTTGCCAAACGGCGGAGGATATCAGCGGCAGCTTTTCAGGATCCGTGCGTTCGGCGGCGGCGTATTCGCCGAGCAACCGTTGCAATTTCGCAAGCTCGTCGTAGGTTTCCGCGCGCGTCATCGGCGGCACGAGATGATCGACGATGCAAGCGTGGGCGCGGCGTTTAGCCTGCATGCCTTCGCCCGGATCGTTGACGATGAACGGATAGAAGAAGGGCAGGTCGCCTATCGCGAGGGCGGGATAACACTCCGGTGAAAGGCCGACGCTCTTTCCCGGGAGCCATTCCAACGTGCCGTGTTTGCCGCATTGCACGATCGCGTCGGCGCGGAAAACGTCGCGCAACCAGAGGTATGCGGCTAAGTAGTGGTGCGTTGGAACTAAGTCGTTCGAATGATATACGGCGAGCGGATTTTCGCCGAAGCCTCGCGGCGGTTGAATCATCACGAAGATGTTTCCTAAGCGCAAGCCTGCGACGTAGAGGTCGTCGTTTACGCGAAACGCGTCTCCCGGAGCGGGGCCCCATTGCGCTTGCATATCCGCGCGCACGCGGGCGGAAACGCGGCCATGTTCGCGTGCGTATGCATCGACGGGATAACGCGCGTCGGCGTAGAGAAGTTGTTCCTCGGTGAGCGCGTCGGCGTCGTATCCGCCGCGCGCGAGCAGGGCGCTCATTAGCGCATTGCCGTCGGCCGGGATCGTTCCCGCGTCGTATCCTTCGGCTTCAAGCGCGCGCAACAGCGCGATCACGGAGGCGGGCGTGTCCAGGCCCACGGCTCCGCCCACGCGGCCTTGACGGTTCGCGAAGTTGGTGAGCACGATCGCAATGCGCTTTTGGCGGTTGGGCGTGCGGCGCAAGCGCGCGTACCGTGCCGCAAGCCGCGCGAGCGCTTGCGTTTGCACGGGGTCGGGGGCGGCCAGAGCCGTCGTCGCGTCGCGGAAGGAGAAGACCGGGCCGATGATTTTCCCGTCGAACTCCGGCATGACGATTTTGGTCGCCGCGTCCAGGGGGCCCAGGCCGGCCGGATTGTTGCGCCATTCGTCAAGCGTTTGGCCGCTCGTCGCCGCTTGTATGAGCGGTACGTCCAGCGCAATATCGGCGCGTAGAGCCGGGCCGGTGCTGCGCGTCATGCGTTCGTCGCGCGAAAGATCGCTCACGGCGTACGACAGAAAACTGATGACGACGTCGACGCATGCTTTGCCCTCGCGCATGAACTCGTCGGCGTAAACGCGCGGCATGTCGCCGGCGCGATCGCAATCGCGCAAGCTGTACACGAAAACGGGCAAGACGTTTAAATCGAGCGCTTCGCACGCATGAACGAGCGCGTCGACGTGCGCGAGGTTCGCGCTCGCCCAATCGGCGCGGTAGAAAACGATGCCTATCGTCGCGCGTCGATCGCGATGGTAGAGCGCGGCGAACGCATCGCGCCGCAAGCGCGCGCAGGCGGCTCGATCCGGCGCGTTGGGGTGATAGAGGCCCCATTCGGGGGTTTCTTGCGGCGGAGCAAAGCCGAACGCCGTGCCGAGTTGGGCGTCCGCGACGTAGCGGAAGAGGTGCGCGAGATTGTGCGCGCCTCCGGCGAACGTATAGGCGAAGGTTCGGCGCAGCGTTTCTAGAGAGGCCGACGAGCATGCGTCCAACGTCGGGTCCGCATGCGCGTCGCCGGGAATCGCCAGCAACGCGAGAGGTCGTTCGCGCGCGAGCGCTTGGATCGCTGAGAAGCCGTGCTCAAAGTACGAGCGACCGCCGAGAATACGCAGGATGACGACGCGCGCGTTCGCGAGCGCGCGGGCGACGGCTGCGGCGTCGGGCAAATCGCGGGCCGCGAGCACCGTGACGGCGGGGAAGTTCGGCGGAAGCAGTTTTGCGCCGACGCGAGCGGAGGCCAAGTCCGTTTCGACGGCCGAGATGAAAACGATCATGCGGACGCATACCTTCAAGCGAGGCTGAGTGCGTGCGGCCCGCACGGTATTCTGACTTGCGGATCAATGCCTTGCGCCCGGCGTCTTCCCATCGCATGCGACAGTGACGACGAGCGACTCCCCGCTTACAGCGGCGCGACCGTCCCGGATTTGCACCGGGTTCCCGACACGCGAGCCGACAGGCCTCTTGGTTAGATGGGCGCGGGCTTCCTGTTCGTCGCGAGAGCGCCGAACGGATCATCACCGTCTAAATCACGGCATCTTAGGGACGCGCGTCGTGTAATCGGGAACGATGCCCTGGGCGGTTTTCCCATCGCGTACAACAGTAACGACAAGCGATTCACAGCTTACTGCGGCGCGAGCATTCCGGATTTGCACCGAGGGTCCGACACGCGAGCCGAAAGGCATCGGGCTTCCGATTCGCGGAGGCTGTGATGCCGGAGGCGCGATTATAGTTTGAGGCGGCGAGACTATAGTGCCGATGCCTGGGATTATAGTTTAGGGCCTTGAAACTATAATCGATGGATGTCAGCGACTTCTCGTCTTGTAGTCCTGGTAAGCTTGTTGAGGCATTGGATGCCCTCGGGCGTAGAGGCAAAGCCTACATTCCAGGTTTCCTTCCTCCTCAACTCAAGTGGAGTGCGGAAATGCGCCTTGCACAATCTGCCGCCGATCAAGAGCTTGCTCGCCTTGACGGTATCGCGAGACAAATTGAGCGGCCCGAACTGCTCTTCGCGAATTATCTGAAACGTGAAGCGGTGCTTTCCAGCGCGATTGAGGGGACTCACACGACGTTTGAAGATCTGGTGCTCTTTGAGGCGTCCCGACAGCATCGGACGAATGACGATCGGCATGTCGAAAATTACGTGAAAGCTTTGAACTACGGTCGAGAGCGCGTTAACGAGATTCCCATCGGCAAACGCTTTTTTTGCGAGCTTCATGAAGTGCTCATGCAGGATACGGATCACGAGCGAACGACGCCGGGAAAAACAAGGGATTGCCAGGTTTTCGTAGGGGATCCGACGTTTCAATCCGCGCGGTTTGTCCCGCCTCCGGATTTATTTGTCGACGAACTACTTGAAAATTTGTCGAATTATATCGACGATAAAGAAGTCGAGGTTCCGTTGGTCAAGCTTGCCGTAGCGCATTATCAATTTGAAGCGATACATCCGTTCCGCGATGGCAACGGTCGCGTCGGACGCCTCCTCATTTCATTGTGGCTTCACCGCAAAAATATTTTAACCGCTCCCATGCTTTATATAAGCGCTTACTTCGAACGTAATAAAAGCGAATATTATGACAGATTGCTCAACGTAAGCACGAAGGGGTCGTGGGAAGACTGGGTTGTTTTTTTCCTTCGCGGCGTTGCCGAACAATCACGCGATGCTTGGAAAAGAACGCAGCGATTATCAAATTTGAGAGATCAATATAAGCGTCGACTGAACAGTCCGCGAGTTAGTGCTAGCTTACTTCGTCTCGTTGATAATCTTTTTGATTTTCCGGTGATTTCCGTCCCTATCGCCGCTGGAGCGTTAGGCGTTACCTATGCTGCGGCAAAATCTTCCGTGCAAAAGCTTATAGAGTTCGGTATACTCGTTGCCGAGCCTAAACAATATGGAGGGACCGGATATTATATTGCCGGAGAGTTGTTATCCTTGGTCAACAAGAATCTTGATGATGAAGAATCGGCGTGAGTATGGATGAGCTTGTAGTTCGACTCGTCGCGATTTCGTCGCCTATGAAATCGCATGTCGAGTTCTAGCGGTCATGAAAGCGTCGGCGACCGACGCGCGGTCGCCGTGGAACTCAACGCCGCAATCGTCGCGGTGACCGACGAATCGCCGCGCGTGTTGGTCGTTGATTCCGCCGCGACGGGCGGGCAAGCCGCGTTGCCGTTCGGTCCGTTCGACGCCGCGGGCGATCGAACGATGGAGTTGGGATTGCGGCGTTGGGTGAGCGAGCAGACGCGGCTTGAGCTTGGATACGTCGAACAGCTCTACACGTTCGGCGATCAGTTTCGCCACCCCCAAGAGATCGTCGGAGGGCCGCGTATCGTTTCCGTGGGGTACCTCGCGCTCACCCGGCAGACGGCGCAGCCGTCCGGCGTGCCTTCTCATTGGAGCGCGTGGTACGAGTACTTTCCTTGGGAAGATCGGCGAGAAGGGGAGCCCGGGGCAATCGGGGCGCAGATCCTGCCGCGCTTACGCGCGTGGATCGCCCGTGGGCCTGACGCCGGCTTGCGTCGCTTGCGCAAAGAACGCGTCGATCTCGCGTTCGGTTTGGCAAGCAGCGGCTGGAACGACGAATCCGTGTTGGAACGGTACGAGCTCTTATATGAAGCCGGCTTCGTATACGAGGCGGGGCGCGATCGGAGGAGCGCCGCTTGCGACCCCGCGGCGCCCGCGCAAGCGGGCGGAACGCCGATGGCCCTGGATCATCGGCGTATCTTGGCGACGGCGATCGGTCGCGTGCGCGGCAAAATCAAGTACCGTCCCTTGGTTTTCGAGCTGCTGCCGCCCGCGTTCACCCTGCTCCAATTTCAGCTTGCCGTCGAGGCCCTAGCCGGCCGTCGGCTACATAAGGGCAACTTTCGCCGCCTGGTTGAAGCCTCAGGGCTAGTGGAGCCGACGGGCCGCAGCAGGCGACCCGCGCGCGGTCGCCCCGCCGAAGAGTTTCGTTTTCGGCACGACGTGCTGCGCGAACGCAGCCTTCCGGGAGTACGCTTAGGGGGAACGCGAGGCGGGAGACTTTCGTCCTAGCTCGCGGTCGGCCGCGGGGCTATGGTCTTTTTACTTTCGTTGATATATACTCATTATGAGGATAATTAGGACGACGCCCATGTTTGGCGACTGGAGATGATGCCGGCGATGCTTGACTTTACCCCGGAGGTTAATCGGGAAACCGCGCATTTGTACGAGCGCGTCGCGCGCGTGGTTCCGAGGGCTGAGTGGCCGATTTTCGCTCCGTATATCGCCGCGATCAATCGGCTTAAGCGCGAGCGCAACGCGGTTATTCTCGCGCATAACTATCAAACGCCGGAAATCTACCATTGCGTCGCCGACATCACGGGCGATTCGCTCGGGCTCGCGCAAGAGGGCGCGAAAACCAAGGCGGACGTGATCGTCATGGCGGGCGTGCATTTCATGGCGGAAACCGCCAAGCTTTTGAGTCCGCGCAAAACGGTGCTGATTCCCGATCCCATGTCGGGCTGTTCGCTCGCAGAATCGATCACCGGAGCCGACGTTCGTTCCTTGCGCGAACGGTATCCGAACGTTCCCGTCGTGACGTACGTGAATACCTCGGCGGAAGTGAAGGCGGAATCCGATATCACGTGCACGTCGTCCAATGCTCTCCAAATCGTGGAATCGTTGGGCGTGCCGCGGGTCATCATGATTCCCGATCAGTACTTGGCGAAATGGGTCGCGTCGCAAACGTCCGTTGAGATCATCTCTTGGCAGGGAAGCTGCGAAGTGCATGAACGTTTCACCGGTTCGGAGATTCGCGATTATCGCAGCGGGTATCCCGGCGTCGCGGTCATCGCGCATCCGGAATGCCCGCCGGATGTCTTAGCGGAAGCGGATTACGTTGGTTCCACCTCGGGAATGATCGCCTATATCGAAACGCGCAGACCGGGCAAAGCGCTGCTGGTGACGGAGTGTTCGATGAGCGATAACGTCAGCGCGCAATACCCCGACGTGGAATTCGTGCGGCCCTGCAATCTTTGCCCGCACATGAAACGCAATACGTTGGAGAAGATTCTGATTTCGTTGCAAACGATGCGCCATGAGGTGACCGTTGATCCCGGCGTCGCCGCGCGTGCGCGCGCGGCGACGGAGCGTATGTTGGCGGTGCATTCCTCGGCCGCCGCCGCATGACGAATCTGCGAACGGAACGAGCCGATGTCGTCGTCGTCGGCGCCGGCGTCGCCGGTTTGATGACGGCCTTGGAACTACTCGCGCACGGTCGCAGCGAACGGCGACGCGTCATCGTTCTTAGCAAGGCCGCGTTAGGCATGGGAGCGGCAACCGCGTGGGCGCAAGGCGGAATCGCGGCCGCGATGGGCGGGGACGATTCGCCGGCGTTACATGCGGCCGATACGCTCGCCGCCGCTTGCGGCATCGGCGACGCGCTTGCCGTCGACGTTCTCACGAGCGAAGCTTGCGAACGCATCGCCGAGACGGTGCGTTTCGGCGCACGCTTCGATCGCACGGCCGACGGAGCGTTCGCGCTCGGGCGCGAAGGAGCGCACGGGCGTCGCCGCATTTTGCACGCCGGCGGAGATGCGACGGGGCGCGCGTTGCTCGACGCGCTCGTGCGCGCCGTGCGCGCGCAACCCGCCGTTCGCGTCGTCGAACAGGCGAGGGTGCTGGATCTTATGCGCAGCGAAGGGCGCGTCGTCGGCGTGATCGCGGAGGTCGAAGGTAGTCGCTGCGCTTTTCTCGGGCAGGCCGTCGTGTTGGCCACCGGCGGCATCGGCGCACTATACGCGCGCACGACCAATCCGCTTGATGCGTGCGGCGACGGCTTGGCGATCGCGGCACGCGCGGGCGCCATGCTCTCGGATCTTGAGTTCGTGCAATTTCATCCGACGGCGCTGGACGCGGGGCGCGATCCGATGCCGTTGATTACCGAGGCGTTGCGCGGCGAAGGCGCCGCGATCGTCGATGAGCGCGGCGAGCGTTTTTTGCAGGGCGTTCATCCGTTAGCGGAACTGGCGCCGCGCGACGTCATCGCACGCGCCGTGCATGAGCGGCGCCGCAACGGCGCGCGCGTTTTTCTTGACGCGCGCGGGGTTGCCTCGTTCGCGCGCCGTTTTCCGACGGCGGAAGAGGCGTGTCGGGCGGCCGGAATCGATCCGCGTCGCGAGCCTATTCCCATTGCGCCGGCGGCGCATTATCACATGGGCGGGATCGCCGTCGACGCATGGGGGCGCAGTTCGTTGCCCGGTTTGTGGGCGTGCGGAGAGGTCGCGGCGACGGGGGTGCACGGAGCGAATCGGCTTGCGAGCAACTCCTTATTAGAAGGGTTGGTTTTCGCCGGACGCATCGCGCAGGATATAACGGGGGTGAACGTCGTTTCGGCTTCGTCGCGCGAGATAGAACCTTCGGTATTCGCCGACGCGCCGACGCTCGCGCCGGAAAGGATCGCGCGCTTGCGTCGGGTGATGGATGAAAACGTCGGCGTCGTGCGGGATCGCGAGGGACTTCGCGCGGCCTTGGACGAGATCGACGCGGTCGCGTGCGATCGAGCGATCGTGTCCCGCATGATCGCGCAGGCCGCGTTAGCTCGTTGCGAAACGCGCGGAAGCCATGCGCGGCGCGATTATCCCGCAGCGCGCGCGGAGTACGAGCATCGCAGCTTCATCACGCCGCTCGATGAACCCGTGTTGCCGGTTGCATCATGATCGAACGAATCGTTGCGATGCGCCCGGAGTTGCCCATGCTCGTCATTGAACCGATCGTGCGGGCGGCCTTGCATGAGGATCTGGGTCGCGCGGGCGACGTAACCTCGGATGCCGTTATCGCCGCGGACGCGCAGGCCGTCGCCGCCGTCGTCGCGCGTTGCGACGGACGCGCGGCAGGCCTGCGCGCGACGGCTTTGACGTTTTCTTTATTGGACGCGAGGATAACGTTTGAGGTGCTTTGTCCAGACGGATCCGACGTGCGCGCGGGCGAGACCTTGGCGATCGTGCGCGGCGGCGCGCGCGTGCTGTTGACGGGGGAGCGAACGGCGCTGAATTTTCTAGGGCATCTTTCCGGCATCGCGACGGCGACGCGAGATATGGTTGCGTGCGTTCGCGGTACGCGCGCGCGCATCGCTGATACGCGCAAGACTACGCCGGGGTTGCGCGTTCTAGAGAAATACGCCGTGCGCGTGGGAGGCGGAATCAATCATCGTTTCGGCCTGGACGACGCGGTGCTCATCAAGGACAATCACATAGCGGCGGCGGGCGGCATCACGGCGGCCGCGGAGCGCGCCCGCGCGAGCATCGGGCACATGGTGAAAATTCAAGTCGAGGTTGATACGCTGGCGCAGCTTGATGAGGCTCTTGCGTGCGGCGTGGACGCCGTGTTGCTCGATAACATGACCGTACAAGAGCTTGCCGAGGCGGTCAAACGCGTGGGAGGCCGTTGCTTGACCGAGGCTTCGGGATCGGTCTCGATGCAAAACGTTGCGGCGATCGCCGCGAGCGGCGTGGACGTCATTTCGGCGGGGCGGATCACGCATAGCGCGCCTTGGCTGGATGTGGCGCTAGATTTTTAACTACAGCGCTTTCTCGAAGGCCATGACCATCCAAGCGAGCCGAATCATGTATTATTATACACTGATACCTCCGATGAGGCATTTTGCGTAACCGCCGAGGAACTTGTCGCGGCGCCCCGCAAATACCGTGCCGTATATGGCTAAAATTTTGACAGTTTTCCTTTTTGTTATCGGCGGCTTCGCCGTCGTGATCATTGCAATCGTTGCGTTTGCAACGATGCAATTGAAACATATTATCGGAACCGATGAGCAAAGCGCCGCCGCGGTCGCGCAAAATATCGGAAGATTCGCGGTTCCCTCCGGCTTCGAAGAACATAACCATCATTTCAATCTCCCGCAGTCCTCCGTCTTAGAGGGCGGCTTTACGACCGTCGTCTTCCAATCGAAGGATAACAGCAATATGATTCTGAGCCTAGAAAGTCTGCCGAGGGATATCGCTCAAGGTAAGGAAAATGAGAAAGCTGCATTTGTGAAAAAGGCGTCACGCTTCTGCGTGCGGTACGATACGCTCGAAGACGATCAGGCAGTCGTCTATGGAAAGCCGCTCGTTCTTCATCAGATTTCCTGCGTATTGCGAAATCATCAAACCGAAATCATGGAAGGCGCAAGCTTCGCAAAGCTGCACTCCGCGGGGAAAGAAAATATAAGCGTGTATGCGAGCGGACCTGAATCCATATGGGATTCCGAGTCAGTTCACGCCCTCTTGGCGTCGCTTCATTAGAGCGGTTTCTCGAAAGCCATGAGCGTCCAAGCGCCGCCCTCTCATGTACGATAGTACGCTTCGGTGCGTCGCTTGGACGCTCCTGACTTCCGATAAACCGCTCTAATACTTAAGGATACCGAAGAGAGAGTACTGCCCCCGCGAGGATTGACGTGCTGAAGTTTTGGCCGTTCGCGTCTTGAATTGCGACGGTTTGGGCGGTTTGTCCGCTGTTGTAAATGATGATCCCGTGCGTGCTGTCGGGATTGGCGAAGGCCACGGTCGAGACGGCGCTGTTGCTCGTACCCGAACTGATGAGCACCGCGCCGACTTCAGCCGCGTCAGCTAATTGCGCCAGCGTAGCGAACTCGACGTTTTGCGTTACCGTCCCGGAAGAAATCGTAATCACCCCTCGACAATTTGAACATCCGCCAATGTGAGGATTGCCGTTGGGATCCAACGCGATGTTCCAAAGGAGGATGCTTCGTCCCCAATTTTGCAGAACCCCCATGATCAGCGTGGTCGCGTTATACCCCAAATTCGATGCGAAATTGGCGGAGCTGAACGTCCCGGTGCATTCAGTGAACCAGATGCCCTTGTTCGGATATGCTGATTCCACAGTGCTTTGCGCCGAAGGTTCGCCCGCGTAGCAATGAAATGCCGTGCCCGCCAGGTACGAATACGCCGTCGCGTTGCCGAGTAATTGCAAGGGGTAACTCGCGGTATCCCAGTTGTGTTCGTATCCGATGATCTTCACGTGGTTCAAGCCCGCCTGGACAAGCGCCGGCCCAAGATAGCCGCCGACGAAATCCGCTTCCTGAGCAGCGCTCAACAGCATCGTCGGATACGCGGCGTTCGCATTTTGCGGTTCGTTTTGCGGACTAACCGCCCAGATCGGGATGCCGCGCGACTGATACGCTTGAATGAATTTCACGAAATATTGAGCAAAAGCGTTGTAGTACGTTGGGTTGAACGAAGAGCCGAAAAGCGTGTCGCCGGTCGTCATCCAAGCCGGAGCGCTCCACGGGAGCGCCGTGATTTTTATGTTCGGATTGAGTGCGAGAGCTTGTTTGATAATGGGAACGATTATCGTATCGTCATGAGCAACGCTGAAGTGCGCGAGCGTCGGATCGGTTTGTCCCGCGGGCATGTCGTCGTAGGTATAATCGGTGAGCGATTGATCCGTTGCTCCCATCGGCACGCGCATGATGCTTATGCCTGCGCCGGCGCCTGGTTTGAACAGTTGTGCCATAACGACGCCGAGATGAGCGGATGATAACGTAGAGAGCATGTATGCCGAAGCTTCCGTCATGCTCGCTCCGAAGCCGTCAATGGGTTGATAGCGAGCGGCGGCGTTTACGGAGATCTTTATTGCTCCGGCGGCCGTACCAATCGACACGGCGTTGGGGGATAAGGGAGCGGCGAACTGACTTCCGTCCGCGCTAGTCAACCATCCGAGGATGGAACCGGGCGCGGCGCTCGGCGTCCCGGAGGGGGAGGATGAAGCAGTCGGACAAACGGCTCCGACGCTCGACGACACGACTTGAGAAGTGCTCAGGCAAGTTGCGACCGCGGTCGGCGAGCTTGAGACGTTTGGCCCAGGAGAAGCCGGCGCTGCGCTTGTTGAGGGTGCGGCAGATGCTACGCTTACGCTCGGAGAGGGGACAGGAGGCGTGTGTCCATGCCCGCCGCAATCCGTTAATGCCGCACAAAAAATACACAGTAACAAAAAAGAGTCACGCAAGAAGATGCGCACGATTAAAGCTCCTGGAGAACTCTTTAATTCCGCTTTTATCCTTACCCTTGAGTGAACTTCAATTTGATATTTAGTTTGCGTAAATTTCGTGTTTTCTATTTTCAGCGCGATGCTTGCGACTTGCTCGTCCGCCAGGCGACGCCGCCTCGCCGAAGAAGACCGTGAGCAGCAGTGGAAAAACGAATGAGTCCCTCCCCGGACTACGAGCTCGGCCTCACGACGCAAAGCCGCGAAATCGACGTCGAGACGCTCCCCGTCTCAGGCCGTATCCCCGCCTGGCTAGGAGGAACGCTCCTGCGCAACGGCCCAGCCCGGTTCGAAGTGGGTTCCGAGCGCTATCGGCATTGGTTCGACGGGCTCGCGATGATTCACCGATTTACGATCGGCAACGGCGCGGTATCTTACGCCAACCGCTTCCTGCGAACGCCGGCTTATGTCGAGGCGGAACGCACGGGGCGCATCGTCTCTCCAGAGTTCGCGACGCAGCCGCATCTCTCGCCCCTCGGGCGCCTGCGCGCGCTCGTTCGCCGGCCCGAAGTAACCAATGCGAACGTCAACATCGTTCCATTCGCGGACTACTTTCTCGCCCTGACCGAAGCGCCGTACCCGGTCGCTTTCGACGGCCGAACGCTGCAAACCAAAGGCGTGCGGTACTACGACGACCTCGTCGCCGGTCAGACGCTGACGGCTCACACGATCTACGACCGCGCGAGGCACGCGACGTTCAACGTCGTTACCGAACTGGGCTTCAGCTCGAGCTACAAATTCGTTCGAATCGAAAACGGAAAGATGCGCCGGACCGTCATCTCGACGGTCAAAGTCGATCAACCGGCATATCTTCACGCGTTTTCCGCGACCGAAAGCTCGCTGATTCTCGCGGAGTACCCCTTCGTCGTGCGTCCGCTCGACCTCGTTATCGGGGACAAGCCTTTTATCGAGAACTACCGTTGGGAACCGGCGCGCGGCACGCGTTTTCACGTCGTTCGCAAAGACGGCGGAACATACGCGGGCAGCTTCAGCGCCGCAGCGATCTTCGCGTTCCACCACATCAATGCATACGACGAAGGCGGTACTATCGTGGTCGACATCGCCGCGTACGACGATGCCGCGATCGTGCACGACTTCCTACTCGAACGCATGCGTAGCTCCAACGGCGGCATCACCCGCGCGTCGTTCCGGCGTTACCGCCTGGTTCCCGGGGAGCCGGAGGCGCGAATCGAGACGATCGCGGCAGAGGCGACCGAGTTACCGCGCATCGCAAACTCCTGCATCGGGCGGCCGTATCGTTTTGCCTACGGAGTGGATGTACAGAATGGGATATACGACCGACTCGTGAAAGTCGACACGAAGACTCGCGCGGTTACGAGCTGGAGCGAGCCCGGTTTCTACGTCGGCGAGCCCGTGTTCGTCGCACGGCCGGACGCTCCCGACGAGGACGACGGCGTCGTGCTGTGCGTCGCGCTCGACGGAACCGCTCAGCACTCAGACCTGCTAATCCTCGACGCGCGTACGATGCAGGAACTCGCGCGCGCCGCCGTGCCGCAGCCCATCCCGTTCGGCTTCCACGGTATGTTCCGCTAGGTCGACGACAATTATCCGTTTGCCAGTTTGAGATTGCGATGCATGCCTTTAGGTTGAGATTTCATGTACTCCACAAACTCTTCCTCGGAAAGCTTGCTCACGTCTCTTCGACGATTCCCGTCCCAGCTTGAATAAAAAACCGCATAGTCCTTGACGGGTTGTTGCTCGGGCGAGATGCCCTCAATCATAATAAGGCCGCCCTGAAAATTTGTGATCCATATACCGTCTTTTAACATCCATCCTTCAGCAAGAAGACCATGTCTGAAACCTAGCCTTTGAAGGTGATCGATTTGGATCGAGGCTTCTGCATGATTCATACGAATAAACTCCCATTTGGTTGCTTTACCGGCATAATATGCGCTCTCGTAGATATTGAGGAGTGTAGAGAAATAAAGGCATATATAATAGTGCGCGACGGTAAATCTGTACTGAGTCAGAAGACCTAAAAAAGGTCCGTGTTTTCTCCGGCGGCCGGCGCCGGACCATTACATTCTTAGGGCGCGCACATCGCTTCAGCCGCGCTCACCACGTTGCGCATGAGCGCGATGTTGGTGACCGGGCCGACGCCGCCGGGGACCGGCGTGATCTCCGCAGCGACGCGCACGGCGCTTTCGAAATCAACGTCGCCGACGAGCACGCCGTCCACCATCGTCGTGCCGACGTCGATGATCGTGACGCCGGGTTTGAGCCAAGAGCCTCGAACCAAGCGCGGAGCGCCGGCGGCGACGACGAGCACCTCCGCGCGACGTACGTGCGGGATGATGTCGATGGTTTCCTTATGCGTTACGGTTACCGTCGCGTCTTGCTCCATGATGAGCAGGCTCACCGGAAGGCCGACCACGTTGGAGCGACCGATCACGGTGACTTCGCGGCTCTTTAGCGGCCATTTGTCGCTGCGCTCAAGCAAGAGCATCACCGCCGCCGGAGTAGCCGGGTAAAATTGCGCCCCGGTCGCGAAGGCGAGCCTTCCTTGATTGAGCGGATTGGCGCCGTCTACGTCTTTGTGGGCGGGAATCGCGTCGGCGATCTTGCGGATGGAAAGAGTCGGCGGCAGCGGCTGTTGCAAGATGATGCCGTGCACGCCGTCGTCGTTCGCATGAGCGTGGAGCCGGGCGCGCACCGTTTCATCGGTCACGCTGGGCGCGAGTACCTCCACGTCCACGGCGATGCCGACTTTCGCGCTGAGGGAGCGCATCCCGCGCACGTAGGCTAGGGCGGCTTCATTTTCGCCGATCATGACGCAGAGGAGACGCGGATGCACGCCGCGTGCGTTGAGGGCGGCGCTGCGTGAAGCCACGGAGACGCGCAGCTCGGCGGCGAGCGCGCGTCCGTCGAGAATGCGAGCGGGCATGCCGGGGAACTACGGCGTCTGGGAAATGAAATCCGCCGCCGCATCGTAAACCACCCGTCTCTCATGGAATTTGTTCGCAAAGAGGTCTGGATCGGGTCCGCCTTCTCCGTCGAGGATTTCTCGCGCGCCTTCGCGCGGTTCCGCGAACTCTACAACGTTGCGCCCAAGCGCTTGCTTTGCAGCCCCGACGTCATCACGCGTTTTTGCGTGCTGTACCAACCCTCCGAGCATATCGCGCTTGAGTATTCGGCGCGTTTGGAATACGAAGGCGTTCCGCTCGCCGCCGGGATCCTCGCCCCCGGCACGATCGCTCTGGAAGGTGAAGTGGACGAGGACCGCATGGGCGACTGGTGAGCGGTCGGGATAGCTGTCGTCTATCCGTTGCCTCGGCGATGCGTCGAACTCGCCGTAGCGTTGCGTCGCGGTCCGGAAGTCCCATGCTTTGCGCATCCAAAACAGCGGAAAGCATCGTGTCGCGAGGGAATTATGCTTCTTATCGCGACATTGCCCATCTCGTCCTTTCTTAAAGGAAAACTTACTATGGACTATCTGTCTGAGCTTATAAGAAGCAATAAAGATAGATTGCTTGTTAAAAATGGGACGAAAATGTTTGCGCGTGGTATGAGTTTAGATTCTGTGGAAAGTTTAGAAACTTGTGTTAAAGGTATTAAAATTTCAACGTTGTTGAACAATGAGCCTGAGGCGGAAATAACCGCGAAAAAAATCATACGATTCTGGTTGAATAAAACGAAAGAATCAATGAAAGAGAGAATGCCTTTTATCCAGGTGGTGAAAAAGCTTTTAGAAGGTTGTCCGATTGAAATAAGTTATTTTAAGAAATCAGGAGATATAACGTACCGAACTCGGCGTGACGGCGCATGGAAATTATATGAAGACGAGCAACTCGATAAGTTAGGTTTAGAGTCCAAAGAATTTGCGGCTAGTTTGCCTAAAAGCAAAAAAGAGCAGAGTAGCTTTGAGCCGGCGCGCGAGCTCGAAACTGTATCGAATCCGCAAATTTCAGGAATGTCGAAAGGAAAAGGCAAAGAAGCGTCGGAACAATATGACGACGGATTTGTTCAAGCATCGATTTCGGCGTACAAAGAACTTACGGAGATTCCTCCTACATCGCATGGATTCGTGCGCGGCGGGAATGCGGCGAATAATGAAATAGAAGATCCGCGAAAAAAAATCCAAAGATACAGGATGGTCGCCTCGCTCCAGTATGAGCTATTTCAAGAGTCCGGCGGCGAGCAAAGGTCTAAACTCGCGACGGCATTAAAGACGCTTGCATCCAATGTGCCCGACGCCGTTCAAGAAACGTGGTTGTCCGAAGTAAACGAGTATTTTCGAAAAAACCATGATCATTCGCTTTCTCTCGGCGAGTCAGGAATGCGTCAACGTTCGTTGAAGAATTTAATTGATGACCCAACATCACTTATAGACGAAGCACAGGGCGAACACGCGACGGCAAGAGACGATGATGAAATTCGTGATCTTGCTCCGGAATCAAGCAATGTTTCGCTTCCAATCAGCGTGTCGAGCGTGATTTCTTCGCCGGAAGGCGGCATTCCAAGGGAAAAATCGCCAGATGGCGGCGCACAAGCGGCGCAACCTGGAAAGTTTCGGCCCGGCAAAGGGGTTGGACCACTCATTCAAAACGCGCCTTTTGCATCGCAAATACCGCCGCGCGCTCCGGGCATTGATGATGATAGCATACATCATATTATAAATAATGAAATAAGGAATTGGGGACAGGATGGTCCAGACAAAAATCGCGAAGCGAGAGAATTTCTTGGGAGGGAACAAGTTTGGGATCGAAAATCTTTAGATGCGTGCGTGAATAGGGGGCTTCAAGATTTTTCGATAGGATTACGAGAAACTGGAGTTTACGAACCTTTTTACATAGATAAATTTTATGCGCTTGTTGACTTTTTTAGAGATGTCGATGCAAAAGCGGCTGACTATATATGCGACAAAGTCGTTAATACTGACGGTATCGATCCGTCAAGAAAATCATGCTTTATGATGCATCGAGTAAAAATTGCCGAGCAGGAACATCGTATTTCTGATGCACGGTCATTTCGCATATGGGCAGGCACATTAGTGGGGCAAGAGGGCGTACCCGAAAGTAATCGCTGGAATGTGAATATGGAAATCGCGAAGGACGAAAACATTCCTCATGATCAACGCCGGTTATCCGCCATCTCTGCTTTAAGTGCAGCGGAAAATAACCCTAAACGAGTGCTCCTGGCAAGTCAAGCAGTTGCGGATATCTGGCGTGTGACCGAGTCGGTACCCGTTGATTTTGAAAAAAGACATGCTTTTAATTCTTCCATGGATAATTTGCGATTATGTGAGATCGAACACGAGCGTGAAAAATATGCTAAAAGCGCCGTACAATGCGCATCAAATCCGAACCAACTATTCCAAGCTGCTTCTCTTGCTTTTGATCTTTTGGAAAGGAACCATAAGAACGACTATTATCTGGCTCTGGCTCACGTGCTTACGCTAGGATTGCCGTCGAAGAGGAGTCAGGTTAATAATGCATGTCGTGCTCGAGGAATAAACCCTACTTCGTTGGATGACCTCGTCAAAGTCTTTACGAGCGATTCCGCAGGACAAGTTCCCGGCCATCCTGAGGAAGACAAAGGCATGTCGTATCCTTCGCCGCAGCAGACGGAGTCGCTTGCCATGAGCCTTTCTTCAGGAACATCGCCGACCATTGAAACTCCGACGTCGCCTTCGACGATTTCCGAGTTTAGCTACTATTCGGGGCCGAGTCATCCGGCCGGCGATGCGCCTCCGTCGCAGTATTCGTTTTTGCCGGTCGGCTCGGTGAGTTCATTACCAAGCACAGGGACGTGGAACAGTAGCATGTATGGAGAAGTGTCGACAGGCCTTGACGTTGAGAGAATGCGGCGTATTATGAGCATTGATAAAGGGAATTGGCGGCAGCATAATCCAGATACGTTTCATAAAGCGAGCGAATTTCTTCAGCGGGAAAATATATGGGATGAAAATACTTTGCATGAACGCGCAAAAACGCTGCTTCAATCATTTACTGATTGTAAGGAAAGAGGTCTCTATGATCCTCAATTTATAGATAAGATGTACGCGCTTTCTGACGTTTTTCTCAATGTTGATACGGGCGTTCCGCTAGATGCAGAAAATGCTGCAAGAGCGGCGGACACATTGTGCGAACCGGTAGCCAAGTGTTCCAAACTCGATGCTGCAAGAAAATCTTGCTTTATTATGCAGCGCGTAAGAATCGCTGCGAAAGAAGATCGTACTGAGAATGCACTTTCGTTAGGTGCGGCGGCTGTTAAGGAAGCGCGACGAGACGGTGTTAGCGAAAATCATTTAGGAGACATCTACCGCGATCTTATCGCCATTCCAAATGTCGGATGGCCTAAAGAGTATAAGCGTTTCGCGGCGGAAAGGGCGCCTGTGCGACGACGCTGGTTTGTGAATATGGAGGCGGCGGATGACGACCAGTTTGCTCCCGCTCACCGCATGTTATCGGCCGTCGCTGCTTTACATGACGCGAAAGACGCAACGGAGAGGCTGCTGGCGAGTCAAAAAGTTAATGAGCTCTGGGACGATAAACTTGCGACTCCTGACTATCCGGCAAAGAAAAGCGCTTACACTCAAGTTATGAATCTGTCGAGATCGGATCGGGACGAGGTTAATCGTGCAGAATATGGTAAAAAAGCCGTAAGATCCGCCTTATCTCCGCAGGACATGTTCGACGCTGCTATCCTTGTCGTGAATAACGCAAATCAGGACGACGCTACGTTTGTGTATTACTTGGCCTTGGCTCATTTAAGTACGCAAAACGAGAGGTGGAAGAAAGACTTGGTTGAGCGTGCTTGCGTCAAACGAGGGATAGACGCTACGAAATTAGACGAGTACGTCAAATCCTACTCTAGAGGTTTCGCAGGTCAAGGTTACGGCGCTCGCGAGCAAGGACAAAGCGTGCACTATCCGCCATGTGAGCAATCGGAAGCGTCGCTTGCGATCGACATGGGCTACAACGCCCCGGAATCATCGTATAGTCCGCCTGGTCCATCGTACGACAGCCGCTTGGTTCAGCCAAATCCGGGGTCGATTCGCGGCGGGAGCGTGTACCGGCCTTCTTTCAACCAGCCGCCGACGGCGCCGGGAGCGGCCAGGGGACAAGGGTCGAGCTTCCATGGAGTGAATTCGCGGGAGTTCGCCTCTGGTTTGCGTTCGCTGCAATCGATTCCCGGCTCTTCGAGTGCATCGCCGCCGCGGAATCTGGAGTTTACGAACGTTATTCAGCGGCCTCCCGGCCGCGGCAATGGACGGGGACGCGGGAGAACGCCATAAGATGCGCGTTCATCGGCATTTGGACAGCGAAAAGGTTTTGCTGCGCTAAGACGCTTTGGGCTTGGACTCTTCAAAAAAGGAAGACAGGCGCACGTTGAAGCCGGGAAGCGCCGGATGCATGAAGCAATGTCCGCCGTCTAGACGCTGCACCTGCAAGCGATCGTATAATACCGCGTACTCCGCGCGCGGATCGATGATTACCGCGAGTTCGCAGAGAGGACGATGTGCGGGCGTCGACGACGCGACTATTGAATCGCGACGATTATGATGCCGCTTTCGTTCGCGCGCACGGCACGCGCGACTAAAGGATGCGTGAGGTAATCGAACGCCGCGCTCACGTCCTCGCGCGCGCAATGCGTTGCGGCGCCTTCTTCGCGCAATTCGTCGTCGATTAACAACATCGCCGCGTCTTGCGTGATGACCGGCGCATCGCTTGGGTCGCCTGCGGTCGCGCTTTGCTCGCGCATGCCGATCGTTACAAGCTGTTCGGCGATCACGCGCACGCGCTTGGCGCGCCCGTGCGCGCGTTCCCATGCGATCGTCGCAAGCGCGTCCGCGGCGAATCCCGGCGCGAACGCGGCTTGCGCCTCAAAGGCGTTGAGAGCTAAGGAAAAGGCCGTCGCGAGATCGTCGATCGTCCATGCGCTCACGCGATGCGTTTGCAGTTCCTCGGCTAACTGCGCATCGTTTCCGAAAGCGGGGCCGATTAAGGCCGCGAAGCGCGCATGATAAGCGGCAACCCAACGCGCCGCCTCGGGCGCGTCGGGTTGCGTGACCTTTTGGCCGCGTGCGCTCTTGCATTCAAGCATCACGCGATAGCCCAACGGCCCTAACGGCGCGTCGATGTAGCCGTCCGGTTTGTCGTTGCCCCCTTCATGAGTCGCGATGAATCCGAGCGCGGCGAACGATTCGCACACGGCTTGCTCGAATGCCGTTGGATCGGCGCCCGCGCCTGTTGAGCGAAGCTTGGAGACGAGCGCGTTCGCTTGCGCGATCGGCGCGGGCGCGGGCAATGGTTCATGGGGTTGCGGCCAATCGTCGGCGGGTCGGTTGATTCGGAAAGCGCGCCGTTCGTCTTGGGCGATGAGCGGAACGCGTCCGTTTCCTCGCGTGCGCGCGATATATTCCGTCAACGCGATGTACAGATGCTTGCGCGTGATCGCCTTGGAAAGCAATCCGCGCGCGATCGCTTCGGCGAGAATTTCGTCGGCGTCCCGCGTCTTGCCGTCTTGCAGAATCGCGACCGCCGCGCGGATATTGCTTCCGCGTACGTCGTTGCGCGCGGGTATCGCTGCGAGCGAGATCGCATAGGCGCGCGTCGGCTGCGCAACATCGGCGAATCGTTGCGCACTCAATCGCGCGCTCGCCTCGCCGAAAAGATCGCCCGTCTCCTCAAAACGTCGCGCGCTGTTTTGCGCCGTGACCGTTCCGTTGGGGATGTTTGGGAGTTCGTCCCAACGCGACGGCGTTATCATGGTCAAGTCCGGCGTTCCGCCGATAGCGTACGGCAGCGAACTAAAGCGTCCTACGCGGTTGGAGCCGATCACCAAACGAATGCGATCTCCGGCATCCTCTTCCGGCGCGATCGTCGTCAGCTCCGGATGCTCGCGTACGACCTCGCCGATCACTAACGCCGACCATGCGAGCACGGGCGGGTACTCCGGCGCATCCGCGAACGGAATCCATAGAACGGCTGAACTGGAACCGTCGAACAGCGGAATCGCGTCGAGGCGATGCGTTTGCAATGCCGCACGCACCGCGAGCATCGCTTGCGCGAGTTGGGTTTGCGTCGCGAGGTTGGCGGGGTGCAATGAGATGCGCGCGTAGGCCATGCGTCGCGCGTCCGCGCGGATCGGCGCCCACGTCGCGAAACCAACGGCGTGCTTCTCGCGCACGAGCCAAGCGATCGCTTCGGCGCCGAGCGTGACGTACGCATGCGTGCCGGTCGCGCTGCGCACGAGTTGGGTCGGGATTTTTTTGGGAACCAGCGTCTTGTGCAATTCGCCGATGAAATGCGCTTTCTCGTCGAGCCCGTGCGGATAGAACGCGGTAACCAGCGGCGTCCCCGCGAAGATCGGGAGCAGGTACGGAAGAACTCGCTCGTAGTGTGCGCTGAGGATGGGGATGCGCTGCTTGGCGTCGAG
>Ga0182024_10005297_pt1 | contig 29008 bp, 34 predicted proteins | sample P32metaG_FD_120480 | JGI IMG/M metagenome (GOLD analysis project Ga0182024, IMG submission 120480) | Permafrost microbial communities from Stordalen Mire, Sweden - P3-2 metaG (Illumina Assembly) | ecosystem: Environmental > Terrestrial > Soil > Wetlands > Permafrost | place: Sweden: Stordalen...
AATGGTGCCAAGTAGCTCGAAAAAACAGGTGTCAAAGAGCGAGAAAAATTACAATCTTCGAATATGTTCCTGAAAGCTATCCGATAGCTACTAGATAGCCACGAACTGAAACCAAGCCGCCCCGTGCAAGTGAAGCCAGGTCAAAAACATCGCCCAATCAGTGTCCTGTATACCACTTACCGAACCGCTACCAGATAGCTATCGGGAAGCCGATAGCTATCTGGTACTGGATAGCTTTCCGTTTACAGCCTCGCAGAATCAGGTACCAATAAGGTATCACTTAGCTAGCTGATAACTTTCCTTGGGGCCTCAATGCCAACTATCGTTTTCGCAAGTCCTAAGGGCGGGGTAGGGAAGTCCACCTCCGCCGTGCTGTTAGCGACCCAGCTCGCTGCTAAAGGAGCATCCGTCACTCTCGTCGACGCCGACCCGAACAGGCCGGTGTCGCAATGGGCTCGCAGGGGGACCTGCCAGCAAAATCTGACCGTCATCGCCGATGTGTCAGAGGACACAATCATCGAAACCATAGAACGAGCCGCCGAGGACACCACCTTCGTCATCGTTGACCTTGAAGGGACCGCTTCGATGACAGTGGCATATGCCATCAGCCGGGCTAACTTGGTCATCATACCGACCCAAGGTTCCCAGCTCGATGCCGCCGAAGCGACAAAGGCCATCAAATTGGTCGAAAAAACTGAGATAGCCTTCAGACGCCCCATTTCCTACGCCGTGTTGTTCACGCGCACGAGCGGCGCGATCCGGCCGCGAACGCTCCAGCATATCCGTGACGAGTTTACGAACCGTGGCACCCCGACGTTTCGCACCCATATGCAAGAGCGCGAGGCCTTCCGCGCAATTTTCTCCTTCGGAGGTACCCTGGAAGACCTTGACCCTCAGAAGGTGACGAATCGCGACGCCGCCATCAGTAACGCCCGGCAACTCGCTACCGAAGTGATCGGGTTGCTCCGCAACAATACTGCCGAGCCAGCCAGAGCGGAGGTCGCGTGATGGACGCCAGGCGTGCAAGCATTTTCGACGACGACGCCGAACTGGATATCACCGGCTTTGCTCCACGGCCGGCCGAAAAGCTCATCGCGCCGCCTGACAAGGTCAAGATAATCGCTGAAGCAGCGAACTTTGTCAGCCGTGAGCCGAGACGGCAAACTTCACCGCTCCAACCCGTCAAGCCTGAAATCAGGCGGCACCGCACCGGAAGGAACCAGCAAATCAACATCAAGGCCACTGCGCACGCCATCGAACGCTTTCACAAAATTGCCGACAGCAACCGGTGGGTGCAGGGCGACACGTTCGAGCGCGCCATTGTCGCGCTCGAGCGCGAGTTAGCCTCTACTACGCCATGACCGAAAAAGTCGAACCCAAACCAAAGTTCCGTTCCCTCAAGGAGGATGCCGTCCTGGCAGCCCTCGACGATCCGGACCCGGTGTAGCCTGGCACTAAGTCGTGAGACAAAATAAGTGGTTCAAGGCGTTGAATTCGCTCAGGATCCAACGGCATATAGTCCTGGAAAGCAGCAGTATGTGTTGAGATTCGACATTTGGTGCTGAGACAGCGTCGCGAGGCAATGTCGGGCTGATGGATGAGAGTGTCGGGTAGGACCTAGAAAGTTGTTGTTCTTAATCAGGGCAACGATTTTGACGCAGCAAGCTTAAACCTCGCAGATCGCTTATGATACCGATCCACTTCGCCTAAGAACGTTTGCAAGAGCCGAGAGGTTTGAGTGTGCGCAATCGCGGCCCTTGAACGCAACGGTGCGAACTGAACTTCCTCCGGACGCAGTCGGCACCGTTTTGGGCAAGGCTTTCGGGCGCAGTTCTTACCTGGGTAATCCGACCTAGGTCTGAGTAGTTTCCGAATCTATTGTTACCGCGCCACTCCAGGTTAAAGATTGGGGCTTCCTGCTAAGGCCACCCCTACAGCGTTGTCGCAAGACTTCTACCAACCGAACCTATCAAGGACGCATGATATGAAAACGCTTTATGCTGCGACCGTCTTAGCTATTGGTCTTGTCATTTCTCCGCTTGCTACGACTTCCGTGCTGGCACATGACAGCATGCAAAGCTCTCCAGATTCGGAGAAAGCGCCTTACGACGCGCAATTCCTCGATACGATGGTAAAGCATCATCAGGAGGCTTTGGATATGTCGCAAATGGCGCTCGACAAGGCGCAGAGTGCTGAGGTGAAATCGCTGGCGCAGCGGATGATCGATGACCAGAAAAAGGAAATCGACGAATTGAAAACCATGCGTGAGCGCGTTGATACCAGTGCGCCGGAAGCGATTAATATGAAGCTGCCCGGCATGATACCGATGAATATGAAGAAGCTGAAATCCGCTTCCGGCAAGAACTTTGATCACATGTTCCTCGACATGATGTTGACGCATCACAAAGGAGCGCTCAAAATGTCGCGGGCGGAATTAAAGCAGGGCAATAGTTTTGAGGCACAATCCAAAGCTCAAACCATTATCGACAAGCAGACCAAGGAAATCGCCGAGATGAAGCAGATGCGCGCGAATCTTTAGCCGTGACTGTGCAGGTGATCGATATCTGGATAATGGTGGTGCCGGGGTTAACCGCTGGTGGACGTGATAGTGGGTGTGCGGCTCGCTGACCTCCCATGGAACACCATGCGTGGTAAGGATTCGATCGCACTGCTAATAACCTGTAAATGAGAGGGCTTATGCGCAAGATAGTTAGGGCGTGCGCGGTGGCATTGACCCTCCTAACATGGGTACATCTTACTTCCGCACGAGCGCAGGATGCGCACCAAGCAGATGCCACGGACGACGGAATGGTTGGCACTGTGAGCGCCGCAGGCTATATGCCGCCCGGAATCATGGTGGGACAGGCTGGAGAATGGATGCTGGGCTACCAGACTATGTATGACCACATGTCCGGCAATCTCACTGGCACAAAAAGCATTAGCAATGAGAAGATTCTAGAGCGTTTTGCGAACACGCCGACGGACATGACAATGCAAATGCACATGTTCACGGCAATGTATGCACCGAGTAACGACCTCACACTTATGACAATGCTACCGTATATACGGAAGTCAATGAACCATGTCAGCAGCATGGGCGCGCCCTTTGAAGAACGTACTGGCGGTATTGGTGACGCTGAACTACGTGGCCTCTACACCCTTTACGCCTCACCTAACCTTCAAAACCGCGTTCTTTTGCGCGGCGGAGTCAGCCTACCTACCGGTTCTATCAATGAGAGCATGGGAGGGATGCGCCTCGAATATCCCATGCAACTAGGGTCAGGAACGGTTTCACTTCTTCCGGGACTTACTTACCTAGGCACAGTGGCACCATGGAGTTGGGGAGGGGAGTTTGGATCAAATGTGCGCTTGGAGGAAAACAGCAATGGCTACAGGCTGGGAAATCGCTATGAACTGAGTGTTTGGGGCGCAAGGCAAGTTACCGAATGGCTAACCATGTCGTTACGTGCCGACGGTGAACGGTGGGATAATATTTATGGCGCAGATCCGCTTCTCGATCCCCTTGATGAGCCAACCAAAGACCCTAATCTGCAAGGCGGGAACCGTGTCGATCTCCTGCTTGGGGCAAATTTGCAGCCCACAGGTGGTTTACTCAAAGGGCAGCAACTTTTTATCGAAGCTGGCGCACCCCTCTACGAGTCCTTAAACGGCCCGCAGCTTAAAAGAAGCTGGGTTGCCCGCGCTGCCTTGCAACGGCCATTTTAATGCGCTGCAATCTGGAACGCATGCGAGCCAAAGTAAAAGTTATGTAGCGGCCTAAGTCGCTTACTAATTCCTAGGCGAGCTTTAATGGCACCTTTTCATATTGTTTGCCGATCGGCCACGCGCATTGACCGACAGCGCCCTATGTAGCCTGCCGGTACAGCGACCGCCAAGGCTTCTCAAGAAGAGCGGATTACCGACCGAGCCGGAGCGCACCCCCATACGGTAATCTATCGTGTTCATGACCAATGGCGACACTCTGCTCTGTTTCATGACTTAGTGCCATTTGTCGCACGACTTGATGCCACTTATGGATCTGTTGGAGTCTGCGTCGCAACACTCAGTGCCAGCCGACAATAGAAATCGACCGTTTCTTGGACAAAAACAAAACTCAAGAGAATCCGTGGCTTGTCAGTCCAGAAAATCTGACCGACAATTCGAAATGATCGGATATGCAAGAGTCTCCCCGCTCACCCGTTTTCGGCTGCGGTGTGACGCTTCCCTGTGTTGTCGTTCGAGGTTGCTCATGTGTTTCCGTCCTCTTGCACTATTACTAAGTATAGGACTGCTCAGTGGTTGTGCCAGCGTTAGCGAAGACTCCGGTTTCAGCGACGTCAACCGTCTTGTCAGTGAACGCACGGGCGAGAGAGTGCAATGGAACCGCAATAGCGCGGATGACCAGGCGGCTACAACTGCCGTACAGGATTTGTTGAAAAGCCCGCTTTCGGTCGACGCCACCGTTCAGATTGCGCTTCTAAATAACCGCGAACTACAAGCAACCTACGAAGACCTCGGCATTTCGCAAGCCGATCTCGTGCAGGCCGGATTGCTCAAGAATCCATTGTTTTCGTTTAGCCGTCTGGCTGGCGGCAATCTGGTCGATATGACGCTTAGCATCGAGTTTGATTTTATCAATCTCCTGTTCACGCCAAGCCGCGCCGGCATCGTGGCATCGCAGTTTGAAGAAACTAAGCTGCGCGTGGCCGATGCCGTGCTGAAAACGGCCATGGACGTTAAGACTGCCTACTACGCCGCGCTGGCTTCCGAGCAGTCAATTGAAATGCTCCAAAAGGTGACGAAGAGCACCGAGATGGCGGCAGAGATAGCGTCACGTCAATACGATGCGGGCACAACCAACCGCCGCGAGCGCGACAGGCAGCAAGCCTTTTATGCCGACACGTTGGCCCGACTAATCAAATGCCGTGCCGAAAATGCGGCGCAGCGCGAACGGCTCACGCGCCTGATGGGTTTATGGGGAACGGATATCGACTGGGCTTTGCCCCAACATCTGCCGGAATTGCCCAAGAAGATTCCGAATAGAAATGATTTAGAGACGCTTGCCGTCAACCGCCGTTTGGATCTGCTGGCGGTGCGTAAGTCGACGGAGACATTCGCTAAAACGCTCGGCATCACTGCGGATACCCGTTTTCTAACCGATGCCGATGTCGGAGTCAGCCGGGAGAGCCAGACCGATCAGCCCACCGATATCGGCCCCACGCTTATGCTTGGACTGCCGATTTTTGATCAAGGTCAGGCGCGTATGGCCCGCGCCGAAGCTCAGTATAAACAAAGCCACGCGCGGCTTTACAGCATGACCGTCAACGCGCGTTCGGAGGTGCGTGAGGCTTATGCCAGTCTCGCTGGCGCTTATGGCGTCGCTAAACTTCAGCGCAAAACCATTCTGCCGCTCAAGAATAACATCCTTGAAGAAACCAAGCTTCGCTACAACGGCATGCTGGAGGGAATCTATGACCTACTGGTCGATGCGCGCGAGCAGGTTATCGCAGGCCAGACCTATATCGACGCCCTGAAAGATTATTGGGTCGCCCACGCCGAATTGGAACGTGCCACGGGCGGAACCCTGCCGCAGGAACAGAACACCACTGCACCATCGTCAACACCTGCGCCTGAATCTGCCGAACCAGCTCCGACAGTCGGACATGAACACCATGCCAGCTAAAGGAAACTCTATGGTGGATCGAAGCCGCCGCACATTTTTAGGCACTGCCGCCGCGCTTGCGGGCGTTGGCCTCGCCACGAAAGCTTTTGCCGCTCCCGGGCCTTTCCAGCAAACCGGTCCCACGACGTCGCCGCCGCTGAATCTCACAGAAGGCCACCCGTATACCCCGGTGATCACGCTCAATGGCAGTACTTGTCCCTGGCGCATGAAAGATGGCGTGAAGGAATTTCATCTGGTCGCTGAAAAAGTGAAGCGCGAGTTTGCGCCGGGCACCATCGTCAATTGCTGGGGCTATAACGGCCAGACCCCCGGGCCGACTATCGAAGTGGTGGAAGGCGACCGTGTCAGACTTTTCGTCACCAACAAGCTGCCCGAACATACCTCGGTACATTGGCACGGCGTGCCGTTGCCGAATGGTATGGACGGCGTCGGTGGTTTGACGCAAGAGCATATTCCCCCCGGCAAAACCTTCGTTTATGAGTTCACGCTTCAGCGCAGCGGGACTTTTATGTACCACCCTCATTCGGATGAGATGGTCCAGATGGCGATGGGCATGATGGGTATGTTCATCGTGCATCCGAAAGGCCAGAGCGCCTATCCGGTTGATCGCGACTTTTGCTTTATGATTGCATCCTGGGACATCGATCCCGGCACTTACACACCCAACACGGCAACGATGACCGATTTCAACACCTGGTCGTTTAACAGCCGCGTGTTCCCCGGCATCGATCCGCTCATCGTCCGCAAGGGTGAGCGTGTGCGTATCCGCATGGCTAATCTGAGCATGACCAATCATCCGATCCATGTGCATGGACATTCATTCAGCGTGACTGGTACCGATGGCGGTTGGGTACCGGAATCGGCGCGTTGGCCGGAAGTTACTACGGATGTTCCGGTCGGAGCCATGCGTGCCATCGAGTTTGTTGCCGATGCGCCGGGCGATTGGGCGCTGCATTGTCATAAGGCGCATCACACGATGGGGCCTATGGGACACACGGTTCCGAACATGATCGGCGTCAAGCAGAATGATTTGAGCCAGAAGATCGGAAAGTTGCTGCCGAACTACATGTATATGCCGATGGGAGAGAATGGGATGGCCGAGATGCAAGATATGGCCGGCATGGGCATGAGTCTACCTGAAAACACGCTGCCGATGATGGCAGGCGAAGGTCCATTCGGTGCCATAGAAATGGGCGGCATGTTCACCATCCTCAAAGTCCGCGAAAGACTCGATTCCAACTACAGCGATCCGGGTTGGTATGAGCATCCTGAAGGAACGATCGCGCACGAAGTGAAATTGTAAGCTTAAGATTCCCCTCACAAAAAGGAAACCAGCCAATGAAGACACCATTGTTCATCGCCACTCTTGTTGCCTTTAGCGTTGTACCGTTTGTGACCTACGCCCATGGAGATGAAGACCATGGCAAGAAGGACTACAGCTTTGGCACACCTGCTAAGGAGTCCGATGCCACCCGCACCATCGCAGTCAAAGCCAGCGATGACATGAAGTTTACGCCTTCCGAACTCACCGTCAAGCAAGGCGAAACCATAAAATTCCTCGTGACAAATACCGGGCAGCTTGTTCATGAGTTCAACGTTGGTGACGTGCCGTCACAACGGGCGCACGCGCTTATGATGGAAAAAATGCCCGATATGCACCACGAGGGGGATCCGACCGTTCTTACTCTAAAACCTGGCGAGACCAAGAGCCTTGTCTGGAGTTTTAACAAGCGTCCTACAGCGCCCATTGAAATCGCCTGTCAAGAAGTCGGGCATTATAAGCAAGGCATGAAGATCAAGGTTACTCTTACCAATTGAACTACATTTTAGAGTAATGAGCGGTTCTGCCGAAGAGAAAGGGGTCTCTGCAACAGTCCGGGGACTGGCAATGTCTGTGGGAATGCGCGGACGGTGTTTACGCTGAACAGCCACTAAACGTGGGCTGCCACCGCTTCCACCCCAAACGAGGTGCGGCTGTGTATTTGTCAACTCCGGGTCCAAGCCACTGGCCCTTCTCGCCGAGCCGGTACGCCTCGACCAGCGGCGGGCCGACAAACAAGTTTCGCTCCGGGTACACGATGAAAGTGCCATGGGCGATGCCACCCCGCAAAGGAATCGGGCGATTGAGTGCCCGCGCGAAAATCTCGTTGCACAAGTAGATGATCGCACGAAGGCCCGACTCATCAGCGGCCACCAAATGCGTCACGATTCGTGTCAGAAAAAGAAGTTGCGTCGGCGTGGCGTGGGAGAGATGCCTCGCCGCTCGTTCTGCCGTTGCCGAACCAAATAGGGCAGGGCGGTATTGTGGCCGCCCTGCCCATACTCGATTTCAGTGACCGGTCTAGCTGCCTGCGTTCTTGGCCATTTTGTGATGGTCCTTTGCAAGCTTTGAGGCGTCGGCTGCAATTTTGTCCCACATCGTGGCTATCCCGTCGCACATTTTGGCCATACCAACCGGTTTGGCGGGAACACCCAGCTTCTCATAGCTCTCCGCGGCGCGACGATGAAGGTCAGCTTTTTTCTTCGCGTCCGCTGCCTCTTGATCATAGTAGGCAGCGATCGCCTCATGATCTGCAGGCGCCTTGGCGCTCGCGATCATCTGATCCAAATTGTCGTCCGTGACGACGGATTGTTGGGCACCTGCCCGAATGGTGGGCAAGGTGGCCGCAGCGAGCAGAACAAGCCCCGCTGCGAGCAACATAGTTACTCGCTTCATTTTCTCCTCCTCTTCGTTCTCACACCCGTCACGGAACTCGCGCGGGGCCTTTCGGAAAGCTAATTTCATGCCAATAACCATATCAGTTTCCCTCATCTAATTCGTCATGCGTGGCACCTCATTTCATTACCTCCTGCGGGGCTCGTTTCTGATTGGACGTTTCTCGCTCGATTTTCTTACGCTCGCCTAGCTTCAAAATGCGCAAGATGGCGCAATCCACCGGAGAAAGCCGAAAAAATCCGTGACGTGTTGGTTTTCTTGCACGGACGGGGACCAGCGAAACTCCGAACATCCACAGTTCCTTTACTCACCTAATGGTGCTCCGCTTCCGGACCCTGCTTGCGGTTAGATGGATGACGGGTCTCTGGAGGTTCACGAGGGGACATATGCATCATCTGCATCATCTTTTCGTGTTGTTCGGTCGTCATGCGCATACTAGATTCGATTGCTGCCTTTTCGTCGGGACTTAGCCGCGCGAGATGGCGGACCCACAATATCATTCCCCAGATCTCTTTTGGGTCATGCTTTTTCCCAAATCCTGGCATTGCGGTCATACAAATGCCGTTAGCAACAATGAAATACAGCTCGCCGTCCGACCACTTCTGGGTCTCGCCAGTAAGCTTCGCGACCGGTGGATAGAAATCGGCTTCAAGCCGATTTTCGCCGTTAGCGGTAAGTCCATGACAACTGGAGCAGTGCTCATCGAAGTCGTCCTGTCCTGCTTTCAGATTCTCCGGGGTCGGACTGAACGGGTTGCGCTGTTCATCGGCATTGCGGCGGATCCAGTTGGACGTGATGTAGCCCGCTAATCTGTTTTCCAGCTGGCCGGGTGTGCGAGTGGCGCTCCAGTTCATCGACGGCAGAATGAAAACCAAAACGACTGACCCTCCAATCAATGCTAAAACGGTCAATATGGCGATATTGAACGATGCTCTTTTCACGGGTTCTATTCCCAAACGGTGGAATCAGGCCGCCTAGTACCAGAGCCGGATTCCGAAGACGAAGCGTACGTCGTTTACGATGCCGCCTTCGGCGCGCGTGAAATCCGCCGTCTCACCGAATTTCCCGTTGTAAGCGACTCCAATATAAGGGGCGAATTTTCGACTGATTTCGTAACGCAGGCGCAGACCGGTATCGAGTTCTGAAAGGCCCGAGCCGATGCAACGACTTGGATCGCGCTTGCTGTAAAAGTTCAGCTCGAATTGGGGCTGCAATATCAGGCGATTCGTGAACAAGATGTCGTACGATCCATTCACCCGTCCCGCAAAACGCCCGCGGTCGCTGAAGTAGAAGGTTGGTTCGAATTCGAAAAAGTTCGGCGCCAATCCTTGAATCCCCAGCGCGCCCCACGTTCGTCCGGGATTGGAGTCCAGGTCATAGCGAACTCCGGCTTGTACATCGAAATATCTGAGATGCGGTATAGGGCGATCGTAGAGTGCCTCCGTAATTCCGTCGCTAGCTTTGCCGTTCTCCACAAAGCCTTCGGACTTAAACCAAAGCTTGTTCATGTCAGTACCTATCCATCCCTCGCCGTCCCAACGAAACTCGTTGTCTGGACCGTTGGTGCGTCCCTCAAGCTGATTAAACAGGACATGACCGAAAATCTGGTTGTCCATCACCGGGGGCTCATTGCCAGGGTACCCACCATTGGCTTGAGTACTCTGTCCTGCCGGCGTTGTCTGAGTATAACTGGCGGCTATGCTGAAGAAGATATTCATGGCAACCGCGACGGTGAGCATCGGTGCGACGAGCTGAACTCTACTTCGACCGCTCATGACACGATCACCTCACGGAACATCCCGGCTTCCATGTGGTAGGCCAAGTGGCAGTGGTACGCCCACCTCCCTGGAGTATCGGCGCTGACCAGATAGCTCAGCCGCTCGCCTGGTTTGACGTTGATCGTATGCTTATAGGGACGGAACTCGCCGTTACCATTTTCGAGCTCGCTCCAAAGTCCGTGCAAGTGAATCGGATGTTCCATCATGGTGTCATTGATGAGGATGATCCGAACCCGTTCTCCCAGCTTGAGTCTGATCGGCTCGGCGCTTGAAAATTTCTCGCCATCGAATCCCCAGATGAAGCGTTGCATGTTGCCGGTCAGATGCAGCTCAATCTCGCGATCAGGCGGTCGGGGGTCAGCCCCACGGTAACGGGCTTTCAAGTCGGCATAGGTTAGAACGCGGCGACCATTGTCGTTCAGTCCGTTGCCCGGTTCGGCGAGCCGTTCCGTTGGCGCCGTCGCGATGTTGTCCACTTGCGGGCCTTCGCGCAGAGCAACCGGCTTGAGCGGTGCCGGCTTTCCGGCCATCGCGGGATTCCACTGTGGGTTGGTGTCGGGACCCGGCTGCGGGAACGGCATCTCCTGGTAGCCGGTGGCTTTGCTTGCGGTTGCTCTGGCCACTGCGGGCTTCGAAGGCGCGTTGGTCTCCGTCTTCATTCCGGGCGTGTTGCTCATGTCCATGCCCGACATGGCGCTCGTATCGCTCCCGTCCATGCCTTGCATATTCGTCTTCCCACCAGGTGTGGACGAAGCTATGGGCGAGGCGGGCCCAATGTTCATCCCGGGCATAGTTCCAGTTGGCTTGCTCTCTGCCGCTGCGCCGCCCGCGCCCATCTTCATTCCGGGCTTGTTGCCCATCTCCATGCCGGACATGTTCCCCATTCCCATGTCCACCATCGTCAGCAAGGGACGTGGATCCAGGGGTGGGACCGGGGCCGTCATGCCGCTGCGAGGCGCCAAGGTCGCCCGCGCATAGCCGCTGCGATCCATGGATTGCGCGAAGATTGTGAAGGCCGACGCTTCCAGAGGCTGCACGATCACGTCGTATGTCTCCGCGACTGAGATTCTGAACTCGTCGACGGTTAGCGGCTCGACATCGTTGCCGTCGGTCTGCACCACCGTCATCGGGAGATTCGGAATACGTACATCAAAGAGCGTCATCGATGAGCCGTTGATGAAGCGGAGGCGCACTCGTTCACGCGGACGGAACAGTGCGGTCCAGTTGGCCGCCGGCGGCTGTCCATTGACCAGATAGGTGTAGGTCGCCTCGCTGACATCGGATAAGTCCGTCGGGTTCATGTTCATTTCGCCCCACGTCAGGCGGTCGGATATTGTCGCGCTAAGACCCTTCTTGCGGACGTCTGAGATAAACGTGCCGACCGTCTGCTGATGGTAGTTGTAGTAGTCGCTCTGTTGCTTAAGATTGCTGAAGACGGTCTCGGGGTTTTGATCAGTCCAGTCCGAGAGCATGACTACGTACTCGCGATCGTATTTGATCGGGTCTTCGCCTTTAGGATCGATGATGATTGGAGCATAGTGCCCGGTTTGCTCCTGGAACCCGCTGTGACTGTGGCACCAGTAGGTGCCGCGCTGCCGGACCGGAAAGCGATAAACAAAGGTTTCCCCAGCCGCGATGCCGGGAAAGCTCAGACCCGGAACGCCGTCCATGTCGCTCGGAGTGCGGATTCCATGCCAGTGAATCGAGGTCTGCTCCTTCAAGCGGTTCGTGACCGAGATGGTCACGTCGTCGCCCTCGCGCCAGCGTAGTATCGGTCCTGGCACGGAACCGTTTATCGTCGTTGCAACCGAAGGTCGGCCGGTGAAATTCACGGGCGTCTGCTCGATGGCCAAATTGAAGTAGCTGCCGGAAAGCTGAGGCGGTCCGCCAGCGACCTTCTGTGCGAAGGCCGGCCATCTCCAGAGATCAAGACCAGCAATCAAACCGCCGGCCATCAGCCCCTGCACGAAGCGCCGGCGGCCGATCACGCCAGCGGGTTTTCTTCCAGAGAGTCTGTCTATGTACATCGTTCACCTTCACGCACGATCAACGATCAACCGTCCGAACGAACCCAGTATCGCCCGAATCGCGAACTTCCACCTCGACGCCGGTTCTGCGATTGAGCGTCTGAGGCGGCCTTAAGCCGCTGTGCGGTTCAGATGAGAAGTGTTTGTTGGACTAGAAAAATTGGAACTGACGGATACGGTGGCGACTCCGTGACTCGGGGCAGGCTCCCGCCTCTCCGCGAAGGGCTCAACCGAAGAACGGCAGAGGAGAATCGTACGGATGCAACGTGATCGCTTGCAGAGCGGCTATCCGGGCGGGTTAATTCCGCCCGCGTCGCGCAAAGAGCAGATTCACAGCACGTGCAGCGCTGATTTTCGCGTGGCTCATGCCGTTGGTGCTCGTGACAGCCCTGCTCCTGATGGCGACACGCGCTGAGAGAACCCGCCGAGCAGTTGAGAGCGCCGGCTGCGCAGAAGACAACACTGTTCAGCACCAAAATGAGCGCAGAAATTAGGGCGGTTCGCGCTTTCCGATTCATCCGCACAACGATTGCCTGGTGATGACCAGCCGCCGACTTTCCTGGAATCGTACCAGTTTGTTGTCTTGTGGCAAAGATAACAGACATCACCACCGGCAATCTGCCCGCGTCATCATGACGTCGTGCGCACATTCCGGCAAGTTGGAACATTGGCCGTCGACAACCAACCTGTATTGATTTCGAAGTCATCTCGCTCCACCATCGCATCCGGCGGGCATTGTTTTGCTTTCGGACAGCGTTGCCAGCTCGATCTGTTGTCTCCGCCAGAGGCAACCGCACATGATGCCGCATACAGCGGCGCTGCTATTATAAAAAGGGCGGCCAAGGCGCGGAGCGTTATAAGTTTCAAGCGGTTCCTCCTAAGGTGACTTTCGTTTTGGCGCATTCATGTCAGTGATGCTTATAGAAGCCGACATCGACGATGTCGTTCCAACCGGTCGTGTTGTGGCACTCGAAGCACTGATCCACGCTCGCGTGCTCCTTGCCGGCAATCTTCTGCGAGACCATCGAAAAATGTTCCATGAAATGGCTCGGCGGCGGCTGATGGCATTGCACGCAGTCCTTGGACCGAGATGACGGGTGCTGGTAGCCGGAAATGAGCCACGAGTTGAGTCCATGGCACTGGGCGCAATCACTGCCGAATCGCTTGAAGTGCGGATCCCGTCGATCGTGGCATCCAGCGCAGTTGAGGGCCTGGCGCGCGGAGCTTGCGTCGAATTGATCGGGACTTCTAACGCGCAACCATGTCTCCAGCGACTTGAGTGTAGCGGCGCTGTCGGCGTCACTCCGAGAAGCGCGCGCTAGTGTCCGCGCGCCGACCTTGGCGAGCTCCACGTGATCCATCACCAGAGGCCGGATGTTCCTGGTCTGATGCTCGACGTGACAGGCCGCGCACTCCTGGATGCTCGCGTGGAACTCGGTCGGCTGGCGACCGAGCAATCGCGCAGAGTCCGCATGGCATGCCGTACAGTTGACGACCGTCACGCCGACACCTGGTTCGTGGCACGACGTGCATCGGTTGGCGAGGTAGGCGTGCCGAGGCGATAGTGGGCCCGGGCTGACGAACTGTTCCACAGCCGATGACACCGGTCTGAAGTGCGCCACGGTGAGCGCCGCCGCTGCAGCAATAGCAACAATCAGGGCGAGCCACAGTGCGAACAGTTTCATCGCAGCCATCGCAGTCCGAAGTAGCTCTCGGACGTGACGTGCAGCGCGAGCAGCACATAAAGGATTACGGAGAGAGCGATGTGCAGTTTTAGAGATCGCGCGAACCAGCGTTTGCATAGCTCGTCCGTGCGAACCGCATACTCCAGGTCCGCCACGGATTCAGCGATGCGAATAACCGCTCCGGCTGGGCCACCGAATGGAAGCTCAAGACCCAGCGATGCCAGACCGGCCGCGAAAACGGGCGCCTTCGGAAGCGCTCTAATTTCAGCAGGGGAATTCTCGAGCACTCCCCACGCACTGTCGAGATCGCCCCGCGCAGTCTGCAGCAAGACCAATTTGTCTTTAATGTCGTAGTTCACGTAGGTCAGCAGATAGCGAAGCGCAAACCCACTCACGACGACCAGTAGCATTACTGCCGTCAACGTGATCCCAAGCCAGCTATCGAACTTGTGGCCGGTATGAATGATCGCGAGTATAGGGCCGAAGATACCTGCGAAGACGTGCACCTCAAGCAACGAGTGCATTGAAATGTGCGATGTCACCCGAGAGTTGATTGAGGGAACGCGTTTCACGATCGGATACGTGAGCGGGATAAGCATGAGCGCGGCTCCCGCTATCCCGAACACCGCCCCGAGTCCGCTGCCCGGAAAGCGTGGCGAGTGGTGTACCAGGAAGCCGAGCCAGGCAACAAGCAATACAGTGAAGACACCGCTGACGACGATGCCTTCACGCTCCTTCATGGCTATGCCTCCACCGTGACGGCGCCTTTAGGCTTTGCCTGGCAGGCGAGGATGATGCCGTTGGTTTTGTCGTCGGCATCGAGCGCGTCCTGCACCGCCATCTCGACCTCACCGGCCGTCATCTTCACCTTGCACACACCGCAGGTACCGACGCGGCAAGAAAATTCGATACCGATGCCGAGTTCCTCCGACAGCTCCAGAATGCTCTGCTTCGGCGGGCTATCTCCGGATTGGAGGTCAATGCGGATTTTGGCCGACTTAGTGTTTTTCGAAAACGTGACCACCGGGCCAGTCGCAGGTGCAGTAGGTTTGGCGGTAGTCCCGGCCGCGGCCGGGGTCGGCTTGGTCAGACCGAATAATTCGGTCTTCACTTTGTCCGGAGGAACTTGAAGCTCGGTCAGGATGGCCTTCACCGAGTCCATCATCGCCGGCGGCCCGCACAGATGAATTCTCCGCGAAGCAAGATCGGGAACCGTCTGCGTCAGCCATTCCTTACTGATGCGTCCGCGGGCACCCTTCCAGTCTGTTCCTTCTGGCTTAGAAATCGTGATCGCGACGCGCAATTTCGGATTGCGGCGCTGAAGCGCGGCGACTTCGTCCGCAAAAATGAAGTCGGTCGGAGTGCGGCACGCGTAAACAAAGAAGATGTCTCCGGCCCAGGCCCGCTCCGTGAGATAGCGGGTGATACTCATCATGGGCGTAATTCCCACGCCACCGGCGATGAGAACGATGCTGTCTGCCTCGGTTCCCGTAAAAGTGAATTTTCCGACCGGACCTCCCGCTTCGATCTGGTCGCCGATCTTGAGCAGATCATCTATGTGACGGGAGACGGCGCCTCGTGGCTCACGCCGAACAGTCAGCTCGACGTATTCGCGCGGCGTCGGCGATGATGAAATGGAGTACGAGCGGTTCATTCTCGCGCCTCCAATACCGAATGAGAGGTTGAGGAACTGACCGGGCATAAATGTAAACGGGAGGAAGGGGTCTTCGGACGCAGGCACGAGGCGAAACGTTTTCACGCTCGGCGTTTCCGTGACGATACTTCCCACGCGCAGCTGCCCTCGCCAATTCTTAGTCGCAGGCGACGCTGAGGTTGCCTCCGAAACTGCTGGCGGCGCGGCAGACGAGGCCGGAGTACCTTCAGGCACAGATGGCTTCTTCGGTGGTTTGGCGAGTTCCCCTTCGGCTCGCCTCCAGTCAACTTCGGGAGAGCCCATAGGCCGCCCTCTCGCCTGCCAGAGCTCCTCTGCTCGATCTGCAATCTTTGCGGTATCACTGCCGCTCGGCGCGGCGGGCGACTGGGCAGGCGAGGTCGGAAAACCTGCTGCGGGTGGGCCTGATGCCGCCGGCGTGCTGCCGGCGGGTGTGCCAGGCGGGGTCGGCGCGGTCGGCGCCGGGGTCTTTCCGCCCGGCGGAGCCGCAGGGCCAGATGGCCCCGGGGCTCCCGCAAGTGATGGCGACGATCCGGGCGGCGGCGGCTTCGTGTCGGGATCAAGACGGCCAAACAGGGCCGCTGCGCGGCGCATCTTGAAGAAGTATAGGGCGAGCATCGCGAGCGCGAACGCGATTAGCAGCACCATGGTGAAAAGGTGAAATGGCGTGACCCCAAGGAGAGGACGTGCCTCTTCGGGCTGGACGGGTGTGGATAGGTTCATCTGGCGTTTGAACCAATCGAGCGCGAGGTTGCGCGGCGCTTTACCTTCCAACAGTACGCGCCGAGCCGCGATTCCCGCCCCGAGCTCGTCGAGGCCCTCACGCATCACGCCAATGGATTGCTGCATAGCTGCGCTGTCGCCGGCTTGGGTTGCGCGCTTGAGCGATTCGGAGCCTGTCTCTAGTCGCCCCATGCCCTCGTCGATCTGCTGGCTTGCGAGCGCATCGATCTCGGCGCGTTTCTCCGGCGTGAGCGCAGGAAGCGTCATCAATGAGGAATAGATCGGAGTCTTGTCAGCACCAGCAGACCCGCAACCTCCTCCCGCGCAGCCGCCCGACGAAGCTGGCGCCATCATTCTGCCCATTCCTCCCGCGGCACCCGATCCCGCAGGAGCCGCTGCCGAGGTAGCAGCGTCGGGGTTTGCCGGCGCCATCATCTTACCCATCATGCCGCCCATACCGCCGCCGGCCGTCGCGGGTGCGCCGGGAGCCATTCCTGATTCGCCGGTGGGTGCCGGAGGTGGAGCCGTCGGCGCGCTCGGAGCCATTTCGGGCGCGCCGGATGGTGCTGCAGGTGCAGCCGTCGGTGCGCTCGCGGCGGCGTCCGCGCCTCCACCAGGGTGATGGCTGGCGTGCTCTTCCGCCGTCATTGCGCCAGCGCGAAGGGCGATGAGCACGAGCGCCGCCGCGAAGCAGCCGATGAGCGCTCGGCGGATCACATGTCCCCCATCCCGCCGTTGGGCTTGGCGTTGGGGGTTTTTGCGGTGCCCATATTGCCGATCGATTCGTTACCCATTCCGGCCACTCCCGCTTTGGAGTCTGTCGAGCCCATTCCTGGTGGCGGGTTCGTCGAGCCTACCGAAGCCTGCGGAGGGGTCATTTTCGCCCCCGCAGGCGCGCCGGGGCCGGGCAGCGCGACGCGCTGACCATTGGTGAGCACGCGAGCTGCCTCACCGACCGATCGGATGAACGCGATCCGTTGATCGCCTTTCAGCTTTTCGATGTCGCGTACCTTCATCTCGAGTGCCATCGAATCGGGCCGGTCGGAATCGGTGAGCATCCACAATTCCTGCTCAGCTTGATCAATCCTCCGCTGCTCCGCTCCCATGTCTCCAATTGAATCCTCCTTGATTCTCTTGAGAGCGGCCTGTTGATCCGCGGTCAGCTTGAGCGCTGCGGAGTAATCGAGAAAGAAGCCGGTCGCTCCGACGTGGTAGATATGCGACGCGCCCGGAAAGCCCGGCAGATCGGACGGCATCGTCGCCGGCGTCGATCCGGCTGCGCCCATTTTTCCCGCCATTGCGGAGGACTGCTGCGGGTTTCCGGGCGGCATGGATTGCGCGAACGCAGCCGGCAGAGAAGTCATGGTCGCAATGAAGAGCGCAGCGATGGTCGCGACGCAGTTGCGTCGGAGCGCATGCCTAACACCAGGTGACATGGCCAGTCCTCCTCTGCTCGCCGAGGCCCATGCTCAACTCACTTCCAATATGCGGTTCATCGTGCCGAATTGATTCGACACGCATTTGGGACAGCCCCGATATTCGTCCTCGCAGCCCGGCTCGCAGCACCATTGTCCATCAACGACGAACTTATATTCGTAACGTCCGGGAGTCAGTTCCAAATCAGCGTTCCATTCGCCCCCATTTTTCCTCATCGGAGTTGACTGCGCATTCCAATCATTGAACGTGCCCGCGAGACAGACGGAATTCGCATGCTCAGCCTGACACGAGAATCTGGTTGTCTTTTTCTGCTTCATGGATTCTGTGGCAACAGGCATTGGTCTCGCTCCTTCGACTTTCGTCTCGTTCTCTCTCTCAGCGGGTCTGCTCTTCGAGACCGCGCTTGCTCTCCTCACAGCCAGCCTTTCGAAAATCCCGCCCGTCGTAATCCCGTGACTACGTAGCGGCAACGCCGCGTCAATCGCCAAAGCAAGTCCGAGCGGTAGTTCTCACACATCAATACGACCGGGCCTAGGTTGATCCCGTAATGGTACGGCGAGGTCCAGCCGGGCTTGTCCTGGGACTCGTGCGCAAAGGTCAAGTTGAAGCTGCACTTGAAGCAGTATTTGCCCGTGATCGCCGGATAAACCTCCTTGAAATGCAGAACCGTCGGCAGCACTATCTCCGGGGCAAAGGGTAGCGAGGCAACCACCGCCCACGGGGCAATCGTCCCATCGTCCGGGCCGTACGGCACGCCGCGCGCCACGTAGTCGAAGAAGATGCGCTCGACGCCTTGGACCTTCCGCACCGTCCAGCCGGGTCCATCGCTCGCGGTCAGCCCCCAAAAATATTGGCCGTAGCCGACGAATGCCTGAGGGTTACGAACCGCGTAATCCTGCTGAACCTGGGTAGCTCGCCGGCTGTTCTCGAAGTAATCGATGCCCTTGCCGCGCATGAAGACATCCTGGATCCCTCGGAAGTCGATCCATAGATGCGAGAATTGATGGACGAAGAGCGAGCTGCCATACAGGAACTCGCGCCCATAGATCTCCTTCCACTCGTAGGTGGAGGTCCAAGCCGCATAGCTTTCTGTCGGCAACGGGAAGGTCGGCGAACCAAGGCCCAGCACGTACAAGAGCAGGGCTTCGTCGTAGCCTTCCCAGCGGTACTTAAGAAAGCCGCTTTCGGGCTTCCACCCGTGTGCGATCGTCCCTCCACTGTTCCGCGCCCAATCCCAATCCGTACGGCGATAGAGCGCGTCGGCCAATGTGCGGATCTCCTGCTCATAAGCACAATCCTGATCGAAATAGGTTGCCGCGGTGAGCATTCCAGCGAGCAGGATCGCCGTGTCGATCGTTGAAAGCTCACAGCCGCCGGCACGCCGTCCGATCTTCATGTCGAGAAAGTGGTAGTAGAATCCTTTGTAGCCCGTTGCGTCCGGTGCGGTGCCTTGCGAGCTGGTCCAGAAGAACCGAAGCCCCGCTAGCGTTCGCTCTGCTGCTTCGGCGCGCGTGATCCATGAGCGCTCAACTCCAACCGGATACACCGCCAGTGCGAACCCAACCGCGGCGATGCTCGCGGGGGCGTCCGGTTGCGTCTTGTCTACCACCAAGCCGTTCGCAGGATTGGTCTCGTGCAGGAAATATTCGAAGGCGTCCCGCTGCAGCGCGTCCAGCATCTCTTCGCTGCTGGCTGGTTGATTCGGGTAGTTCGCCAGGTGATTTGTCATGCACGTACCCTAAGCAGGTGTGCGAGGCTCAACCACCTAACGATGTAGGTCATCATGAAGAACCTCCGGGGAGTTCGACTGGCGACGTCCAGCCAATCACCGTTATTCGAGGCGTCATGACGATCCTCAGATTCACCGAGCTACTCCTTTGAGCGGGGCAGCAGCCGTCTCCGGCCGCCTTTCTGTTCCGTGCGTCTCTCGCCCGAGGAAGAAGTTCAACGCAGTCCTAATCACGATGATCGCCGCAAGCTGACCGATGTCATTCCACGTCGGCGCGATCATTGTGCGTATAATGTCGGCCGCCAGCTCAAATTCGATTGCGAGCGCCAGCCAGCGAGCGAGTCTCAAGCGGACTTCCTCGGTGAAATTCTCCGAGGTCTGGCGCTTGAAGAGGCCGCTCACAGCTCGGCCGATTGCCTCGCACGCGGCGAAGCCGACTATCACCGCCGCACCGACTTCCACGCCAGCGGCGAGATATAAGGTCAGAAGCCTAACTAAATCTTGCAACTCCTTACCCGTCACAAATGGATGACTACATGTCGTCTATCATTCCATTCCTGCGCTGGGGCTGGCCTGCGGCTGAGCACCACCGTCGGCTCCGCCTTGCATTCCACCCCCGCCCATTCCGCCCATTCCTTTACCCATTTTCGCGCCCATGGGGTTTCCCATTGGCATACCGTGTTCCATCGGCATTCCACTTGGGGGCGCGGCTGGAGGCTGCTCAGAACCTGTGCCGGGGGACGGTTCACTAGCTGGAGATGCCTGTGCCAGGCTCTGCGATGCATTTCCATTTGAGCCTCTGGTCGCCGAACCGTCGCTCGTAGTACGACCCGGGCAGCAATCCTTGCCGCTCTTGGCGGTTACGGTCCCCGGACTTGCGGCCTGGGCGAGCTGCGCGGATTCGAGCTTGTCGAGCTGCGCCTGGAGCTTGTCGATCTTGCCCTTCAGTACCTTCATCTGGGCCTCTCTCGCACGATCGGCTCGCGATTGGCTGTTGGTCTGCGCCAGACTCGCTGACGCGGAGCACAAAGCAATCGCAATTGCCGCCGCGACAAGCGTCAGTGTGCGCGAGATCGAAATCGAAAACGTCTTTCCCATGATATATCTCCTTTGGATTCTTACGAGTCTTACAAGCAAACGACCGACACCTTGCGCCCGCCTATTTCTGTTCGGGTTTGGAAGCTTCGCTGCCTTGACCATTGGTTCCTTTCATCCCGAGTTTGCAGCACTCCATCGGCTCCATATGATTCTTCTCTGTCTCAAGCCTTTCGACCCGAGCCCTTAGGTCGGCCAGTTGTTGGGCGACATCTTTGTTCTGCTCCGGATTGTTGGCCGAACTCTCGGTGGCGCCGGACTGGTCTGTTGCTCGCGCAATCGACGCTGGGATCGCGACCGCGACAGCACCGCTCACAAGCAGAAGAACGAGCGTGCGGCGGACTAATCCCGACTGGTTGGTGCTGCGAATCATTTGATTTCTCCTCTCGAGTTTCAATTTTACGCCGGGATTCAAAACCCGTATTCGTTCCCTAATTCGCGACTCGTGCCCGCCGGCTAACGCTCACGTTGTAGAGCGGCACCCAGATCAAAGCGAAGTACCAGCCGTATGCGTAACTCTCGACCAGACCTAGAAAGAAACTGGGCCAGCTCAGCCAGTGGAAGCCGGGCAAGAAAGCCTGCCATGCCGAATGCATCTCGTGCGCAGGCATAACCAGGTCACCGGCGACGCATAGAACGAATGAAATTGCTATGAACGCGCTTGTCGCCAGTCCGACGGAACGCAATGACAGAGTCTGCTTCATGCGCCGGCCCCCGCCGACGCGAAGCGCTGTGGCTCTGCGTCGAACTTGTCGAGACACTTCCTCGAACAGAAGCGATATTCGCGCCCCGAGAAGACTTCGGAATATCCACGTCCTTGCTCGACGTAAATTTCGCACACAGGATCCTTCTTGGCGCGCCCGGTGGCCTCGCCGCGCCCTGCGTGGTGATGACCGTGCACGGTATGTGAACCGCAGCCGAAACGCATCAGGAAATAGAAGACAGCTGCGAACAGCAAAAGCGAGAGTATCCTATCCATCGCTTCCTCGGTTTCCTCTTAATCGGATCTAGCCCGCCGCTCTGGTACGGCCGCGGCCACTTCGCCCTCGCTCGGCTGCGCTACTCGCGGGCGGGGGCACGCGCGGGCCGGACCGCGAGGACGCGCCTTTCAGGCTTTCGAGACCTGCCTCGCAGGCGCAATTCAGAAATCCATGTGTTGGGCAGGTCGTACAAAAGCGCATTAGCGCACTGTGAAGAGCTCTCCGTGCCCGATGAAGCCGCACGCCCAGATTGTTTGCCGAGATGCCCAGTGCCTTCGCCACTTTGCTGCGCGGCTGACTGAGCAGATCCACCTGCCAGATCAGTTGGGCGTCATCGCTCCGCATCGTCGGCAGTATCCGGTAAAGACAACTGCAAACGGCCCGCTCGGCGTCATCGTCCACTTTCACTACCAAACCTTCCGCTAATTGAAGACGCAGGAGCGCAGTTCTTCTTACACTTGCGCGGCGGTAATAGTCAGTTATGGTTCTTCGCAGCACTTGGGCCAACCATCCTTTCAAAGCCCCTCGCTCTTTAATCGTCCGCGAACTTCGGATTGCCTTGAAATAAAATTCCTGCAGAATGTCCTCGGCATCGGCGAGGTTTCGGCTGCGTCGGCTCACGAAACTAAGGAACTCCCGATGCCCCTCTAGTAGAGAAGCGATCACCGCTTCTTCGATCGCGCTCGCAACTGGGCGCTTGCGCTTCACGCGACACCGACCTGCGGCCGACGTCCGCGTGGAATAAACGCCGGGTCTGTCCTCGTATAGTGCGCGTATGTTTCACCAAACTCTGCCAACACTTGCGTCTCTTCCCTTCTGGCCGACCGCCCGTACGCCCAAACGAGGATCGGGAACATCACGAGCGTCGGGATCCTCGGCCACTGCAGCAGGAAATTAAACATAGTCGCGATGAATGCCACGTACTGAGGGTGGCGCGCATCGGCATACGGCCCCGCGGTCGCAAGCGTGTGAGTTCTCTGAGAGGCGTAGAGCTCCCGCCACGAGCTTGCTAACAGGTAGATGCCAGCGACGATCAGGATCTTCAGGGCTGATCGCCTGCTCGATGAGAGCGCAGCCAGCGATTTTTACCTTCAGTAGTGAACTAGACATCGTCGGACTTTTTCCTCGCGTCTGAACAGTTCGCGATCTGACACCATCGGCGAATCTCCGCTGAGAAATCGCCCAAGACGTTGAGCGAGACCAGCGGCTCGAACCGGCTCGCTCCCGAAAAAGGATCGCGAGTTAGATCAGAAGTGAGTGGAGGGCTATGAAAATTGGCGTCGAAAGCGGAGGTGGGTGATATATCTCCGCAAACTCGGTCGACGCGACGAGTTGAGCAGCCGGCCTCTGCCCGATCAGAAAAATAGGAACGGCGACCACTATCGAATCTGTGGAAGGAACTGTTAGTGCGACTACGCCGTTGTAGGCAAAACAGTCTAGGCCCAGGTCAAGTGCACAGCATGCGCCGTTAGGCAGATTGTGATGAACGGGACCTTCGGTTCCATTTCCTGATGGTTCATGGTGAGGGGAGTCAGCGGCCGAAGCTGTCGCCTCGTCGTCACCGCAGCCTGCCAGAGAGTGCAACTGAGGCGCCAAGATAAGCGCAAAAGCGAGCAGCAATAGCGGAAGAACTTTTCTCTGTTCGCTCAACTTCATGTGAGGCTCGTTACGAGTATCCGACTGCCGCGCCGTTATGGCAAACTCTGTACCCATCCTTCCCGGAGAGGGATTAGGCAGATGTGACCGGAACGCCCAGGAAACCGGTGTTTGGGTCAAAGGTTCACCCTTCTGAGCCTTAGTGCATTGGTGATGACTGACACGGAGCTGAGACTCATGGCGGCGCTCGCGATAATAGGACTTAGCAGGAGGCCGAATACGGGGTAGAGAACCCCGGCTGCGATCGGTATCCCCAGCACGTTGTACACAAACGCGAAGAAAAGATTCTGTCGGATGTTTCGCATGGTCGCGCGGCTCAAACGCCGCGCCTTCGCGATTCCGCGCAGATCGCCCTTGACCAGCGTGACACCCGCGCTCTCCATCGCGACGTCGGTGCCGGTGCCCATCGCGATGCCGACCTGCGCCAGTGCGAGCGCAGGTGCATCGTTGATACCGTCGCCGGCCATCGCCACGATACGTCCTTCCGACTGCAAACGCTTGACCACTGAGGCTTTCTGATCGGGCATCACCTCTGCTTCGACCTGATCGATGCCCAGCTTTTTCGCGACTGCCTCGGCTGTGATTCGATTGTCGCCGGTCAACACCACGATCTTGACGCCGTCGTCCTGGAGCATCTTGAGTGCTTCGGCAGTCGACGCCTTGATTGGATCGGCAACGCCGATGAGTCCGGCAGGACGACCGTCGATCGCCACGAACATCACGGTGTGGCCGTCTTTTCGCTGCGCATCGGCATCGGCCGAAACGGCGTCGAAGGCAACGCCCAGCCTGCTCATCATTTGGTGATTACCAAGCTCAACCGCACGGCCCTCGATGCGTCCGGATACGCCCTGGCCGGTAGTCGACTTGAAATCCTCGGCGGCAGCGAGCGTCAACTTGCGCTCTTCCGCGCCTGCCACAATCGCCGCCGCCAGGGGATGCTCACTGCCACGCTCGAGGCTGGCCGCGAGACGCAAAACGTCTGCGTCGGCGAAGCCGTCGAGCGCAGCGACCGAGACGAGGCGCGGCTTTCCTTCGGTCAGCGTCCCGGTCTTATCGACCACCAGCGTATTCACCTTCTCGAGAGTCTCGAGCGCCTCGGCGTTTTTGATCAGCACGCCCGCGGTCGCGCCACGGCCGGTGCCAACCATGATCGACATCGGAGTCGCGAGGCCGAGCGCACAGGGACACGCGATGATCAGAACCGCGACCGCGTTCACGAGCGCATAGGCCATCCGCGGCTGCGGGCCGACAATCGCCCAGACGATGAAGGTAATCACGGCCGAGAGCACGACGGCCGGGACGAAATACGAAGCGACCACATCGACGAGGCGCTGAATCGGAGCGCGGCTGCGTTGGGCCTCGCTCACCATGCGGACGATCTGCGCTAGCAGAGTGTCGCTGCCGACTCGCTCGGCACGCGTGACGAATCCACCAGTTCCGTTGATGGTCGCGCCGATCAGCTGATCGCCAGGTTTTTTCTCGACGGGGATTGGCTCGCCCGTAACCATCGACTCGTCAACCGAGCTCGTCCCCTCCTCTACGACGCCATCGACGGGGACTTTCTCGCCCGGCCGCACGCGCAACCGATCTCCGGGGACGACGCGGTCGAGCGCTATGTCCTCCTCACGGCCGTCGGCTCTGATGACGCGTGCGGTCTTCGGCGCTAGTCCCAACAACGCTCTGATCGCGCTGCTGGTACTGCTGCGAGCCCGCAGCTCAAGGACCTGGCCGAGCAGCACCAGCGCGGTGATCGCAGCGGCAGCCTCGAAGTAAACCGGTACACTGCCGTCGGCGGCGCGGAACGAATCGGGGAATAAATTCGGGAAGATGGCCGCGAACAGGCTGTAACCGTAAGCGACGCCGATACCCATCCCGATCAAGCTGAACATGTTGAGGCTGCGGTTGACGATCGAATCCCAGCCGCGCACGAACAGCGGTGCGCCCGCCCACAGCACGACTGGAGTCGCAAGCGCCAGTTCAATCCACGTCCGCACCGATCCGGGCATCGCGCGCGCAAGCGGCTTGCCCGGAATCATGTCCGACATTTCGATGAGTATCAGCGGAATCGTGAGCGCGACGCTTATCCAAAAGCGCCGGGTCATATCTGCCAGCTCCGGCGACGGCTCATCGCCAGCACTCACGACGCGCGGCTCCAAGGTCATTCCGCAGATTGGACAATTGCCCGGCTCGGAACGCACGATCTGATGATGCATCGGGCAGACGTATTCGGTTTTCGAAACCGGCCGGATTGGCGTGACCGATTCAAGTGCCATCCCGCACTTCGGACACGAACCCGGATGGTCCTGCCTGATCTCGGGATGCATCGGGCATGTATATAAAGGAGAGGATGCCGCGTCCGGCATGGGAGCACTGCTTTTCGCCGCCGACGGCTTCGCTGCGCGGCTTAGAAAACTGTCAGAATCGTTTTTGAATTTCTGGAGGCAGCGGAGGCCGCAGAAATAGTACGTCGTGCCTTTGAACTCAAACGATCCGGCGCTCTTGGCCGGATCGATCTGCATCCCGCACACCGGGTCGACGACGTTGCCACTCACTACAGGCGCCGCTTTAGCAGCAACTGGTGACTCGGCACTCATGTCGAAACCTCTGCGCCGTGCCGCCATCGGAAATCGCAGCGTTCGGCTCCGCCCGCGATGGATCCGGTTCGTTCAAGCTCGGCGCCCCAGTCCTTCGCGAGCGGAAAATCCAGATTGCAAAAGGTTTGTACGCATAGCGCCGACCTGTTCTTCGATGAAAAGTATTGCGCCGCCGGGCAACGCAGGCAATCAAACGCGACCACGTTCGTTTCGGCCGCAACCTCCTTCCATTGGTATGCCGGCGAACTGAACGGGAAGCGCTTGAACATCTGTGTCGCGGCTCTCATCCGATCAAGCTTATCTTTTCCAGTGGCACGACTGAGCATCCACGCGACCGCACCCATCTTCCGATAGACTACCCATCCCACATCCACGACGATTTGCGTAGCTGCTTCGTCACTGCGACCCGAGTCCATGAGTGCCTGATGAAGCGCGATCGTAATCGCCGCAAGATGCAGAACTTGCGTAGGACCAAAACCCTCGCCCTTCGGAACCGACGGCGCTGATTCAGCATAGCTGTGCCAGACGGCTTCAAGCGTTCTGCGAGCCTCAACGGGTGACATGCGGGTTACGAGAAATCTCCGCACTGATGGCTCGAGCAAGCTCCGCAGCATCAGGGTTCTCAGTTTAGTTGAGAGTGACACTAAAGTTTCTTCAAGGGAAGTTTGTCAATCCGAAAGCGGATTTGATCTATGATCGAACTTTGTCCCCATGCAGAACAATCGCGACTCGTGTGCTGAGTGGTGTTTGCGTGCTCCAAAGAACTCGCTACTCCCGGAATTTCAAGTGGTTTGCAAAGGCCAGCTCAAGGAATCATGCCAATCATCCTCTCTCCCTCCGCAGATACTGACAGCGCGGACCCTTGTTATGAACGCGGCACACCTCGGTTCGGTGAGCTTAAACGACTACGTTCCGCGGCGCTCCGCCGACGAACGCCTCTAAGTTGTGAACCAACTGCTGGCGAAACTCTTCGATTGCTTGCTCGCTGGCCCACGCGACGTGCGGAGTAATTGTCAGATTAGGATGACGCGAGTTCAGAAGGGGATTTCCAGCGGAGGGAGGTTCCATCTCGAGGCCATCGAGCCCCGCGCCTCCGATAACTCCGCTGGACAGGGCCACAGACAGCGCCAAGTTATCCACCAGCTCACCGCGCGCGCAATTGATGAGAATCGCGTCGTGTTTCATACAACGCAGCTCTCCTGCACCGATCAGACCGCGGGTTTCCGCATTGAGAGGACAATGCAGCGAGAAAATATCACTTCGTTGAAGCGCCAGAGAAAACTCGATGCGACCGGAACGGAGGTTGGAGCTGCCCTTTCGATCGGCAACTAACAAGTGCATTCCAAAGGCGTCAGCGAGGGCGGCCACCCGCCTTCCGATATTGCCGAACCCGACGATCCCAATTGTAGCCCCGAAAAGATCTTTTGAGGGTTGTATACACAGCAGGGACCCAGTCGCTGAGCGTTGCCAAGTCCCGTCGCGAGCAACCCGTGACTGCTCGGAGAGGTTGCGACGCAAGGCCAACGCCAATGCGAAGACATGTTCGGAGACAGATTTGTCGCACCAACCGCGTAGGTTGCTTACCACGATGCCGAAGGTACGGCACGCGTCGATATCGATATGATCGTAGCCGGTGGCAGCGACGCCAATCATCTTCAGTGACGGCAGCTTTTCGAATTCTGCTCGTCCCAAGCGGACGCGATTGGTGATTGCGATAGTGGCGCCCTTCAATCGCTCTACGACCGCGTCTCCCGATGTGGTGGGATGTTCGATCCATTCGTGAGAAAATCCTGGTCGTTTCAGGTCGAACGGAAATACACCCCGATCCAGGAAAACGATTCGATGCTGCACTCGCTGAGTTTCCATGGCGTTCTTTAGTCGTCAACGGGTCGAGCGTCAGCGACGCAGTGACTCCGCGATGTTTCGCTGCTCGCGGACAGGAGCGGCATATTCTTTGGCGATCCGTGCGTACCTTGAGACACCTTGCACACCCTTAGGCTTGGCGAGAGATAAAATGCGGACCACATTCTTTTCTGACGTTTCTTACTCTTCCAAGCTGTCTGCACTGTGTCCCGCAAATGCTTGCACGTCATCTTCGCTAAATAGTCATCAGATCTGGGGCAACGCTCCGACGGCGCTTCCTTTCGATTGCAGGATCGGGATTGCAAGGGCGACGGAGGCAGGGGCTGCACTCGCTGCGTTTCAGCGCACCACTGGCACCGACGCCCAACTATCCTTTCGGGAGTTATCCAGAAGGATATCGGAAAAAATGCGCTCCCGCGCTACAATCCTCTCATGAACCGTTCAGAAGCCATAGCGCGTTTGCGCGAACATGAGACCGAGCTCAAGTGGCTTGGCGTACAACATCTCTACCTCTTCGGCTCGACCGCCCGCGACGACGCGCGAGAGGGTTCCGACATCGATCTTTTCTTCGACTACGAGAAGGAAAAGCTGGGGCTTTTCGAGTTGATGGATGTGAAGGAGGCCGCAGCAAAGATTCTCGGCCGCAAGACCGACATCATGACGCGCGATAGCATCCATAAGGTTCTACGGCAACGGATCGAAGCGGCAGCGGTTCCGGTGTTTCAATGTCCGATCGCTCCACACTCCCCACACCTTGACGACATTGTCGAGGCGATTGACCGCGTTCGCCAGGTCCTTGCCGATCTGCCGCTCGACGCCTTCGAGACCGACTGGCAGAAACAATAGCTGGAAAAACGCAGCGTCGAGATCGTCTTCGAGGCCAGCCGCCGCCTGCCCGACGACCTGAAGCCCGGCACCCGAAAATCCCGTGGTCCAAGGTGGCTGGCATAGGCAACGTGCTGCACCACGACTACGAGAGCGTTTCCGCGCCCGTGATATGGAAACTCGTTCGTGAAGATCTTGCTCATCTCGACCGCGCCTGTCGCGAAGAGTTAACAAGGAACCGAACTCGCGAGCGCTAGCCTCGCCGTTCCTCCCATCTTTCGCGCCCTTTCACAACCCAGACTGCTTGTGGCTCGCCCCATCGCGCGTCCTTGGCCAGGTAAAAGAGTCCTGTCCAGCGTCCGCAGGACGCCGCGTCTTCGCGATCCAAAATTGTAACCGCCCAACCGCCGCTCCACCCCGACTTATTTTTTTCCCGGCCTCCACTCTTCTTTGAGAGGCCGGAAAAAAAATTCCCTCTTTTCATTTGGGACACAAAGCAAACGGAACTAACGCCCTGCCCGAAGACGGGAAGCGGGCGCAGGAGG
>Ga0182024_10005298_pt1 | contig 29007 bp, 18 predicted proteins | sample P32metaG_FD_120480 | JGI IMG/M metagenome (GOLD analysis project Ga0182024, IMG submission 120480) | Permafrost microbial communities from Stordalen Mire, Sweden - P3-2 metaG (Illumina Assembly) | ecosystem: Environmental > Terrestrial > Soil > Wetlands > Permafrost | place: Sweden: Stordalen...
CCAATCCTGGCTGCAGCCTGCTTTCAGCAGGCTCGTCGCTCGGCAACAAGAGCCGCCTCGAAAAGCGGCTGCAGCCAAAATTGGCCGCCCTACCCGGACTACACTTTTCAGGAAACTGTTCTAGATGTTGTCCTTCAAGCGATAAGTCTTGTGGGCATTTTCCCAAGCCATCTTACGGAATGCCGCGGGCGCGACCGTTCTCTTCAACAGCCCCAGCGTCTCCCGCGCCACGCATTTCCCCGCCAACCGGCTCGCCGACGGATTCCCGGCCTGCGAAATTCCTCCGCCTTTCCCGTCGGTACACGCGCAGTCGCTGCCGAAAATCAGCTTGTCTTCGTGCCTCTTCAGAAATCCGGCGGTAAACTCCGGGTCGCGCGAGAGCGCGTTATTCCCTGAATTCGCCGACAGATCGCCCAACAGGTTCGGATAGTCGCTCAGCAATTTGTCCGTCACCCCGCCGCGCTTGACCGGTCCGCTCGGATACGCGACCTCGTTCGCATAATCGGCGCTGACGTTGGCCCAGAACGCGTCCGCGTGCCCGATGAAACGGGTCTTGGGATACGCCTTCAGCATCGCTTCGAAATTCTTCCATCCCGTCGAGAATACGCCTTCCGTCGGCGTGTGCGGGACTTCTTGAAAGTGAACCAGGATCGGCACATTCAACTCCGCCGCCAGCGCGTACATCCGCCGCAGCTCCGGCCCGGCGGCTTCCACGTGAAATTTTATTTCGCCCAGGCCGATCGCGCCGTTCTTGATTGCCTTGGTCAGCAGCGTCTCGGCCTCAGGCTTGGTAATATCGGTGCTGGCGAACCATCCCAGCACGCGGCCAGGATACTTCTGTTCGATCTCCTGAATCTGCTCCACGGAGTTCTCGCGCGCGAGCATCATGGCGTTGGAGACTCCGCACCCGTCCAGGTGGACGATGTTCGCTTCGGCCGTCCGGCGCAGGTGGTGATGGCAATCAACCACCGGCCCTCCCCACAAATCCAAGGTCTGCCCCCAGCCCACGGCGCCGGCAATCGCGCCGGCCGCGGCTCCCGAAAATTGTCTGCGATTGATTCCAGTCACGCATTCTAAGGTATCACCGCGAGATGAGCCCCATGCGTAAGCTTGGGGTTAGCGCGGGCGCGGAAATAGCCCCAAGCTGACGAGTCTGTGTGAAAACCGCGGCGATGACCGCTCCTGCTGGTCGCGGCTCCATTTGTCTTGATGAATCTACCAGGCTCGAAACAGAGCCGCGACTAGCAGGAGCGGTCCAAATCGAAATGGGGCTGGACTCCGCACGCGGTTTACACTACTCGTGTCTGCTTTACGATACACTGACTAGGTTACACGTCATGACAAAGACCCCGTTCGTCCTCCTTTTCCTATTCATCGCGTCGCTCAGCGCGCAAGTATCGGCCATTCTCTCCGGCACGGTCACCGATCCATCTGGCGGCGCCGTTTCCTCGGCCACCGTCACCGCGAAGAATGACGACACAGGGGCGCTCCGCGGCACCACGACCGATAGCGATGGCCGTTATCAGTTTTTCTCCCTGCCGGTTGGAAATTACGAAATTGCCTGTAAAAAGGCAGGCTTTTCCGAAGAGGTCCGCACCGGCGTGCACCTGGTGGTGGGTGAGACCGCTGCTGTCGACATGCATCTGCGCGTCGGCGAATCGAGCCAGCAGGTCACCGTCAACGGAGATGCGCCGCAGGTTGGCGTGAACACCGCCGACGCCGCGGGCCTGGTGGGCGAACAGGAGATTCGCGATCTTCCTCTCAACGGCCGCAGCTATGACGAACTGCTGAGCCTCAACCCCGGCGTCGTCAATTTCACCTGGGAGAAAACCGGCGGCATCGGCGTTTCGAATTCGACGGTCGGCAATAATTTCGCCGTCGCGGGCAATCGGCCGCAGCAGAATCTGTTCCTGCTGAACGGCGTCGAATTCACCGGCGCGGCGGAAAATAACATGCAGCCCGGAGGCACCAGCCAGCAGTTGCTGGGCGTCGATGCCGTCCGGGAATTCAACCTGCTGATCGATTCCTATGGGGCGGAATACGGCAAGCGTCCCGGCGCCCAGGTCCTGATCGTTACCCAGTCCGGCGCGAACCAGGTGCACGGATCTCTGTTCGAGTTCCTCAGAAACAACGCCATGGATGCCCGCAACTTCTTCGACGGCTCCTCCGCGCCCGGTTTCGAGCGCAACCAGTTTGGGGCGGCTCTCGGCGCGCCGCTCCAGAAAAACAAAACGTTCGCATTCGCGAATTTCGAGGGGTTCAACCAGCACCTGCATCAGACAGGAGTAGACCTGGTTCCAGACTCGAGCGCCCGCACCGGTTCTTTGCCCTGCAAGCTGATCAGTCCTGTGCCGAGCCCTTGTCCCGCGTCCGGATTGGCGCCCGTCGGCGTTTCGCCGCTGATCAATGCGTGGCCCGCGCCCACTCCCGGCGCTCCCGATTTCGGCGGAATCTCAGAAGCCTTCAACAATCCCCTGCAAACCATTCGCGACGACTTCGGCACCGTGCGTCTCGATCACATAATTTCCCAGAAGGATTCGCTGAACGCGGTCTACACCATCGACGACAGCGCCGACTTTACGCCCACCAGCACCAACGCCTACAGCACCGACGTGGAGAGCCTCCGCGAGCAGGTCGCCAGCATCGAAGAGACGCACATCTTCTCCGCCAGTTTTCTCAACACCGCCCGCATCGGTTTTTCGCGCGCCGGATATTTCTTCACCGGTGAGCCGACCCCCGGCACTCCCGCGGCTAGCCTGCCTGGTTTTCTCGCCGGTCTTCCGCTCGGCGCGCTCGTCGTCGGCGGCAGCGCCGCGTCGAATCCAACAGCGCAGTTGAGTCTCGCCGGAAGCAACAACGGCAGCAATCTGGATGTCGCCAGAAACCTGTTCACTTATGAGGACCGGGTTTCATTTATCAAAGGTCGCCAACAGTTCAACGTCGGCGCCTGGTTCCAGCGATTGCGGTCGAACGAGAATCTCGCCCTCAGCCAATACGGCCAGGCGACCTTCACCAGCCTGCAAACGTTCCTCCAGGGCACGGCCAGCACGCTGCTCTACGATCCCACGCCCACGCCTCTCGGCTGGCGTGCGTGGTTTGGTGCGTTCTACGCCGAAGACGTCATTCGCGTGAGCCCAAAACTCACCTTGACCCTCGGCTTCCGCGACGAGTTTACCACCGGCTGGAATGAAGCCCACGGCCGCGCTTCCACCTACACGTTCCCGAACGGCGTCATCGCGAATCAGCCCACCATCGGGAACTCGGCGTTCACCGTCAATAACGGAAAATTCCTTCCCCAGCCGCGAGCGGGCGTCGCGTGGGGCCCTTTCCGTAACGCGCACACGACGGTGATTCGCGCCGGCTTCGGCATGTACAACGATCTGCAAGACGCGCTCGGCTATCGAACCGATCAGAATGCGCCGTTCAACCCGACTTACAGTCTTCCCAACGAGCCGGTTTCTCAACTCCCCATCCTGCCGTCGGCTCCGGTGCCGTCGACGGCGAAACTGGTTCCAGGCGGCACACAGCCGGATTTGAAAACACCCACGCTGATTTCCTGGTCTCTGCGAATCCAGCAGGAAATCACGGCGAATACGGCGCTTACCGTCGGCTATGTGGGATCTCACGGCTATCATGAACTCATCGGGATCGATGCCAACGAACCTTTTCCTGTCATCTGTCCGAATGCGCCCTGCCCGGCAAACTATCCCGCGAGTTTCCCCACAGGTCTGGCCGGCACGCCCGTTCCCGCGGGAACCTATTACATTCCGACCGCAACCCGCGCCAACGCCACCATCGCCAATACCTGGACGTATTTTTCCGAGGGCGATAGTTCGTACAACGCACTGCAAGTAGACCTGAACCACCGCTTCAGCCAGGGCTTCTCGCTGCGCGGAGTATACACAAGGTCGAAAACCATCGATGATGGGGATTCGCTGAACGCCACCGCGTCGGGCGGCGAGCCTGCGCTGGCGTCCAATCCCTTCAACCTGCGCGCCGACCGCGGACTGGCGAATTTCGATGTCCGCAATGTCGGCATCATCAACGCGATTTATGCGCTGCCCTTCCACCGGGGAAAATTCGCGAGCGGCTGGAGCGTCAATTCCATCGTCACCCTACAGGGCGGCTTTCCGTTTACTCCTCAGCTCAGCTACAACCCATCGAACAACGGCGACTCCCGAAATCCCGTGCGCCCGTTCGTGAACCCGGCGTTCACCGGTCCGGTTATTTTAGGGACTCCGAATCAGTGGTTCAATCCGGCGGCTTTCCTCGCCCCTCCCGCGAGCAGCGGATTTTACGGAAACCTGGGCCGCGATACGTTGATCGGCCCAGGACTCGCCACCTGGGATTTCTCTCTCTTGAAGGACACCGCGATCCGGGAAAAACTCCGCCTCCAGTTTCGCGCCGAGCTGTTCAATCTGCTGAACCACCCCAATTTCAACACCCCGAACGCCGTCGTCTTCACGCCCACCGGAGTATCGCCCACCGCGGGCGTGATCACCGCCACATCCACCACCGCGCGTCAGATTCAGTTCGGCCTGAAGCTGCTCTGGTAGCTAGTGCAGAGCGTGGTAAATTCTGCCAGTTATGTGGCGTACGCACTCGTGCGTGCCGCGTCGAGACTCATCTCGACGCCCCGCCATGCATCGACCGAGTGTCGATGCGGACCCACGAAAGAATCCACTCTGTGTGACGCACGGCCAATTTGGCTTGCAGCCGCATTTCTCGCGACGGTCCACTAGTAGTGTGACCGGACGATTTGTTGGCAATTCAGCCCCATGCGTCAGCTTGGGGCTTGCACTGCGAGCCGCACTAGCCCCAAGCTGACGCGTGGGGCTCCACGGTGCCTCGCCGTCCGGATGAAAGCCAACTATTCATCCGGTCGCGATCCTTCGCCGGGGGCATTTGGTACACTTATCGGGCTAAGGATGCTCCGATCCCCCGAAGAGCTGTACCAGGCTGCCATTGCCCTCGAGCCGCTTGCCCGCAAAAGGTTCCTCGATGAAAACTGCGCCGATCCAGCGGTGCGCGCCCAGGTCGACCGCCTGCTCGAGGCCGACTCGACGAAAACCATTCACATCGCCACCGCGCTTGCGCCCGGCAGCACTCTCGGGCATTACACCATCCAGCATTCGCTCGGCGCCGGCGGCATGGGCGTCGTCTATGAGGCGATCGACAAGAAACTGCATCGCACCGTGGCCATCAAGATTCTCGCTCCCGGCGCCATCGATGAAGATACGCGCCTCCGCTTCCTGCGGGAGGCTCAGGCCGCCTCCGCGCTGAATCATCCGAACATCGTGACGGTCTATGAAGTCGGGCAGGAGGCCGGCACCGATTACATCGTGATGGAGCGTATCTCCGGCCAAACCATGCGCCAGGCGATCGGGAAGAAAGGGATGCCGGCGCGCACCGCGGTTGCCTACGCCATCCAGATGGCCGATGCCCTCGCCACCGCCCATGAAGCCGGCATCGTGCATCGCGACCTCAAGCCCGGCAACGTGATGGTCACCGAGCGCGGCCTCGTCAAACTGCTCGACTTCGGTCTCGCCAAACTCAGCCGCCGCCCCGTCGGCGACGCGACTGCGGAAATGTCGCTCACCATGGCCGGTCACGCCGTCGGCACCGTCTTTTATATGTCGCCGGAGCAGGCGCAGGGCAAGAATGTAGACGCGCGCTCGGATATTTTTTCCTTCGGCGCCGTCCTCTACGAGATGCTGACCGGCGCCCGCGCCTTCCATGGCGACTCCGAAATCGCCACGCTCGCCGCTATCCTCGAACGGGAGCCGGTGCCGATCGGAAAAATCGCGCCCGAAGTCGCGCCGCCTCTCCAGCGGATTATTTCCAAGTGCCTCGCCAAGAAGCCGCACGACCGCTGGCAGCACATGCTCGACATCAAGCTGGTGCTCGAGGATGTGCTCAAGGATCTGGATTCTCCTCCCGCGCAGCCGGAGGAGGCCCGCTCGGCCCGTTGGCTTTTTCCCGTCCTGGGCGTCGCCGCCGGCGTCTTGCTCACCGTTGCGGCGTTTCGATTCTTCCACCCGCCCGCCGCGCCCGCCCCTGAGTCCGTATATCGGATGTTGACCACCACCAGCGGACTCAACGACGATCCCGCCCTTTCGAAGGACGGCCGTTTCATCGCCTTCTCCTCCGACCGCGGCGACGGTGCGGAAAATGGCGATAACCTCGACATCTGGCTCCAGCAGATCGGCTCGCGCGAGCCCATCCGTCTCACCAAGGACCCCGCCGACGAAACCGATCCGGCTTTCTCGCCCGACGGCACCCGCATCGCCTTCCGCTCCGAAAAAGATGGTGGCGGAATTTATATCGTTCCCACTCTCGGCGGCGACCCGATGCTGATCGTCCCCGGTGGACGCAATCCCCGTTTTTCCCCCGACGGCCGCTGGATCGCCTACTGGATCGGACGCAACGAGGGCTCCGTTTCCCCTGGCTCCTCGGCCGTCTTCATCGTCGAACCAGGCGGTGGACAGCCGCGCGCCGTCCACCCGGAAATGGGCGCCGCTTTCTATCCTTCCTGGTCCCCGTCCAGCGACCGGCTCCTGGTGCGGGGCTGGAAAGGCCATGAAACCCCCAAGGAAACGTTCGATTTCTGGGCGCTCCCCATCGATGGCGGCGAAGTGAAAAAAAGCGGCGGATATCCCATCTTGCGCGCCCAGGGTTTAACCGGACTCCGGCAATTGGGCTGGGACGGGCCGCTCGAATGGATCGGGAATCACGCCCTTTTTGCCGCGAAGCTCGGCGATTCGACGAATTTATGGGAAGCGGACTTGTCTAAAGACGGCGAATTCCGCTCCTCCGGCCGGCGCGTCACCAACGGGCCGGGACGGCAAGCCAATCCCGCCTGGGCCGTGTCCGCCGAAACCGAGCGCGTCGCGTTTTCCAATCAGGTGGTGAATTACGACGTCTGGACCATCCCGGTGGATCCGGCGCACGGGAAGCCAACCGGCGAGATGACCCGCCTGACCAACACCGTCTCCACCGAATGGGCCCCTTCGATCAGCGACGATGGCCGCCTGTTGCTCTACATCACCTCCGCCTCCGGCGAATGGGGGCTCATCGTCCAACAGCTGGACACCGGGCGCATGCGCACGCTGATTACCAGCCAGACCCTGCTGGTCAGCGCCCGCATCAGCGGCGACGGACGCCGCGTCGCTTATGCCAATAACCGCTACGATCTGCTCACCATTCCCTCGGCCGGCGGCCCGGTTGAAAAAGTCTGCGACCATTGCGGCACCATCAACGGCATTTCTCATGACGGAAATTCGATCCTCTACGAGCCCATCAAAGATGAGGACCTGACTATGTTCGACGTCCGCCAGCGCAAGTCCCTCAAGCTCGCATTGCGCCCGCAACCCGGCGATTTCCTGTCCGGAGGCCGCTTTTCGCCCGACGAAAAGTGGGTCGCGTTCCACTCCATCGAAGGGCCCGCCAAGACCACCCGCGTCTGGATCGCCCCGGTCCATCGCGAAAGTCCCGCGCAACAATCCGATTGGCTTCCCATCACCGACGGACCGGAATTCGCCCAGGACCCCTGCTGGTCCTCCAACGGCAACATCCTCTACTTCACGTCGGAGCGCGACGGATTTCGCTGTTTCTGGGCCCAGCCTCTCGATCCGAAAACCCGCAAACCCTCCGGCGCCGCCTTCGCTCTGCGGCACTTTCATTCGGCGCGCCAATCCTTGCTAGGCCTGGGCTCCGACGGCTATCTCGTCGGCTTGTCCAGCGGAGCCGGCCGCACCGTCTTCTCCTTCCCCGAACTAACCGGCAACATCTGGCTCCAGGAGACCGCGCGTGCGAAATAATCTGCTCGTTCGACAGGCGAAACCGCCTGTCCCACCTCGCCGCAGCGTGTCTTTCCAGGGTGGGGCAGGCGGTTCCGCCTGCCAATCGCGACACACATGACTAACCCCCGCATCAGCCTCGTCGTCATCAGCCGCAATGAAGGCAGTTTCCTCCGCCGCACCGTCGGCAACCTGATCGAAACGCTTCCCGCCGACGCCGAAATCATCGTCGTCGACGACGGTTCCACCGACAAATCCGCCGACGGTCTGCCGCGCCGCGTCCGCCTCCATCGCGCCAATGGACTGGGCGTGGCTAAAGCCCGCAATTTCGGCGGACGGCAGGCCATCGGCGACATCCTGATCTTCGCCGACGCCCATCTGGGCCTCGACGCCAACTGGTGGCGTCCTCTCACCGAACAGCTCGCCGACCCGCGCGTCGGAGCCGTCGCTCCCGGCATCGCCAAATGGCGCGACGACGGGAAAAACGGCTGGGGCATCCGCTTTCAGGGTCCGCGAATGGAAGTCAAGTGGTATCGCCGCAAGCCGAAGGGCCCCACCGCAGTGCCCATCCTCCCCGGCTGTTGCCTGGCCATGCGCCGCGACGTGTTCGAGCGCGTCGGCGGCGGCTGGGATAACGGTCTCCACCAGCGCGGAAACGTCGATAACGAAGTCTCCGTGCGCCTCTGGCTGCTCGGCTACGAACTGCTCATCGTCCCTGAAGTGGTGGTTCGCCACCGCTTCCGCAAAACGTCGCCGTTCCCCGTCGGCTGGCCTCAATATCTTCACAACCGCCTGCGTCTTGCGTTTGTTCATTTCGGTCCGGAACGGCTCGCCAGAGTTGTTTCCAGCCTCCGCCAGTATCCCGGATTCGGTGAAGCCATGGCTCTGGTGGTCGAAGGCGACGCAGGCGCGCGCCGCCGCGAATTATTTTCTGTTCGAACGCGAGATGATGATTGGTACTTTGACCGGTTTCGATTACACTGGTAACACTCCAAGTTGGAGAACACCGTACATAGAGGAGGCATTTAGGAAATGGCAATGAAGAAAAAGGCTGCGAAGAAGGCCGCCAAGAAGGCAGCCCCCAAAAAAGCAGCCGCGAAAAAACCCGTCAAAAAGGCCGCTCCGAAAAAAGCGGTAAAGAAGGTCGTCAAGAAGAAGCCGGCAGCCAAGCTACCACCCAGCACCCCTCCACCCTCCACTCCAGTGACATCGTAATCGCCGGCCAATCGACAAGTTGGGACGGTCGCGAACGCCGCGGCCGTCCCCTCAAATCCTCCCCTTCCCATGGCCGTTTCTAAGAAAACCGTCGGTCACCACGTCGCCGATCCGAATAAGGATCGCACCAGGTGGTTTCTCAGCCGCTCCATTTTTCCTCTGCGCGACGCCATGCCGTCCGCGCTCGAGGACTTTTGGCTGCATCAGGAAAATTTCATCCACGTTCCCAACCTGACTTGGGAGCACGCCGGTCCTTCGAACTTCGCCGGCCGTGTTACCTGCCTGCTGCTGGACCCTCAGAATCAAAGTCACCTCTTCGCCGGTTCCGCCGCCGGAGGTCTGTGGCGCACCGTCGACGGCGCCCGCACCTGGAAATCCTGTTGGCCGAAGTATCTGAACCAGAACATCGGCGCGCTGGCCATCGATGCGTTCGACAGCACCCGCGTGCTCTGTGCCACTGGCGAAGCCAACTATTCCTCGGATTGCTATCCCGGCAGTGGCGTCTATGTGACCAGCGACGCCGGCTTCACCTGGGTGCCTTACCTGACCGCGCCCGGCGGCGGTCCGCTCCAGGAACAGGCTCGCGCCTCGCTTCCCCGCAGAATCGGCGCCATCGCCTTCGGCAGGGACGAAAATAAGCAGCCTCGCGTCGCCCTCGGCGCTGTTTCTTATGATGAGAGCCTTCCCGCCGCCTTATACATGGACCGCGGCCCGGACGGCATTCTACCCGACACCAGCTGGGGCATTCGCAGCTATAACTGCCATGCGCTTGTGTTTCACCCCACCGAAGACAACATCATGTACGTTGCCATCGAGCCGCGCGGCGCACAGAACGGCATCTGGCGCAGTAAGGATTATGGAAAGACGTGGGAACACCTCAAACACGGCCTGCCCGCGGGAGAACATTGCGGCCGTATGAGCCTGGCGATTTCGCCCTCCGATCCCCGCATCCTCTATACAATGATCTCCAGCATTTCCCACGGGCACAGTGTCCTGGGCGTCTTTCGCACCCGCGATGGCGGCGACACCTGGCATTCCATCGGCGGCCAGCACTTCGATACAGAATCGCAACTGGCCTACAACAACTGCATCGCCGTGCATCCCACCCATCCCGATTTCGTCGTCTGCGGCGCGGTCGATCTGCACCTCTCGACCGACGGCGGCAAAACCTGGAACTGCATCACTACCGGCCAGCGGGGCAGCCCGCCCCAGCGTTTCCCGGCGAATTTCGTCCACAGCGATCACCACGCCATCGTGATCGACCCCGCCGGATGGATCTATTCGGGAAACGATGGCGGCGTCGCGCTCAGCGAGGACGGCGGCAAAACCTGGCAGGACAGGTGCAACGGAATGGCCACGTCCATGTTCTACGCCGCCGGCGTGGCGCAATCTAATTCGCGCATCTACGGCGGAGGCACGCAGGATCACGGAACCCTCATCGCCGGTGTGCCCTCCGCGCCCGGCGAACCCGTTCCGCCGCCCGAGGAATTTACCCGCGTCCTGTCGAGCGACGGAGGCTGGATCGAATTCGACCCTTCCGACGCCGAACACGTTTTCGGCACTACCACCGACCTGGAGATTTCCCGCCATCGCCCGGGCGACCCCTGGGCCGCCGGTCCGCAGCTCGCCGGGTGGCATTCGGTCACCATCCAGTCGGACTCAATGACCGGCGCCGAAAAAGAGCTCCGTGGAATGGCCGTGCTCGAAATCGAACCCGGCCGCCACAAGGGTAAGAAAAAGCTCTGGCTCGGCACCAGCCGGCTGTGGCAAACCGAAACCGACGGCCGGTCCTGGAAACCTGTCTCGCCCACTTTCGACGGCTCGGCGATCTCCGCCATCGAGTGCGCCCCCGCCAATCCCCAGGTCCTCTACGTCGCCACCTCGGAAGGGAGGATTTTCCGCAGTACAGACAGCGGCGAGTCCTGGTCCGGCAATCTGGCCAACGCCGCCATTCCGCAGCGCCTCATCACCCGCATCGGCACCCATCCCAAAAAAGCGAGCTACGTCGTGGCCACCGTCGCCGCCAGCGGCGTTCCCGGCACCAGCCTGGAGGGGGACGCGCCCTACGCGCACGTCTTTGAATCGGACGACATGGGAGTAACCTGGCGTCCCCTCGATGGATTGCCCGATGTGGTCTACAACGCGCTGGCCTTCGAAACCCGCGAGCCTTATCGTCTTTTCGTCGGCGGCGATTCCGGCGTATGGATGCACGATGGCATGCGCTGGGCCAGCGTCGCGGGCAATATGCCGAACGTGGTGGTTTCGGATCTGATTTTTCACCATGACGATCAATACCTCTATGCCGCAACCTTCGGACGAGGCATGTGGCGCCTCAAGGTCCATGAACCCTTCCCCTTCGTCCCGGGGCTCGATCCTTCCGCGACCCCAGACGATCCGTTGGCCGCCGGTCTGATGCGCGTGGGAACCGCGCCCGCCCCGCAACTGCTGAGCCCAAAGGATGGCGGGCACGTGTCTCGTACCGTGACGCTCATCTGGATGCCGGTCAACGACGCCATTGGATATACCGTCGACGTCGCCATCGCCGGCCAGTTGAATTCGTACAGCTCGGAACGCCCCGCGCTGATCTTCGATGCCTGGTCCGACGGCTCAGCCACCTGGCGCGTCTGGGCCCTGTTCCGCGACAGCCGCCGTTCCCCCGCCTCCGTTCTCCGCACCTTCACCATCGCCAGTTGAAAAATGGGGACAGCCTACTCTGTCCCAAGGAGCGCCTTTTGCGACGCGTGGACAGAGCGGGCTGTCCCCATTTTCTCGCAGACATACTATAATCTTCAATCGAGAGCCAAATGAAACCCCTCCTCCTGTTCCTCTCCCTCCTCCTCGCCGCGGAAGCCGCCGACGTTCAAAATATCATCGTTTACAAAGAGTCTAAACGTTTCGCAGGCTGGCCCGCCAATCACGGCATCTGGATGTGGGGCGACGAAATCGTCGTCGGCTTCGAACGAGGCTATTTCCACTTCAACGACCAGCGCCATTCGATAGATTGGGACCAGCCCGCCGAACACGTCCTCGCTCGCTCCCTCGATGCCGGCCAAACTTGGACGTTAGAACATCCCGATTCCCTGAAACCTCCTCCAGGTTCCAAAGTCGCCGGCGTCCTCACCGAACCCGGAGGCAAAATCCCGGTCGATTGCCCTGGCGGCATCGACTTCACCAACCCCAACTTCGCCCTGACCGTCCGCATGGAAAGCGTCGACATCGGCCCTTCGCGTTTTTATTACACCTACGATCGCGGCAAAACCTGGTCCGGACCTTTCAAAGTCCCCAATTTCGGCCAGCAAGGCATCGCCGCCCGTACCGACTATCTGATCAACGGCCCTCGCGATATGACCATGTTCCTGACCGCCGCCAAATCCGACGGCAAGCAGGGCCACGTCATTGTCGTCCGCACCGCCGACGGCGCGAAAACCTGGAAAATGATCTCCTTCATCGGTCCCGAACCGGCAAAGGACGACAAAGCCATCATGCCCTCCTCCGTTCGCTTGTCTTCGAACTCCATCGTCACTGCGATCCGCCATCCCACCTGGATCGAAATGTACCGTTCTGATGACAACGGCGCGACTTGGAAGTATTGGAGCAAGCCCGTCCCCGACACCGGCGCGCATAACGGCAATCCTCCATCGCTAGTGAAACTCCGCGACGGCCGCCTCGTCATAACATACGGATACCGTTCCGCCCCCTACGGCATCCGCGCCCGCATCAGCAAGGATGAAGGCAAGACCTGGGGCGAAGAAATCATTTTGCGCAACGACGGCGGAGCCTGGGACCTGGGCTACACCCGCACCCTCCAGCGCAGCGATGGAAAAATGCTGACGGTCTACTATTTCAACGACCACGAAGACACCGAGCGCTACATCGGCGCCACCATCTGGAGCCCAAAATGAAGAAACACCCCGCAGCGTTTCAACGCGCCCATGTGGCGTCCAGCCCCATGCGTCAGCTTGGGGCTATTTCCGCGCTCGCACTAGCCCCAAGCTTACGCATGGGGCTGGCCTGGTGGGGCAGGCGCTTCCGCCTGCCGGCGGCTTCAGCCGCCGTCTTTTTCCTCGCCACCACCGCGACCGCGCTAGACCTCCACAACGCCCGAGTCACCCCCGACCCCAACCTCACCGGCCCAGAAAAAAAGTCCGTGCAAATGCTACTCGAAGAAGTAGAGCATCGCACGGCCCTCAACTGGTCATCCGGCTCGGGTCCGACCATAAGAATCCATCACGCCACTAACTCCGGCCCCGCCGAAGGATTCCATCTCACCGTCCGCGCGAACACCGTCGACATCCAGGGCAACGATGAACGAGGCACCCTGTTCGGCGTAGGCCGCTTCCTCCGAGCCCTCCGCTGGGATCATTTCCAAGCCTCCATCGACGACAATCTCGACATCACGACCGCTCCCAAATACAAGCTGAGAGGCCACCAGATCGGCTACCGCCCCAAAGTCAACTCCTACGATGCCTGGACGCCCGCGATCTTCGAACAATATCTCCGCGATATGGTCATCTTCGGCGCCAACGCCGTCGAACTGATCCCTCCCCGTTCGGACGACGATGACGACAGCCCCCATTTTCACCTCTCGAAAATCGACATGATGGCCGAAATGTCCCGCATCTGCGCCGAATACGGCATCGCGGTCTGGATCTGGTATCCGGCAATGGATAGAGACTATTCGGACCCCAAAACCGTCGATTTCGCGCTAAAGGAGTGGACCGAAATCTACAAAAAACTCCCCCGCATCGACGCGATCTTCGTCCCCGGAGGCGATCCCGGCCACACCCAGCCCAAACATCTCTTTGCACTTCTCGAAAAGCAAAAGCAGGAACTGCGCAAGTACCATCCGAAGGGCGAAATGTGGATGTCGCCCCAGAACTTCGACGCCGCCTGGTTCGAAGAATACCTCGGCCTCATGAAAGCCGAGCCCAAGTGGCTGGACGGCGTCGTCTACGGCCCCTGGACCCGCATCACCATTCAGGAACTGCGCGCGAAAATCCCCGCTCGCTACCCGATTCGTTACTATCCCGACATCACTCATACCATTCACGCAGAATTCCCCGTCCCCGAATGGGATGTCGCCTTCGCCGTCACCCAGGCCCGCGAATCCATCAATCCCCGTCCCACCGACTACCAAAAAGTTTTCAACCACATGATGCCGTCGAGCATGGGGTTCCTCAGCTACTCGGAAGGCGTAAACGACGACATGAACAAATTTGTCTGGAGCGGCCTGGGCTGGAATCCGGATCAGGACGTTGCCGCGATCCTGCGCGAATGGGCGCGCTGGTTCATCAGCCCCAAGCATGAAACCGCGCTCGCGCAAGCCGTCCTCGATCTCGAATCGGACTGGCACGGTCCCGTACTGTCTCGCACCTCCATTGACGAGACGCTCAACAAAGTGCAAGCCCTCGAACGCGCCGCGACTCCGCAAATGCTGCTCAACTGGCGCTTTCAGCAGATCCTCTATCGCGCCTATTACGACAGCTACGTCCGGCAGCGGCTAGTCTACGAAACCGGCCTTGAACAACAGGCGCTCGACCGCCTCCGCAACGCGCCTCGCCTGGGCTCGATCCTCGCCATCGACGAAGCCACGCGCATTCTCGACGAATCGCTGACCAAGCCCGCCGCCGAGGATCTCCGCAACCGCATTTTCGCCCTCGCCGAGGCCCTCTATCAAAGCATCCACGCGCAGCTGAGCGTCGACAAATACAAAGCCATCGCCATCAGCCGCGGCGCAAATCTGGACACCATCGACTTTCCGTTGAACAATCGCGTCTTCTTGAAAGATCAATTCTCCAAACTCCGTGCTCTCCCGAAAGAAGACGACCGGCTCGCCGCCATCCACGCGATTCTCCATCGCGCCGACCCCGGCCCGGGCGGTTTTTACGACGATCTGGGCAACACCTCCATGCAGCCGCACCTCGTGAACGAAGGGCCCGGCTATGAAAACGATCCCGGCGGCTTCCATTCCACCCGCTCCGAATACGCGGCGTTTTCCGGAGGCCTGATCGGCCGCACCTCCGCCGAAGCCACCAAGCCCGATGGCCCGGCGCGCTTCATTCTGAATCCGATGGCTTGGTGGACCTGGGCCGAAACGCGCTACGAAACCCCGCTCACCATGCGATACGAGCATCTGGATCCGCACGCATCGTACAAAGTGCGAGTAGTCTTCGTCGGCCGTCCGACCGACCCAAAAATCAAGCTCATCGCCAACGAAAAGTTCGAAGTCCACGGCTGGATCCAAAAACCGGCCACCATGCAGCCCGTCGAATTCCCCATCCCCGCCGAAGCGACGAAGACAGGCACGTTGACTTTGCGCTGGTTTCTCGATCAGGGGCAAGGAGGGTTTAATGGGTCGATCGATATCGCAGAGGTGTTCTTAACGTCAAATAAGGCTCCGTAGGGCAAGGAGGGCAGAAATCGGGGGCGGCATCAAGACGAAAATGACTTGACCCAGCTAAGCGAATTGCCTTATGCTCGTAATCCTGATACTACAGATCGGAGGAAACTTAGATGCGTTTACTAGCGGCAATGGCTTTATGTGTCGTGCCTGCAGCGTGGGGCACTGCCATACTCGGCAGCACCGTAACAGGCGATATCAACTTTGGTGGCGGGTCGACCAACCTCTATGACCCGGCTAACGGCAGCGTCCCGGCCACGGGCTACCTGAACAGCCCAGACAGTTTCAATTCGCCCACTGTGGTGATCTCTTCCGGTACGCCCACTTTTGGCTTTAATGATGGCTTCAACCTGGATGTGAGCGACTTCTCCAACGGCACGCAACTGGTCTTCACCGACACATCGTTAAGCGGCAGCTTTGCCAGTAACGCCACCATAACCTTGACGTTTACAGACCCCGCGTTTGCAGGCATCTCTTTGGTATCGAGCACTTTCTCGGGTCTTACTTACGGCATTGTCGGCGACGTCATCACCATCAACATCACAGCGTTCACGGGCGGTACCCAGTCGACCAGCCAGCCGCTCGTGGGCTTCGCTACGAGCCCGTTTTTGACCGCCACGTTTAACGTCTCCACGACGACGACTCCTGAGCCTTCTAGCTTCGCCATGCTGGCGGCAGGATCCGCGTTCCTGTTCTGGTTGCGACGGAAAACGGCGTAGCGCAGCCAGATCGTTACCTATATCCCCTCCATTACTGTCGGGGTTCCTCACCAGATCCATGGAACCCCGACAGTAATGGAGGGGATAGCATTCTAGAGCAGTTCCAAATAGTGTGGTCCGAGTGGGGCCGCCAATTTGTGGCGGCAAGCCGGCTTTTCAGCCGGCGCTGACCCTCGAAAGGGCGGCTGGTCTACAAAAACCCAGAAACAGGTCTAGCTAACGTTCCTTTCGATTGCTTTCGCCGTCTCGCGTACCGCTCCGACGATGGTTTTGCGCTGTTCCTCGCCCCGAAACCGGATCATCGGCATGGACAGGCTCACCGCGCCCACGGCGTACACGTTTTCACGCAAGATAGGTGCCGCAAAGCATCGTCCGCCAGCCGTGCTCTCTTCTAGATCCTCGGCAAATCCCCGTTCGCGAATCATCGCAAATTCGTCGCGCAGCGCGATTTCATCGGTGATCGTATTGGGCGTGAAATAATGCGTTCCGTAGCTGCGGACCAGCTTTTCCGTGATCTCCGGCGGCTGAAACGCCGTGATCGCCTTGCCTAAGGAACTCGCATTCGGAGGCAGAATGCGCCCGGGTGTATTTCCCATGCGCATCAACTGCGGGCTTTCAAACACCAGCACGACCTCGACGTGATTCTCGAACAGCGCGGCCATGCTGGCGGTTTCGCAATACTCCATACTCAACCGCTCCAGAGGCTCCCATCCACGCTGCACCAATTCATGATGATCGGTCTGCGCGAAATAGCGGCCGTCCTGCGTCTTGCACAAATAATGCAGCGTTTCGAGCGTATAGAGCAGCCGAAACGCCGAAGCTTTCGTGAGTCCCAGCAAGCCCGATACCTCCGCCAGGGAAAGTGGCTGCGGACTGCGGCGGATGCATTCGAGCGCCAGCATCGCTTTCTCGACCGCTCGCGAAAAATACTGGTCTTTCATCCTTCTAACGACCTGTATCCTTGTTCGACTTGCGCATACTCGGCTGCGGAAAATGGCGCGAAGGGCGGCGCGGGTTCCGGGCCGCAGATGCCTGCCAGCGCGAGTGCCGCTTTAATTCCGCGCAGATAGCTGCCACCAGGCGATCCGACCCGATAGAGGGCGCGGCTGGACTCCTCGACTTTCGCTTGCAGTTCCTTGGCACACTTCGTATCGCCGCGAACGATGGCGTTGTAGAGCGCGACAAACAGCGCCGGGTTCAGATTCGAACCGCCGCAAACGCCGCCAATCGCTCCTCGCTTGATGCACTCCACCAGCATTTCCTCGGGCCCGATCAGAACGCTGAAACCGGGCCGGTCGCGCAGCAGGGCCACCGTTTTTTCAAGATATTGCAGGTCGCCGGTCGAGTCTTTCAAGCCTACGACGCCTGGAAAATCGGCGGCGCGGCGGACAGTTTCGGGATCGAAGGAAGTTTTCGTCAGATGAGGAATATTGTAAAGGAACAGAGGCAGCGAAAGGCGTTTCGTAACCAGCTCCAGATAGCGCAGCAGATCGTCCTGCGAATGCTGGAAATAATACGGAGCGGCCAGCACCACGGCGTCGGCTCCGGCTTCGAGGGCGGTGTCGGCGAGTCGCAGTGTTTCCGAAATCGCGGTATCCGTGATGCCCGCCAGCACGGGAACGCGGCGGTTGACCTGGGTGCAGCTGCGGCGAATGATCTCCTGTCGCATTTCGCGGCCCAGCGAGGTAAACTCGCCTGTGGTGCCCAGCAAGAAGATTCCGTTCACCCCTCCGGCAAGGACGTGCTCAATCAATCGTTCCAGTCCGAAGACATCGAGAGAGGGCTCAGCTTGTCTGGAGTGCGCCAAAGGCGTGGCCAAGGGAGTGACAATCCCGCGTAACGGTAGTTGCATGTTTTTCTATTGTACTTGCGTATTCCGAATCTCTGTTTATAATTATGAAACGATTATGCGTAAATTGAAACTGCCCTGTCTCGCAGTGCTTCTGGCTGCTGCTGCCCTCCAAGCTGCTGATTTTAAACAGGCGGTAGTCGTCCTTCCCGCCTCTCCGACGACCCCCGAACGGAAAGCAGCGCAGATGCTGGTAGAGGAAATTGCGAAACGAACCCAAGCCAGGCTGAAAATCGCGTCTCAAGCGCCGCCCGGCGCACCGGCGATTTACCTTCGTTTGGCCGCCGGAAAACCGGAAAGCTTCACCATCACTTCAACTAACAACGAGATTGTGGTTTCCGGAGCCGACGACCGCGGGATCCTATTCGGAACAGGCTACTTGCTCCGCCAGTTTCACATGTCACGGCAGAGGCTGGAGCTGGACGCGAATCTCAAAATCGCGACCGCGCCGAAGTACGCCGTGCGCGGGCAGCAACTCGGGTATCGCCCCAAGACGAACGCCTACGACGCGTGGGATGTCGCGATGTGGGAACAGTACATCCGCGAGCTGGCGATTTTCGGCAACAACACGATTGAACTGATCCCGCCGCGCTCCGACGACGCCGACGATAGTCCGCATTTTCCGCTGCCGAAGATCGAGATGATGGTGGAGATGTCGCGCATCGCCAATGAATACGGGCTCGATGTATCGATCTGGTATCCGGCGATGGATAAAGATTATTCGGACACGGCGACTGTGGAGTTCGCGCTGAAGGAATGGGAAGAAGTTTTTCGCAAGCTGCCGCGCATAGACGCGATCTTCGTTCCCGGCGGAGATCCTGGACACACGCAGCCGAAATATATGTTCGGTCTCTTGGAGAAGCAGACGGCGAGTTTGCACAAGTATCATCCGAAAGCGCAAATGTGGCTTTCTCCGCAGGGCTTCACGAAAGACTGGCGCGACGAATTCTGGGGATTGATGGCGCAGGACCCGAAGTGGCTTTCGGGATTGGTGTTCGGGCCGCAGGTTTATGGCAGTTTAGAAGAGTTCCGCGCACTGACTCCAAAACGTTTTCCGATTCGCTTCTATCCCGACATCACGCACAGCGTTCACGCCGAATTTCCGGTGCCCGACTGGGATCTGGCCTACGCGACGACCGAAGCGCGCGAGGTGATCAACCCGCGGCCGGTGGATGAGACCGCGATTTTCCATCGCTATCAGAAGTTCTTCGATGGGTTCGTCAGTTATTCGGAAGGCTGCAACGACGACGTCAACAAATTCGTCTGGAGCGGGTTGTCGTGGAATCCCGACGCGTCGGCTAAGAGCATTCTCACGGATTTCAGCCACTTTTTTATCGGCGACGACATGTCGGACGATTTCGCCAACGGCTTGTTCGCGCTGGAGCAGAACTGGCGCGGACCGCTTGCTTCCAATCGGCAGGTTGCGGTGACGCTCGCGCAGTTTAAGGATATGGAAAAGCGCTCGACGCCGCAGCAGAGGCTGAACTGGAGATTTCAGGAAGCGCTGTATCGGGCCTATTACGACGCGTATGTGCAGAGCCGGTTGCTAAGCGAGAATCGGCAGGAAGAAATGGCGATGGCGGCGCTGAAGAAAGCGAAGCGGAATTGGCCGCTTACCTCGGCCGGCTCGCTGAAGGCGATGGAGGAAGCGCAGGCGATTCTCGACGCCGATATGAGAACGGCGGATGCGCGGGAGTATCGGGCGCGCGCGTTTGAGCTGGCCGAGGCGCTGTTTCAAAGCATCCACATGCAGCTGAGCGTCGACCGTTATAAGGCCATTTCTATCGATCGCGGAGCCAGCCTGGACACGATCGATTATGCCTTGAACAATCGGGTGTGGCTGGAAAATCGCTTCGAACAGATTCGGGCGATGGCGGCGGAGACGGACCGGATTGCGAAGATCGATGAAATATTGAACTGGACCGATCCCGGGCCGGGAGGGTTTTACGATGTTCTTGGACTCGTGAACCAGCGTCCTCATTTGTTGATGGGCGAATCGTATGCGCAGGACCCGGATTTTTTGAAATCGCCCCTGATTTCCTTCGGCGGATCGCCGCAAAGGGGCTGGCGGACCACATCGGCGGTCGATGCGGAAATTATCCAGGACAGGCCTCTGCGGATGCGATACACGGATTTGGATCCGACGGCTCGTTATAAGGTACGCGTGACCTACGGCGGCGATGCGCGGAGGGTCGCGGTCAGGCTGACGGCGAATTCGATGGAAGTGCATCCTTTCCGCGAAAAGGGCACGACGCCGGAGCCGGTGGAGTTCGACATTCCGCAGCAAGCGACCGCATCGGGGACGCTGACGCTCGAATGGACCAGGACGCCGGGACTGGGCGGAAATGGCCGGGGGACGCAGGTGTCGGAAGTGTGGTTGATGAAGGTGGGGAAGTGAACAAGAAGTTTATGGCCACGGATGAACGCGGATGAACGCGGATTCTGAAGCGAATTGGAAGCATCCGGTGCTGGCGAAGCTTCAGGCGGGCGAGGTCGTGTTGGGTGTAACGATCACTACACCGAGCATCGAAGCGGCGGCGCTGGCGGCGACGCTCGGGTTCGATTTCCTGTGGGTGGAGATGGAGCATTCGCCGATTACGCTCGAAACATTGCGCGCCATTGTTCTCGCCACGCGCGGCCTGCCCGCAGCGGTATTTGCCCGCGTGCCGGTGATTGAACTGTGGACCGCGAAGCGAGTCATGGATCAAGGTGTCTCGGGGGTGATTTTTCCCTTCGCATCGACTCCGGAGAGAGCGAAGACCGCGGCTCAGGCGTGCCGGTATCCTCCGCACGGGAAGCGACGCTCGGGCGCGGGGCTTGCGACGTTCACCTGGCCGGAGCCGGATAATTATTACGATTCGGCGGATGCGAACATGATGACCATGATCGTCATTGAGGAAGCGCTGGCGGTTCAGAATATCGACGAGATTGCGGCGACGCCGGGCGTGGACGTTTTATTTATCGGGACCAGCGATCTGTCGTTCTCGCTGGGATTACGCGGGCGGCAGAATGAGCTTTTGTTGGACGAAAGCATCGCGAAAATCGTCGCGGCGGGACGGAAGCATGGTAAATTTCTCGGCCGTCCGGCCGGCTCGGCGGAACTGGTGGCGAAATATCGCGAGCAGGGGTTTCAGTTTTTCCAATCGCAGACGGAACTGGGGTTGATGCGGCTGGGCGCGAAGGCGCTGGGGTTGAAAGAAGTGCCGGTGAAGGCGCTGTACTGATGCCGTATCGCTGGTACGTGGTGGCGATGCTGTGGTGCATCTCCTTTTTCAACTACGCGGACCGGCAGGCGATTTCTTCGGTTTTTCCGCTGCTCGAAAAAGAGATGGGGCTGAGCATGGTGCAGCTCGGCCTGCTGGGCAGCGCGTTCGCCTGGGTATACGGGTTGAGCGGATTTTTCGCGGGGTTCGTAGTGGACCGCGTCTCGCGCAAGAAGGCGATCCTCGGTGGATTATATGCCTGGAGCATCATCTGCATGTCGACGGCGCTGACTCGCGGGTTCAACGCACTGTTCGCGCTGAGAGCGGCCGAAGGGCTGGGCGAAACGATTTATTATCCGGCGGCGGTTTCGCTGGTGAGCGATTATCACGGCAAGAAAACGCGGTCGCGGGCCTTGGGCATTCACCAGACCAGCGTTTACGGAGGAACCATCGCGGGCGGATTTTTCGCTGGGCTGATCGGGGAGCATTACGGATGGCGATGGTCTTTCATCGTGTTCGGAGGGCTGGGAGTTTTGCTCGGATTCGTGTTGACCCGATTTTTGCGGGAACCGAAGCGGGGGCAGGCGGATTTGACCGGGAACGAGTCCACCAGTGCGTCATTGAGTCTCGGCCAATTTTTCAACCTGCTGGGCAACACGCCGACCATGCTGTGCCTGATGGGTGCGTTCATCTGTTCGAATTTCGTGGCGGTGGTGCTGCTGACGTGGATGCCGAAGTTTCTTTACGACCAGTTCCACATGGGATTGGCAGTGGCGGGATTGACGGCGACGATTTTCGTGCAGCTGGCGAGCGTGTTGGGGTCGATTGTGGGTGGATGGCTGGCGGATTATTTCCGGACGAAAACGCCGCGTGGGCGCATCCTGGTGCAGGCGACCGGAGTATTGTGCGGCGCGCCGTTTGTTGCCTGGTGCGGCATGACGCGATCCGTCACGTCGCTGGTGATTGCTTTGACGCTGTGGGGATTCTGCAAGGGCATGTATGACGCGAACATTTTTGCGTCGATGTTCGACGTCGTAAGGCCGGAGGCGCGTGGCACCGCCGCGGGATTTCTGAACTCAGTGGGCTGGCTGGGAGGCGGAGGGTCGGCGCCGGTGGTGATCGGATTCATCGCGAAGGACAATGGATTGAGCGCCGGGATCACCCTGGCGTCGACGGTCTATTTGATGGCGTGCGTGCTGCTGCTGATCGCGGCGGTATTCTTCGTTAAGAACGATAGCGAGCGGATGAGATTGTCGCTGGAGGGTTCATGAGAGTTTTTGTTGCGGTGATGATGATGGCAGCGGCGTTGAGCGCGGTGGACCAGAAAAACGTGCTGGTTTATCGGGAATCGGGGCGTTTCGGCGGATGGCCGGCGAATCACGGCATCTGGTCGTGGGGCAACGAAATCGTGGTCGGATTCAGCGCGGCGTACTTCAAGCACATGCCGCTCGATCGTCATCAATACGACAACTCGAAGCCTGAGGAGCCCCGCATCGCGCGGAGCCTGGACGGCGGGGAGACATGGTCGATTGAAGCGCCGAAGTCGCTGCTGCCGCCGGAGCAGGGAGGGAACACGGCCGCGGAGTTGAAGGAGCCGATGGATTTCGCGAATCCGAATTTCGCGATGACCATCCGGTTCATCGATAAAGACAAGGGCGCGTCGCTGCTGTTTTATTCGACCGATCGCGGCAAGTCGTGGCACGGAGCTTACCTCTTTCCAACATTTGGTCTGCAGGGCGTCGCGGCGCGGACCGATTACGTGATCGAGGGCAAGAGGCAGGCGCTGGTGATCCTGACGGCGTCGAAGACGAACGGCAAAGAAGGCCGGTTGTTCTGCGCGCGGACCACCGACGGAGGCTTGAGCTGGAAACAGGTTTCGTGGATCGGGGATGAGCCGGCGGGGTTTCGCATCATGCCGTCGACCGTGAAACTTTCGAACGGAGATCTGTTGACGGCCGCGCGGACGCATGCGCCGAATGAGACGAACTGGATCGATCTGTACAGGAGCAAGGACCATGGCGCGATGTGGACGATGGAGGCGAAGCCTGTGGTTTCGACCGGCGCGCACGGAGGGAATCCTCCGTCGCTGGTTCGGATGCGCGATGGCCGGCTGTGCCTGACGTACGGATACCGGAGCGAACCGTTCGGCATCCGCGCTCGTCTTAGTAAAGACGACGGAAAGACTTGGGGCGACGAAATCGTGCTGCGGCCGGATGGCGCGTGGTGGGACCTGGGATACGTGCGGTCGGTGGAGAGGCCGGATGGAAAAATTGTCACAGTATATTACTTTAACGATCAGCCGTCGACGGAGCGGTTCATCGCGGCGACGATCTGGCATCCGTGAGCTGCGAACCGTTTCGCAAGGGGATTGACACCCGAAGGAAAATCGTGTTATTGAATGCTAGCTGGTAAGATTGCCGGGGTTTACGGCGGCCGTCGCCACCATGTACGAAACGTTTCGCAGTAAAGGAGCTATGTTATGAGGATCTCTCGCGCGGCTTTGTGCGCCGCTGTTGCTCTCGCCTCGAGTTTTTCCCTGCCGCGGCTCGCCGCGCAGGTGAACGCGACCGCCACTTTCACAGGCCAGGTGACGGACCAGAGCGGGGCCGCCATCGTCGGCGCCACGGTGAAAATCACGGCCCAGGACACGGGCATCGTCATTACCAGGCAAACGTCGGGGGACGGCAACTATACCGTTCCGCTGTTGAAGGCGGGGAATTATTCGATTGAAGTGACGGCCGCGGGCTTTGCGCCGAACACGCGTAAGAACATCACGCTGCAGATCCAGCAGGTGGGGCAGGAGGATTTCAAGCTGACGGTGGGTGGGGTCGATCAGCAGGTGACGGTGGAAGGCGGCGCGCCCCTGCTGAACACGGAGACCACGGAGTTAGGCAACGTGATCAACAAGGACTCCACCGAGCAGCTTCCCTTGAACGGCCGCAACTTCTCGCAATTGGGCTACCTGGTGCCCGGCACGAACGCGGGGCCTCCGGGAGGCATCCGCACGCAGGGCAACGGAAATGAAACCCAGCGGGCCGGAGCCGAGATCATCGCCGACGGCGCGCGCGGGAGTTTCAACCTATTTATGATTGATGGCCTGGACGACCGCGATCAGTCGGTGGGCACGGTGAAGGTGTTCCCGAATCTGGAAAGCATTGAGGAATTCAAGGTCCAGATCGGCAACTATGACGCGGAGTTCGCCAGTGGCGGCGCGGTGGTGAACGTCATCACCCGATCTGGCGGCAATATGTTCCACGGTTCCGCATTCGAGTTTCTGCGCAACAACGAGCTGAACAGCCGCCAGTTCTTCGATGCCTCGGAACCGCCGTTTCATCAGAACCAGTTCGGCGCTTCGATCGGCGGGCCCATCATCAAGAACAAGTTGTTTTTCTTCGGCGATTATCAAGGCCTGGACATTCACTCCTCCACCACCACCATTCGTTCGGTGGCCACGGCAGCCCTTCGAAGCGGCAATTTCAACGGCTATCCGGCGACGATTTACGACCCGTCGACCTACAATGCGACTACTAACACGCGTCTGCCTTATGCGGGCAACGTCATTCCTACATCGGAGCTGAATCCGATTGCGCAAAACCTTCTGGCGATTTATCCTCTGCCGAATCTGTCGGGGATCGCGAACAACTTTCGCGTAAACAATCTGGAGGTACAGACGGAAAATCAGTACGACGTCCGCGTAGACGAGGTGCTTTCGGAGAAAGACAGCATGTTCGCGCGCGTGACGCACGGGGGCGCCACCATTACCTTCCCGGCAACGCCGGTGCTGATCGGCGGTCAGATCAATCCGCTGGCTTATTCGGCGGGCACGTCGACCGGGTCGCTCGATCTGAATAACGCTCCCAGCACGCAGGCCACGCTCCAGGAGATTCACCAGTTCACGCCGAATCTGAGCAATCAGCTCGCGCTCGGCTACACGCGGTTTGCGCTCACCGTCACGCCGCTGGACGAACCCGACAACCTGGCCGCCAAGCTCGGATTGCAAGGCGCGAATACCGGCCAAAATTCCGGAGCGATGGCCTCCATCGGCATTTCCAGCTTTTCGAGCGTAGGCTCCTCCAACCTGCCCGAAGTGGTTCCGCAGAACACCTGGCAACTGAGCGACACCGCCGCCTGGACGCACGGCGCGCACTCGATTAAGTTCGGCCTCAGCGTCGACCATAACGGATTCGGATTCTACCAGCTCTCGGCGCCTTCCGGATCGATCTCGTTCACCGGAACGTACACCAACAATCCCGCCTCCTCCAGCGGAACAGGCGCCGGATTCGCCGATTTTCTGCTCGGAGATCCCGCCAGTTCCATTAAGTCCCTGCTGCCGGATGGTGTTCCTTACGAAACCTACACCGAGTATGGCGCCTTCGTGCAGGACCAATGGCGGGTGTCGAACAAGCTGACGGTGAATCTCGGGCTGCGGTATGACCTGTTCACTCCGGTGCAGGAAAGGGACAATCGCCAGTCGGATTTCTTCCTGGGCACGGGAACGCTGGCGCTCGCCGGGCAGGGCGGAGTCTCCAGCACCATCCTGGGCACTCAAAAACACGATTTCAGTCCCCGGCTGGGAATCGCGTACCACCTGACGGAGAAGACCGTGATCCGTGCCGCCTATGGTGTGTTCTACTTTAACGAACAGGGCATCGGCGGGTCCACGCGCCTGTTCATCAACTTTCCTTACTCCGAGACGTATACCGATACGTGCAGCTCGACGGTGCCGTGTATCAACCTGTCGAGCGGGATCCCGGAGACGCTGTCGGCGAACAATCTGCCGGTGGTGGTCTATCAGCCCACGCCGAATCTGACGCCGAACATGCAGCAGTGGAACTTCACCGTGGAGCGGCAGATCAGCCCGACGCTGGTGCTGCGCGGCGCCTATGTGGGCTCGCGCGGCGACCATCTGAATCTCAACATCTCCGAAAACGTCGCTGTTCCCGGAGCGGGTGCGGTTCCGCCGCGGCAACCCTATCCAAATTACGGAACCATATCGGCCTGGGAGCCGCGCGGCCCTTCGAATTACGATGCCTTGCAACTCACCGCGGAAAAACGCATGAGCTACGGCCTATCGTTCCTGGCAGCGTATACCTGGAGCAAGAGCCTGGACGAGGGCGCGGGCGGCAACTCCTCGACCGGTGAATCGCGCATTAATATTCAGAATCCGCGCAATTTGCTGGCCGACTATGGCCCGTCCAACTACAATTTCGGACAGCGCTTCACGCTGAGCGAGGTGTATCAGGTGCCGTTTGGCCACGGGCGCCAGTTTCTTTCCAACGCAAACCGGGTGGTGGATGGCATCGCGGGAGGCTGGCAAATCAGCAGCATCCTGACGCTGCAAGACGGCGCGCCGTTCTCGGTTTCGCTGTCGAGCGCCACGGCCAATACGGGCACATTCACGCGCCCCAACCGAATCTGCAACGGCAACCTGCCGAGCGGCCAGCAGTCGATTCACGAGTGGTACAACATCGCCTGCTTCGTCAATCCCCCGCTGTACACCTTCGGCAACACCAGCCGCAACCCGCTGCTGGGACCGGGACTGGAAACGTGGGATGTGGGCGCCGATAAGGATTTCCGCATCACGGAGCGGTTTCGGCTGCAATTCCGAGCGGAGTTCTTCAACATGCTGAACCACCCCAACTTTGGTTTGCCGAACGCCAGCATTGGTTCCAGCGCCGCGGGAACCATAACCGGCGTGCTGACCAACGCGCGGCAGGTGCAATTCGCGCTACGCTTGCATTTCTAGCGATGACGGCCACAGAGCGGGAGTTGATCGAGTTCCTGAAGACCGTGGACACGGCGACGGTGTCCAACGCCATTGAGTTATTAAAAGTGCGGCCGGATTCGGAGGGCTTCGCGTCGCTGGAGCTGAGGTGTCTGTTCCCGGAATTGGGACCCATGTGCGGCTACGCCGTGACCGCGCAGGTGGAAACGGTTACCGAGGGCTCTCCGGAAACGGAGGAGGGATTCGTCGAACTGTTCGAAGCGGTGGAACGCTCGCCCAGGCCGGCGGTGGTGGTGGTGCAGGAGATCGGCGGCGATCGCGACCGGGCCGCGCACGCGGGGGAAATGATGGCCGGCATTTTTACCCGCTTGGGCGCCATCGGCCTGGTTTCCGATTGCGGCGTCCGCGACATTTCGGCCGTCCGCAAGACCGGCTTTCATTATTTCGCGCGCGGCGCGGTGGCCAGCCACGCCAATTTTCACATCGTGCGCACGGGCGTTCCGGTGCACATTACCGGCGTCACCATTCGCCCGGGCGACCTGCTGCATGGCGATGAGAACGGCCTGCTGACGGTCCCGGAACCGGGCCGCGATCGGTTGCCCGCCGTGGTCGAACAGGTTCTTTCGAAGGAACGCGCACTGCTCCAGTTTGTGCGCGACAACGGATTCAGTGCGTCGAAGTTGCGAGGACGGCTGTTTCACTAGTGGCTGTCGCTGCATTTTGTAGGGCGGCCAATTTTGGCTGCAGCCGCGTTTCAGGCGGCTCTTTGGTGATCGTCAAAAAGCCTGCCCGAAGGCAGGCTGCAGCCAAAATTGGTCGCCCTACAAGGCAGCGCGAGTGGTAACGGTTTCCCAGGAGAGTTGAAGAGGATTCGAAAAAGCGATGAACGCGGATGCACGCCGATGAAGAGAAAATGACCTACACCATGCGAGATGTGGCACGGCTGGCGGGCGTTTCCATCGCCACTGTCTCCGCCGTGCTGACCGGAAAAAAACCCGTCAGCAACGAGCTGCGCCGCCGCGTCGAGGAAGCGATGGGCGCGCTGGACTACCATCCGGATCACGTGGCGCGGAGCCTGAAAATGGGCTCTACGAATGTCGTGGGGATGGTGATTCCCGACGTCACGAATCCGTTTTTCACAGAGCTGATGCAGGGCGCGGAGGAGGAAGCCAGGCGCTGCGGAATGTCGGTGATGCTGTCCAACACCGATGGCGACGCGGCCATCGAGCACCGGCAGCTGAATACCCTACTGGCCCATCGCGTGGACGGGATTCTGCTCTCCTGCGCCGATTCGTTCACGCCCTGGGAGCGCCTGGAGCGGCGCAAAGTCCCCTTCGTTTTTTTCGACCGCCTGCCGGTGGGATTTCAGGGCGCGGCCGTGGCGCTGGATAATCGCGCCGCCGCGTCGGAAGCCACCAGCTACTTGATCGGCCTCGGCCATCGCCGCATCGCGATTATCGCCGGCTCGCAAAAAGTGTCGCCGGGGATTGCCCGCCTGGAAGGATTTCGCGAGGCGATGGAAGCGGCCCACCTGCCGGTGCGCACACAATACGTCCGGTATGGAGATTTTTCCATCGACGGAGGCTACCAGTCGGCGCTGGAACTGATCGCGCTGCCGTCCCCTCCGACGGCGATTTTTTCGTGCAACAACAAGATGACTCTCGGCCTCATGCGGGCGATGGCCGAGCAGGGCGTGCCTTGCCCGGACGCCATCAGCGTCATCGCGTTCGACGATTTCGAATGGAGCGCGAATTTCAGTCCCCGCCTGACCACCATGGGCCAGCCCACGCGAGCCATGGGACGCAAGGCGATGGAGATGCTGCTCGACCAGATCAACAAGGCGGAAGATTACGTATCGCCCGGCATCGTCATGTTTCGCAGTCAACTGAACATCCGCGATTCCACCGCGCCGCCGGGCTGACGGCGCCCTAAGCGGTCACCGGCCGAGGTGCCGCGACCGGATGATTTGTTGGCAATTCAGCCCCATGCGTCAGCTTGGGGCTTGCACTGGGAACCGCAATAGCCCCAAGCTGACGCATGGGGCTCCACGAGCCTCACCGTCCAGATCAAGGCAAACTATTCACGCGGTCACAGCAC
>Ga0182024_10005299_pt1 | contig 29007 bp, 25 predicted proteins | sample P32metaG_FD_120480 | JGI IMG/M metagenome (GOLD analysis project Ga0182024, IMG submission 120480) | Permafrost microbial communities from Stordalen Mire, Sweden - P3-2 metaG (Illumina Assembly) | ecosystem: Environmental > Terrestrial > Soil > Wetlands > Permafrost | place: Sweden: Stordalen...
ATTATTGAAATCGTGCGCCACGCCGCCGGCCAGTCGCCCCACAGCTTCCATTTTTTGCGCTTGGCGCAATTGCTCCTCAAGCGCTTGCCGCTCGCTGATGTCCTGCGCCACGACGAGTCGGACCTGACGTCCAGCATAGTCGAGCTGGTGCGAGATTAGATCTACCTCGAAAACTTTGCCGTCCTTTTTCTTATGCTTCCAGACTCCGTGGTACTGACCCGGACCATTCCATTCATCGACGCGTTTGCGCAGCGCGGCGTGTTCATCGGGTGGCCAAATGTCGAACATGGTCATTTGCGCGAATTCTTCTGCGGAATATCCGTACTGCCGCACCGCCGCGTAGTTCACCTGCATGAATTTCAGCGTCTCGGAGTCAAACACCCAGGTGGGCAGCGGGTTGTGCGAAAACAACAGGCGGAAAGTGCTTTCACTCTGGCGCAACGCGTCTTCCGCAGCGCGCCGCTCAATAGCGAGCGCGATGTGTCCGCCAACGGAATCCAGAAACTCCATGTCGCGAACATCGTAGGCATTCTGGTTCTCGTAATGCTGGACCACAAGTACCCCAATCGTGGCGGTAGGAGTCTTGAGCGGCACGCCCAGCCACGCAGGCGAAGGCGAGCCAACCAACTCGACCGCGCCGCTTTCCGCTAGCCGGTCGAACTCCGGCTGGGGTATCAACATGGCGCGCTTGGTGCGAAATACGAAGGCGGTACAGCTTTTGCCTACGCGCTGCGGGGGCGGCGCAACGTCGAAGCGGTCCACGAAAAAGGGGAAGTGAAATGAGTCGCCTTCCTCGTCGTGCAGCGCGATAAAGCAATTCTCGGCGTACAAGACTTTTTTTAGCGACTGATGGATATGCTGCAGCAACTGATCCAGGTTCGATGTCTCGTTGAGTGCATGAATCACTTCGAAGATAACCTGCCGCTCAGCTTCCATTCGTTGCAGGTCGGTTATATCGAGCAGGCTTACGACGATTCCGGTTTCGAATTCGCCGGGCAACTTGCGAGCCTCGGCGTCGAACCAACGCCAGCCGCCATCTGCGCTGCGCAAACGGCAGCGGATATTGATGCGCTTTTCCAGGTTGGCACTCAGGCGGCTCAACACTGCGCGGAACAGGTCGACATCGTCGTCGTGGACCAGCTCAGACAGGGGCTTACCGGTAAGCTCCATAGGAGTTCGGCCAAGCACATCCCACAGTGCCGGGTTGACGAAAAGCACTGTCCCATTGACATCGAAAATGGCCACGAGTTCGCGAACGCATTCGAACAGCGCATAGAGCTGTTCTTTTACGTTAGTGATGTCGAGCTCAGTAGACGTTTGCTGGGACATAGTTTCATGCGACCGCGCTGCTATTCAGGCTTAACAAACGTGTTAGCCATGCAGCCGTGCCGATACAGATGGACCAATCTTAGGGCGTTTTGGCAGGCACCCGCCAGGCGATGACGTAACCCGCTACGAATCAATGACTGTACTTTGGTACAGGTGGCTTCTTCCAGATTGGCGCGACTCTCAAGATGGGTGATCATATCGGTTAACTTTCGGGCCCAAAGGAGGCCACGCATGCACGGGATCTGGCAGAATAGTTTGTTTTAGGTTTGCCGCTTGCTGAGAAGATTCTCAGGCCTGTGGTTGTCTATGCTTTCCTGGTAATCAGTTTGCGCCTATCGGGCAAGCGCGAGCTAGTGCAGCTAAATCCTTTCGATTTGGTGGTTCTCCTGACGCTGTCCAACACCGTGCAGAACGCCATCATCGGCGACGACAACAGTGTGAGCGGCGGGCTCATTGGCGCCACGTCCTTGCTGCTCGTGAACTATCTGGTAGTGCGATTTCTTTACGACCACAAAAAACTGGATCAAATTGTGGAGGGCAGCGCCGACGTGCTGATCGAAAATGGGCAAGTGAGCCTGGAACACTTGAAGAAAGAGCTGATCAGCCAGACCCAACTGGAATCCGCCGCGCTCAAACAAGGATTCGAATCGTTAGACGAAGTGCACAGATGCGTCCTGGAGCCGGGAGGCAACTTGACGTTCATCGGCAAAAAGCCCGCCGTAGACGATCTTCGCCATCAGGAGTTAGTAAACCGCTTGCAAAATCTGATGGAAGAGGTAGCGCGCTTGCGCACAACTCCGCCGCCGGCAAACCCCTGACAAACGCGTTACCTAATGGACTAAAAGCCCCGTTATGGCCAGGAGCACTCCTCCGGCAGCCACCAGCATCCCGCCGAACCAGAAGCCTCGGCGCTTGGTTAGCAGAGTGATCGAACAGATCACCAGACCAATCTCCAGAAATGCTTCCCCACCGTCGAAGCGATCAGCGCGGTGGCTGACCACGTCCCGCTCTTTTTCGAGGTCCTTGGCCTTTTCGCTGATGTTATCTTTATCGCTTTCGTAGCGCTCCACTTCTTTTTTGTATTTCTCCTGCAGTGTCGCGTTTTTCCCTTTGTCCACGGGCGAGATGGTGCCCAGCAGATCAACCATGCTTTGCATTTCGTGCAAACGAATATTTTTGGCCTGATAGAAGGCCCACTGATCGGTAGCCTGGGATTGAAGCAGCAATTCTTCGGTGTGCGCACGGTGGCCCAGCAAAGTTACGGCCGCGACCAACACCGCCAGAATGGAAACGGTAAGTGAGACAGGCAGCACCAGGGGGTGCTTCTCATGTTCTTCGCCGACCTCAGGCATTTCAAAGTCCTCGGGCATCGCGATGGCGCTCCTCTTCGTTTGAGTGTCTTCGGTGGAAACGAGTGCGTGTTATCGCTTCAGTGCTTCGCGCGCCGCCGCCAACGTGCGATCTATGTCGGCGTCCGTGTGTGCCGCCGATACAAATGCGGCTTCGTATTGCGATGGCGCCAGGAATATTCCCTGTTCCAGCATGTTGCGAAAAAATTCGCCGTAGCGTTTGGTGTCAGACTTCTTGGCGTCAGTGTAGTTGCGTACGGGTTCTTTTGCAAAAAAGAGAGTAGCCAGCGAGCCACTCGCATTTACCTGGGCCGGAACCCCGGTACTGGCAGCGGCCTCACGGAGCCCATCGGCCAGGCGCTTGCCGCGCTTTTCGATCGCTTCGTAAAAGCCGGGCTCTGCCAGTTGTTTCAGGGTGGCAATGCCTGCACTCATGGCAAGTGGATTCCCTGCCAAAGTTCCGGCTTGATATACAGGACCAAGCGGCGCGATATAATTCATCAGTTCGGCTCGTCCGCCATATGCGGCCACCGGAACACCGCCACCGATAATTTTACCGAATGTCGTAAGGTCGGCTTCGATGCCGAGAAATTGTTGTGCTGCGCCGTTGTGAAAACGGAAGCCAGTGATCACTTCATCGACGATCAGGAGAGCGCCATTTTTGCCCGAAATGTCGCGCAACCCCCGCAGAAATCCAGGCTCGGGTAACACCACTCCCATGTTGGCGGCGATGGGTTCCACAATGATGGCGGCAATTTTGTCCGGGTGCTGGCCGAAGAGACGTTCGACCGCCTGCAAATCGTTATAAGGAGCATTGAGTGTCAATGCAGCGAGTGCCTGTGGCACCCCGGGGCACTCCGCAATGCCCAGCGTCGCGAGCCCTGATCCGGATTGTGAAAGAAAACTATCTGAGTGTCCGTGATAATTGCCTTCGAACTTCAGCAGCAAATCTCGCTTGGTGATGCCGCGCGCTAGGCGCAACGCGCTCATGGTTGCTTCCGTGCCGCTGGAAACGAAGCGGACTTTCTCGATAAAAGGGATCGCGCGAATAATGAGAGTCGCCAGCTCTACTTCGAGTTCGGTGGTCGCCCCGAAACTTGTGCCGCGCCTGGCTTGGTCGGCAATAGCCGCAGTAACCGCCGGATGCGCGTGGCCCAGCAGCATCGCGCCCCACGAGCACACATAATCCAGCAGCTCGTTGCCATCGGCGTCGTACAGAAATTGGCCTTGGCCGCGCTCCACGATAAATGGTTCGCCGCCGACAGAACGGAACGCGCGCACCGGGCTGTTCACGCCGCCGACCAACACCTGTTCGGCTTGTTCGAAAATCTCGCGTGAACGCGTGCTCTCGCGTTTGTGTTTCGCCGTGGATTGTGCTGGATTCATGCTGTCGCCCGACAAAATATCATGCCTTGAGCCACCGCGCGGCGTCTTTGGCGTGATAGGTCAAAACAATTTCCGCCCCGGCGCGCTGGATGCTCGTCAGAATTTCCGTAACTACGCGCTTCTCGTCGAGCCACCCTTTTTGCACCGCAGCTTTGACCATGGCGTATTCGCCGCTCACATTGTAGGCACCCACCGGCACATCGAATTCATCGCGCACGCGACGAATGATGTCCAGATAAGCCAGCGCCGGCTTGATCATGACCATATCGGCGCCTTCTTCCAAGTCGAGTTCGACTTCCCGGAGGGCTTCGCGCGCGTTGGCGGGATCCATCTGGTAGCCGCGGCGATCACCGAATTGTGGAGTGGATTCCGCCGCTTCCCGAAACGGGCCGTAAAAACCCGAGGAGTATTTCGCCGCGTACGCCAGTATCGAAATGTTTTCGAACTTGTGCTCGTCGAGCGCCTCGCGAATCGCCCCGACCCGGCCATCCATCATATCGGACGGGGCGACAATGTCCGCACCGGCTCGTGCGTGCGAGACCGCCTGCCTGGCGAGAATGTCGAGGGTGGCGTCGTTGGCAACTTCTCCATCTTCGATCACGCCACAGTGGCCGTGATCGGTGTACTCACACAGGCAAACATCTGTGATGACCAGCAAGTTTAGCTTGGCTTTACGAATGGCTTCGATGGCGCGCTGTACGACGCCGTCGGAGGCGGTCGAACTGGCGCCGCGCGCATCTTTTTTCTCCGGTAGGCCAAATAAAATCACACCGGGGATGCCCAGTGATTCGACCTCGCGGCACTCGTCGACAATTTGATCGGCCGATTGCTGAAAAATGCCGGGCATGGAGCTGACTTCCTTCTTAACTTTCTGGCCCGGACAAACGAACATTGGGTATATGAAGCCTGCGGTGGTGAGGCGCGTCTCACGCACCAACCCGCGCAAGGCTTCGTTGCGGCGCAGTCGCCGGGGGCGGTGGGTGGGGAAACTCATTCCTGATGCACTCCAGCAGGGGAAGCTTTTATCTGATCGAAATGTTTCTCCAAAGCAGCGACAACCGCGTCAACAGAAGTATCTTCCGCCACAATCCCATTTTCGACGCCAGCTTGTTGCAGCGCGTCCGCGGTAACGGGGCCAACAGCTGCCATGCTCACGCGATTCTGCAGGTCTTGCAGCACTTTATCGCCAACTAAGCCCACAAAATGATCCACAGCCGTAGGACTGAAAAATAAAATGGCGTCGACTTCGCCATCCACAATTTCAGCAACCTTTCGCTGGTCGAGATTTACTGGCGTGACCGTACGATAAGCGATAGCCTCCGTGACCTGTGCGCCATATTCGCGCAAAAGTGTGGGCAAATCTGGATTGGCGCGGTCACTCCGGGGCAAAAACACCGTCTGCTCCCGCAAGCGCTCGCCCAATTCATTCGCCAAAGCTGTCCCGCTATGCGTTTTTGCCTGGTGCTCTACGAAAAATCCGGCGCGCTCCGCCGCGGCTGCCGTCGTCGGTCCCACCGCCGCAGCGCGCGAGCGCCTTCCGGCTACATTCCGCAAATTGCCACGCACGCCCGCGCGCTTTACCACCGCACGTACTGCGTTCTCGCTGGTAAAAATTATCCAGTCAAACTGTTCCAGATGGTCCAGAGCATCATCCAACGGACCGAAATCCTCTGGCGCGGAAAAAGCTACCAGCGGCAACGGAATTGGCAATGCGCCCAGCTTGCTAAGTTTTTCGACGAGCTCTACGCTTTGCCGGGCAGCCCGCGTGACGACAACACGTTTTCCCGACAACGAAGAACTCGCGACTCTATCCACGCTGGCGGCCCACTTCCTCGAGAATCGTTTGCGCGCCCGATTCGATGAGCTTCTGCGCCATCTCGGTGCCGAGCTGTGCGCCTTGATCAGGTGTGCCCGTAAGGCGCTGCTTCACATGTTGAAGACCATCGACCGAGGTGACGCATGCTTCGAGAACCATCTCGCCTCGTTCGATGCGCGCCCATGCTCCGATAGGTACCTGGCAACCGCCCTGCAACGCGGAAAGCAACGCGCGTTCCGCGATGATGCACGCACGCGTTTCTGCATCGTTTAATTTTTCCAATAACGCACCGGCTTCGTTGTCGTCAAGCCGCGTTTCAACCGCGACAGCGCCCTGCCCCACCGCGGGCATGAACATGTCCGGCGAAAATATTTCTGAGATGCGCTGGCTCCATCCCAACCGGTCCAGGCCCGCTTTAGCCAGCACGATGGCTTCGTATTCGCCGTCGCCCACTTTACGCAACCTGGTATCCACGTTACCGCGCAGCTCGCGAATATCCAGATCCGGACGTAACCGCAGAAGCTGCGCCTGCCGGCGCAAACTGCTGGTGCCGACACGCGCGTGACGCCGCAAATGCGCAAGGTCTGCGCCATTGGTGGAAATCAGGCAATCGCGAATGTCGTCGCGGCGGCATACCGCGGGAAAACTCAGCCCCGGAGGAATTTCTGTCGGAACATCTTTGACACTGTGTACCGCGAGATCAATGCATTGATCGCGCAGGCCGTCTTCCAGCTCCTTGATGAAAATTCCTTTCCCGCCAATCTGGGTCAGGGCAGACTTCTGCATTTTGTCGCCGGTGGTTCTGATGATGATGATTTCCGCTTCCACTCCGGCAGTGGCAAAAAGCTGCTTACGTACCGACTCCGCCTGCCATTTGGCCAGCAGGCTGCCACGTGTGCCGATGCGCAGGATTCTCAAGGCTTCTCTCGGTCCGAATGACGACTCGAAAGGAACAAATCGCGCAAAGCTTCAACGTTCTGGATCTTGCGCCGCAATTCTTTTTCGCCCCGGAGTCGCTCGGCGGGTTGCAGCAGTAGCTTTTCGAGCAGTTCGCCCATTAGCGCTTCCATGCGCATGCGATCATCCGCACTCAAGTGTTTCATCGATTCCATGCGGTCACGCACGAACGTATTGCGTTCGTCCTGTAATCGCGCTCGCAACTCATCCACCAGACCAACCAACTCCACGCTGGCCTGCCAAGACAGAAACTTGCCGACATGTTCTTCAACAATCGTTTCCGCGCGAGGAATCTCGCTTTCGCGCACCGCGCGGCTTTGCTGCACGATGCCGCCGAGATCGTCGAGATTATATAGGTACACGTTGTAAAGTTCCGCCGAAGCAGGATCGATATTTCGCGGCAATCCCAAATCCATCAGGAACAAGGCGCGGTTCCCGCGAGCAGACATGGCCCGTTCCAGAGTGTCGCGTCCGAGAATTGGGTCTTCCGCCGCTACTGACGAAACAATCATGTCAGGGGCCTGCAACGCCGCGTCCCATTCGCCCCACGGCACCACCGTACCGCGGAATTCTGTAGCTAATTTCTCGGCACGTTCCCGCGAACGATTCATCACCAGCAATTGCGCTATGCCACGGTCGCGCAACTGCACTATAACTTGCTCGCTGATGGTTCCGGCGCCTAGCACCAACGCTTTGCGTTCGCTCAACTTACCAAAGATTCGCTCCGCCAGCTTTACGCCCGCGGAAGCCACCGACATCGGGCGCGTGCCTAGCTCCGTCTCCGAGCGTACGCGCTTCCCCACTTCCAGCGCAGCCTGGAACATGCGGTTTAGCACCGGCCCAGTGGCGCCTTGCTCGTGCGCGAAACGATACGCTTCCCGCACCTGGCCCAGAATCTCCGCTTCTCCCAGCAGCATGGAATCGAGACCCGCCGATACGCGGAATAAATGGCGCACGGCATGCCGGTCATAATGATGGTAGAGCGAGTTGTCCAAGATATCGGGACGCACTTCGTGAAACTCGCTGAGAAATGACGAAAGCCCTGCCGCGCATTCGTGCGAGGACTCCGGTGGAACGCCGTACACCTCGCTGCGGTTGCAGGTGGAAAGCACCAGCGTCTCTTCCAGAATTCCGCGCGAGCGCAGCTCCGCAGCCGCTCGACGTGCCTGCTCCGCGGTGTACGATACGCGTTCACGCACCTCCACGGGTGCTGTGCGATGGTTCAATCCGACTAGGACAATTTCCATCGTGCTCGCCATTGCTCCTGCGAACGCCCCTAGAAATATCTATGGCTGTGCGACAAGTACAGATTCACTACTGTAAAGCTGAGTACCACTACAAAAAAGTTGAACACGCAAAGCCTTGAGGCTCGCGCGCCGCGCCACGCCGTGGTGCGCGCCAGTTGAAAGTAAAGCAAATAAAGAAACAGCACCACCAGCGTGATCACATACTTCGGATCGTAAAACCAATACTGACCGGTTAGCCGGTCGACCCAGATAAATCCCAGCACCGTGCCAATGGCGATAGAGATAACGCCCACCAGCACGCTGGAATGGCTCATACGCTCCAACAACTCCAGCGGTGGCAATCGCCACACCACGCTGGTTAGCTTGCGGCTGCGTAGCAGCCGCTCCTCGCTGAGGTAGATCAGGCTCAACACAAAAGACAATGCAAACGCCGCGTAGGCCAGGATGCTCAGCGTGACGTGCAGCGCGAAAACCACACCATGAGCCAGTGTAGGCGTCAAACGGTCGGGCGGAGCCAGATGCGAGGCCAGAAAAAACGCCAGTATAAACGGCACCGCAAACGCCCCCACGGAACGTTGCTGGTGATAGAACTCCAGCCCGAGATACGTCAGCGCCAGTAGCCAGCCAAAGAGCGACATGGAGCCATACAAATCGTGATACGGCACGGTATGCAGTCCGCGAGAGCGTTCCAGCAGAGCAAAATAATGCGCCACTAGTCCCAATAAAAGCAGAGCCGAAGCGCACCGGCCCACCAAAGCCTTCCCGGTATTCAGAAAGCCGATGTAGCAGGCCAAGCTGGCTGCATACGCCATCAGCGTCAGAATGAAATACAGATGATCCATAGTTCTGGCGGATGACCGCTCTCCTGATCCCTTGTTTATCGCGGGGCCCATAGCCCCAGATTGCGCCACTCTGTACCCTGAGTATAGCCCACGGGAACAACCACTTACAGTCGTACCATGAGCCAGCAGGGACTCTTCGGATTTGCTATTCTCTTTGCAGCACGATACTTCGAGTGGGCCCTATGACGCCGTTAGATACAGCCCGGTCCGCTGACCTGCACAAACCAGGCAAGCTGAACCGAAAAGATCTTTTCCTTCGCGCCTGCCGCGGAGAAATGCTGGCCAGGCTCCCCGTGTGGATGATGCGCCAGGCCGGCCGGTATCTGCCTGAATACCGCGAGATTCGCGCAACGCGTTCCTTCCTGGAAGTTTGCAAAACCCCCGACTTGGCCGCCGAAGTTTCCCTGCAGCCGTTCCGCTTCCTGGGAGTCGATGCCATCATCGTTTTCTCCGACATTCTGATCCCGGCGGAAGCCTTGGGCATGCACCTGGAATTGAATGACGCCGGCCCTAACCTGCCAAGTCCCATACGCACTGCGGCGGACGTCGAAAAGCTGCACGAGTTTGATCCCGAGGTGGAAACCGGATTTTTGCCGGAGGCCATTCGCCGCATTGTGAAAAGAGCCGGGCCCGAGATTCCCGTTTTAGGCTTTGCCGCTGCGCCGTGGACGCTGGCCTGCTACATGGTGGAAGGCAAAACGAAGGAAGGGTTCTCGACGGTAAAGAACTTTCTGTACCACGAACCCGCCACCTTTCGATTGCTGCTGCACAAAATTGCTGATGCCACCATCCCTTACTTGAACGCTCAAATCGCCGCAGGCGCCGCTGCTGTACAAATTTTCGACACCTGGTGCGGCGAGCTAAGCCTGGAGGATTACCAAAATTTTGCGCTGCCTGCGGTGCAGCGCGTGATTTCTGGCATCACCTCCAGCGTTCCAGTGATTTATTACACCAAAGCTTCGAGTCATCTGATGCCCGCAGTGGCCCGTGCGGGAGCTAGCGTGCTGAGCGTGGATTGGCGCGCCGATCTCGCGGCGCTGCGAAAAACGCTCGGACCTAAAATCGCGCTGCAGGGTAATGTCGATCCGGCGGTGCTGCTTGGCCCGGCGGAGAAAATCCGCGAAGCCACCCATTCGGCAATGGCGGCGCTGGGCGGCACTGGGCATATCTTGAACCTCGGCCACGGAATCTTTAAGCAGACACCGGTGGAGAATGCGCGGCTTTTCATCGAGACTGGGCAGCAACCGGTCGTGGCGGCCATGCGGTACGCAACCAATAATCAGAGTAATAAGAATAACGGGGACAAGCCGAACCCGGCCGCCTCGCAGTCGCGTTGAGGATAAATGAAGTGACACCGACCACACCCAGCCCCGAACGCATGCGCGACGAGCTGCACGTCAACGAGGAATTCCTCGCGCGCTATAACCGACCCGGACCGCGCTACACCAGTTATCCCACGGCGCCGGTGTGGAATGACGCCTTCGGCCCGGACGATCTCGAATCCGTTCACGCCGAAGCGCAGCACGCCCGGACGCCACTCTCGCTATACATGCACCTGCCCTTTTGCGAGAGCCTGTGCCTCTTTTGCGCCTGCAACGTGATTATTCAGAAAGACAAGCGTGTCGCCCTGCCTTATCTCGATGTGCTGAAGCGCGAAGTCGAACACGTATCTCGAAATATCTCGCAAGACCGGCCCATAGTTCAATTCCACTGGGGCGGCGGCACGCCTACGTATTTAACACCGGAGCAAATCGCCGATTTATTCAACTTCTCGCGCGCACACTTCAATTTTTCATCCGACGCAGAAATCGGCATCGAAATCGATCCGCGCGTCACCACCCGCGAACATCTCGAAACTCTGAGAAGCCTCGGTTTCAACCGCCTAAGCATGGGCGTGCAGGATTTTCATCCTCAGGTGCAGGTTGCCATCAATCGAATTCAACCATTCGAACTGACGCGCGACCTGCTGCAGGCTGCGCGCGATCTGAAGTTCGACAGCATCAATGTGGATTTAATTTACGGTTTGCCGTACCAGTCGCCCGAACGCTTCAGCCACACCGTCGACCAGATTCTCGAGTTACAACCCGACCGAATCGCGCTATTCAGCTACGCGCATGTGCCCTGGCTCAAAAAGCAGCAAGGCGCATTCGCCACACATTTGCCGGAAGGCATGGAAAAGTTTCAGATTTTTCGCTCTGGCCTGATGAAGTTCATCGAATCCGGCTACCTCTATATCGGAATGGACCATTTCGCCAAGCCCGCCGATGAGCTATCCGTCTCGCAACAACAGCGTACCCTGCATCGTAATTTTCAGGGTTACACCACCAAGGCGGGAGCCGATCTATACGGCATGGGCGTCACCGCCATTAGTGCATTTCAAAATGCCTACGCGCAAAATCATCGCGAGCTCGCCAACTGGCAAAAGGCGGTACTGGATCGTGGCGTCGCCACCATGCGCGGTTATCGTTTATCCGACGACGACAAACTGCGGCGTGCGGTGATCAATCGTTTGCTGTGCCACACGGTCATCGTCAAGGACGAAATCTCTCGCGAATTCGTCGTGGACTTCGATCAGTACTTTGCCGCTGAGCTTAGCCAGCTTGAAACACCGTGTGAAGATGGCCTGGTTCTAATCGACCACAAAGAAATCCGCGCCACCTGGCTGGGCAGGATCTTCATTCGCAACCTGGCCATGCTTTTCGATCCGTACCTTGAAAAGCAGCATCTAAACGCCAAGCCGCTGTTTTCAAAGACACTATAGCTGCTTAAATGCCTGAAATCTCCGCACTCTTAGCCCCTGTGGTCACTCGGGTTCCAGTTTTGGTGGTGGGTGCGGGGCTATCCGGGCTGGTCTGCGCGTACGCCCTGCGCAAAGCGGGCATCGATGCGCTCATCGTCGAAGCTTCCGCGCGGCCTGGCGGGGTCATTCGCAGTGAGCGGCGCGATGGATATTTGCTGGAGTACGGCCCACAAAGTTTCAACGCTACTTCGGTTGTTCTCGATCTGTGCCGCGAATTGCGAATCGACAGTCAACTCGTCCAAGCACCGCCGCACACGCCGCGCTTCGTCTTCGTAGCCGGCGAACTTCGCGCGGTTCCTCTCAGCCCGCCTGCGTTCATAAAATCGCCGCTCTTTAGCCTGGCTACCAAGGCGAAGGTCTTGCGCGATGTTTTTGGTCACACCGTCCCACCAGCCAGTGACGAATCGATAGCTGCGTTCGTGCGTCGCAAGTTTTCGCCAGAGCTACTTGAAAAACTGATGGGCCCATTTGTCTCGGGCATCTATGCCGGCGATCCCGAACAACTGAGCACACGAAGCGCGTTTCCGCAATTGTATGAAGCGGAGAAGTCCGCCGGCAGCGTCGTCCGCGGCTTATTGCGCAGTGGAAAAAAGCGCGGCGAACATCGCGCGGCCATACCGGTCGAGAAACCAACTTTGCGAACGTTTCGCGATGGCAATCAAACGTTGATCGATGCGCTGGCCATCAGTCTTGGCTCTTCGCTGCGCTGTAGCGTAGCAGCTACGAGCATCCGGCAAAACTCAGCGTCGCCAAGCGCGCCTGTGTTTGAAATCACGCTCTCTGCTGACGGCCAGCAACAAACCATCCTCGCCGGGAGCGTCGTCGTCGCCACGCCAACGCTGCAAGCCGCAGCATTGCTGCACGATTTGGACCAACAATTCGAAGCAACGCTTCAGCAAATCCAATACGCTCCGATCGCCGTGGTCTCTCTCGGCTATTCGAAAGCAAGCGTCGGACGTTCGCTCGATGGCTTCGGCTTCCTGGTCCCTCGTTCCTCAAATCTGCGGATCTTGGGCACGGTCTGGAACTCCTCACTTTTCCCCGATCGCTCTCCCGAAGGACATGTACTGCTCACCAGCTTTGTCGGAGGCGCGACGGATCCGCAAGCCATTCAGCTTTCAAAACAAAAACTCGCCGCGATGGTGCACAACGAACTCACTCCCATCCTGGGAATTTCACAGGGGCCATCTTTTTCCAGCGTCTGGACCTATCCGCGCGCCATTCCGCAGTACAATATCGGCCACGCCGAGCACATGAGCCATCTCGAGCAACTACACAGCATGCACCCCAACGTGTACATAGCAGGCAATTATTTGCGTGGGCCCGCAATAGGCGCCTGCATCAAGCATGCCTTGGCGGTAGCACGCCAAGTGGTTAACAAGTGACCGCTAGATTCTGCACACCGGAGTGCCACCCGAATTCATCCAGTCTTCGCTGTATTCCGTATCTTCTATTAGGAGAAGATGCTTAGCCCCGTGTTCCTTGTGACAATTAGTCCTCGGGATGACGCCGGGGCGTCGCCAGACGCCGCTCTTGTGCGTTCGCTTCTTCAAAACGACGTGAATGCTTTCGAAAAAATCTACGATAAGTATTCCCGCATCGTTTATTCCCTGGTTTTGCGCATTCTCCAGCAATCCGGTCCCGCGGAAGAAGTAGTACAAGACGTCTTCCTGCAACTTTGGCGAAATTCGGCACAATATGATTCCGCCCGCGGCCCGTTCGTGCCCTGGCTGCTAACACTGGCTCGCAATCGAGCGCTCGACACACTGCGGCTCAAAAGCGAACGCCAGCGCCGGCTGGAAAACCAGACCGATGAACTTTTTTCGGTAGTAGTGGCGCCCCAGTACGAGAAAGAACTCGACGAAAAGCGCCGCGCGGAACGCATACGCTCGCTGATCGGTGAATTGACTCCGCAGCAGAAGCGTGCCATTGAGCTGGCGTATTTCCAGGGGTTGAGTCACAGCGAAATTGCGGCGGAATTGAAAGAACCCCTGGGTACTGTAAAGAGTTGGATTCGTAACGGATTGATACGATTGAAGGAAGGATTGCAGACGGCGTCGTGAGCAGCCACGACCAATTCCGGGAGATGTACGAGGCCTACGCGCTCGGCGCGTTGGATGCGCAGGACCGCCTCGCGTTCGAGGCGCACTTGGCCAGCGGTTGCCAGGAGTGCACCAAGGGCGTAGCGGAAGCGCGCTGGCTGGTCAGCCGGCTTGCCTACATCGCTCCCGATGCCAGGCCTTCGGACATGCTCAAGAGCCGCTTGATGCAAGCTGTGCGCTCAGAAGCGAAGGCACCACCGACGGCTTCCAGCGCGCCTCCGCCAACCGGAATTCCCTACTGGCTGTCCGCCGGAATCGCCGCGTTGCTGCTGATTACGCTCTACTCCGCCTGGAGTGCGCATCAGGCAAAAGAAGAACTGCGCGCTTCTAACGAACGCCTGGCTGCGCACATGGAGCAGGAGCGGACCGAGACGCAGCAAAAGTTCTCCGCCATGGAAGAGCAAATGGCGCTGATGCACCGCGAGAACGCGATTCTAACCGATCCGGCGGCTACCAAAGTCACGCTGATGCCGCAAAAGATTCAGGCTCCTCAACTGGTGGCCATGTGGCAACACCAGAACGGCATCGTGCTGGCAGGGCAAAAAGTGCCGATGCCGGCTTCCAACCATGTGCTGCAATTGTGGCTGATTCCAAAAGATCCCAACGGCAAGCCGATACCGTCATTAACCGTGCGCCCCGACGCGAACGGCAGGATGGTTCTGGTCATCTCGCATCCACCCGACCCCAACCAGATCAAGGCGTTGGCTATCACCGAGGAGCCGGAAGGCGGCAGCGCGCAGCCCACAAGTCCAATTCGCTGGGTCGGAGCCATGACCTAAGAGTTCACGAACGTTGGTGGCCTTACGCAGCATGCGGCTCGCGGCGTTTTCCATTTGCTACGAGCGGTGTTGACTCTTCAACTTGGCCGGGATGAAGCTATTCCCCGCAACCGCAGGCGAATCTTCCTTCGCTCCGCCGCTTCTCGAAAACGCCGCTTCTCTTCAGAGGTTTTCACCAGTAAAGGCCTTACCACTTTAGGCTGCTTCGTGTACTCGTCGATCGCCACAAACGTCACGTACGCACTGGTGGTGTGCTTGCGCTCCCCGGTAAGAATCTGCTCGGAGAAAACTTCCACTCCAACCTCCATTGACGTTCGAAAAACGCGGTTGACTTGGCTCTTCAAAATCACCAGTTCCCCGAGATTCACCGCGTTGCGAAAATCGATGTAGTCGACCGAGGCGGTCACCACGTAGCTGTTCGAATGTCGGCTCGCTGCCATTGCTGCTGCCATGTCCACCAGGTGCATCACTTGCCCGCCTAACAATTTCCCCAAAGGATTGGTCATCGCGGGCAGCACCACTTCGGCCATCTCCGACCGCGAAGCGCTCACCGGTTTCGGGCTCAATCCCGACCCTTCTAACAATTGGCGCTTTTCTTGTTTCGCTCTGCTCATTCGTCCTCGCGCGACGCACCTTTGTTTTGCCGCATTCCATCCGTGAACTTCCATCCGTATACTACGGTAGCGACCATGACAGACCAAAAGAAAACCCGCAGGCGGGTGCTCGAAGAATTCGTGGCAAAATCACCGGCTGACGCTTTTTCCCGTTACGGCTTGGCCATGGAGTGCATGAGCAACGGTGATGCCACAGCCGCCATTCACCAATTCGGACTGCTGATCGAACGAAGTCCCGACTACGTTCCAGCGTATCTGATGTACGGGCAATTGCTTGCGCGTGAATCGCGCCCTGGCGATGCCAAGCAGGTGCTTTCCGCGGGTATCGCAGCGGCGGCCAAAAAAGGCGATCAGCACGCGGCTTCCGAAATGGAAGCCTTGCTGATAGACCTCAGTTGAAGTGCGCGCCTATCCTCGCCGCCCTTAGTAAGCGCAATCATCAGCATTCCTTAATTATTTCTCAATCTGGCCATCCATCTGCAGCCTTTCCCTGCCTCTGGTATCATCCCCTATCGGACCTATGCGGCCAGATCGCATTCCGCTATTCCCGTTAAACGTCGTCCTTCTGCCCGGCGCTGAACTGCCCTTGCACATCTTTGAGCCGCGCTATCGCGAAATGGTGCGCTGCTGCCTGCGCGAACACTCCGAATTTGGAATTTTGCTGGCCATGCCCGATGGTGTCGCGCGTGTTGGGTGCACCGCTGAGATTAGTGAAGTGCTCAAACGCTATCCCGATGGTCGCATGGATATCGTGACCGTCGGCCGCGTTCCTTTCCGCGCCACCGAACTCTTCACGAAAAACCCTTTGCTGGAGGGTCAGGTTGACTATCTGGAAGACCGCGACGTCTCCAAGGAGCCTCTCAGGCAAGAACTGATCGACCTGTACGAAACCTGCCATACCTTGGTTTTTGGCGATTATCCAAAAAATCTCGCCAGCGATTCGGTGCCATTCTCTTTTCTGGTGGCTGCCGCGCTGCCCATGGACTTGTTATGGAAGCAGCAGGTTCTGGAGTTGCGCACGGAATCCGACCGCCAGGAGCGACTGGTAAGCTACCTTCGCGGCTGGGCGCCGCATCTACAAAAAGCAGTGGCCGTGCGCGCCAAATCGGCGGGAAACGGGCAGGGATTGAATTAAGTGCAGCACGACATCGCTGGACGGTCGTGAATTGCACGGCAGGCTAAGTTTTACAAGATTTACAGTGACCGCAACACCCAAGCACCGCATCAAAAACGTGTCCTACAACCGGGGCCTTGATGACTAGCACACCAACGAAAGCTCATTCTCAGCATTCCAAGCCGCGCACCCTGGGCGAACTGAAAGGCATTCCCGATTTTGACGCCGGCAGCGTGTCGCGCTCCGTCAAAGACGAAATCCGCGGCAACCTTTTGTGCCTGATCGAACGCGACGAGCCGCTCTTTCCCGGAATTCATGGCTACGAAGACACCGTGGTGCCGCAAATCGTGAATGCGTTGCTCTCTCGCCACAATTTTATTCTGCTCGGACTGCGCGGACAGGCCAAAAGCCGCATTTTGCGCGGGCTGATCAACCTGCTCGACGCCGAAATTCCTGTTGTGGTCGGATGTGAAATCAACGATGACCCCTTGAAGCCCATTTGCCGCGCTTGCCGCGAAAAAATCGCCGCGGAAGGCGACAATACTCCCATCGCTTGGATGCCGCGCGATAGCCGCTACGTCGAAAAACTGGCTACTCCCGACGTCACCATGGCGGACATCATCGGCGACGTCGATCCTATCCGCGCCGCGCGCGGTGGCCGCGACCTCTCCGATGAACTCACCATCCACTACGGGCTGCTGCCCCGCGCCAATCGCGGCATCTTCGGCATTAATGAGCTGCCCGACCTCGCAGGAAAAATTCAGGTGGGCCTGTTCAACATCATGCAGGAAGGCGACATTCAGATTAAGGGCTACCCACTGAGACTACCGCTCGACGTCCTGCTGGTGTTCACCGCCAATCCCGAGGATTACACTGCGCGAGGAAAGATTATTACTCCGCTCAAAGACCGCATCGGTGCGGAAATTCGCACGCACTACCCTGCCAGCGTCGATGAAGGCATGGTCATCACCGCGCAGGAAGCGTGGCTGCAGCGCCCCGCCGGGCGCGCCATCGAAGTCCCCGCCTATCTTCGAGAAGTGGTGGAAGAAATCGCGTTTCAGGCGCGTGAAGATAAGCGCGTGGACCGCCGTTCGGGCGTCAGCCAGCGTTTACCGATCACTACGCTGGAAAGCGTGGTGAGCAGCGCCGAACAGCGCGCCGCGCGCACGGGCGAGAAAACTTCCTACGCCAGCGTCGCCGATATTTATGCTGCGCTCCCGGCCATCACCGGAAAAATGGAACTGGAGTACGAAGGTGAGCTGAAGGGTGCGGACACCATCGCTCGCGAATTAATTCGCACTGCGGTGGGTCGGGTGTTCTCCAAGAATTTTGGCGATGTGAACTTCCAACCGGTCATTCAGTGGTTCGAGCTCGGCGGGGAACTGAAATTGCCGGAGCTGACCGCCACGGACGAACGCTATCGCCAGTTATCTAAAATCCAGGGCTTGATGGAACACACCGGACGTATTGGCGCGAATGATCCCAAAAATCACCCTGCCGTGGCTGCCGCTGGCGAAATGATCCTGGAAGGCTTGTGGGCGCACCGCCGCATCGGTCGCAGCGAAGAGCGCGGCTACCACGCCGAAAAACAGAAGCCCCAGGAAACGCGCGACACATCTTCATCACGTGGACCGCGCCGACAATTCAACTGAAATAAAAAAGTAAGAGCAGTAAACCGGGCCGAGGAACCATATGAAAGTAATCCGTTACGGAAAATACGTTGGAGAGCCGGCAGACGCTATCGATCTGGAAGAGCTCGTCAAGCGTATGGGCGACTTCTTTCTGCAAAGCGGTTTCGAATCGCAATTCTATGGGCTGTCCGAAATGGATAATGAGCGCACCATGGAGTCGCTGAAAGATGCCATCTTGCGTGCGCTTCAGCAGGGCGATTTGTTGCCCGATGACGCCATGAGCGATGAGTTGCGTAAATTGTTACAGGACCCGAACGCGCAAAACAACCAAGCGGTAAAGGACCTCATCGAGAAGTTGATGGAACGCCTCGCGGAAGAAGGCTTCATCAACCCGCAACAGCCGCCGCAAGTGACGCCTCCTCACCAAAACACCGCGCGAAGCAGCTTGTCCCAGCCGCAGGACCGCCAGACCGAAGCGCGTTTTGAAATTACTGACAAAACCATCGATTTTCTCGGCTTCAAAACATTGCAGGATTTGATGGGCTCTATGGGCCGCAGCAGTTTTGGCCGGCATGACACCCGCGATCTTTCCACTGGTGTGGAATCCGGCGGCGTTTCACGCCCCTATGAGTTCGGCGACACGTTAAATATGGACGTGAGCGAAACACTCTTCAACGCCGTGCGCCGCGAAGGCTGCAAGGTGCCCATCGAGATGACTTACTCCGATCTCATGGTGCATCAGTGCGAATATCACAGTTCTTGCGCCACCGTACTGCTGCTCGATTGCAGCCACAGCATGATTCTTTACGGCGAAGATCGCTTCACGCCTGCCAAACGCGTGGCTATGGCACTTTCGCACTTGATCCGCACGCAATATCCTGGCGACACGCTGAGTCTTGTGCTGTTCCACGACAGCGCCGAAGAGGTTCCTCTGGGCGAACTGGCGCGCGTCCAGGTCGGTCCGTACTACACCAATACGCGGGAAGGCCTGCGCATGGCCCAGCGCATCTTGCTGCGTCAGAAGAAAGACATGCGCCAGATCATCATGATCACCGACGGTAAACCCTCCGCACTCACTCTGGAAGACGGCCGCATCTACAAGAATGCCTTCGGCCTCGATCCCTTTGTGGTAGGCCAGACGCTGGAAGAAGTAAACAAATGCAAGCGCGCAGGCATCCTCATCAACACGTTCATGCTGGCGACGGACTACAGCCTGGTGAATTTTGTACAAAAAATCACTGCCATGTGTCGCGGCAAAGCCTATTTCACGACGCCTTACACTCTGGGCCAATACCTGCTGATGGACTACATGCAGCGAAAGACCAAACAAATTCACTAAATTCATCGCCAATGTAGCTCGGGCCACACCCCATTTTGTGTTTCTCCTCATGCACCTACGCCGCCCGACTTGCGTTAAACTGCCTGTATGTCGATCTTGTCGCGCATTTCACGATGGGTGGGCGCTCAGAGAAAATGAATACGATTGCTGCGGGACAGAAAGCTCCTGAATTTTCGCTGAAGGGGACGGACGGCAAGGACTATTCCCTGAATGCGATGCTCAAGCGCGGGCCCGTTTTTGTCTCGTTCTTTAAAGTTTCCTGCCCGGTGTGCCAGTTCACATTCCCGTTCATCGAGCGCCTTCACAAACGCTACGGCAGTGACAACGTAACAATTCTAGGAGTCTCGCAGGACAATCTCCGCGCCACTAAAGAGTTCAATATCGAATACGGCGTCCTCTTCCCCGTGTTGCTGGACGCGGACGGTTACCCCACCTCGAATGCCTATGGCCTCACCAACGTGCCGACCAGCTACCTGATCGACACTGAAGGCATCGTCAAACTCACCTGTTTTGGATTTAACAAAAAGGATCTGGAAGCGATAGCCGCGGAGCTTTCCGAGCGCAGAAAAATCCCCGCCTCCGCGTTTTTCCGTCCCGACGAATCGGTTCCCGACAGCCGCCCTGGTTGAGGATCGAAAAACTAGGTCGGTCGACCTGCCAAGACATTTCGTGATCAGGTTCAGTGACGCTTAGAGTCTCGGGCGCACAACACGTCATACCACTTCCCTTTCCAGCCATTTCTTCTTGTGCTTCGGCGGACGCTTTCGTTTATCTTCAATCACCCGCGTAGTCGCCGGCGCGATCCCCGACTTTCGCGCCACACGTCGCGCTTCTGTCCCTTTATTGAAATTCTTCTTACGCGTCTTCGCCATGCAGCGACACTCCCTGACGCGATGAAAGGATAGCTTTAAGCCACCCGATATTACTCATTGCAATCCGTATCACCGAGTCCGTAAGCTCTTGCCGAACGATTCTACGACTCTTCCGTTATTTTGGGAGCCCAAGTGAAAACTGTTCTCCAATCTTTAGCTGTTTGCGCGATTGCAGTCGCCACTTTTGTAACAACTCCGCTTCGAGCTCAAACCCAGCAGCAGCCGCCCAGCAGTCATCCCCCGCCAGCCGTCGCCATCCTCGCGGGACGCCTCATCGACGTGCGCACCGAGCACGTCAACATCAATGCTTACATCGTGGTGGAAAAAGAGCGCATCGCGCGCATCGAAACCGCTGCGCCGCAAGGCATGAAAATCATCGACCTTTCAAAATATACCGTGGTTCCCGGCTTGATCGATTGTCACGCGCATCTCCTCGGCAATCCCAAAGATCAATCCGCCATGTCAGGCCTGCGTTGTCCTCCGCGCAAGGCGCCATCTGGGGCGTGCACAACCTTACCATCTGACTCGATCACGGTTTCACCTCGCTGCGCGATGCCGGCGAGTCCGACATCGGCTATGGCCAACTCGCACTGCGCGACAGCGTCGATAGGGGACTCATCCACGGACCACGCATCGTCTCCGCGGGCAATTTCGTCTCCGTCAACGGTGGTCACGGCGATGCCGATTCGCTCGCGCCGGATAAATTCCTACCCCGATCGCCCAACATTGCCGATAACGTCGACGAAGTCAGTATCGCCGTGCGGAGCGACATCAAGTTTGGCGCCGACTGGATCAAGCTCATGGCCACCGGCGGAGTCATGGACCCCATCAGCGACTACACCGTGCAGGAGCTGAGCCAGGAACAAATGGCCAAAGCAGTGGAAGTCGCGCATCGAGCGGGAAAAAAGGTCATGGTTCACGCGGAAGGCACCGAGGGCATCAAGGCTGCGGTACGCGCCGGTGTGGATTCCATCGAGCATGGCACAGTGCTCGATGAAGAGGGCGCGCAAATGATGCAGCAGCGCGGCACTTGGCTCGTGCCTACGCTGTACTGCTTCCAGCACGACATGGAAACCGGCTTGTCGCAGGGGCGCGACCCCGTCAGCTTTGCAAAAGGTGTGGCAATCCTGAAAGAACAAGGCCCGGCATTCAAACGTGCACTGGACCATCACCTAAAGATTGCCTACGGTGTTGACGACGACCCCGACTTTGTCTCCAAGGAGTTTGGCGCGCTGGTGCGTGGCGGCATGACGCCCATCGAGGCTTTGCGCACTGCAACCATTAACGGTGCTGAATTGCTGGGGCGCTCACAGGACGTTGGCACCCTCGAGCCGGGAAAATACGCGGACATAATCGCAGTTGATGGTGATCCACTGAGCGATATCAACGTAATGGAGAAAGTCACCTTCGTGATGAAGGGCGGCGAAGTCTACGAACCCGCACACTGATTTCACGAGCCTGTGTTTGATCTACACTTTGCGTTTCTTGTAAACGGTGCAGCTTTCGGTTTTTATTCGAGAGGCAGGGAACTTCAGCCCCCGCGTAACTATGCCGCTTCCGAAGGGCTTCAGCCCCTAAAACCACTAATCCGTGCGAGCGCCACCTAAAAGTTAAACGTGACCTGCAGATTGATGTTTCGGTTGGACGTCGCGGTAGAACCGAACCCTGTCGCTAAGCCGTTCGACTGGCCAAACAACGGCGAGCTCAAATTCCCGATGGGCGTTGCAAGGTTCACGTTATTAAAAATATTTCGTGCCGCTACGCTGAATGTCAAGTTATAGCGGTGATTCGTTGCACCCGCATCAGGATTGCCTCCGCGTCCACCGCCAAAACCGCCTCCGCCGCTTCCACCACGTCCGCCCCCGCCCCCCGGTCCCCCAGGACCGCGACCAAATGTTCCTCCCGCGCCAGGACCACCCTGCCCGGTGTTGGTGGCTTCCGCCTTTTTGCCGAATCCAAAACTCTTGCTCAAGCGCACGTTCAGAGAGAAGCGACTCGGGCTCGTCAATGAATTCACGGGCACAAGCGTTTCTCCGGGCTCGGGCACCAAATCGAAGGAACCATATTGATTAGTAATTACATTCGAAGGAATCGATCTGGAACTGGCGAACGTCGGCCGGTCATTGAAAATCGAATCGCCATTCAAATCCTGCCCAGTTGTTATGGTGTAAGGAACGCCCGAGCTGGCCACTAGAAAGGGGCTCAGCCGAAATGCTTTGGGTAATCCGATGGTGCCGCCAAGAAACACGCGGTGGCGAATATCAAACGCCGACCTTCCGTAATCCAGGCTGATATCATTCTGACTCGACGGAAAACTCGTCGGTCCGGCCGTATCGCTGTCGGCGTAATTCAGCACATAGTATCCAAAGAGCGAAACTTTTGAACCAATGCTCACTCGGCTGTTGACGATGAGCTGGTTCTGCTTGAACACTCCTTCCGATTGATACTGGTAAATATTATCCGGCGAACCCAGCGGCCGCGGCGCGGTCGCCGCGTCGCACGGGTAAGCGGAACACTCCGGAGCGTTTATATTCTCCGTGAATAGTTGGTGCGTTCCACGCGAGCCCAGGTAGGTCACCGCCACATTCGCGTATTTTGTAAGCTGCCGCTCCAGGCTGAGCCCGGTTTGCATCGTAGTGGGAGCTCGCAGATTTGGATTCAGCGCATAAATCGTGGGAGAATTTGTGCCACCCGCCGGCAGCGTATTCGGACCGGGAATATCGTTCACAAAAAAGGTAGGGTTGGTCACCACGTCTTGCTGCTGAAGGACTCCGTTCAGTCTTTCCTGCTGCAAAACCAGATCGTAGGTAAAACGATCGTAGAAAATTCCCCAGCCGCCGCGCAGCACAAACTTTGGCGCGTTCTTTTTGGCACCGGCTCCGATGCCCCAGGCAAAGCCTAGTCTCGGTGCAAGGTCGGCATGATCCCCAAGTTGGTTCTGGCTTTCGAATCGCAAACCGGCGCTCAGCGTGATGTTCGGCCGGAAATGATAGTCGTCCTGAATAAAAGGCTCACCATCGAAATACGTAACGGCCGCGAGCGCGCTGCCTGTCGTCACGGAATACTGGCTGGCGCCTCCACCCATCGCTACGATCTGCGGTATAGAAAGTCCGCTCGCTAAACCCTGTTCGGTGATTTGATACGCCTGCAGCCCACTGATAATCGGACAACTGCCAGGCGTTGCATTCGACGCGCACAGCGGATTCTGCCGCGAACCAAAAGTAAATTCGCCGTTGTAATTTGCAGTCTCCAGGTCGGAGTCGCGATACACGCGCAATCGCACTCCAAATTTCACAAAGTGCTTTCCCAGCCCCATGGACGTGTAATTTTGAATTTCGTAACGGTCCAGGACGTCGTTCATCGTCCCTTCTGTACTGCCTCCGCTGACAAAAGCCTCCTGCACATTTAGGGTGGGAGCCGAACTCAGCGGATTGTAGTTCGTGGATTCGCGGATGAACTGAAAGCGCGTTTCATTGATCACTTTGGGGCTTAGAATCTGTGTATCGCTGACCTGCAGAGTCTGCTCGGTTTCTATATTGTTATAGCCCGTCGATTCCAGGTTGAATTGTCCGATCCCATAATTGTCCTGACGATTGTGTTCGTACTGATAGCGCACTGTGAGCGTATTGTTTTTGGTGAGCTGGTAATCCAGCCGCGGACTCAGATTGGTGCGTACCCGAGGGTACGGTACGGCGTCGCTGTAATTGATGATGTCGAATGTGGCCGGGTCCAGGACCTTGGCACTGACGATGGAAAGATCGTTGATGTCCCGCCGTTCAAAATTGAAGAAAAACGAGGCCTTTTTGTTGATTGGGCCGCCGATGCTGCCACTGAATTGAGTCGACTCGTATCCCGGCGGCTGTTCCCCTTCTGGAATCACCTCGAACGGGTTACGCGAGTTCAAGCCTGCTGTATTTCCGCTCAGAAATAATTGTCCGTGATAGTTATCGGTGCCAGGCTTGGTGAAAACTTCGATTCGTCCGTAGCCGAGCTTGTCGTATTCCGCTGAGAACGGATTCTGGTTGATGCGAATCTCGCGAATTGAAGCTTTCGGCGGAAGCTGTCCCGCGGTAAAACCGTCAATATAAATTTGTCCGCCATTGGGCCCTGCGGACGGTCCCGCAAGAGCCTGCAACTCATTTTGTAGCTCGTCGGGGTCATCCGACAAGGCTTCCAGGTCTTTATCTTTCAGAATGATTGCGCCGGCGTTATTTTGCGGGTTGACGTCCAGTTGCGTGGGCGAATCTTCCACGTGGATCTCAAGTTTTTGCTCTTCAAGCGTAAGTGCCACTTTCAGCGTCTGCACTTGCCCTGCTTTGACTGCCACATTCGTGGCCGTAAACACCCCGAAGCCCTCGGCCACAACTTTCACCGTGTAGTTCCCCGGCGCCAGGTCAGTCGCTTCGTAACCACCATCTTTGTTGCTCTGAAAATTTGCAGATTTGCCACCCGGTGCAGTCAGCAGTACCGCCGCCCCAGCGACCGTTGCCCCGGAGGGATCGGTCACCTGCCCGCGCAGAGTTCCTGTCGATGGCGCCTGCGCGTAAGCAGACACGTCGAAGGCAAATAATATTGCAACAAAAATGAATATGGCTCTCTGTAGCATCCCAACTTTCATCAATTCTCCGGGAATGTCTTTAGACACTTCGTCTTTCTATTTCTGGGGCTTTCCTCTTTAGGGTGTGCCGGCGTCTCCGCTGGGCGCGCTGCTCAGGCTCCAGGGAGAGAGGATCGAAGACGCTCCGCCATTAGGCGAACTTTGCAGAATCGGTTCCACTCCAGCAAGAAGAGTGATCGCTGTCACCGCGTTTCCGCTGCCGTTCGCTTCTGTGCCTACCAGCATGACCGCGTCGCCCTTCTGCAAATCTGTGATCGTATACGCAGGCATCCGGCTGATCATTTGTTGCAAATCCACCGCTCCCCCGGACCCGCCTCCGCCTGGCCCTCGACCGCCGAAGCCGCCTGATCCACCACGCGTACCCGATGCTTGTACGGACGCTTGCCCTGCATCCGCCGGTTCTTTCGCAGCGGGAGCACCACCGGGCACGTTGCCGCCCGCGGCAGACTGGGCCCCTCCGTTCTGCGCTCCGCCCGAACCCCCGTTCAAACGTTGAGCTATGCGCTGCGCAACCGGCGCCGGCAATTTCCGCAACTGCGATTCCGAAGTGAGCTTCACCGTCACGTTTTTCTTGGTCGCCAGATCGTGCACCGTGATGATGCTATCCCCGCTGTCCACCGCCTCAATCGTTCCTGAGATATTCCGAAAACTCCCCGACACCACTTCCGTAGCCGTCAGTTCGTTGCCGTCTGCACTTTTTTCACCGCGCGCCCGCAACTGATCTCCAGGGCGGATCTCCTCCAACGGCCCGGGCTTGGCGTCATCAAATTTTACGGAACCTGGCGCATACCGTCGCAGAATAGTCGACTTGGAAATGTGCACCGCCACATTTTTCTTCTCTCGCAATGACGGCACGGTTATGGTGATCACTCCGTTCCCCGCATCAACGCTGCTGACCAGGCCGCCAACGCCGGACTTTTGCCAGTCTTCGCGCTCATGGGTTTGCTTGTCCGCGATGTCGGCTTTCTTCATCGCGAAGATGGACGCGGCCCCGACACTTTTGTTGTCGGCTCCAGGTTGCCCGCGTACCAGGATGCGGTCTCCTACCTGCAGATCAGTCACCGCAATCGGTTGCGCGTCTTTCAAATTCGTCTGACCAGGTGCGATGCGGACGATCTTTGTGGAGTCCCGAACTTCAACATTTATTTCAGCGCCCGCATCGCTGGCCAATACCAAACTATTCCCTGAAATAGACTTAATGGTTCCCAGCGCTGGGGCCGTTTTTGCTGAGCCTGCGGCCGCCTTCGCTGCATCTTGACCCTGCGCGATCTCGCCAATCGGCCCTAAATACAATGCCGCGCTCGCTAACACACTGCCCAAGATCGCGAAACGCAGCAGAGTGAAGGACCGCGCTGGCCTTTGGCCTTTATAATTCTCCGGGACTTTCATGATCATCCTTAATTGCGACGCTCACCACTAGCAGAACCGTTCCTCTGCTTCGATTAGACGCCTGATTTGCATTAAATCGTTTCACAAAAGACTGCGTGGATCACCCTCAAACAAAAACTGCCGCTCAGTTCGATTTTCTGCTAATTCCCCATCCATCGCGGCGTCTTCTTGCCCTCTCTAACACGGAAAAGACTCGTCCTTAGTGAAGATATACCCAATGCTAGGCACGGCCTATGTAGGGGCCGTAATACAGAAAACGTACCCCTTGACGAAGAATATCCCCTTGGTTCATCTTGTCGCTGCCCTTTTGATCCCCAGTGGCCGATAGGTGAACGCCTATGAAAAAACTCTTGTTTGCTGTGCCATTGGTTCTGATTTCCCTTGGATGTGGCAGCGAGTCGCAACAAGCCGCTGCCAATCCCCAGACACCGGGTCGCATTTCCGTATCGCCCAATCCCAATTTACAGCGTTGCATCGGCGCCGCGCCGGGTCAGCCGCACCAGAAGATCGGCCCCTCGCCAGCCACCATGAGCTATTGCAAGCAGCTTCCTGGCTGGGATTTGTATGAGCAGGCCGGTCAGCGCTTTCAAGCTGGCGATCATGCCGGCGCGGCAAAGCTGGCCATCAGTTCCGCCCAGGCTGGCAACCCCCTCGCGCAGTTGCGCCTCGCCATATTGTATGAAGCCGGTGACGGCGTCCCTCGGGATAAACAGCAGGCATTCAACTGGTATCTTCGCGCCGCGCAGGCCGGTGAGCCGGGCGCGCAGTCGGAAGTGGGCGGCTACTATGAAGAAGCGGACCAGGTCCCCGAGGATTGGTACGCTGCGGCGCAGTGGTATCAGCAGAGCGCCAATCAAGGTTGGATGAAAGGCGAATTCGCTCTGGGCCGCGCCTACGAATTCGGTATCGGCGTCCCGCAAAATCGCCAGAACGCCATCTATTGGTTTCAGAAAGCAGGCGAACAGGTCATGCAGCAGGGCGCGTACTTTGCCAAGTGGTTGAGCAGCCCGACCAACAATATCGGCTTTCGCAACGATGCCGAACACAATCTGGTCATTAACGGAAAACTCCGGTTTGGCCTGGGCGCAGGCGATCCAGTCGGAATCACGTTTCTCAATTCGGCGCAGCGTAACCGATGGCTGACTGGTTTGCGCAACGATGTAGATCGCAGTGAAGCCGACACCATGTGGAAAATGAACCAGAGCGCTTACCAACATTGCCGCTCGACAGGCGGAGATAATTGCCGGCCACCCGGACCGGAGCCGGCGCGCCAGTAATCCGTAACAGCGCCCATAGTTGGCTTTGAGGTCGTCGACTCGGTCTATCGGCGAGAGCCAGGCACGGTTAAAAACATACAGCGCAACTTACGCCAATAGCTTGTCGGGCGTGATCGGCAAATCGCGCACCCGTTTCCCTGTAGCGTGATACACGGCATTGGCGATCGCCGCGCCCGTCCCGGTAATGCCAATCTCGCCAATTCCGCGGACTCCGAGCGGATTAATCTTCGTGTCCGGAATGTCGACGGCGGTTACATCGATCTCTGGAACGTCCAGGTTCACCGGCACATGATATTCGGCCAGATTAGCGTTGGCAATTCGCCCATTGCGCCAGTCCACTAGAGTATCTTCGTGCAGTGCCAACCCAATGCCCCATACGATTCCACCGATGAACTGGCTGCGGGCCAGCCGCTCGTTTACCACCTTGCCGACGTCGTACACCGCCACCACGCGGCGTACGCGCACCGGCCCAAGTTGCGGGTCGACGGCGACCTCAACAAACACCGCGCCAAACGACTGCGATGAATATTTTGATTTATCTTCGGTAGGTTCGACCGATGCGAGGCCCGCGACGGGTTGATTGCCGTTTCGGGCCAGCAAACCCGCGAAGTTTTCGCCAGTAGCCGGCGTGGACTTCTTTATAATCCTGCCGTCGGCAAGATCCAGTTCATCGGCGCTCGCGCGGTACGCCGGAGATTTTGCGTCCCCGACCGCAAGACTGAATAATGCCGCCCGCGCTTTCTGCGCCGCTTCCTGCACCGCGGGCGTAACGCTTGCGGTACTCATGGAACCCGCCGAAATCGGTGCGACTGGCAACGTTGTATCTCCAAGCCGCGCATCCACCAACTCCGGCGAAATGTTCAGTTCGCTGGCGGTCACCTGCGTCAATACCGTGTACATCCCTGTGCCGATGTCGTGCGTGCCGGACTCCACCAGCACGCGGCCATTCGGCTGAAAGGTAACGCGCGCCGATGCCGGACGCCGGTTACCCGGATACGTCTCCGTCGCCATGCCCCAGCCGATCAACTGCGCTCCATCGCGCATCGAACGCGGCTCATGGTTTCGTTTGGCCCAGCCAAATTTTTCCGCGGCTCGTGTATAACACTCGCGGAGGCTCTTCTCCGTAAATGGAAGTTTAGTTTGCGGATCGACGTCCGTGTAGTTCGCCAGCCGCAGTTGCAGCGGATCCATCTTCAGCTCATACGCCAACTCGTCCATAGCCACTTCCAGCGCATACGTGCCGGTTGCGACTCCGGGCGCGCGCATGTAAGTGGGCGTGCCGGTATTCAGCTTCACCAGGCGGTGCATGGTGGAAACGTTGTCGCACGCGTACATCCTGCGCGTCGGCACTGCGGATGACTCCAGATAATCCTCGAGGAATGATGTATTGGTGTACACGTGATGGCGGATCGCGGTCAGCTTCCCTTCGCGCGTCGCACCCAGCGACACCTGCTGATACGTTTCTGGCCGCGCACCGACAGGTCCAAACATCTGCGGTCGCTCCAGCACTAGCTTCACCGGACGATTCACCTGCTTCGCGGCCATA
>Ga0182024_10005300_pt1 | contig 29006 bp, 43 predicted proteins | sample P32metaG_FD_120480 | JGI IMG/M metagenome (GOLD analysis project Ga0182024, IMG submission 120480) | Permafrost microbial communities from Stordalen Mire, Sweden - P3-2 metaG (Illumina Assembly) | ecosystem: Environmental > Terrestrial > Soil > Wetlands > Permafrost | place: Sweden: Stordalen...
ACGCTGCCCACATGCGCAATTCGCTACGTTGATCGTCGGTCAAGGCCAGCACAAACTGTCTCCGTCTCATAATTATCAGACGGATCAGCAGCGGTTATGTTATGACCGGGACATCTTACTAGTGCGCTCATCGACATCAATGAACTTTCCCGTCGGCTCAGCTTGGCCAAGGGCACGCTTTACAATTAGGTATATTTCGGCCGTATCCCATTCGTGAAGGCCGGACGCTGCCTCCGTTTTGACTACCAGCAGGTCTTGGATACCCTCGCGCAATACCCTATAATCGACACATCGGCAAGCGGTAGAAGGATCATCCGATGAAACTCTACCAACGAGGCCGAGTCTGGTATTTGACGTTTTACGCGCGGGGGAAGCGGGTGCAGGAAAGCACCGGCACCTCCGATCGCAGGAAGGCAGAGAAGTTTGGCGCGCTGCGTTTATCCGAAGTCGAGCGGGGTGTACATGCCCAATCGGCGAAGATTACGCTCGCCGAATTCGGTGAGCAGTACTTGGACTATGCCAAAGCCAACAAGCGTTCGTGGCTCAGGGACGAACAGATCCTGAAGCATCTAAATCCGGCCATGGGTAAAACGCAGTTGGGTGACATCGGCGCTTTGCAGATCGAGCGATACAAGTTGGACAGGCTGAAACAATCGGCCAGTCCGGCCACGGTGAATCGGGAAGTGGCGCTGCTGAAGCATATGTTCAACAAGGCCGAACACTGGCAGCTGTTCTTCGGCAGGAATCCCGTAAAAGGGGTGAAGTTCCTCGAAGAGGACAATCTGCAAATCCGCTCTCTGTCTGAAGCGGAGGAGGAGAAGCTTCTGGAGTGCTGTTCGCCGTATTTGCAAGACCTCGTCAAGTTCGCGATCCATACCGGACTTCGGATCGGTGAAATTTTAAATCTCAAATGGGAGGAGGTGGACCTGGAAAACGCCGTCATCCAAATGTTGGTGCGGAAGAATCGACGCATGCTGGAAGTCCCGCTGAACGATACGGCACTCGCCGTGGTGAATGGCTGGAGCGGCCTGCGCAAATGTCAGTATGTTTTTTACAACCCCGAGACCGGAGGACAATGGAAGGATCTCTGGCTCGGACTAAATAAGGCCTGCTCGAAGGCAGGACTCAACGACGTGACGTGGCACACTTTCCGGCATACCTTCGCCTCGCGGCTCACCAGAAGTGGCGCCGACCTGGTGACGGTGAAGGAGCTGCTGGGCCATTCCTCGGTTGCGGTGACGATGCGCTATGCCCACACCAATCGGGAAGCAAAAAGGCGGGCCGTTGGGTTGCTTACAGTGAATGGTGCCAAATTGGTGACACTGCCCCGGGCGCGCTAAAATCCGGGTGGTGACAGTGCCGGTAAGTTATGGAAACCAGTACAATAAGAATTCGGTGAGGTGCGAGAGTGGTTGAATCGGGCGGTCTCGAAAACCGTTGAACCTTTACGGGTTCCGTGGGTTCGAATCCCACCCTCACCGCCAGCCTAATATCAGTCGCTTATAGCGAATCTTCCATTTCGTCGGGCAATATCGGACAATGGAGCCATGCTCGCGCTCTACCGAAGGCACCGGAGAGACTGCAAATCTGGCCACCCGGAAGAGCTGCGGACCAGCGAATACGACGAGCGCAAGAAGGGGTGGAAGCGTTGCGAATGCCCGATATTCGTCTCCGGAACGCTGCAGGGCAAGTTCAAGCGCCACAATACCTCCAGATGGGAATGGGACGACGCGCGGCGCGCGGCAGCGATCTTCGAGAATTCCGGCAGCTGGAGCGGAGCCAAAGCCGCGCCGGCGGAACCGATCGCTCCGAGACCAGCGAGACCGAAGCCCATCACAATCGCTGAAGCCATCAAGGTCTTTCTTGCGCACCGTGAAGCCGCGAAGATTGCGCCATCGACCTACAACAAATACCGAACCTTCACCAAGCAGCTTGAGTCCTTCGCCGCGGATCGCGGATACATAGCGCTCGATCAGTTCTCTTCTCTCGATATTGACGTGTTCTACAGCCGCATGAAGCTCGGCGCGCGCGCCAAGGCCAAGAGGTTGGGCACGCTTCGCGCTTTCTTCCGCTTCTGCGCCAACCGTAAGTGGCTTGCAGAAACTCCCGTGAGCTCCGACATCAAACCGCCGACCGGCGCCAATCGTGTTGTCAACAAGGCGCCCTTCACGGATAACGAATTGCAGCGCATCATCCAGGCCTGCGACCGGATGCAGCCGATCAAATGGTGCAATCGCCAGGGGGGAGGCGTTTGGACCGGCGCGGACGTCAAAGATTTTATTTGGTTGATGATCTATACGGGTCTGCGCATATCGGACGTGGCGCTCCTAAATATGACCCGCATTCGCGGCAACGAGATTTTTCTCCGCGCCAAGAAGAACGGTGGCGACGTTTTTGCCTATATTCCCGATTGGCTTAGACATCGGCTGGAAGCGCGCGGCAAACAGCTCGGGCCGCAGCCATTCATCGTGGGTCAGTCCAGCCGCCTCGAAACCATCACGGATATGTGGCGCCGCAAGATCAATGCGGTATTTGCGCTTGCCGGAAAATTTGGCGAACCGCCGACGCCGCATCGTTTCCGGCATACATATGCGCGCATTCTTCTGGAGCGGGGCGTCCCCGTAGCAGACGTCGCCGATTTATTGGGGGACGACGAGAAGACGGTCCGCGAGCACTATGCCAGGTGGGTTCCCGAGCGCCAGGCTAGGTTAACCCGTATCCTGCAGGAGGCTTTTGACGGTAGGCCGAAGCTGCAAGTCGTCGCCGCAACCCAGCGTTCCCTTGGACCAGTTCCTGATAAGCCACAATCGCGGCGCGCGAGAGATTAACGACCTGGTCACGCGACATCGGGTCGCACAGCCAGGCATCCCGTCCTCCCACATCTCGGTCTTGGCCCGCCATTCGTTAGGGGGCAGGTTAAGCGGCTGAGAAGCCGCCGGATAATAAGAGCCACAACGTGCGCAGGCAAGGAGGCGAGCAAAGTGAAAGCAGCGTGATTGCGAACATCAGTCTCTTCGACTGGTGTGACCTATTCGTAGTTGGCTAATTCTGTGGGGATGATGGTAGAGGCTCGCGAGTGCGGGCCGCAAGTGGATCGAGCCGGGGCCTTTTCCTTTTGTTCGAACAAAGGAGCGGGGCGGTAACGTGGGCGATTTAGTCCCAGCCCAGCCGACTGCTCGACTCTCGTCGACGCTCCTTAGCGCTTCTCAACCACACGAAGAATAAAACACAGAAAGCCCTATGCAGCGCCGAGCACGGGGCGGTTCAAGGCCATCGTAGCGTGGAGAACTCAGTATTTACCGTGAACTGTGGATCGGCAAATAAAGTCGTGTGATATACTTCAATGCTGCGTCATGAAAGGAGATCCGTTCTCTTGTTTTGGCTACGCTTGGCGCAAGTTGTTGTCACCGTGGTTCTCGTGTGGGTTGGCATAGCTGCGCCGGAACGCCTTTTACAAAGGTACAAGGTCTCCGATCTTATCAGCTATATAATCGCGTTTTCAGCGATATTGGTGGTCAATATTTTGATCGAGCTGACCATCATGTCACGTCGCTTTCACGACGCAAAGAAGACTCTTGCGAAGAACATTGAAGCAGCTGAATCACGCCTAGGTCAGCGGATTCACGCTATTGAGATCGACCCAACCCTATCTAGGTTCAGGGACACTGCGAGACGGTTGCTCGCGCCATGCTCGGGATTAGATATCCTTTTGCACGAATGGCTGTGGGTCAAAGCTCAGGAGATCACGGATATCGAGCATTACAAAGAGAACTTTAGTGGATCTACAGTGGGAATGCTCGAAGAGAACGCCCGTGTCGATGTCCTAACGAAAGTTTTGCTTAATGCCAAGAAAAGCGTGACTGCATGCACGTACGCGGATGCTGATCATCTGAGAATTTTCGGGGAAAACCCTTCATCGAGTCGATATATTCGGGCTCATGGCGATGCACTACGAAGAACGCCGCCTCTCGACGTAAAGAGAGTTTTCATTGTCCCCCCTTCTGCAACCCTACCAATTGAGGCGAAGAAAAACTTGCTAAGCGTGGCGAACCAATTCTTGCGGGAAGGCATGACTCAGAATTACTGGGTTTCTGAAGAAGACGCTAAGCTAATATTTCATAACCGCGCCGACGTCACCTTTCCCGAGAGAGGGTTCTTCTTAGCTGATCACGAAGTGTCAGCTACTAACGCGCACGTAGCCTTCGTAAGTGAAGGACTCTCTCACGATGAGATGGGAAATGTGAAGGATAGGCCCTACTTCGTATTTACCAAAGACCGTCGCTCGCTCACGCCATTCGCCCTCCAGTTCGAACTGCTACTGAGCAAAGCTAAGGAACGTCAGCTGAATAATTCAGAAGCGATCAATCATTTGGCCGCTCATATTGGTCTTGCTCAAAAGAAGGCACCACGGGACTAGCGAAAAACTGGACCGCCAGGGCGGCGACTTTCTTCCAATTGTTGCAGATCTCGCTCCCTATTTCGCTTCATGATTTCTCTAATCGAATCTGCGAACAATGGTTCCTGGGAGGCTTCCGACGCTTCGTTGGCGAACGAAGCGAGTTTATCAAACAGTTCGGGGAGCCGTTCTCTTGTTGCCAAACCGAGTGTGACAAGTATCGATCCTACAGCACCAAGTAATGTTCCACGTTCTGCGGGAGTCAGTTGGTTTTGATCGAAACCAGTTGAAAGCACTTTCCGCACGACGGCGAAACGATGTTCCTCTAGAGACGCAGCATCGAGCGCGGGTTGTGTAGCTGAACTCATACGATTACCAAAGCCTAACACAACTACCCCATCGTCAGAAAGCTGAGGACTGAGGCACGGTTCTTACCTGAGAAGCCCTACGAGAGATACTGAGTCGTTCACATTACAGTAGGCCCCTTATAGACTCTGCCCCATTGATGCAGCGTCGACGCGGTTAGTTTCGCATTATCACACAGACACCGCGCCCGCGTTCTGTAGATGCGTGGCTCTTCTCTGTCAAGGCGGGATTCATGAGGACTTTTAAGTGCAATTCCCGGGAAGATAAATGGGACTTTTTCCCTTGCCTGTCAATCATATCGTCCCCAAAAGCATAAGCCTTTGTTCTTCAAATCTTTCCGACGCTATCATGCGTTAAGAATGACTAGCGGACGGAGCCGAGCGCCTGAAATAGCCGGACCCCGTCCGATCCGCCGCCGACCCCAGACCGCTCACGGCGCCACGAGGCGCCATCCAAGGGTTGTTTCAATCTGCCGCGTCAGCGCGGCGGCCCACCTTCAAGGGAAACAGGCATCTGATGGGAATGATCAGGTCCGTGCGTAGCTCTCATGGATCTGTCCAAAGGTGTCGCCAATAACAGGGCCAACAAGAAAGATCATGCCGGTCGGGAGGTGATAGATCTCGCCGAGGCAGTGTGATCCGCGCCACTGCCGCAGATCGACCTCGATCGGCTTTGTGCCTTTTTTGACCCAGCGCATGATCGCCATGCAACTTTACGCAGGATGCGCCTCCGGCTTGTTCGCGCGAACGGGGAGGGGCGTTTTGTGGGAAAGAATCTCGTTGAAATCCTTGCCTCCGATTGGCCTATCGCGCCGGAATGCGAGATCGGTTCGGCCGCACTTTCCCAAGGTCTCCTGGATCAGTGCCGCGAATTGCTCGCCGGCCTCATCCGCATCGGTCGCGGCTACGATTTCCGAGCCCTCGGGCATGCGCTCCATCGCAATCTTGAGAAGACCCACCTGGGCAGGGGTTGGCTTGCCGGCAAGCGAGACAAACCGGGCCAGAGGGTCATCGAACAGCAGGAAATGAGATAGACAATCAATCGCCGATTCGCATATGACAAGCCGGCGGTCGTCTGGACCGCTATTGCTCAGGAACGTGGCTTTGGTCGCGCCGGACGCGTAGCCCCGGTAACGGAAGTTTCGCATTTCGTAACCGCAGAGGGAACCTCGTGCATCCGTGTGCGCGAAACAGGCATTGCCGTGGTGATCAATTCGAATGAGTCCTTGAAATCGCCAATGCTGAAGCACTGACGCCGGAATATGTCGTACCTGTTCCAGGTATGGATGGCCGGCCGCGATTTTCATGCCGGCAAACCGCTTCTGAACGTCCGCGACATCCTTCTTGGTTGCGCGAAGATCCGGCAGCGGGGGCAGGGGTGGCGGAGTTCCGGCCCAGAGCCTCAACTCACGGCGGATTTCGCCAAAGTTGAGACCCTTTCTCTTGCCAATGAAATCGAATATCGTCCCGTTGTCGCGCTCGTCTCGAAACGAATAGTAGACGAACTTTCCCTCCGAATTACGGGAGACGACGACTTTGTCACCATTGGCGTGACGCAGCACCGCACTTCCTTTCCAGCATTCCCGCTTGTCAATGAAATACCCGAGCGACGCCGAGTACTGACGAAGGTCAAGGCGTTTGAAAGCGTCGGTTTCAGGATCATCCATCCGCGGAATTTACTCTTACCGGCGTCCGAAGTCACGGGTTTTTGGTTGGGTTTGGATAGTTCCTTTTTATCCTCTTATGCTCCGGGCGATCCGGGTAACTGACAACCTCTGGCTTCCAGGCGCCGATGGCTTGCAAATAGAAAGCAATCGCTCCGCGACCGAGGAATTGCATCATCTCCTCGTCGAATCCTTCGTCCGCGCGGTACAAATGATCACAGGCGTGAACCACGCACGCGAAAAAGTCATTGACGGCCGCCGCCTTCCGATGCAGGATTTCCTCATCGCAATCCACTCGAAAGATCAGGCCAGTGGGCTGGTGGCGCGCGTACGGCCCGTCGAGCAACTCCCATTCCGAAGGCTCGTACTCAATGCCTTTGGAGTTTGGATCAGGATAGATCTTTGCGCCCATCACATCCATCGTTAACCTCCGTTCTCCAGCCTTCTGTGAATGCGCTCGGCCACCTCCGCCGGCACCGAGTAAGTCGTGTGGCGTTTTGCGCGGCCGAGACGTACTTTCAACACTCCCGGCTCATTCATTACCAGACGCCTTACCGTCTCGCGCCCTAGGGACCACATGCGTGACAGCTCTGAAATCCGATAATGCTTCTCGAACGCACGACTCTCCGGCAGCATAAAACACGACCCTCACCGGATCACAGCCCAAGCTCTTTCCTCTGCTCCTCTGAAAGCTCTGCTATCTCGTCCTCGGTCAAGGACCGCGCCACAGGACCATTGCTGATGCATCTACAGCCGGAAGGAAGGGCCTCCACCGGAATCCATGTAAACGGTACGTAGATTCCTTCGCCAGCAACGTCGCTCGATACTTCCAGCGGCTTGTGCCGCCGAAAGAACAAGTCATCAACGCGCACGTAGTATTCTCCCTCCGGCCCCTCCCACATTCCGGTGATGGCCGAAGGATCAATTAGGACTGCCGCCTGATCGTCTGATTTCCCCAACATATTTTTTCCTCCGAATTTTTCAACTCGGCAATCGCCTCGGATGACCAACCGCGCCGGGTGCCCGAGAATCATCTGTTGGTATATCGATTCCCTCCACCGCCATTGTTCTGACGAGCATCCGCAATGTTCCACGCGCCACAGAGCGCCCGAAGGCCTCGTCCAAATTCTTCGATTCCACAATCGCCATCGCATAAGCCGTAACCAGGACTGACGCCACATCCGAAGCCTCAAGAATTCCGTCGCACCCTGCTGCCTCTTTCGCCCTATCAAAAACTGTCTTCGCCATTAGCGCCACTTGCACCGCCCTCAGCACGTTCGAACTCATATGCGCTCCTTAAAATCCGCTTCTCAAACCGCTCAAAATGACCCACAGGTTTTTTTCAAGGCCTCATCTTCCCACCGGGCCCCGGCACAGGATGATGCCACCGCCACTCTTTGTCCACAACGTGCCGCTCCCTTTCATCCATAACGAGCCAGACTACATAAGAAACCGCGAGCCACCCCCAAAAGCACTTCATGGAACCCCTCCCGGCGCTCTCGGCACAAGACGATCACGCCACGCCCGAAGCCGCTCTTTCTCCCGACAAGAGTTCCGGACTTCGTTCATCGCCATCCAAACCACGTAAGAAACCACGAGCCAATCAACGAACCGTCTCAGCCGCCACATTTTTCCTCCTATAGCCCCGGAACACGATATTTTTCACGAAGCCTATTCCGCATATAAATGCGGACTTCATCCAGCGTCAGCCATACCACGTAAGAATCGCCAACCAACGAACAAACCGTCTCATTGTTCCTCCTAAAGCTCGCCATTTTTATCCCCGCCTCTGGGCCGCTGTCCTTGCCGCGCAAGGTAAGCCTTCGCCGGACTTTCTCCAACCTTGACGGCTTCGATCCGGCTCCCGGCAGGCGGGACCGAAAAGAAGAAAATGGCGCAATCTGCCGAGTCACCGATCCCGTCGACTTCTTTCTCTCAAATCCAGACACCGCCCACATCGACTGTCGAAGCCGTTCTCGTGAAAATGATCCGGCTGATGCTTAGGTGTGTTGTACGGGACGTAGCCGGGCCAACGGGGAGGGTCCTTGAAGGATGGAACCGGGCGCCACCGATAAAGCTCTTCGTTGTGTTCGAGCACCGGGTCTTTTTTCTTCTTCACGCGACCACCTTGGGAACGACTCCGACAGGTTCCCATGTCTTCGCATCATTGATCGCTCCTCGATGGCCGCAAATGCACTGCGCATAGAGATTGGAAATCACGCTCGAATAGCAGATGCGCGTCTGGCAGCGTGTGCAGAGAAGCATCCGTCCGAATACGCCGCACCACGGGCATTTCACGGACTCGATGTCCGCCGGGTCTAGCCGGTAAGTCGAGATGTTGGAGCGGCAAAACAAGGCTTCGTAGGACGCCCTGTTAAGCTGGCCGGTCTGGGTTTGTTTGTAATGCCCGTTCTCCTGCCAGAACCAGTAGGCAGCAAAGGGCTCCCGAGCGACAACGCAATAGGCGCCGAAAGCGACTACAGGGGGCGCTTCCACCTCGGCCGGACATTTAAGCCAGCTTAGGCATCCACCCGTGCGGACCTCGCAGAGACCCCTGTATTCCTTCGGCACGGGGCAGCGCTCGTAAACAACGCGTTCCGGAAGCTGCAGACTGCGGATAAGACCATTCACCCTTGGCTTGAGGGGCTCGACCTCTCGCCTGGTTATTCTTGACGGATTAAATTTGACAAGTTCGCCTGCCATCTTTTTACTCCTCGCTTACTTTTTTAGGGCCTCACTAACGCGGAGATCACCGTAACTTCGTATGGCCTTTTCGAGAAACCCAAGCTCGACGGTGATATATGGCGGTGATCTAACGATTTTTAAGGAATACAGCTCGATCAGCACGTTACGAAAATGCTCCAACGTCATTTGCAATGTGGTTTCCGCGTCGATGGTCATATGCAATCTCCTAGTTATCGCTCTCTGCCACCACCCCAGCCCGCCCCTGAAAATCTCGACCCCGCCCACGATGCGCCCGTCCACATGTCCCGGTCGGGGAGGGGGTCGGCGAGATGGTTCATCATGTAGAAACGCGTACCGTAGTCCCGGTTCGTAAAATGCTGGAGAGCCTGCCTCGCGTTCTCCTGCTGCTCCCGGCGCCGGATGTCTTCAAGCACACGGTCAACGCGATCTCGGATGCTCATGCCTTCTTCCTCCTGCCGATGTTTCCCAACAGCACGCCCAGTGTCACCACGCCGTCCTCAAGAACGCGCGAGGCGGCAACGAGCAACGTCACAATCACCACGATGCCGGCCATCAGAGCATTTTTCGGCGCGATATAGCCGCCGTACATTCCCCCTAGCAGCAGCAACGCGCAGCGATTGAACATCAGCCATTGAAGGGTGTTGTATGCCAGCGGAATCCACGACCACAGCACGAAGGCACAAGGAGCGCCGAGCAGTACATTGATCGTGATGAATATCGACCCATGCGGCTCCTCATGCTCGACAAAGTGAAAGAGAATGAGACGCACTCCGACCAGCATCGCGACCGTTACGAGCATCGCGCCCATCTGATCGCGGCCCCGGTCATCATCGGGCGCGGCGTCATTGACGGGCGGCGGGGCGCCATAGTGCTCGTCAATGTCCCGCTCCCGCACGTCGAGCTTATGTCTGAGATCGACAACTTCGTCTTCAAGATCGGTAAAGCGTTGCTGATTATTGTCATCGCTTGTTCTTCTTGGCACGTATCACCTCCCAGAAATCTTTCCGCTTCTTCGCAACGTAGGCAAAGGGATTTGGTTGGGCGAGCTTTGCCAGCGCCGTCTCGAAATAGGGCCGCTTCTTCGCCAGAATGGGCCGAGCCACGCCATCCATGAAAATAATCTGATCCCGAGGGCCGAGGTCCTGGCGAATTTCGAATGGGGCCAGGAGAGGCTTCCGCTGTTTGGACCAGGTCTCATTCACGGAAGTCTGCCCGCGATTTGCGCCGGGGAGCGGATTACTGACGCTCTTGGTTGAAGAGAACACTTCGCGTTCGCCTAGCATCGCCGACAGTTTGCTGCACCCGATCTCATCCTTCGTGGACATGAATTGAATGACGCCGGCGTTGTTAATGAAGGTGTCCGCTGCTTCCCTGCCATAGATGTGTTGAAGGGTGCCGTAATCATTGATGGTGATGTCAAGAAGGCCGTTAAATTTGCGCAGGGAAGAGGCGGCTTGAAGGACGCTATTCATCCTCGGAGACTGGGCGAGCTCGTCCACCTGCTTGACATAGGGGACCGTACCGGCAAACTGCTCGCTTTGCAGCTCAGCAAAACCCTGCTCCAGACAGAGGGTCCGGTAGGACTCCAGCACGCCTTTACTTTCGAGAGGCGTGACGATGATGAGGGTCATGACCCGCTGCCTCATTTCCCCGATTCGCACGTCATCATGGCTAAGGCTTCGGTCAATGTGCGGTTCGAGGAAGGCCGCAAGGTGCGTGCAGGCGTTCTGGCGAACCTCATGCAGACTACGCACGTCATCGCTTTCATTGGCGAAGCGCAGCAGCATCGCGCGGAGTTCCGGATTGCGCACTTGCCGCGTAGCCCAGCCGCAAAAATGTTTGGGGTCCTCGAAACAAATGCGAGCAACCTGGCCTATCCTCGGCATTCCAGCTCCACAAGGGCCATGATGATGGCCTGTATGAGTTGACGCGACGTGTGATCCCAATAGGGTTCCTTGCTGCTCGTTTCCGGGATAACGCCGAGGGCGATCTTGGCGGCCCGAGTAAATATCCGGGAGTCGTTCGGTTTCAGCCAGTAGGGGGCAAGGAAATTAAGACGGGCATTCCGCACACCACGCAATTGGGGACTGTTGGCGTATGCCCCCGTCGGATTGACGATATAAACCGGACCATACTTGAGACGTCGTTGGGCCGTGACAAGGGCCGTCTCCATGGTGGCTTCGAGGATCAGCATCGAGTGAGGCCACTGCAGCGCAAGCGGGATGCTGCCAGAGGTGGTTTTCAGCGACCCCATCCCGCCAAACCGAATAATAGGCCTCATCATTCCCGGCTTTGGGTTGTAGAAAATCTCCTTTCCCGTATTCCATTCGAAGCCGACCGAAATCCCGGACTTGTTTTCCAGTGCACCGTTTTGTTTGATTTCGTCGGTGCTGGCAAAACTTGCTAACCAGTTTGAAGGCGGATCGTAATGAAGTGCTTCCTTGCGAGCCTTCTCTCTTCCCGGACGGCGGCAAACATCCACCAGCCAGCAGAAGAAGCACAAGAGAAATATGCAGCCGAACACAGCGCCGGCGAAACGGATCATCGCGCCTAGAATTGGATCGTCCATAAATGTCTTCCTCACAAATTCTCAAAAAGTGCTGTAATTCCGCCAACGATCAATGCTCTGCATTACGCCGTGCAGAACAGTATGAAGCTCGCCTTCGCCAAGCATGTGGCCGGTCCCGGAAACGAATACGTATAAGCGCCACAACAAGCCCAGGCAGGCGAGGGTTCCGGCAATGGTGCCGATGCTACGAAGCAATTCCCAAATTCTCGGCTTCTTGGTTTCAGCCTCCTCCTGCTCATTCGTGAAATGACCTTCGATGAGCATGTAAGCGATCCAGAGCAGAAGGAGAAGCCGGAGGAACTGCGCGAAGTTCAAGAGCTTGGGTTTCATAAGCGCCGTTGCTAGACCCTCCATCCCTTATCGCGAAGAAACTCCCGGTCTCGCTCATCGAGCCGCATGCTTCGGATCATCCGCTCGATGGCGCCGCCAGTCGCGGTGTTCAGGATTGCCCTGACTCGGCCATCATCTTTTCGGTCGCGCTCCGTTTCCAGCCGCACCGTCTGCTCAATCTGCGCCGCCAGCTCGCTAAGCTTTCTTGCCATCCCCGGGACCGGACTGCTGCGCCGGTTCCGATTTTTCTTCTCAACCGACTTTTCGATTTGCCGTTCCATATTCTTTACTGATGGGTTTCCTTTTCAGCTCCTGACGAACATTCCCTTTAGGCTCCAGTTGCGTTCGAAGCGCCCGCCGTGCCCTGGAAAGCCTGCTATGAACCGCGCCCGGCGATACTCCCAAACGCTTCGCCACATCGGAATTCGAGTAGCCCATCACGTAGACGTACATGAACAGCTCCCGCTGCCGCTCTGTGCACATCTGCAGCACGCGAGCCAGTTCGCGATTGACTGCAGGAGGCTTCGCCCGGTCATGCGCCGGCGACAATGGACAGACATGTTTTTGGCGACGCAGCTCGGAAATTAGCCGATGGCGCGCGATCGAGTTCACCCACTGAACGACCCGATCTTTGTTGCGCAGCTGGTCAAGGCGCTCGAAGCCCAGGCCCCACGCGTCCTGCGCAAACTCGTTCGCCCGGGTCTCATTGGCGCCGAGCTTGTGCAACATTCTGAGCGTGCACTGATATCCGCCCTTTTCGTAAACGTCGCCATACTCTTTGGGTGAAATATAGGGTGATGCCGGGTTAGCGGCCTGGCCCGGAAAAGGAAGGGCCAGACCGGTGGGATCTGGCCCCGCTCCCGGTGTCGCCGGCCATGGTGAAGCCTCAAACGCACCTCCGGAATTCCGAATTGGCGGGATAACTTCGTATTCTGCCCCGATCATCTGAAGTGCTCCGAAGATGAATGCGTCAGGCAGCGGCTTCAGAGTCCTGCTGATTGCGAGCCAGGACCGAAAAGCACTTCGGACAAACTCGAGCGCCGGAGAGAGCCAGCAAGCCTGCAAGCGATGCGAGCGTCCGGCGCTGGCGGTCGCTCAATTCCGCTTCGTGTGTCGCCAAGCGCGAAAGCGTATTGACCGCACCGTAATAGGTGTTCTCGGAGTCTTCCTTTTGCCAGGCAGCATGCACCCGGCCTTCGATATTTCGCCAGGAGAACCTGGCCCCCTCAAGCCAGTGCTGCAGAAGTTCCATGACATTGGCGGGACGCTCGCTGGTTGCCTGTAGCCTCTCGAGCTGCACCTCAAGTCCATCCCACGTCTCCCGCGCTAGCCGGCGGACCTGCTCCATCTGTAATTCGTGACTGTTTTTCATTTTTGCCGGAAGCCTGCGTATACGGCTCTGACGACCGCCCCCGTGAACGCATTGCCGCTTCACCAAGCCGTTACTGCAAACGAGGCGATAGATGAAAGCTTCGATCAGCGTTGCCGACCCGCCGTAACGCTGGTGGCTGATGTGGAGCCCTGACTGCACTATATCCCCCGGACGAACGGCAAGCGCTTTTGACGGACTGACGAGCTCAATGTCGACCTGGAGCCCAGCACGACCTATTCGTGACACGAATAGTGACGGGCTATTTTCTCCGACACCCTGCTCGATTGCCCTAACCACGTCAGAAATAGGCAGCGCATGTAGATCGCCGCGCGTGATAGTGACCAGCTCCTCTTGGTTCCGGTGGACCAGGAGTGGGCGATGACCGAAGTCCCACTTACGGGCGTGCTCCATGAGTGCCTTTGCTTGAAAAGCAGGCGTGTGTTCGCTCCAGTAGTGTTCCGGGCCACCGACGCACCGGAGAAGGCCTAATTGCGTACCTTTATCGAGCGGGAGGGATACTCCCTTATAGATCACTGCATTTGGGCAGAACATGAGGTTGTCGATATTATCAACCCGGATTTCGGAAAACTCAGCGTCCCAGCCTGCCGCTTTGCTGATAAGAGTTGTTAACGTGTCTTTTCGATCTTCAGCCTGGTAATTGTTTTCGTTTCCGCTATTCATAAAATCCTTTCTGGTCAAAGCCCCCGGCGTTAATCTTGGGCTCGATTTGCCGTGGCTTAGTCGCGTGAACATATTGGTATCTTCGTCGAACACTGGCTGAACATGGCTGAAGAAGTTGCTGCTTCTGCTGAAGAATTTGCTGCCGGCCAGAGGCGCTTTTAGACTTTACTTGCTGCCAGCTGGGATGGTATTGCTCGGAAGGCTTTTAACCGCGAATACCAATGAGCATGCACAATGTCAGTTACGCGAAACGACTATCATGTCGTATACTGCCACGACGCAGTGAGCGGAATTGCTGTCAGAGAAAGTTGGTACCGCACTGATCCCAGCGCTAGCGCTGAGGCGGTCGGGCTTCTTGGCCCGATCGAGCGGATTGGTGCTCCTGCGGTGATTTTTCGTGATCGTGTTACTGGCGTCATCGTGCACGAGGAATGGTACAAGAACGGCCAGCTACATCGCGACAACGGTCCGGCTCTCATTTACCGCGACCCAGCAACGGGCGAAGTCAAGCGCACTTCGTGGTACCAAAACGGCCAATTGGTCCGCTACGGTCTCCGGCCGAAGCAAACCGCGTCACGCCGCCCAGGGCTACCTCAAGTTCACCCGTGATGGGCGTGCTGCCTTCTCTCCGAATACATTAAGGCGACTTTCGCGCCTTAGTGGATTCTTCAGGACTCAAAATTCACTTGAAATGCTAAACTTGTAACAATTCCCGAAACAAGCGCGGGAATTGTTTCCAATGGCGGCAAACCGGTTTTTGGCGCTGTTTCAGGGACGGCTGGAATTCCGCAATCGTTCTGGGACGAAGAAGTTTCGGCTGGAAAAACCGCGCCCCTACGCTCTGTTGACACTTGGGCAAGCTGACCTCAGCAAACCAACTTCTGATTACGAGCCCATGGACATTGGCGGTTCACCCGCCTTGGTTATTTTGGCACTACTTGCCATGGACGCCGCTGTTGCAACTGGCGCTAGTAACATCCCGGGTGATCTCGCGCCATATTTCCGCGGTAGAGGACTAAACAAGATATGGCTTTATGACATCGCCTTTACTGATGTCGATCTAAGTACGTCTGTACGGGATGCCGGGGGCACTTACAGGAGAGATGGGAACCGAGTAGAAAAAGAGGTCGCGCTGCTCCGCGATAACTTTGGCGAAACTTCAACGAACTCGACCATCGAAAAAATACGCAAAGGGTATGAGATCAAGTCCGAGGTCATTTATTTTCCTCCTGCTCAGAAATGTCTAGAGAACACTGGTCGGCTTACAATTGAAGGCGCCAACGCCAGAGACCAAGTTCAGCTGCAAGAACCGCTAAATGACAACGTGCAGAGGGGGCTTAAGGCTCCCGAAGATAGCTTGGCTAAACCGCCTGGCCCACGCAAGATTCACGTCAGTAAGCTTCCGACGGTCAACCCTACATTGATTGGCCGCAACGACATTCTCGATCATCTCGATCAGTCATGGACTGACGCGAACACCAGGATTTTTTCAATCGTTGCATTCGGAGGCGTTGGCAAAACCGCACTGGCTTTCAATTGGTGGCATAAACGCGGCGCGCCAGGCGCGCACAACGTTTTCGGTTGGTCTTCTTATTCTCAGGGCGCCCGCGAAGAGAGCCAAGCGTCTGCGGACTTGTTCCTCCATTTTGCTCTCACGGAGTGGTTCAATGTTACCGATCCTCCGACCGATTCGTGGCATCGAGGTGAACTGCTCGCCCAATTGATCCGTCAGGAGCCGACACTTCTCATTCTGGATGGGTTGGAACCGCTGCAATATCCCCCCGGTCCCCAGGGCGGCTATTTGAGAGATCGAGGCATGGCAGCTCTACTCAAAGAACTAGCTGCGCATAATCCGGGTTTATGCATCTGCACGAGCCGGCTGCCGCTGACGGATCTCATCGATTATCACGAGCACGGCGTATGTGAGATCGACCTTGGGAACCTTGCGCCTTCAGATGGCGCTAAATACCTCGAGACGCTTGGAGTGAAAGGTGATGATTCCGAATTGCTGCACGCCTCGATTGATTTTGGCAATCACGCCCTTGCACTCACGTTGCTTGGCAGCCTTATCAAACGTTGGGGAGGGGACATACGCAGGCGAGACATGCTTCCGTCGCTCTTCGATGCAAAAGAAGGCGGGCATGCGCGGCGAATCATGCGCGAATACGAAAGGATGTTTCGGGGAGAGCCAGAATTGGAGGTTCTCTATCTCGTGGGTCTATTCGACCGTCCCGCCGACCCGGCCGCGATAGCAGCGTTACAAAAGTTCCCGTATGCTAAATGGGTTTCGGTGCTTGAAAATCTCGCTGATGCCCGTCTTATTCAGTACGGCCATCCGGATGGGCCTCTCGATTGTCATCCGCTTATCCGCGAACACTTTTCCGAAGCATTCAAAACCGCCGATCGGGAGGGCTTTCAGCGCGCGCACTCAACTCTCTACGAGCACTACTCGAAGTTCGCACCTTATAGGCCAGACACCCCTGAAGCGATGACCCCGCTCTTCTACGCGATCTATCATGGCTGCCAGGCAGGCCGCCATCAAGAGGTATGCGACAAAGTCTATGTCGATAGACTGTTGCGTGGAGAAACTGAATATTACTTGACTCAGAAGCTAGGGGAAGTTGGTTTGAGCCTCTCTTTACTCGCTCATTTCTTTGGCCCGCCTTGGGACGCGATCGGCCCGGGACTAGAGGCCAAAACGGCGATGTGGATGTTTGGTGAAGCAGGATTTACCTTGCACAGGCTTCGGCGCTTGGCCGATGCCACTCAGCCGATGCAGGCAGCCCTCAATGGCTATGTCGGATTGGGCGAATGGGAGAATGCTTCATTGTGCGCGAACAATCTGAGTGAGTTGTTTTTGACGCTCGGAAGCATAGAAAGAGCCATTTCAACGGCAGCTTTGGCAGTTGAATACGCCGATCGAAGTAAAGTCACCCTATGCCGGATGGGATGTCGCGCCACGCATGCACATTCACTCCATCAGGCAGGCCTGATTGACGAAGCACTCCACGAATTTGAAGCCGCGGAAGAAATACAAGCCGCGGAGGAGCCCCATAGACCATTCCTTTACGGGCAGCCGCTGTTTCAGTATTGCGACTTGCTTCTGGACGATGATCGACGCGACGAGGTTGTAACCCGCATTCGACGGGCGATGCCCTGGTCGCAAAGGCTTCTCTTCCAGGCGCTGGACGACTTGGCACTTGCGCGAGCCTCTCAGTTGGGAAGCCCTGAAGCCGGGGATCACCTCGATCGAGCTGTAAGCGAACTTCGGCGTGCAGAACACTTCGACGATTTACCCTTAGCATTGCTCGCGCGTGCAGCTCATTATCGAATGACGAACGAGATCCTGAAGGCTCGGCGTGATCTTGCCGAAGTTGACGTACTTGCGAGTCGACCGGGAATGCATCTACATCTTGCGGATTATCATCTTGAACAGGCGCGTTTGTTAATTGCCGAGCAAAAGTCAACCGAAGCGCATTCGCATTACCAGGCGGCAAAACAACTGGTTGAACTGACCGGATATGGTCGTCGCTTTGCTGATCTAACGCAGCTTGCGCAAGCATTGGCTTAGGAAAATCGGCAGTGTCGTTCCGGGGTGGATTAAGCTAAAAGAGAATATGTAACGTCAGGAATTGATTTCCAATGAAGTTCTGCATATTGCTTCTGTTAATCGCAGATTGCGCGACGAGTCACGCGCAGGACGCGGTACTGTCCTGGTATCCGCTTGAGAACGGCAATTCCTGGACTTGGGAGAATGAGTCCCTCGATGGCGATCGGTCTCATCCCAGCTTCGAACGATGGACGATGGAGCAAACCATCGTCAGCGTTGCGCAGGATGCCGAATTGGGGGGAACTCTCGTGACGAGGCGTAATCGCGTACTCAGCGACGCCACCTCACCCGACTTCATCGCGTCGAATAATGCAGCACGCCGAGTTCCGTTCGAGTCGCATCTGCTGATCTTCCGTAGCTGCGTCTACATTCTGGATGGACAGGATGTTGGCTCGGCAAAGATCGCGCCGCGCTATGGGCACACGCGCTCGACCTATCACGATGAACTGCTGCGCGGCACTGTGCAGGCAGACTTCTGTTTTCCGCTAACGATAGGGATGATCTGGGGCCGCATTCCAAGCCGAGGGCTCGACCCGGATTTCATCTGGAATGTGGTCAGCCTGAATGCCGATCCGTACGGCCCGCCCAACGGAACGACCTTTCGCCTGACCACGCGCGCCGGCTCCGGCACGGTTATCAATCGATGGTTCACGAAGGGCATCGGCGTAGTTCAGGAGAATAGTGAGCACCATGGAACCTACGACGAAGGCCGGCGGCGATTGCTCAGTGCGACGATCCATGGACAGACTCAGAGTTTAGACCTGACTCCAGCCCGAACGCCCCCGTTGAGCGAATTCGATTGCGCCGGAACTAAATGGCAGCATTTCGCGCGCGCCGACGGGACGTCGTTCGAGAATGCGGCCACCTGTATTGCGTACGCGAAGGACAGCCAATAGCGCTGTTCATTGACCCTTACCCCCATTCTCGCGCCTCGGATCGAAGTTTTCGTGGTCCAGACAAATACTCTGCGCACATGCAGATCGGGCACCACACACCGACCGACCGAGTACATCCGGGGTAAGTATTCGCTGCCTCCCATCTAAGCCCAGCCACAACTGTGCGATCGCGTCAAGCCCTCAAACAAGGCAGAGTTCCTTTCGCTTCGCGAATAGGAACTTGCTTCTTTGACCCGGCGACAAGCGCCGGGCAGCGGGCGTTGACGCTCCGCGCAGCCGTGGCGGAAGAACATCCATTCGTTTTCAGGACGCGGGCTAGGCCGCGCCTGAAACCGAATGAGGAAACCATGACGAAAACAACCGGACTAAACGACGATGACCTCAAGCAATTCACCGGCACCGAGCGGTGGTATCGCAGCGGGATGAACGGAAAAGTACTCTACACAGAAGGCGCGAAGTACGTGGCCGATGTGGCCGGTGCCTATTGGCTCCTTGACGAAATCGCTCTTTCGCAATGTACAGTTCGCCGCGTTTCGCGTGAGGCATTCCAGGTCTGGAGACTGAGCGTTCGCCCCGATCATTCGGCAACGCTCACCTGCGAGGACGGAAACTACAACGTTATCCACACCCGGAAAATCGGGTTCACGGATTTTCCGCTGGACCGCATCACGCTCTGGTTTTCTAATAACGTAATCTATCTCCCGAGCGAGCACTGAGAGGCACACCCACGACTCCGCGACACCTTTAAGATCATCCCAACACGGAAAGGAAAACAGCCATGACCTCATTACCACCTGACCCGGAAAAGATGAATGACGCGCGGGCCGCATGGGCTAGCGCCACCCTGCGCTGTTTTCAGCAGGAAACGGGAACCGATGAGGAGAGCGCCTTGCCTGATCTGCTTTGCGATCTCATGCATTGGAGCGACCGAAATGACCACGATTTCGAGAAGGCGCTATCGCGCGCGCGACTCCATTATCAGGCCGAGACCACACGCCGGCCGCCCCAACCTCATGAGCCGTGTCAACGACAAACTTCAGCCTCGACGCGTCCGATTGACGAGCGTTATGGGCCCTATTGGCTACAGCAAGTAGAGACATTCGAAGGCTTCGAAATACAGCCTCACATAGTGATCCACGGCAGTTGTTGCGGAAGTTACCTCGAACCCTGTGAAAGGAACGAAGCAGAGCTGTGGACTGTGAACGGCCGCTACCGTTCTGGTGGCCTCGAGCCGTGCGAAGACTTCGACACCGAGGCCGAAGCGCGGGCGTTCGTTGACGCGCTGATATCAGTCTTTCCCCATCTGGCCGGACGGCAGAACTGACTCGGCAAGACACCGCTTCGCGTGGATCGACGCTGGTCGGTGCCGAACTCCGGGGCGACCGACGGCTCATAAAGATCAGTGCCACAACTGCGCCGGCCGTCAAGCCCTCAAACAAGGCAGATTTTCTTTCGCTGACGCGAAGAGAAAATTGCTTCTTTGACCCTTCGGGCAGGGGGGCATTGACGGCCTGCGCAGCCGTGGCGGAAGAGCATCCATTCGTTTTCAGGACGCGGACTAGGCCGCGCCTGAAACCGAATGAGGTAACAAATGAAATATATCGACATCGACGGAAAGCGCCATCTGTGGCGCGACATCCTGCAACTCCGGCGTGAGCAAAAAGGAGCCTACGACAAGGCCCAACAACCGCCCTTGTTTGAGGCGAAATACGACTGCCGACCGGCGGCGCAACGGAGCCCGGAAGCCCGCTATCTCGAACCGTCGTTATTCGAATGAGTAACATCACACCGGGGCACGTCCGTGCTTTTCAAGCCATTCGTTCCCAGCTATACGACAACATTACACTCGCCAGTTGCACTATTAACGGCGAGGCCGGAGTTGCGATCGTCATGATGGAACATGCTGGTGAAGGAAGGCTAGCCGTTATGCCGCTGTTTGTAGCCATCACCGAGGGGATGGAAATCGGCTTCCCCGGCGAGAGCGAGACGTCGGGCGGCGGGGGCGGGCCGAAGAACCCCCGCGAGGAATTTGCCGCCAATAAATCCGCCACAACCCCATCGCCTCGTTAGCCCAAGGAGAGAACCATGACGACATGGCTCGTTGAATACTGCCCCTACGTTAAATGGGATGCAGACCGTCCCGGCACCGAGCACGAAATCCCGTGCTTCCGTATCTTTCCCGAAGACAACCCGGAGCGTTGGATCGCACAGACCAACGAGGACTTGCCCCTCGATGTCCAGCATGAGGCCGCCCTCATCATGGCCGACGCGCTTTCCAAGGCGGTCTGACACATAAACACGCGAGCACGCCCTTTGATGGTCACGTCCGCGCTGCGCTGACGTTGAAATCCGACATTACTGTCAATTTTCTGCGTGCGTATGCGGCAGTGTGTAGGCGAGTTATTCGTCTACACAAGTGATGGTTCATTACGGAAACGAAGCGGATGGCTGGCGGCGGGAGTGCGCAGTTATACATTGGGCTTCGCCCAATGTTGCTGCTGATCCATCCCACGCAAATGGTGCGCGATGCCATCCGGCAGAAAGGACGAACGGTTCAGAGATGAAAACCAAAGACAAAAGCAAGTTTATGACGAGCGATGAAGTCGCCTTTGAAGTGCTTACTGGCGCCGTCGATCGCCTGCAGTATGAGATCGGCATTCCCCGGCCGGCGATCCTGCGAGCTCTCAGTCAGATCACCGCCGTCATCGCCGTTAATGTGGACGGGCAGGGCGGTGTGGAATCTGCCATCCAATTGCTGCGCGAAACAGCCGAACTTACGGAAAACGTCCATAAGGCTCTTGATCGTCAATCGGCGAGCTGATCGCATAAGAACGACACGGATCTATGGCTCTCAATCGTTTCGAAGCCGGCATCGTGACGCGCGGAAAGGGGCAGAGCTCTATCGCGCGCGCAGCCTACAACGCGCGCGAAAAGCTCACCGACGAGCGGACGCAGGAGGCCAAGGACTACCGCTATTTAGGCGAGCCGGAGTGGACAGGGATCTTTGCTCCCGAACTGAGCCCCGATTGGGCAAGGGACCGCGAGAAGTTGTGGAACGCCGTCGAGCGCCGCGAAGACCAAAGTACGCGGCCCGATCAGGCCCAGCTCGCACGTGATTTTAAAATAGCTCTGCCTCACGAGTTGACCGCTCAGCAGAGACTAGCCCTGACCAAAGAGTTTTCGGTTGAAATGGCGCAGAAGGGCATGGTGGTGGACGTCGCCATTCATGCGCCCCACGCTGAGAATGATGACCGTAATTATCACATTCATATGATGCTGACCATGCGCGAGATCACGCCCGATGGGTTTGGCAAGAAGGTTCGCGAATGGAATAGGGACAGTGAACTCGAACAATGGAAAGAGCGGTGGTCCGAACTCGGCGCACGGCATCTCGAACGCGCCGGTTTTCATCAGGAAGCCGAGCGGTTTAGCGTCGGTCATTTGACCCTCGAAAAGCAGCGCGAAGCGGCCCTGAGGCGCGGTGATCATGAATGGGCCAATGCCCTTGACCGTGAGCCCGCGAGGCATATGGGGCCGCACGCCCGCGCGATGGAGAACAGGGGAATTCCAACGCGCCAAGGGGACATCAACCGTGAGATCGAGGAACGCAACCAACTCCGCGGCATCCCGCGCGAAATCCGCTTTGCCTACGCCGCAAGTAACGACCCGCATGAATTCGCGGAAGCGCTTTCCCAGCGGGACATGATGCTGGCCAGGATCACAAAAAGGGATGTTCGACAGAACGTCGCGGAATTTGCGATGGAAGCCACGAAATACGTTCCCCGCTACTTCGAAGGCGAATACATCGTGGTCACCGAGCACGGCTGGGCTTATCGATTGACGACCAGGACTACCGGGGACAATTACCGCGACATCCGCGCGTTTCTGAAGCCCCTCAACCAACAGGACTGCCCGAGCCTTGAAAGCGCGCGCGAAGAGATGAAAAAGCGCAGCATGATCCCGAAGGTGGACCGGGATCAAGTGATCGACAGAATGATGCAGTCAGCGCCATCTGGCGTTGAAGTATCCCACGAGAGGCCACGCAACTGGTTAGAGCAAAACGTGCACGATATTGCGGCTACCGTGCCGCCTCGCCCGGCTTACGACACCGCGAAATTCAGGTCGAGAACAGCCGTTCCAGACGGCGCCAGGGATCTCCACATTCGCGGCGATGGCGAGCATGTCTGGTGGGCCTATAACAGCACGAAAAATCCAGAAGCCTTCCATGAATCTCTCAAGGAACGAGGCTTGCAGCTGGCGCGCGTCACCGCTGAAGACGCGCGCGACAGTCACACCCAGCATTGGGCGGCCAAACGCCAGGGAGGATACCACCCGATCCTTCGGGAGGGCGAATATATCGCGGTCAATGAGCGGTGCTTCGGGTACCTGCTCAATCAGCGAAGCGTGGGCCACGATTCCCGGGAAGTTCGAGTTTTATGAAGGAGCTGGATGCAAAGCCTGTCCCGAGCCTCAGAGAGGTCCGGAATGCCATCCAGGAGCGGCAAATCGATCGGCGGCCGGCAGATTTCTGGGGCGGTGACCGCTCGGCACGTTCTGCCGGCGGAATGCAACGGACGACAGAACGTCTTGCACGTAAGACTTTGGAATTCGCAACCGAGGCGGTCGAGTCTCTGGGCGCCCCGATCCTTACGCGCGAACAAAAGCGCCAGGGACAAATCGCGGACCGCGAGCGCCGGATAGCCGCTGAGGATGCCGAGAGACAGCGCCGGAGCCACGACAGAGATCGATAGAGGCGGGCAGCGCGCGGTGGAAGAGATGTCCTCTTGGCGATAACATCTCTTATTTTCCTACTGCCCACGAATAAGGCGAAAGGAAGGACGCGTTTGCGTCCTGCCTTTCGCGGGGTTGTTTCGCTACCGGGTCATTCCGAAAATAGCGACCGCACTAGGGGCTTGCGGTCGCTCTCAAAGTCCGATTCATTTCACCGGATGATGATTCGTGCTTTCAGTGCGGGACGCAAGTTGTTCGCGGTCAGACGGCCGCGACACGCGTCGAGCTCGGGCCTTCGGCCCGCCCTCGCGGCTCAACTTGCCAAGGGGGGTACGCTACCCCCCGTTGGATTCTCCCAATGCCGCCTCCGGCGCCACGCGGAAACCCAGCCGGTTTCCGCCCCTTCCCGCTGCCGCCGTGCCGCTCGACTCCGTCCATGGGCCGCACACCCATGAACAGGTCGAGGACATCGGCGTCGGGGCGCGTGAGCGGCAGCGAGCGCCGCCAGCGCGTTTGTAAAGTCGATACGCGCTGGGACGGCATCGAGCACGCTTCTCTCGTTGCCGCCGCGCAAGCAGCCGGCCTCACCAAAGGCGGCTATATCCGCGCTTTGGTGCTCGGCTGCCCAGGGCCGCGCGCGCAACGCGCCCCGTCAGTCAACGCGCAGGCGCTAGCTCAGGCAACCGCCGCGCTCAATAAGGTCGGGAGCAATCTCAATCAGATCGGCCGCATTCTTAACGCGGGCCGCGCAAGCGTCACAACAGCGGAATGCTTCGCCGTCCTGAGCGATGTTCGCGTGGCCGTTGCGTCTATTCTGCACATCGTTCGGCGTTAACCCTGCTCATGATAGCGAAGGGTACAGCGGTGGCAAACGGCGTGGCGCTCGCGAGGTATTTGATCACCGGGAAGGACGGTGAACGCGCCGAGCTGATTGAGCTACGCGGATTCGCTTCGGTCGGCATTGAAGATGCCTTCCGCAGCGTCCACGTGATGGCCAAAGGCACCAAATGCCAGAACCCGTTCTTTCACCTTTATGTGAGGAACCGCGTAGGAGAGATCCTCAGCCGCGACCAATGGCAGTACACCGCGAAACGGATTGAGCGCATCCTCGGGCTGAGCGACCAACCGCGCGCTATCGCCTTCCATATCGATCGCAACACCGGGGAACAGCATATGCACGTGGCCTGGTCGCGCATAATTCACGAATCCCTGACGGCAAAACCTCTGCCGTACTATAAGACGCGCCTGAAACAAATCAGCCGCGAATTGGAAAGATGCTTCGGTCTGGCACCCGTCCCAAATGAGCGGAAAAGCTCCATCCGATACGCGCCGACGCGTGCCGAAGAGCAGCAGGCGCGCCGCCTTGGATTTGATATTCATGACGTCCGGGAAACCATCCGCGCGTGCTTCGAGCGCTGCGATTGTGGACGCAGCTTCCAGTCCGCTCTTGAAAATGAAGGGATGACTCTCTCGCGCGGCGATCGCCGCGACTTTCTCGTGATCTGCAGTGGCGGAACGTACAGCCTTGGAAAACGTCTCCTCGGTATCTCGGCGGCAAGAATTCGTGAGCGCCTGGCCGACCTGTCTCCCGAGGATCTGCCGAGCGTCGACGATGCCCGAAATCTAATTGCCCGGCAGCAAAGGAAGAACGAGCTACCGTCTATTATGCAGCTGGCGCCTGAGCCGAGACCCAATATTGAACCGTGTGCACCTGTAAAATCTCAGGCCGATTCCGAGATCGAGCTCCCGAATTGCGCCGCGCGCCTCGACGTGCGTGCGCAACAGCAGCAAATGCCCGTGCCGCCAGCTACCCGAGTAGACGTCGTGCCGGAACCGCCGTTCGAACGAACGCCAAGCCGGCGCTCGCAGCTTTGCGAAGTATTAAAACGTCAATTCCGAGCGGTTGTAAGAGCCTTGACACACCCCGCGCCACGCCCGGTTCCCAAGAGGCGTCGCCGCCGGGAAGAAGCCGTGGGTGCGTTCCGGCTTGCAGCCTGGAAGATTCTGCGCCCGATCACCCGCTTGCCGGCGATTTCTCAGGCGACGGCCTTCGTGCAGGATACGCTGACTTGGCTTCACCTCTGGGCCTGGAACGACAATGCTGACAAAAATCCTGGTCTTGAGGAGTCAGGCAGCAGGGAAGAAAAAAATCAGCTTTTTCCGCACCCCTAGCCGTGGTATTGGTTCCCAATGGTCGATAAACCTCCTACCCACTCAGCGTTTGCGCTGAGACGCGAGAGCCGTCTTCGGAGCCGCTGGATCGAGATTGGTCATGCGCGCATCGCGAGGGATGCCGCGGACATCCACCATGTCTTTCTGGACAGACTCCCGGTGGGAGGCTTCACGGGCCACGTCTACCTTTCGCCTGTCGGAGTAAAGCCGCCCGATCCACAGGCCGAACCAGAAAGGCCAATTGCGGACGAAGGATAGCAGGGGTCAGCGAAACTTACGGGCAGCCTTTTCGTTTCTACTTGACAATGGTAACGTATGTGTTACTATAGCGGATGATTGACGTTCGGGAGTACCTCAACCATGAGGGGCGCAGCCCTTACGGGGCTTGGTTCAACCGCCTGAACGCGCAGGCCGCTGCCAAGGTGGCGACGGCCCTGACCTGGCTCGCAGGTGGCAATTTCTCGAATGTCAAAGGCGTCGGCTCCGGTGTCTACGAGTATAGGATCGATTTCGGGCCCGGCTACCGGGTGTATTTCGGAAAAGACGGTGAGCGCCTTGTGATCCTAGTCGGCGGCGGCACCAAAAAGCGCCAGCAGCACGATATCAACGCAGCTCTTGCCAACTGGCAGGACTACAGGCGGAGGAAGTGAGGAGAACGACCATGGCCCTGACCCGGGATTTCAAAGAGACCATCCGTGCGCGTGTCGAGCGCGATCCGAAGTTCCGCAAGGAGCTTCTCCGCGAGGGCATCGAATCCATGCTCGCGGGAGATATTGCCACGGCGAAGACTATCCTGCGCGATTACATCAATGCGACTGTAGGCTTTACCGAATTAGCCGAGGCGACGCAGATCCCATCCAAGAGCCTCATGCGGATGCTCGGCCCGTCCGGCAATCCGCGCGCCGATAACCTCTTCGAAGTCGTCAGCTTTCTGCAGCACCGCGAGGGCGTACGTTTCCACGTCAGAGCCGCACCGGAAGTAAGGTAATAACTGAAACGTCTCGCGCCTTCGCTGAGAAAGCTGGTCAGTTTGACGATGGGGCCTGACAGTCCGCTTGCCGCTACGCGAGAGCACCTGATTCCAAAGTCCCTGAAAACATTCAGTCACAAGTAGATTGTTGTCGCACAAGAGATGCAATGAACTCAGAGGCACGATTGAAGCGACCGCATTTCGGCGATTGATGGATGGGGAGGCCCTTAAGAAAACCGAATTGTGGCCACAGATTTTCGGGGTCTCGGCACATGACTGACATGTTTAGAGCGAGACTCTCATGGGACCAACGCGGCGGTATATGAGCCGGAAAATGTGCTTGTTACGTTTTCCAGAGGGCTCGTGAAGCTGAACGTCCCCGTCGCGCTACCTATTATCGGACTCCCTTCTGGAGTTAAGGTTACGGTCATTGAACCGCTCGTGATTCCATATAAGCTTCCACTCCCACTGAGCATATAACTCGACGCCGCTAAGTCACTAAAAGTGAGAATCTGGCCTGACTGGACGACGTTTAAAAAACCTGCGCTTATGCTTAAAACCCTAGGTAAAGCGGATGGGGTGGGAACAAAGTTGAAGGTGACGGCGGCGCCGGGGGCGCTCGTACCAAGTTGTTGGGCCATGACTGACGGAACGCCATTGAAGCCGTCTACTGTGACGGTGCCAGTTCCGATGATTACGTAGCTCAGCGGTGGCAGAGATGATGCACCGCTCAGCACTATCGTCGCTTGTGCCGAACTTCCCGCGTAGGACGCCGTGACGATGATGCTTCCTTCGGCGCTGGATGCCGAGGTCGAAACTGAAAACAGTGCCGAGACAATTCCCGCCGGGACTGTCACCGTGGCTGGCACCGACACAATGCTCGCGCTAGAGGAAAGTGCGACGACGGCGCCCCCAGCCGGAGCCGCAGCTGACAGTGTAATCATGCCCTGAGCCGTTCCGCCACTGGCCACTGTCGATGGCGAGATGGTCAGGCTTTGAATTTGCGGGGCTGCCGCGTTGCCGTTTTGTATGGCAAGGTAGAGAGCCTGCGCCCCAGCCACACCTCCGAGCGTAAACGTAAGCGGCGATGTGTCGCTAGACGGAACATTCGGAACCACTACATTGAACTGGTACAAGCCGACCGCATCCGGAGCCAGTCCATCATATTGCAATGTTGCGGGGATTGTGCCGAATCCAACTTGCAGCGATGCCGCGAGCGTGTTGTTTTGCTGCACGATTTGGCCTGCCGGAATATTGGGAACGACCGGCCCGAAACCAACGCCGTAGAGTGTAATCGTATCGCCGGGTTGCGCGCGGCGGGAACTCAGACCAGCGACCGCGCCCGGAGGAAGAACGTATGTCACGCCATCTGGAAATAGGGCTACCGCATATTGCTTGCCACCAACATTAAACGATGATGGCGCGAGCAGACCGGGCTGCGCTGCGTTCACCGTGACCGTATAAGGCACACTTGATCCGCCGGGCGCGGTCACAACAATCTGCTGCGATCCGACTGCGACATTGGACGGCACCTGCGCGTTGACCTGGCCAAGGCTAATGTAATCGACGAAGGCCTGTTGTCCGGCAATGGTGACCGAGGTCCCATCGAGCGAAGTCGGAGCATTGACGCCGCTGAAATCGCTCGCCACCCAGGATCTGGTATTAACCGCGAGGTTCGAGCCGTAGATTTCGATCCATGATCCGGGGGCTATCGAGGTAAATCCTCCAAATGCGCCGGCACTGACCACGCCGCCCGGTGAGATCGCGGGAACTGCTCCCAAACACGCTATGGGGGCGAGCAGGGCTGCAAATCCGATCATCCAAGCGGCGGCCGCCGCTGTTAACGAGTGGCGCTTCATCTCAGACTCCTGACTTTCATGCCGCCCACATCCTCTCGGCAATCTTTTGCTCTTCGGGGCCAATGGCTTCGGTGTATATCGCGGTTGTGGCAAGCCGGGCGTGGCCCAACCACTTCTGCGTCATGTTCAAAGGGACCTCGGAGGTAACCGCTTTAATGCCGAACGCATGCCTCACACCCTTTGGCGTCGCGCAGAGCCCACGGATAGCGCCGGCATCCATGATTTCTCTCACCCGGCGCCAACCCGTTGTCCGCGACCAGGGCCACAGACGCGCATCGCCTAGTGCGGCCAGATCATGGACAGTTTTGAGCCTTTCAATGAAATTGGGCGGAACTGGCACGGCACGGTAGATGCCCTTGCGGCGTTTCTTGAGGCTTTCAAAAACGAGAGCGCCTGCGCTCACGTCCACCCGAGTGGCCGTAAGCGCTAGGGCTTCCGAAAGCCGGCAGCCGGTATGAGCTAATGTCGCGCAAAATGTCCCAACCGCGTCCGGGGCGTTTTCCGCCGCCCGGAGGAATTGCTGCCGTTCCGCAGGCGTGAGATATTTGCGGTGGCCCCCGGCATCGTAGAGCTGCATCAGGCCCGCCTCAGGTCTGGGCTACGCCTGTTCCGCTGGAACCGAATGCGCAATAGTGTTTCAGGGCGATGCCAAGCCGCATTAACGCTGCATTCGAACTCGGTTCGG
>Ga0182024_10005301_pt1 | contig 29006 bp, 30 predicted proteins | sample P32metaG_FD_120480 | JGI IMG/M metagenome (GOLD analysis project Ga0182024, IMG submission 120480) | Permafrost microbial communities from Stordalen Mire, Sweden - P3-2 metaG (Illumina Assembly) | ecosystem: Environmental > Terrestrial > Soil > Wetlands > Permafrost | place: Sweden: Stordalen...
CGCCCAATCCAAACAGAAGATCTTCCACTTGGCGATCGGAGATCCGGAACGGCGCACGCGCGACGCCCGCGTGCTGCTGGACGGGATCACGGACTCGGACAAGGACGAAGTGTTCTCCGTCAATCAGCTTGCCGCCCGCCTGCACGACACGCGGCTGCTGCTGGTCGGCGAATCGCACACGACGGCGGACTTCCATCGAGTGCAACTACGCGTGATCCGGGCTCTTCATGAAGCTGGGCGGAAGGTGATGATCGGTCTCGAAATGTTTCCGTACACTGAGCAGAGGTCGCTCGATAACTGGCGGGACGGGTTGCTGACCGAAACGGGCTTCCTCACACTGGCGCGCTGGTACGAATTCTGGGGTTATCACTGGGACTACTATCGCGACATTTTTCTCTACGCTCGTGATAATCGAATCCCCATGTACGGCGTGAATACGCCGCGCAACGTGGTGACGGCTGTTCGTCAGAAGGGAATCGACCACCTCTCGGACAGCGAAAGACAGCATGTGCCGCCCCAGATCGATGTCGACAGCGCGGATCACATGGTGTTTTTCCAGGCCTCCTTTGACGAAGACGACTCGATGCACGGCCGCATGCCCGAATCCATGTTAAAGAGCATGCAGGCTGCACAAGCCACTTGGGACGCCAGCATGGGCTACAACAGCGTGAAGGTTCTGAAAGACGCCCCTCCGGATTCAATTCTGGTGGTGCTTGTGGGCAGCGGGCACGTGGCTTACGGCGTGGGGATCGAGCATCAGGCCAAGCAGTGGTTTGACGGCAAGATAACCACGCTGATCCCCGTACCGGTGCAGGACTCCGAGGACAAGCCGGTGGCGAGCGTCAAAGCCTCTTACGCGAATTTCGTCTGGGGCATTCCGTATGAGCGCGACTCGCTCTATCCGTCGCTTGGTTTCTCCACAACCGAAACCGCGCCGCGAAAGATCATCGCGATTGAGAAGGATTCGATTGCCTCCCAGAGCGGGTTCCAGGTGAATGACCAGGTACTTTCGCTCGACGGCATCGCGGCGCCGGACCGCGAAACTTGGAACCGCCTGATGGCCACCAAGAACTGGGGCGATTCCGTGGTAGTGGCGGTTAAGCGCGGCGATGCCGAGGTCAGAATCAATGTGGAACTCCGCCGGAAGCTGAAGGAACAGCGGTAACAGCCTAGAGCATGGCTGCACGAGAGTGACAATGGAGCGGAAGACCGGATTCCAAGCTGCGACGTACAGCCTGGGAAATCGACGTAAATGCCTGGCCGGTCTTGGCCGCGTTCCACGATGATCTGGAGGCGCGGCATCACCACTGATTCCATCAGTACCGAAAAGTCTTAGATCTGTATCAGAAGCGATCCGGCGGAGTGCACTTCGTGGAAGTGGACAATGCTGCTGCGCCGGAGCGCTTTTGATACAGATCTAAGACTTACCAGGACTGATCTCCTAGGACGCCGTTTGGAGACCATGAGATGCACAAATCACCATAGGCGACTTTCGTCCACATGGCGGGGTCAGGACCTAATTGGCTTCTGACCTGAGGTATCCTTGATGGCAAGAACCACCGGATACTTGTGTGCTGTAGCGAACACAACCTCCGCTCATGAAGCATATCCATAACGAGTACCAGCAGCCATTTCTCCTGGAGCCTACCAAGCTTAACCGGCTTGTTGGCAAGATCCACGAGCGTCTCGCAGATCACCCGAACAGCACCCTATACGATCGTTTTGAGGTTTTCCTCAGCGGTAGTCGACGCGAAGAGATGACTAACAGTCGATGATGTGCTCACCCTCGACAATTCCCGTAAACACAGGATCGAGCGCCTCGTATTAGTATGCTCAGCATCTACGCCTGACGCGGCGAGGCCGGAACACGAAGTGCAGATCGATTTCGGTTATCGCACCGAGTTCGATGCGGCCGACGCACAGCGAAAAGAAGTCCACCAGCACCGCTACACATCGCTTGATCGCATTATCCAGCGCGATGCCGACAATGGCAGCGAGCTAAACGCCCCATTCTTCACGATCACAAAAGACCCGAGCCGAGCCGGACTGGGTCCAAGGATATCGCTCACGGAACGGCGTGCGGGGGAGCGGCTGATGGTTCTTGCATCGATGGGGCTGGCCGAGTCCACCGGCCCGAAGACTTGGCGTGTACGGCGCGACTTCGAAAATGTCCTGCGAGCGATGCAGCGAACCGCTGACAACCAGAAGACTTTGGTAGCGCACGGAGCACTGATGTCCGATGACCGGCTGCCGCTAGTGATCCTCGACTTTCGCGATCTCACGGCCTTGGAGGGCAGGATCTTGGTACATGGGGAGGAGGAAAGCTCTGGTCGCAGTTACCTCATGCCAGAAGGAACGGACGCGCGAGTCCACTATCTCTACTACACGCCGGAAATGAAAGTCGCGCGGAGTAGTGGCGGCCTTAAGATCAATTCGTTTATCCGGCTTCGCAAGTTGTTCAAGGAAGGCCAGCCAGTTTTGGACATCGACGAGTTGGGCGATGCAGAGTCGATCTTGCATAACAAGCTACACCTTCGTGAGACCGCGCAACGCCTTGTCAGGCGTGGCATTGTTCCTCAAGACGGCAGTTGGAATGGGTGGCTTGGCCGCTATCAGAAGGCGGTTGAGGAGACTGTTGCGGCGCTCAAACGGCAACGCGAAACGAAGTAAGTTGAGCGCTACAAGAACCGGGTCCGTGGACGCCACGTGGATCGCAATCCTTTGAATCGATTTTCATTTGTCATTTCTCCTCTACGCTCAGTGCTTCGAAACCGGAGACGACGTCGAACAGTTCCTCGTCGATGCTACTTTGGCGCTGACGATGGAATGTCCGGTTGAGATCCTCCAGCAATTCGTTGATATTTTTTTCGGCGCGCTGCATCGCCGCCAGGCGGCTCGCATTCTCGCTCGCAAGGGACTCGGCGCACGCCCGGAAGAGGGAGATGAAAAGATATTCGCGAATGAGAGCGCGCAAGGTCGTAGTGCCGCCGCACATCACTTCAGGCAAGTTCCCGGTGGGCCAGCGGACTTGGGCCAAACCTTGTTGCCATTGAGCGTCGAGCGGCAGCAACCGCTGGCTGACTGGCTGGTAGAGCGTACCAGACTGCGGGCGATTATGGAAGACGTAAACACGCGCATACTCGCCTTTAACCCGGCGAGCTTCGCTTTCGATTTGAATTTGTCCGACCAGCGGCGTGATGGCCTGGACGGAGTTCGGGACGGGGAAGAGCCCCACCGGCGGCAAGCCTGCGTCCGTCAGGCGGGCATGAACGCGTTCACCGACGGCCCAGACTTCGGGAATGCCAGACAGAGCCGCCAGCGTCTTGACCGCATAGTCGGCCACCACATCATTAAACTGGCCCACCAGACCCTGGTCTGAACCGAACACCACGGCGGCAATCGCGCTAGTCTCGGTTTGTCCTTTCCGCTCGGCTATCCAGGGCGCCGGCTCGCTCTCCCGGAAGCATGCGCCCAACCCCAGCTCCACGGCGCGATAGTAGCCGGCCAGCGCGCGAACCGAATTCTCGTATTGTCCGATGCTCGAGGCAGCTACCGCCTTCATGGTGCGGACGACGGATTGGAGATCCCCGGCGCCCACGATCTTGCGGCGCAGACTCGCGTTGGTGTCGCTCATGACTTGTCTTTGCTTTCAGGCTTGGGCTCGGGCTTGGGCTGGAAGCTAGCTAGCGACTTCCGGGCGATTTGGATGATGGTCTCGCGATCGCTGTCGCTCAATTTTTCGGCGGTCGCTAAACGATCGCGCACTTCCGCCGGGATATCCGCCGAGGCATCGCGCAAAGAATGCTCGGCGTCCGTCATTTGGTCAAGCGGCACGCCATCGAAGAGCCCCGCAGTCAACGCCAGCAGAATGGCGATTTGCGCGGGCACGGAAACTGGGGACAATTCCGGCTGTTTGAGGCACGCACGAATGCGCCGTCCGTGTTCGATGATTTTGCGGGTGTTTTCATCCAAGCGTGCGCCGAACCGCGAAAATGTTTCGAGTTCCTCAAACTGCGCATAGGCTAGCTTGAGATCGCCCGCCACCGCGCGGAAGGCCGCTCGTTGCGCTTCGCCGCCGACGCGCGAAACGGATTTTCCGACATCCACCGCGGGCAGCACGCCTAATTCGAATAGCGATGGCGAGAGGTAGATCTGTCCATCCGTGATGGAAATCAAGTTGGTCGGAATATAGGCGGAAATATCCTGCGCTTCGGTTTCGATGATGGGCAGCGCCGTGAGAGAGCCGCCGCCCAGTTCCTGGCGCAAGTGCGTCGCGCGTTCCAGCAGCCGCGAGTGGATATAAAAGATGTCGCCGGGGAACGCTTCACGGCCAGGAGGACGGCGCAGCAGGAGGGAGAGCTCGCGGTAGGAGCGCGCGTGCTGGGTAAGGTCGTCGTAAACGATTAGCACATCCCGGCCCGCTTCCATGAAGGATTCCGCGATACTGGTCGCGGCGTAAGGAGCGATATAAGCGAGCCCCGGCGGGTCGTTGCCCTCGGCCACGACGATGACGGTATAATCCATTGCGCCCTTTTCCAGCAGTGTGGCCACGGTTTTCGCCACGGCGGACGCGCGCTGGCCGATAGCGCAATAAACGCACAGCACATGCTGGTCGCCGCGCTGGTTGAGAATGGTATCGATCGCAATGGTGCTCTTGCCGGTCTGGCGGTCGCCGAGAATCAACTCGCGCTGGCCGCGCCCAACGGGAATGAGCGCATCGATTGCCTTAAGGCCGGTTTGAAGAGGCACAGTGACGGGCGCGCGATCCATGATGGGCGGGGCCGGGCGTTCGATGGGTAGACGCTGGTTGGAAACCACTGGCCCCTTGCCATCCAGTGGCCGGCCGAGCGGATCGATGACGCGCCCAAGCAATCCATCGCCTACGGCCACGTCCATGACCCGGCCTGTGCGCAGGACTTCATCTCCCGCGTGGAGATGCCAGTATTCGCCGAGGAGAACAACGCCAATTTCGTCCGCGTCCACGTTGAACGCAATGCCGAGCAAATCGCCGGGGAACGTCACCAATTCGTCGAAGCCCACGCCGGGCAGCCCAGACACCTTGGCGATACCGGTGGCCACACTGAGGATGGTGCCCACCTCCCGTGGCCTCAATTCCGGCTTAAATGCTTCTCGAACCTGGCTGAGTTCAGCGAACGCAGTGTCGAAATCGTTCTGGAGGGTCTCAGGTTCCATACTCATTGGGTTTTTGCGGCAGGCTTGGGCTCCTCGGGTTTAGGCTCGGGCTGGGCTTCAGGTTTGTCCTTCTCTTTCAGAAGTTCGTCGACGCCTTTTTCCAACGACGCCAGATAGTCCGCGATGCTCCAGCCCACCTTTTGTCCATTCGTGGTGAGCTCAATGCCGCTGATCAGGTCCGGCGCGGTCTCGAACCGGACGCGGACTACAGCCGAGAAAGTTTCGTTGAGCGCATTCTGTATGGCCGCGCGCTGCTCGGCCGGGACGTCAAACGTGCTGCGGACGACCGCGGGTTCGGAAGCTTTCTTAAGAGCCTCGCCAAACCCTTCCTTCGCCTTGCCGTCCATCTCCCGCAAGCGGCGCGTGAAGACTTCGCCCAGGCGTTCTTCCAAGCTTGTGGTGGCGAGATCCGTCAGCGCCTTTCGTGCGATGGCAAATACTTCCTGTTGTGTCCTGCGGATGATGGCCTGATGTAAAGTGTGTTCTTCGTTTTTCAGCGCTTCCTGCTGTTTTGAACTCAAAGCCACGGCGGCCGTGCGCGCTTCCTCCAGGAGGCGCTGACGTTCGGCCTGCGCCTCGCCGGTTGCTTTGCTCAAGAGTGCGGCGCATTGCTGGTCGAACTCCGCGTTCTTTTTCTGGAACTCGTCGTGCTCCTTCTGGGCTTCGGCCTTTTTCGCGGCGGCGTCCGCCAGCTCCGCGGCGATCCGCTTCTCCCGCTCATCGATGGCGTGGAGGATAGGCTTGTAAAGAAAGCGCTTCATCAACCACACCAGGATGAGAAAGTTGAGCGCCTGCGCACCGACGGTGAACCAATCGATAAGCATGGCTACTTCCCCGTGGTTTGGGCGATGGCGTGGTTCCAGAACGGGTTGGCGAAGATAAGAATCATCGACACCACGAAACAGTAGATGGCGATGGATTCGATCATCGCCAGGCCCACGAACAAGGTCCGCGTGATGGTAGCGGAGGCATCCGGCTGCTGCGCCAGCGAAGTGAGCGCCGTCGCCACCGCCCTGCCTTCCGCCAGCGCAGGCCCTATGGCCCCCAAACTAATAGTGATCCCGGCGATGGCAATTGATGCCACCGCGATAATGGTCATGCTATCCACAATGTCTCCTTTCGAGGTCGTAGTTCATGCTGCAATTCCCGGCGCGGCTTCCGGCTTGGGCTTACGGACTCGCGTGGCGGCTGCGATGTACACCGCTGCCAAAATGCTGAAGATGTAGGCCTGCACCATGCCTGTTAGCTGGCCGAGCAGCGTCATGACGATCGGAATGACGAAGGGGATAATCGTAAGCAGGATGGCGATAATCATCGCCCCGCTCATCATGTTGCCGAACAAGCGGACGGCCAGGGCCAGCGTGCGTGAAAGTTCGCTGATGATGTTAAAAGGCAGCATCAGGAATGTCGGCTTGGCATAGGACTTGAGGTAGTTGACCACCCCGTCCTCTTCGATGCCGAAGAACGGCACTGCCACAAAAACGCACAGCGCGAGTGCCGCCGTGGTGGAAAGCGAGCCAGTCGGGGGCTGGTAGCCGGGAATGACAGTGCAGAGGCTGGCTGCGGCGATAAACAGAAAAAGCGTGCCCAGAAAGCCGAGATATTTCTGTGGCTGACTCAGCCCGACTTCTTCAATTTGTTTCTGGATGCCGGTGACGACGATTTCGAGTAGGTTCTGCCAGCGAGAACGTTCCAGGCCGATGGAAAGTTTGCGTGTGATGAGTTTTGAACCGACGGCCAGCACCAGCATCAGTCCCCACGTGAACACAATGGTGCCGTTGAGTTTGAAAAACCCGTGTTGCCAGAAGATCATCTGATCGGGACTAAGGTGCATGGCTGGCCTCCCTTGGCCAGTAAGTTGGCTTTTCCACCGCTCGGGTGAGCCGTGTCACGAAGACGCGGGCCATGACGAATCCAAGGAGGCACACCAGCAGCCGCTCCCAATGACCGCGCCCGATAAAATAGAAACCAGCCAGGACAGCGCTAATTCGCAGCAATTGGCTGCCGAAGAACCAAAAGGCCGGCTGTTTGGACGAAACGCACGCGCGAACCGTCCACCAAAGGCCGCCGAAGAATATGGCGCCGAGCAAAACGCCCGCCCCGAGAGCCGGCCCGAGACTCAAAGCTTCATGCATCGGTATTTTTTTGTTCCTCTCGCATTTCCTTGTCTTCCTTGTTCACCCAATGCCAGGCATTCAAACAGCCAATCACCAGGCCGATGACCAGCAGCATCAGCGTCCAGGAATGGCGTCCTGGATGGCGATTGTCCAGCCAGACACCGAGCGCCGCGCCGGCCAGGGTCGGAACCACAACCGACCAGCCGATAAGCCCCATCATGCCCAAGCCAAACCAGACGCCCTGCGTGGAGTCGCGCTGCGCCCGGAGCTTGCGCGCAGCCTTCGCGCCGACCGCCCGGCTGAACGCAGTCCCGTCGTTCGGGCTCTTGATCTCCGGTTGTTCACTCATGATGAAACTTCGCTATGCGGCGGATGAAATCGCTCTCCATTCTCTCCATCACCGAGCGGACGCTCTGCTCACTTTCGCTCACTTTCAGAAACTCGCGCTCGACCGCCACATGCAGCTTGCCGAGATCGGTTCCGCCAATTGCGTTGCGCACGGAGACGAGCACCTCCAAGCCGGTCTTGACCAACACTCCTTCATCCACCGCCAGGTATGTCTCGCTTTCACCTTCGTTCTGGTAAGTCAGAATCCCGGGCGCGAGCGCCGCGACGCAGTCCCGACGGTGTGGCAAAAGTCCCATCGATCCCTCACGGGTCTCCGCAACTATGCGCGAAACACCGGTTTTCTCGGCGAAGATTTGGAACGGCAGAAGAATTTTAAGATTCATGAGCGCCAGCTGTGGCATGTTCGACCTCCGGTTCGGGCTTGGGCTCGGGTTTCGGCTGTGATTCGGGATCGGCTTTGGGCTTGGAACCCGCGGCGGCCTTCGGATCTGCGGCGGCCTTGGGGTCACCCTTAGCGTCAGCTTTTGCTTCTTTCTTCGCCTCGTCAATCGCCCCGATCATGTATAGCGCGCTCTCCGGGTAGTCCTTGAATTCGTCGCGCAGGATTCGTTCACAGCCATCCAGCGAGTCTTTTAGACTGACCATCTTTCCCTTGATGCCGCTAAACTGCTCGGTGGCGAAAAACGGCTGCGTGAGGAATCGTTCCAGCCGCCGGGCGCGGGCGACTACATTGCGGTCCTCGGGCGCCAGTTGTTCCAAGCCGAGCATGGCGATGATGTCCTTGAGGTCTTCGTACTGCGCCAGCGTCCGCCTGATTTCCCGCGCCAGGAGATAATGCCGCTCGCCAACGATGCCGGGCGTGGCCATTTTGGAGTTGGATTGCAGCAGATCGATGGCCGGGTAGAGTCCTTCACTGGCCCGTTTGCGCGAAAGCACGATGGACGTCGAGAGATGTGAGAACACGTGCACCGCCGCGGGGTCCGTCAAATCGTCCGCGGGCACATACACCGCCTGAATGGATGTGATGGCTCCGGTATCGGTGTTGGCGATGCGCTCCTCCAACTCCGATAGCTCGGTGCCCATGGTGGGCTGATAGCCCAAGCGCGACGGCATCTGGCCCATCAAGCCGGACACCTCCATGCCGGCCTGGATGAAGCGGAAAATGTTATCGATCAGCAGCAGAACGTCGCGATGCTCGTCGTCCCGGAAATACTCGGCCATCGTCAACGCCGCGTTGCCCACGCGGAACCGGCTGCCGGGCGGTTCGTTCATCTGCCCGAACACCATTACCATGTTCGGCAGAACGCCTGCCGCCTTCATGTCGCGGTAAAGTTCTTCTGCTTCCCGGCATCGTTCGCCTATCCCGCAAAAAATGCTGACTCCCTTCTGGTGCTCGATCATGTTGTGAATCATTTCAGTGAGCAAAACCGTCTTGCCCACCCCCGCCCCTCCGAACAGGCCCGATTTACCGCCGCGTTCGAGGGGCACCAGCACATCGATGACTTTGATCCCCGTCTCAAAGATCTCGGATTTGGTGGAACGCCGGGCTAAGGCCGGCGGGGCTTGGTGGACGGTGCGCCATTGAACATCCGCCGGCGCCGCTTGGCGGTCGATAGCGTTTCCGAAAACGTCGAACATTCGCGAGAGAATTCCCTTGCCGACCGGCGCCTTCAGCGGCCCGCCCGTGTCTTCCACCGCGCTACCGCGGACCAAGCCTTGGGTGGGTGTCAGCGCGATTCCACGCACGCAATGCGCGTCGAGTTGAGCCAAAACCTCAATGGCAATCTTGCCGTCCTGCGCACGCAGCAACGAGTAGATGGGCGGCAAATGCGCATCAAACCGCACATCCACGACACTGCCGCGCACCGAGACCACCGCACCGAGGTTCGAAGAAGTGGGTTTGTCTTTCATGTTCGGGGCGCGTTACACCTTAGCTTCGGGCGGGTCGGCGACACCTCCAGACGGCAAGAATTCCGGCATGTCGAGACGTGCCACGCCAATCCGCTGGTCGGCCATTCCGTAATAGACATCGAAGCGGTCTGGTGACCCAAGGTCGTCGCGGCGGTCGATGCCGGTGGGGAATACAACGTTGGCCATGGTCCCGCTGCGCTCTTCGGGCAGCAGCGGCGTCAACACGGGTTCCTGGGAACGATAGAGAATAATTTGCGGATGCTCCTTCGAGAGCACCATCGCTCCGGCCGAGTAGCACAATTGAGGTCCGGCATTGCCTGGCTCAACCATTTCGCTAACGCCGTGGTAAATGATCAGCCAGCCGTGCCGGGTCAGGACGGGTGGAGTGCCTCCGCCAATTTTTAGGCGCTCCCACGGCGACACCGGAGCTGCCAGCCGGTGATGACACGCAAACCTTCCGAGATGATTTGATTCACGACCTTCCAAGGCCATTCGGCAATAGGAAATCCAGATGCTTTCGCGATCGAGATCTACCTCACGCGACCGGGGACAGCAGGCGGTCTCTTCCGGACGAGTGCCGGGAAAAAGCGGCCGGTGGAGCATTGCCAGTTCCGGTTTCCCGGACGGATTAGGAATGGCGACCGGAAACAGGCTGGCGTCTTTGTCATCCACACCGCCGATTTCGATGCCCTGATAAACGCCAAAGGTCGCGAGGCCCAGACGCTGCCAGCGGAAGAGGTCTCTCGATAGCGCCAGGGCAATCCGTGGACCCTGGGCCGAGAATGCCGTGTAAGTCATGAGGTAGACTTGGAGCGGCTCCACGAACGTGATCCGAGGATCCTCGCACCCACCGCCGCCGTTGGTCCGCAGTTCATAATCGGCTTCCGGCTCAAGTGCGATGCCGAGCCGCTCGACGCCTGCCGGATCCCCGGCCGCATTGAACCGCACGCGTGCAATGCCGATGCGCGAGTAATTCCCCTTCGCAACCAGCCGCGGGAAAAGGTAGAGCTCACCATCCGGGCCGCGAACGGCCGCCGGATTCAGGACGCCTTCAATCTCGTGGGGATTGCCCGGCTCCGGTTCCATCACCACTCCCAGGCGTTGGAGCTCAAGTCCACTCATGCCGGCTGCGTCAGACCCCCAAGCACCGACTCCCTCACGGTCGCGGTTCGGTAACGGTCTTTCCGAACCGCGAGCGTAAGCGACCGGTTGACCGTCACAAGGTCACCACTTCCTGACCGTGATCCGATAAACAAGCGATGCTCATTTGGATAACCCGCTTCGTCTCATGAGGTCCGCGAACGCACATCGAAACAACACCGGCCTGTTCAGCCGGATAGTCTTGGACAAGGTCATGCAGAAGTCGCGACATCTCGGCGTCGGCAAGTGTGCCGTCCAGATGGAAGACAATCAGCTTTTTCATTCCGGTATCTCGATTTCCAGCACGTTTACTGGACCTCGCGACTGGAACGTGCACGCTCCAAGAATTGCAGGCAACAGAAACACGTCTCCTTTACCGGCTTCATAAGTGGTGCCGCCGTGCTCCACCTGGCCCGTGCCGTCTAGGCAGACCAGCACTCGCGGCACATCCGCGGCGCCAACGGTGAACGGCGATTGTCCGCGCAGGCGCCACAGCCGGAAATGTTCACAATCAAACAGCCTCTCGCGCTCAACCGGCGCCGTCGCCTCCACCACCGGCGCCACCAGGCCTGCAGTACGGTTGGCAAAATCAACGCACGCCAGCGCCTGATCCACTTGGAGCGGACGCGGCTGGGCGGTCTTGGCGTCAATATGGCCCCAGTCATAAAGTCGAAACGTCACGTCGCTGTTCTGCTGAACCTCGAACACCACCACTCCGCCGCCTAGAGAGTGTACCGTCCCAGCCGGCAGGAAGACGGCGTCGGCGGGCTTGGGATGGAAACACGCAAGGCGGTCCGCCACCGAACCGTTCGCGAGCGCCAGCCGCAGATCGGCTTCCGTGGTGCCTGGCTTCAGACCCGCATAGATCCGGCTTTTTGACCCTGCCTCCAGCACCACCCATGCCTCGGTTTTGCCGGTCTCGCCCGCTGGCAGCAGATCCTTGTGCTCGTCACCCTTACGCACATAGCCGGGATGCACCTGCACCGAGAGCATTTCGCGTGCGTCGAGGAATTTGAGCAGCAGCGGGAATCGGCGGAAGCGCCCGGCCAGCCTTCCCATCGCCTGTGTTGGAAACTGCTCCAGCACTTGAGCAATGGTCCGCCCTTTGAGGGGTCCGTTCACGACGTGGCTCGGATGGTCCTCGCGGTCGCTGAGTACCCAGGCTTCACCGATGGGACCGTCGCCCGGCAGCGGCGCGCTGAGCAGATTGGCCAAACGCCTGCCGCCCCAGATCCGATATTGATAGATCGGTTCGAATCGCAGCGGATACAGAAGTGTTTGGCTCATGGTTTTTCATCCGCCCTTAGCAACGTGTCGAGAGCTGCCTGAATCCGCCCTCCATTTCCGGGGTCACCGTAGTTCGTCCCGCTTATTGCTCTAGCGACTTCCATTTCCAGTTACGAATCTCCGGCAGGTCTTCGCCATGTTTGTCGATGTAATGCTTGTGCTGGATGAGCTTGTCCTGCATCATCTGCTTCAGGTAGGAGCCTTTGGCGCCCAACTGTGGCAGGCGATCGACCACGTCCTGCACCAAATGAAAGCGATCCAGATCGTTCTGCACACGCATGTCAAAGGCTGTAGTGATGGTGCCCTCTTCCTTGTAGCCCCGCACGTGCAGGTTCCGATTGGCCCGGCGGTAGGTGAGCCGGTGGACCAGCCATGGATATCCATGGAAGGCAAAGATGATGTGCTTGTCCTTGGTGAACAGCGAATCGTAGTCCGTGTCACTCAGTCCGTGCGGGTGCTCGCTCTTGGACTGCAGCTTCATCAGATCGACGACATTGACGACCCGGATTTTCAGATCCCTCAGATGCTCGCGGAGGATGGAAACGGCGGCTAGGATCTCCAGCGTCGGCGTGTCTCCGCAGCAGGCCATCACCACGTCCGGCTCGGCAGCGTCCTGGTCGTTGCTGGCCCATTGCCAGATGCCAATTCCTTCCGTGCAATGCACCACCGCGGCGTCCATGGTCAGCCATTGCGGTAGTGCGTGTTTGCCTGCAACCACCACATTGACGTAATGCCGGCTGCGCAAGCAGTGATCGAAGACTGAGAGCAGACAATTGGCGTCGGGCGGCAGATACACGCGGACAATGTCGGCCTTCTTGTTGATCACGTGATCCAGGAAACCGGGATCCTGGTGCGTGAAGCCGTTGTGATCCTGCTGCCAGACATGGGAGGCCAGCAGATAGTTCAGCGACGCGATCTTGCGGCGCCAAGGAAGTTCCAACGTCACCTTCAGCCACTTCGCGTGCTGGCTGAACATCGAGTCGACAATGCGGATGAAGGCCTCATAGCTGTTGAACAGCCCGTGCCGGCCGGTGAGCAGATATCCTTCCAACCAACCCTCGCACTGGTGCTCGCTCAGCATCGAGTCCAGCACGCGTCCGGCGGGCGCGAGAAATTCATCGTTCTTTGTTTCGCGGGCGTCCCACTGGCGGTTGGTGACCTCGAAAACCGCGCCCAAGAGATTCGAGAGCGTCTCGTCGGGACCGAAGACGCGGAAATTACGCTGATCCTGATTTAGCTTCGCCACGTCGCGCAGAAATTTACCCAGCACCAGTGTGTCTTGGGCGGCGACGGCGCCGGGCGAGGGGACATTCACGGCGTGGACACAGAAGTCCGGCATTCGGAGATCGCGCAGCAGAATTCCACCGTTGGCGTGCGGATTGGCGCCCATCCGCCGGTCGCCCTTCGGCGCCAGTTCGGCCAATTCCGGAATGAGCCGGCCGTTGGCATCAAACAGCTCTTCGGCTTTGTAGCTTTTCATCCAGCTTTCAAGCTGCTGGACATGTTCGGGATGCTCGGCATCCACCAGCAGAGGCACCTGGTGCGCACGGAAAGTTCCTTCGATTTCGAGACCATCCACTACTTTCGGTCCCGTCCATCCCTTGGGTGATCGGAGAACGATCATTGGCCAGCGCGGCCGCGTGGTGTCGTTCTTGTTCCGCGCATGTTCCTGGATTTGCCGGATGTCCTCGATGGCCGTTTCCAAAGTGGCGGCCATCAATTGATGCATTGTTGTCGGATCATCGCCTTCTACAAAGTAGGGCGTCCAGCCGCAACCTCGCAGAAACTGCTCCAATTCCTCATGCTCGATGCGGGCCAGGACGGTCGGGTTGCTGATCTTATAGCCATTGAGGTGCAGGATCGGCAGCACCGCTCCGTCAGTAATTGGATTGAGAAACTTATTGGACTGCCATGCGGTAGCTAACGGGCCCGTCTCCGCTTCACCATCTCCGATAACGCAGGCGACTATCAGATCGGGATTGTCGAACGCGGCCCCAAAGGCATGGCTGAGCGAGTAACCCAACTCGCCACCTTCATGAATCGACCCCGGCGTGGTCGGCGCAACGTGGCTCGAAATTCCGCCGGGAAACGAGAACTGCGTGAACAGTTTTTTCATTCCGGCTTCGTCCTGAGTGACGTTCGGATAAATGTCGCTCCAGGTGCCTTCGAGATATACGTTGCCCACAATCGCCGGGCCACCATGCCCGGGACCCGCAATGTAGAACATGTTCAGGTCATACTTCTTGATGACCCGGTTCAGGTGCACGTAGATGAAGTTCTGGCCCGGCGTAGTGCCCCAATGTCCGACCACCAACGGCTTCACGTGCGACAGTTTCAGCGGTTCCTTCAACAGCGGGTTGTCGTAGAGGTAAATCTGGCCCACCGAAAGATAATTAGCTGCGCGCCAATAGGCGTCCATTTTCCGGAGTAATTCGGGGCTCAACGGATTCAGCTGCTTTCCGATCGCGCCGTTAGCTTCCACAGACGTCAACGTGTGGATCGGCTTCTCGATGGTACTTTCAATCATTGTTTTAGCTCCTGCTCCCGGCATACCAGCCGCGACGCCACGGAAAATCGTGGGCACCCGCGCTACCGGACACCCGCGCCCGATCTTAAGCGCCGCTTAGGGCGAAATGAGACCGGTGTTCGGCTTCGTGCACCCAATAGGGCGGACGGCCGTAGTGATCGTGGAGCCGGTTTTCATACTCGCGAGTAAGCGGCTGGGAGAGTAAATAGTCCGGGGCGTTTTTGATGGCTTCTCTGGACAGAGCGGCGTAGATCTTAGAATCCGCCCAGCTCACTCGTTCAATCCACGCAGGTGAAACCAGCACCTTCTTGCCTGGCAGCCAATTCCGGGTGGCCACCTCAACGTAACGGATAGCCCAGGCTTCATCGTCGATGACAAACCCGTCCACATGGCCGATTTCACCATCAGTCGCTTCCACGTGATAGCCAGTGACGGCTCCTGTACTCCGCAGGTGCGAATCCGTCGACTCTCGCTGGATCTTGTCTGCCATTGCTTCCGTAGAAGTAGCTTCCGGAAGAGCCAAGAACCCCGGGTTATACGCTGGACCCCACAGGTAGGGACCACCCCAATAAAAGGGATACCCATAATAGCCGAGGTACGCGGCTTCCTGTTGCCGGGAGACTGGCTGATGGGTGTTGATGTCGGGGCTGTTCTCAACCTGTTTTTTCGTCAGCGAAACATCCAATCGCTTGGCTTCGAAGTCCGTATGGAGTATGGAGAATGGCGAGATTAGTACCTCCCGGCCGTCAAACCAGCCGCCGGTTTCGACCGTGAGGTAGCGGATCGCCCATGTCTCATCGTCAAAATAGAACTGATCTACAGTTCCAAGCTCTCCGTCCGTGGCGTGGATCGCAAGACCCTTCAAAAATGTAACATTCGTTAGCATTGTCGTTGCCCTCCTGAGAACGTTTTGTTGAATGCGCTTTTTCGGCACCCACGACACACACGTCGAGGACGCTATCTCATTGGCGCTCTATGTGACGACTAAAGCTATGCATGCGTGTGCCCAAGTGGTTACCATCGGTACACCATCGCTTCGTCCTGCTTGTCCCGCTGGATTTGTTGAGATCGGGCGAGCGGGGAATAGCACCCGTCATTGCGGGATTGGTGACCGCGGGCGGTCGCGCGACGAGGGATGGTCACCTGAAGACGCAACGCCCCGCGCTGTATTTCCATGCCGGAGAGCCAGGCCCCTCGCTTCACACTGGGTCTTGGAGTTGTGAGCAGCGGTGAGCCTGAATGGATCTTGGATTGCAGTCTCACGTGCATTCCGACTCGGAGAAATGTGGTTTAAAATTCTTGCAATGGAGGGCTTAACATGCCGAAGACTGCAGTTGGATTATTTGAGAATGCTGACCTCGTGGATGACGTCATCCGCGAGATTGAGTGCCTTGGTTTTCCTCGGAAAGAGGTTCGCACCCTGACGGAGCCGGCCACGTTCGAGGTCACCGGCGTGATGAGCTTCCCACGCCTCGACTTCGAAGGGGACTCGATTCGGGCGCTCACCAGGATCGGGGCGACCAATGCGGAGTCGCAGGCCTACTTGGAAGGATTGCGGCGAGGAGGGGCGCTGGTATTCGCGACGGGTTCGGACGACAGGGTGGAGGGCGCCGCGGGTATCATGAACCGGCACGGCGCGGTGGAGATAAAGAAGACCACTGGTCCAGAACCACAGTTGCCCGGTGTGGTTCGCGAGAGCATGACTCCGTCAGGCGATGGTCCGGTCCAGGCAGGGCGGATCCGCGAGCCGGGCAGCGGCGCCAGCTTTTTTTCGTGGTGACCGGCGCGATACTTCTGGTACGAAAACGGGTGGGGTAATGCTGAGTATCCAGAAGCTTCTTGTTCCTGTTGTGTTCGCGGATACTTCCCGGCACGTCGTGCACCAGGCCGCTTGGTTAGCGCGCCGCTTTCAGGCGGAGATGATCCTGTTGCACGTGGTAACGCCGCTCAGTTATCCAGCCGGCTTGCTTGAGAGCGGGCACGAGATCACAGCACGGGATTTGCACGCGAGTATCGTTCAGCGAGCTCAGAAGGATCTGGACCAGTTACGGCCAGAACTCGACGGGATTACGGTTACACGTGTGCTGCTGAGGGGCGACCCGGCCAGCGAGATCGTGAAGACCGCTCGCGACCAGAACGTCGACCTGATCGCGATGTCGACTCGTGGCGAAGGGACCTTCTACCGCTTTCTGCTGGGCTCAGTGACGGCGAAGGTACTGCACGAAATCCAATGCCCGGTATGGACAGGCGCTCACCTGGAGGAGCCGCCGCAGCGCGAGTTCTCGATCCGCCACGTCCTATGTTCGGTGGATTTGAGCCCTCACAGCCATCACACCGCGTCCCTGGCCGCCGAGATGGCCGCGGCCGTCAATGCGAAGCTTACGCTGGTCCACATCACGGCCGGCGTGGAGATCTACGGCCCTGGCGGATCCCACGTCGACCCCGTTTTGAAGGAGAAGACCGTCGGCTTCGCCGCCGAAGAAATCGCCAAGCTTCAGAACGCCGTGGGCACGCAGGCCGAAGTCATTATCGATAGCGGCAATGTCGCGGAGTTGTTGAACCGGGCGGCGGAGCAAACTAAGGCTGACGTCCTGGTCATCGGACACATTCCTGGGCGCAGCCATTTGGGGGACAACGGCAATGGCTATGGGATCATTCGGGAGTCGCACATCCCGGTCCTGAGCGTATGAGGACTCCGTGTTTCAACTGCGGCGGAGAATCGGTCAGCCCGTAGCGACTGACTGTATTTCGCCAACTGACCAAGCGCGGTCAGTCTATTGAGTTAGAGCCACAGGTGTCCATTTTGCTTCACGCATGCTTTACCTCGCTTTCTGGCTCGTTTCGGGTTGAAAACCACTCCGGTTAAACAATTGCTTAAAACCATTGCTTAATGGCTGGCCGAACTATGCGCGCAAAGAACGGAGCGACAAGGCCTGCCCATGGCCCCGCGGCTGAGGACACTCGGGCAAAGCTGCTGGACGCCGCCGCCGAGATTTTTGCCGACGTCGGGTATCACCGGGCCACCATCCGCGAGATTTGTGCACGCGCCGGTGTAAATGGCGCGCTCGTGAACTATCACTTTGGAGACAAGCTAGAGTTGTACGCCCAGACGCTGGAGCGTCTGGTCAGCGTTGCTCGAATCGATGCGGTCCGCGCGGCGCTCAACCAAAAAGCACCGCCCGAGACGATCCTGCGCGAAGCAATCAGAGCTAGGCTTCGTGGCGTCGCCGCGGGCGACCAAAGTGGCTGGCTCTTTAGAATTGTTGCTCATGAGATGACACAACCCACGCCTGCGATGACACGCGTCGTCAATAGCGTTCTGCGGCCACTCTATAACCAAGTGTACGAAATCGCCGGTGCGCTGATTGGACTGCCCGCGGCTGACGAACAAACCCGTCTTTGTGCGCACAGCGTCATGGGCCAAGTCATTATTTATGCGTTCGCGGGACCGGTTCTCGCCCGCCTTTGGCCGGATATGCAGATGACGCCCGAGAACCTGGACCGGATCGCCAACCACATCACCGACTTTTCGCTCGCATACCTCCGGCAGGTGCGTGGTGCGCAACAGCTGGCGGCGAAAGCCGCAAGCATGAGGAACTGAAATGAAGCTGGTAATAACTGACACGAACGGTGAACAGCTGACAATTGCCACGAACGGCGATAAAGATGAGCGACAAGCGAATAACTTAACTCCGGCTGCCGACGGCGCCAAGCAGACCGAGCAGAAACCCCAGGAAGCAGCTCCGGCCGTCAACGGTGACAAGAAAAACGAGCACCCGGAGCAGTCAACCCCGGCCGATACCGGCGGAAAGAAAGACGAGCAGCAGACCCAGCCGTCACTGCCTGATGCCAAACTGCCGGGTGACGCCAACGGCAAAAAGAGTGAACAGAAATCGCCCGATCCCAAAGCTGCGCCGCCGAAAGACGCTCCACATACTCGCCGCACAATCGCTTTGGCTGCGGTGGCTTTCGTGGCGCTCGCGGCCAGCGCCTACGTCATTTGGAGAGTTTTCTTTGCCAAGCCAAAACTGCCCGATAGTATTGTGACCCTGAGCGGCCGGATTGAAGGCGACGACTCCGCGATCGCGGCCAAAACCACTGCACGCATTCTCGAAATCAGGTTCCGCGAAGGCGACGCGGTTAATGCCGGCGATGTCATCGCGATATTGAGCGACGAGCAGGTCCGCGCGCGCCAGGACCAGGCGCAGGCGGGGGTTTCGATCATGGAGGGCAAGAGCAAATCGGCTCTGGATCAGATTGCTGTTTTGCAACAACAGCTGCAGCAGAATCAGCTTCAAACCGCACAGTCGAAAGTAGACGCAGAGGGGCGCGTAAGGCAGGCCGAGGCAGAAGTGGCAGCCGCTGAAGCTGATTTGGCGCAGCAGCAAGCGTCCTATCAGATCGCGGCATTCGACAGAGACGCTTACACAAAGCTAGCGCAGACGGGAGCAGCCTCCGAGCGTCAGGCGAAACAGATGATTGCGACGGCTGGTGCACAAGCGGCGGTGGTGACAGCGACCAGCCGCCGGGTCGAAGCTGCTAAAGGCGCACTAACGACAGCGCAGGCGAACCTCGACAATCCCGGCATCCGCGCGGACCAAGTCGCGATGACCCGAAGGCAGATCATAGAGCAGCAGTCCGAGTTTGCGAGCGCCCAGGCAAGTACCGCGCAAGCTCGCGGGCAATTGATCGAGGCTCAGGCAAACCGGCAGGATCTGGTGGTTTTGGCGCCCTTCAGTGGCGTTGTAGTGACGCGGGCGGCAGAACCTGGGGAAGTTGTCACTGCTGGAACCGCGCTGGTCACGATGGTGGATCTCAGCAAGGTGTACCTGCGAGGCTTCGTGCCGGAGGGACAGATAGGCAAGGTCAAGCTGGGACAACCGGTGCACGTATATCTGGATTCCAACACAAAGCAGCCCATCGATGCCTGGGTTTCACGCATCGATCCTCAGGCCACGTTCACGCCGGAGAACACCTACTTTCAGGACGAGCGAGTGAAGCAGGTGTTTGGCGTCAAGCTGCAGTTGAAAGGGGCTATCGGATTTGCGAAACCGGGCATGCCCGTGGATGGCGAGATTCTCACTCAAGGCGATACGTGGCCGGAAGCTAGTCGAAGAAAATGACAACGGCAGATCAGGAAACAGCTGCTCCCGGAGTTCAGAGTGACCATGCGCCGAAACAGACGGCCATCCGAGTCAGCCGGCTCTCGAAACGCTACGGCGTCGTGGAAGCTGTTCGCGGCATCGATTTGGACATCGGCGATGGCGAGATCTTCGGCTTGATCGGGCCCGACGGAGCAGGCAAGACCTCGACGTTTCAAATCCTGGCCGGGGTGATGGAACCTACCAGCGGCATTGCGGAAATTTTTGGCCAGCCAGCACGCGCCGCGCGCTCCGAAACCGGATATCTCACGCAGGCGTTCAGTCTCTATCCGGATCTTACTGTTGCGGAAAACATCCGCTACATCGGCGACCTGCGCCGCGTCGCCCCCCGCGAGATCGCCGAGCGCGGTGCACATTATCTGCAGATGTTCGACATGGACCGCTTCTCGGACCGGTTGGCAGGGAAATTGAGTGGTGGGATGAAGCAAAAACTAGCGCTCACCTGTGCGTTGGTTCCGCAACCGCGCGTCTTGTTGCTGGACGAGCCGACCACCGGCGTCGACCCGGTATCGCGGCGCGAATTCTGGGACACGCTCGCTCACCTGGCGGCAGATGGATTGACGATCCTCGTCGCGACGCCCTATATGGATGAAGCCGAGCGATGCCACCGCGTGGCGCTGATGCATGAGGGAACGATTCAAGAGATGGGCACCCCGGCCGAGCTAAGAGCAGGGTTGCACGCGAAGCGGCTGGAACTGCGCATGGAGAATTTGGCGGAGGCCGAGCGGGTTCTTTCCCAATCGAGCGGTCCGGAGCAAGAAATCCTGGACGTCGAGCGCTTCGGCGACCGGTTGGACCTGTTGGTGCATCACCCGGATGCGGCGAAGCACCTTGTGGAAGAGAAGCTGAAAGCGGCCGGGCTTGCGATCGGCGAAGTGCGAGTGGACGAGCCGACGCTCGAGAACGTGTTCGTCGCCAAACTCCGCAGCCTTGGGCAGGTGGCCGACGAAACGCCTTTTCCAGCGCATCACTCGCGTCAGGATTTGCGCGGTCAGGTGGCGATCGGCGCAACTAACATCACGCGGCAGTTCGGCAATTTCACTGCTGTAAAAAATCTGAGCTTGCAGGTTCAATATGGCGAGATCTACGGCCTGCTGGGAGCGAACGGCGCCGGGAAGACCACAACCATCCGGATATTATGCGGGCTTCTCGATCCGACGCAAGGAGACGTGCAACTGGCGGGCCGGCGTGACATGCGATCCGGAACCGTACGCCAACGGGTGGGCTACATGTCGCAGAAGTTCTCCTTGTACGACGGCTTGTCGATCAAGGAGAACTTGAATTTCTTCGCCGGTGTTTACGGCGTGCCGGAGAGCGAGCGCAATGAAAAAATACAGTGGGTGCTGTCGTTTTCCGGGTTGGAAGGAAAACAAGACCAAGTCACGGGAAGCCTGCCGGGTGGGTGGAAGCAGCGGGTGGCCTTCGGCGCGGCGATCCTGCATGAACCGAGTGTCCTCTTTCTTGACGAGCCGACCTCCGGAGTGGATCCGCTGGCGCGCCGCGCCTTTTGGACCATGATCAACCGGCTGGCCGACGCGGGCACCGCCATTCTGGTGACCACACACTACCTGGAGGAATCGGAGCAGTGCAATCGCCTCGGCTTCATGGTCGCGGGCGAGCTGGTGGCCGAGGGGAGTCCGACCGAGATCAAGGGCAAGCAAACCGGCCACCTGTTGGAGGTTGTGGTCGACCAACCGCAAAAGGCTGCGGATCTACTCAAGAAAGATACGGAACCATGGCGGATCTCGCTGTTTGGCAATCGGCTGCATGTCATTACTGATGAAGATGTGGCGAGTGGCGAAAAGTCCACGAAGGAAAAGCTGCAATCGAATGGCATCCGCGTCCTCGAGATGCGGGAGGGACAGTTCTCCATGGAAGATGTGTTCATTGGGGTTGTAGAAAAGGCGCGTCAAGAGGGCAAAGTTGGGGCCCCGGAAGACTAGGACAAACGAGAAATGAGACGCATTTTCGCGCAAAGCCGCAAAGAGCTGACCCAGATCATTCGTGATTGGCGCACACTCGCCTTGGCGCTCTTCCTCCCTCTGATGCTGCTCTTTCTTATGTCGACTGCGCTATCCCTTACGGTGAGCAACTTGCCCATCATCGTCCAGGATCTGGACGGCTCGCCAGCTTCGCGTGATTTTATCGATGCCTTCCGCGCGTCCATCACGTTTTCCGTTGTGGCCTGGCCGGTGGACAAGCAGCCGGAACTGGCCTTCACCTCAAACGCGGCCCACGCGGCGTTGATCATACCGGAGCATTTTGGCCGGGACATGGCGCGCGGCATCGATTCACCCGTGCAGTTGCTCATGGATGCGTCCGACGCCAATACGGCCAAATTAGTGGCGGGCTACTCGGGACAGATTGCCCGTGCCTTCCACAAACAAGCAGCCGGTTCCTCCGCGTCCGACCCCGTGCAGACGGCCATCCGGTTCTGGTACAACCCCGGCCGATCGTCCGAGAAGTTTCTTGCACCGGCGATATTCGTCCTGGGACTATCGATGTTCCCGCCATTACTCGCGTCGCTGGCCATGGCCAAGGAAGGGGAGCAGAAGACCATTCTCCAGGTTTATGTTTCCAGCATCTCGGCGCATGAGTTCCTGCTCGGAAAAATCTTGGCGTTCATGGCCGTGGCAGTGGCGGAATGTCTGCTGATGCTGATTCCGCTTTTCACGTATTTCGGCCTGAGCTTTGCCGGAGACCCGACTCCGTTCATCATTGCCACCGTTCTCTACGCCTTCTGTGTGGCCGCGTTTGGAACCATGGTGGGAGCGGCGATTCCAAATCAAGTGGCCGCGATTCAGGCTATTTCATTCGGCGGGTTTCTATTGGTCTTCCTGCTATCGGGTCTCATGTTTCCGATCGACAATATCCCGGCGGGAATTCGCTGGATCTCGAATTTCGTCTGGGGCAGGTATTACATCGAGATCGTTCGCGACGCGCTACTCGAAGGCGGGGGCTGGCCGGCCACCTGGTTCAAGGTCGCGGTTATTGGATTGATCGGCGTGACCTTTTACTTGATCGCGTGGCGCACCATGCGCCGCATGCAGTTGAGCACGTAAGACCATGTCCCCTATCTTCAATCATCGCCTGCGCGCGCTCATCCGCAAGGAGTTCGGTGAGATGCGGCGCGACCGCCGCCTGGCTCTGTCTCTGATTCTCCCGCCCACGCTGCAGTTGTTACTGCTGGGCTTTGCTCTAAGCGCGGACGTTACCAACATAAAGCTCGGAGCGGTGGATGACAGCCGAACGCCGGAGAGCCGGGAGCTGATCGCCACACTGAGCGAGAGCCGGACTTTTCGGCTGGTCAGCTATTACGCGTCCGCTGACAAGCTGGGTGAGGCCATCGGCATGGGGAAGGTCGATGCCGGAGTTGTCATTCCTTACGACTACGCCAGGGATTTGCAGCGCGGCCACCGAACTACTGTGCAGTTCCTGTTGAATGCCATGAACGCAAACACGGCGGCCATCAGCCAAGGCTACGCGCAGGGCGTGATTCAGATTTACAACTCAGGCCTGCGGGCCGGAGGACTGCATGCCAACTTCGCCCAGATCGGAGCTGAGAATGTCAGCCGCCAGGGCCAGGCGCAACTACACCCGGCTTATCTCTACAATCCGGGGCTGAAGGATTCCTGGTTCATTGTGACGGGCGTGTTCGGGCTCTTATTGATTCTGAACAGCTCGCTGGTAGCAGCCGCGTCTATGGTCAAAGAGCGAGAGGCTGGCACCATGGAACAGCTGCTGATGTCACCGGCGACTACTTCTGAAATCATCATCGCGAAAGTTGTGCCGCTGTTTGTTCTGCTATCCCTGACGGCGGTCCTGTCGGTCGCGGTCATGAAGCTGGTATTTGGAGTGCCTTTCCACGACAAGCTTCCGCTGGTTCTCTTTGGCGCCGCTCTGTGTATTTTGTCGGGCATTAGCATCGGCACCGTAAACGCGACCTTCGCCAAGTCGGCCCAGCAGGCCCAATTGATGGCCTTCTTCATCAATCCTCCACTCAATGCGACGGCTGGGGCGCTGAATCCGGTGGAGGCAATGCCCAAGTGGCTACAGCCGTTCACCGTCGTGAACCCGATCCACCACTTCGCGGTGATCGCCCGCGCAAGCATGCTCAAGGGCAGCGGCTTTGTGGATCTGTGGCCCAATTTCCTGGCCCTCCTCGTTATTACGCTCGTGCTGGGTTCGCTGAGCGTGTGGCGTTTTCGAAAACAGCTCAGCTAGAACAGAAAGGGCGACGTGAATAACACAACGGCTCGAGAACGATTCACGACTGGGACTTGCGCGGCGGGCGCGATGTTCCTGATGGCGGCCAGTGTCGTAGGCTTTTCGTTCGGGCAAACCACTCGCGCCAACCAGGAGCCGCTCTCCGGTCGAACGGGACAGAGCGGGTCAGTTACTGCCACGGAGTCCCCGGTGCCCGGAACCACAACCAGCGTGAATACCATCAACCCAACCATTCAAGTGCAGGGGCCTTACGCCGGGAGCACCGAAGGCAAGGCCGTCTTTTCCGGCCGGCTCTCCCTGCGCGAGGCTGTCGAGCGCGGTCTCAAATACAATCTCGGCGCCGTCGGTGTCACACAAGCAGTCCGCCAAGCCCATGGTCAAAGCAGGGTAGCTCGAAGCGCGTTGCTCCCAAACCTCAATGGATATCTCTCGGAGACAGTCGAGCAAGTTGACCTAGCGGCGAGCGGCCTTCACTTCAAGCTTCCTCCCTCGCTCGGGTTGTCGATTCCCTCCGTGGTCGGTCCCTTCAACTATTTCGACTTGCGAGCAACGCTAACGCAGACAGTTGCGGACATGACGGCATGGAACAACTATCGTTCGGCTAAGGAAAATCTACGCGCCAACCAACTCTCGGGAAAGGACGCGAGAGATCTAGTGGTCTTGGCGGTCGGCGGCGCGTATCTCCAGGTGATCGCGGCCGCAGCCAGAGTGAATTCCGCCCGCGCTCAACTGGAAACCGCCAATGCGCTGTACCAGCAGACAGCGCAGCAGCGTAGCGTCGGTTTGGTCGCGCAGATCGACGTGAACCGTAGCCGAATCCAAATGCTGACCGAACAGCAACGCTTGGCGTCGCTCCAAAATGATCTTGGCAAACAGAAAATCAACCTGGCGCGAATGACCGGCCTTCCGCCCAACGATCGGTACGACCTCATCGATGACGTGCGGTTCGCGGCCGCACCCGCCATCACGCTGGAAGACGCGCTGAAGCAAGCCTTTGACCAACGCTCCGACTTGAAGGCGGCGGAAGCGCAGGTTCGGGCCGCCGAGCGTTCGCGATCCGCTGCGCGCGCAGAACGTCTTCCCTCTCTCTCTCTCACCGCCGACTACGGCGCCATTGGGATGAACCCTTCGAATGCTCATGGAACATTTGCGGTGGTTGGAAGCCTGAAGTTTCCGATCTGGCAGGGTGGCCGGATCGAGGGCGATATCGAACAGGCCGACGCGGCCTTGTCACAACGGCAGGCAGAACTGGAAGACCTCCGCGGGCAAGTAGAAGCCGATGTCCGGAAAGTGTACCTGGACCTGGAGGCGGCCCGGAGCCAAGTGGAGGTTGCCACGGAGAATCTTCAGGTGACCAAAGAAAATCTTAACTTGACCCGCCAGCGGTATGATGCCGGGGTGACCGACAATGTTGAGGTTGTGCAGTCCCAGGAGTCCGTCGCGGGCGCCGAGCTGGACTATATCAATAGCGTGTTCGCACACAACGTGGCGAAGCTGAGTCTGGCGCGTGCGGTTGGGCAAGCGGGAGACAACTTTGCACAGTTTCTGCAGACCCGCTAGCAACAAACCGGTTCCGGTGCAAAGGCAATACCGGGGAAACGATCGGGGGTTGCCCCGTTGTTGGCGTAGAGCCGCTTCCTAACCGATTGAAAAGGTTGGTTGCGGGGGACCGCAACGCTCCGAACGCTCTTTTGCTCCCACTTCGCTTGGAGTTGACGCAAGTCCTTCAAAACGCATCACTGGCTATGTCACCTCAACCAAGCTGATCCATTTTGGGAGTAAGGACCCGCCAGCGCCCAACGCCATATGTGCTAAGCTCGAACCAAAATGGCGACGGAGGAGAGACAGGAGCTTCTTAGGAGTGCGGTGACGGCGGTAAAGAGCACGAACGCCCATTACGCCCCACTCTTCAAAGACGATATCAGCACTCATCCTATCTTGTATTTTGGTGATCCTCTGACCGCAGAGTTCGCAACGCTCGGCGTGAATCCCTCAGCTACCGAGTTCACAAGAAGCCGTTGGCCAAAAACCGAATTGACCATACCGGAGCTTGACCATAGTTCAACGAGCTATTTCCGTAATTCGGCCCGCGAGTCTCATGAATGGTTTGATCGGTACGAGCTATCGCTAAACATTCTGGGGCATTCATATTCGAGCAAGAAGGGCAATCGCTCCGACACCGTTCACATCGATCTTTCTCCGAGGGCGACTAGAGCGATGGGCACGGTCAGCAAGACCCCCTCGCTTCGGACGCGCTTCTTGGAAATGGTAGCGTCGGATATGCGGTTCTTCCTCTCGGCGTTAGGCCTCTGCTCTAACGTTAGGGCCGCGGTTATGTCAGGGTCGGTGACCAACGCTCACTATTTTGACGAATTCGTTTGCAAGTACCTGCCCACCGGCTATTCGCTGAAGCTCGAAACCGAATTCGCAAGGGGACGAGGCGCAACGACACTCTACAAGCTCTGCGGGCCGACCTTCGCTATCCCCGTGTTGTTCTGCGGAAGTTCGCCGAGCAGCAGGAATAAGGGAGAGCGGCTCGCCAGCGAGATCCGCAGCAATCTCGCCTGCTTGAAGGTTGCGGGATTTTGTTCAGCATGAACGTGAATTCCTCCGTCACCCTTCATCGTTGCGATTGTTGGCGCTGCACTAGACGACATAACGGAATTTCCTGCTTGCTCTAACGTGAAAGCTTGATTCCACCCTTGCTTAGGAAGCCAGAATCCTTCTCCCAAAACCAGACAGCCTTCTGCATTCCGGGTATACGTTGATGTATCCTGCGTGGTCGGGGCGAACGACAAACTCCTTCTGGCACAAACGGGCATTTGCGATAGCGTCTCGAACCACGATCTCATTAGAGGCCCCGGAAAGGTCGAGTGCAATGCAACCCGGAGGGCCACCGGCCAGACGGTAACTTTGAGTTGGACGTACTTTGAAGAAATCTCTTGGCGTCGGCAAGCTGTTTTTCACCATTACATATCTGTCCTCGCAAAGCGTAGGATTACAAGGCAATGCAAGTCATTCAATTCAAGAATAATCAGGATGTCCAATATGGGAAATGGCTATCGGCAAATCCGTCAGGCTTTGTCGTGAACGATAGAGGTAGAGGCAACTATCTACTGATTCACAATGCCAGTAGTCATCGGTGCATCAAACAACCGGGCAAGAACCACACAAATCCACAAGCGATGAGCACGAAGATTTGTAGCGCCAGTCGTCTTGCCCTCGAATCGTGGTGCGCCAATACGTTTGGACGAACGCCTGAACCCTGTAAACGCTGTTTTTAACGTCAGTTCGCTTTTCGTTTCGCCGCTACCCCTTCAACCGCTAATACTTGTTTGTCAGTTTCGCTTTCTCACCTGGGAGACGGGCTATTGCTGGTTCCGAGTTTCGATCTCCGACTTCGGAACAGCAAGGATCGCCGTGGCAAACGGCTGAAGCGGTCGTGCTCGGATTCGCCAAGGAGTCGGGTGGTGGCGGAATCATCTTTCTTAGAAGCATTGTCGATACCTAAAGAGTGATAGCATCGGGGGTTATGTTGGATGCTGGCGAACTCGCTTCCCTGGTCGGGTACACGGCAATCGCTTCGGCGACTGTCGAGGGAGACGTCGAAGGGAGTGATGGCGAATTGGTTAAGCTAGATAACGGCATGATCTATGAGTTGGTCGGATTCTATCTAATGGCCGAGTACGATCCAGAGGTAGTCGTATTTGAATGGATCGTCACTCCCGCCGATGCCAAGAGGCTGTTCCAGAGGGACACGCAGGAGACGGTCGGCATGTACAAACTGGTCATCGGAGACGAATTGGTCGATGCTTTACGCGTGCGTTGAACTCAAGTCTATTACCGCCCAAGGTTGGGATGCCGTCCTGCACTTTAGTCCCGGCGTACCAAAGCGCACTTCCGAAAACAGCCCGATCTGCCCTTGAAAAACCGTCCGCAGAAAAGGCCGTCTGCCGTAACAAAGCGATTACGCTTATTGACAGAGTGACAACAAGTACTTTCTAATACAGAGTAGAATGAGAATTGCACTGTACGCCAGGTCCGTCGCGGGCGCCGAGCTGGACTATATCAATAGCGTGTTCGCGCACAACGTGGCGAAGCTGAGTCTGGCGCGTGCGGTTGGGCAAGCGGGAGACAACTTCACACGGTTTCTGCAGACCCGCTAGCTAGTAGCCTATTTGACGATCTTGGCCCGTCTTGTGCGCCGGAAATGCGAGGATGAAAATATGAACCCGAAGAACACAGAACTTGACAAAAAAGACGATTCCGAACGACCGTTAGAGAATCTGCCGCTTGATTGGGCGGACGAGGATATTGAGATAGAGGACCGCAAGCCCGATTTGGGTGAGATCGAAGAGGATACGTCCGAAATCTGAACGGGGAAATTGCAGACTGTTGCCGATATTGCTGTCGATTTCATCGTTGAGCAACCGTTTTGACCAGGCCGCCTTCGAGGTAATCGTTGATGCTCTGTTCCATATCGACTGGAAACTGCGGCACAGGGCCCACCAGCTTATCGGCGTAGACTCTGAGCGCGATTTCTCTGAACACGGGAAGTGCAACCCGGCCGCCAGTTTCTCTTGCTCCCAGGGAATGGTTGTCGTCAAAGCCGATACGCACGGCGATGGTGATTCCCGCGCGGCCGTAAGTGGAACCCACGAAGAGCGCATCCCTGAACTCATTCGTCGTTCCAGTCTTGCCCATCACGGCAATCGGGAGACTGTCCAGTGCGTGGGCCGTTCCAGTGGGAATGCGCACGACACCCCGCATGCCTTCCTGAATCAGCAATAGAGCGATGCCGTCGACATGAACCGGGGATGACGCGTGCTCACTTTCGGCCATCACCTCACCCTGGTCGCGCACGATTCTCCGGATCACATACGGCTCGGCGTTGAGGCCTGACGCCATTGTACGGTACGCGTTGGCCAGTTCCATCAAGTTCACTTCGGACGCTCCCAAAGCCGTCGTCAGATAGGGCTGCAACGGAGTCTGTATCCCAAGACTCCGCGACGTCTGGAGGACGCTCGAAATCCCGATCTGACTTGCGACCCAAATCGCGACAGCGTTTCTGGATTCCGCCAGGGCAATCCGCGC